>Ga0209006_10002478_pt1 | contig 16830 bp, 15 predicted proteins | sample JacPin_JW_Ref_O2_FD_188567 | JGI IMG/M metagenome (GOLD analysis project Ga0209006, IMG submission 188567) | Forest soil microbial communities from Algoma, Ontario, Canada - Jack Pine, Ontario site 1_JW_Ref_O2 (SPAdes) (version 2) | ecosystem: Environmental > Terrestrial > Soil > Boreal... | reverse complement strand
CCGCACCGTAGCGGAAAACCATGTCCTGCAACTCGCACTCGCCGCCCTTGTCACACACCGGGCAATCCAGCGGATGGTTCGTCAGCAAAAATTCGAGCATCGCCTTGCGCGCGCCGCGAACCTGATCTGTGTTGGTTCGAACGACCATGCCCTCGGTGGCAACCAGCGTGCACGCGGTCTGCAACTTCGGCATTTTTTCCACTTCCACCAGGCACATACGGCAAGCCGCCTGTAAGGAAAGCCCAGGGTAGTAACAGAACGAGGGCACTTCCGTGCCAATGCGCCGCGTTGCTTCAATCACCAGCGTGCCCGGAGGAACCTGCACGTCGCGGTCGTTAATCTTCAGCGTAACTAGCTTGGTCTCTGCCATGGATTCCTAACGCGAGCCTACGAGTGCTTCCGCGGATTTATACGCACAACGTCCGTTCAAGTGATCTTCGAATTCGTTGCGCCACTTTTGCACGATGCTGATGGTCGGGAGCGCTGCGGCGTCGCCAAGCGGGCAGAACGTGCGGCCGAGCATGTTCTTAGCAAGCTCGCCCACGATGTCGATGTCTTCCGGTCGCCCATAGCCCGCGTGGAAGCGATCCAGCATTTTCTTCAACCACGAGGTTCCTTCACGGCAAGGAATGCACCAGCCGCAGGATTCATGCGCGTAAAAATGCATGATGCGGCGCGCCATGTCCACCATGCAGGTGGTTTCATCCATCACCACCATGCCGCCGGAGCCCAGCATCGAGCCGGCTTTGGCGACGGAGTCATAGTCCATAGGAATATCGATTTCACTCTCGCTCATAATTGGGCAGGAACTTCCACCGGGGATGACGGCTTTGAGTTTCTTTCCGCCTGGAATTCCGCCAGCCATTTCATAGATGAACTTTTTCATGTTCATGCCGAGCGGAATTTCATAAATTCCGGGCTTGTTAATGTGGCCAGCGACGCACAGAAGCCGCGTGCCCCCATTTTTCGGCGTCCCGCGCTTAGCGTAGGCCTCGCCGCCTTCCAAAATAATCGCCGGAACTGAGCTGAGAGTTTCGACGTTATTGATAATCGTTGGACAACCGTAGAGACCAACAACGGCAGGGAAGGGCGGCTTGATGCGCGGGTATCCGCGCTTACCCTCGAGCGATTCCATCAACGCGGATTCTTCGCCGCATTCGTAAGCGCCCGCGCCTGTATGCGTAATCAAATCGAAATCAAAACCCGAACCCAGAATGTCTTTGCCGAGATATCCGGCGGCATAGGCTTCATCAACCGCGGTCTGCACAATGTCCAGAACGTAGCGGTATTCACCGCGAACATAGATAAAGCCACGGTGCGCTCCAAACGAACGCCCCGCGATCACCATGCCTTCAATCAGCTGGTGCGGATCCATCTCCATCAGCGGGCGATCCTTGCACGTACCGGGTTCCGATTCGTCGGCATTGCAGATCAAGTATTTCGGCTTGGGCGAATCTTTGGGTACAAACGACCACTTCATGCCCGTTGGAAAGCCCGCGCCTCCGCGTCCGCGCAAGCTGGATTTCTTTACCTCATCGATGATCGATTCCGGCGTCATCTCCTTAAGCGCTTTCGCAAGCGCTTTGTAGCCGTCGTGCTCCAGGTAAACATCGATCTTGCGTGAATCCCGAATCCCCCAGCGCCTGCTGATGAGCGGCGTTTCTCCCGGCTCCCGCTCGTGTAGGGCTCCGGCGGTAACCGGCTCCGGCGGCGGAATCCTGCCGCCGTCCAAATCCTGGATGATGCGATCAAACCTCAGCGGCGTCAGGTTTTCGTAGAAATCATAATTGACCTGCATGGCCGGCGCGCCGGTGCACGCGCCGATGCACTCGACTTCTTCCAGGGAGAAGATTCCGTCCACGCTCACTTCTTTGTGGCCGATTTCCAGGCGCTTCTTGGCGCGTTCCAGAATTTCGTTGCCACCGCGCAGCATGCAGGCCACATTCGTGCAAACCTGCACGTGAAACTTGCCCATGGGCTTGCGGTGCAGCATGGAGTAGTACGCGAGCGTTTCCTCGACCTGTACGTTGTTCAGATCGAGCCTTCGCGCAATCTCCGCAATCATCTCGTCGCTGACGCAGCCGTACTCGTCCTGCGCGTACATCAACATGGGAATCAGCGCGCTGCGTTTGAAGGGATAGGCGTTCTGCAGCTTCTCAAATCTCGCCGCGAGTTGTGGGCTCAGTTCCATTCCGTTATAGACTTTCCCAAAAGCTCTCCGTCTTTTCTCTACTTCGTTACATCATTACGTCTTTACTTCTTCACTTCTTCGTTTTTCTTACCTATCGACCTCTCCCAAAACAATATCAATCGTCCCGATGCACGCCACCACGTCAGAAATCAACTGGCCCGTGACAAGCTTCGGCAAAGCCTGCAAGTTGATGTACGACGGCGAGCGGAAATGCGCGCGCAACGGCTTCGGCGAGCCGTCACTGGCTATAAAGCATCCCAGTTCGCCGCGTGGCGATTCGACGGTCACAAAAGCCTCGCCTGGCGGCGGCGAAAAGCCTTCCGTAAAAATCTTGAAGTGATAGATGAGCGCTTCCATCTCCGTCTTCATTTTTTCGCGCGCTGGCGGCACGATGCCTGGTGCATCCGTGCGGATCGGGCCTTCGTGGGTTATCTTGGCCATCGCCTGGCGCGCGATATTCAGGCTTTGCCGCATCTCCGCCACGCGAATCATGTAGCGCGCGAAACAGTCGGAATCCGTGCGCGTGGGAACGTCAAATTCGAACTCTTCATAGCTGGAATAGGGAAACATTTTCCGGTTGTCGTAGGCGATGCCCGCCGCGCGCAGGGTGGGGCCCGTCATGCTGAGCGCCACCGCGTCCTGCGCCGAGATATAACCAACGCCCTTGGTGCGGCCCATCCAGATGCGGTTTCCCGTGAGCAAGGATTCGTATTCGTCGATGCGGCTCGGCATCATCTTTAGAAAGCGATCGACCGCCGCCCGCCAACCCGCCGGAGGCTCCAGCGCTAGGCCGCCGATGCGGATGTAACTCGTCATCATGCGCTGTCCGGAGAACATCTCGAAAATCTTCAGAATCTCTTCGCGCTCGCGGAAGCAATAAAGAAAAACGGACATGGCTCCGAGGTCGATGGCGTGCGTTCCGAGCCATACCAGGTGCGAGGAAATGCGCTGCAGCTCGACGAGTAGGACGCGAATGTATTGCGCGCGCTTGGGAACTTCGAGCCCCAGCAGTTTTTCCACCGCAAGGCAATACACCAGGTTGTTGCCGAGCGGGTTGAGGTAGTCCATGCGGTCCGTCAGCGTGATGGCCTGCGAATAAGTTTTGTCTTCGCAGCTTTTTTCGATTCCCGTGTGCAGATAACCGAGATCAGGGACCGCCCTGATGACCGTTTCGCCGTCCAGTTCCAGCAGCACGCGAAGCACGCCATGGGTCGATGGGTGCTGCGGCCCCATGTTGAGAACCATCGTTTTTGTTGCGCCCGCAGCGGTCTCGACCGTGGTCATACAGAGCTCTTTCTGAATCCCGTGACCATGGGGACATCGCGGTAGCCCTCGACGGGATAATCCCTGCGCAGCGGATAGCCTTCCCAGTCTTCCGGAAGCAAAATGCGCCGCAAGTCCGGATGGCCGTCAAAGCGAATTCCGAACAGATCAAAAATCTCGCGCTCCAGCCAATTTGCGCCCGGCCACACCGGGACTAGCGTGTCCACGACAGTGTCTGAGCCGGACAAGCGCACCCTGAGGCGAATTTTGTCGCGCCGGGGAATGGAAACCAGATGGTAATTCAGTTCGAAGCGCGGCTCGTGGGGAAACCTGTCAACGCAAGTGGCATCGGTAAGCAGGTCAAACTTGAGTTCCGCGTGGTCGCGACAGCGCTCGGCCACGGCCCGCAGGACCTTGCGGGGGAGCACGAGCGTGGTCTCGCCGCGGAATTCAATGATTTCTTCTATTGCGTTTGGATTCCACGCGCGCAGGTGCTCGGCCACAACACTAGCGCGTTGGCTGGTATTCTCGGTCACCGTTTCGAAGCCCTCAGGCGCTGGCTAATACTTATGCCAGTCGAGCGCGCCTTTTTTCCACAGATAGAAGTAACCCACCAACAGTATGGCGATGTATACCATCATTTCCAGGAAGCCGTACATGCCGATGCTGGGAGACATTTTTATAAAGTCCCGGTAAATGTAGGCCCAGGGATACAGAAAGATGGCTTCCACGTCGAAAAGAATGAAAACCATGGCCACCAAATAGAATCGTACGGAGACCGGAGCGCGCGCATCGCCCGTGGGCTCCATGCCGCACTCGTAAGGCTGCTGTTTGGCGCGACTAGGCCGACGCCAGCCCACCAGCACCGAAGCAGCCGTCAGCGCCCCGGCGAGCGCCGAGGCAATCAGCAGGTGTAAGAGAAGCGGAGTGTACGCTTGTAAGCCTGAATCGGTCATGGGCGAAGCGTTATAATATCCATTCAACCGCCAGTCGGTCAAATGGCACGAGGGAAGTCCCGCGGCAGGCGCTGTTCGAACCAGAGCCGCAGTCGCTGGGGTGGGGTGGGCGAAACATATGCTCTTCGGGCACAACACGGATGTGAAAGCTGGCGAGACGGTCTTTCACGTCCAGACCGAGGACCGCGGCACCGCAAACGCCTTGATCGACACCACCGTCTATTGCCGAGGTTGTGTCCTTCACCGGCGCACCAACAACTATAGTGATCTGTTGCCGCTCGATCCGGGATGCGAAGAGGTGCTCAGAAAACGGATCGACGACCAGCATCGGGCAGTGACAGAAGAGATTCGCAGCGGCGCGTTGCACTTAGTGCCACCTCCGATGGCCGTCGAAGAAAAGCCCGCTGCGAATCAGGCCGAACCTACGGCGCAGGCCCATGCTGAGGCGGCGTCAGCGTTCGCCGTGGAACTGATCAATGCGAAAAGCTGGCTGGCAGGAAGTCGCGCGAACTTGCACGTTGCCGTCCTGAGAAAGCAGAATAAGGAAGCTGTCGTTGGCGCGCTGGTGACCGCGCGAATCGATGGCGCGGCGGACGTCACGGAATTTTCGACCGAGACAGGAGCCGACGGCCAGGCGCGACTCGAATTCGAAATGCCCCGCCTTGCCGGAGCCGAGCCCGCCCTGGTGATCGAGGCCTCGCTGGCGGATTCCAAAGGCCAGCTAAAATTTCAGTTGCGCGCAAGGCCGCGCGTGCCCACGGCATAAAATAGCACTGCAGCGTGCTTGCGAGTTGAACATGGCAATGGAAACGGCGATTTCGATTGTTGTAAACGGAGAAAAGCGCGAAGCGAAGTCTGGCACGATGGTTGCCGATTTGCTCCTCGCGCTGGGCTTGGACTCCGGCCGCGTAGCCATCGAGCGAAACCTGGAAATACTTCCGCGTCCGGCATGGACCGCAACGCCTGTGGAACCGGGCGACCGCTACGAAATCGTCCAATTCGTCGGCGGCGGCTAGAACCGAACGGCTGCTTTTTCCTTTCTGCCCCCCAATATTTTTGCCACGGCTTTCAGTAGTACCTGGGCCAGCCGTTGCGCACGCCCTTTTGGTCGTGCTGCGGCATACCGAGGTGAACAAGTTCCACCATCACGCGGCCCGCCGCTTTCTCAAACGTCATGATTGGAATAGAGAGCTGCCCTCTTTTTAGAGAAACGGGCGCGCCATGCTTTGACAATTTGTTGGTCCCGCACGATGACTCACAGACCGTCAAGCAGATGCCCCATTTTGCTTTTTTTTGTCTGCAGATAGGCGCGCGCGATTTTTGAGATGCGCGGCTGGCAGGGAACACGCTGGACCACGCGAATTCCGGACTCCTCCAGCTGGCGTACTTTTTCCGGGTTGTTTGAAAGCAGCCGGATTTTCGTAGCGCCGAGTTTTTTCAGGATTTGCGCGGAAAAATCGTAGTCTCTGGCGTCGGCCGCGAATCCCAGCGTTTCGTTGGCTTCGACCGTGTCCATTCCCCCGTCCTGTAGCTCATAGGCGCGAAGCTTGTTCATCAGCCCGATGCCGCGCCCCTCTTGTGGCAGATAGAGCAGGATCCCGGAGCCCGCCTGGCCGATTTTCCGCAGGGAAAGCTCGAGTTGCGCACGGCAATCGCAACGGAGCGACGCAAGCACGTCTCCCGTGAGGCATTGGGAATGCACCCGAACGAGCGGTGCGGTTTTTCCATGGGGTTTTCCGCGCACGAGAGCGATGGCTTCATCGAGCGGACCACGGCCTTTGAATCCGTATATGGTGAAGCGGCCATGGCGCGTGGGAAGCGCGGCCTGCGCGATGAGTTTTACGCGGGAGCCCTTTTTTAGCCTGCGTTTGTCCGGATTTGATTTTGGCGTCATGGGAAACCAGAAGTATAACAGGTACCCTACGAGAGCCTTTACATCGCGGCTGCGATTGGCTAGCGTTAGCGAAGAAGCCCGCGCAAACCCACCATGGATACGGCAACGGCAGTTCGTGACCTGCTCTTCACCTTGTTGCTGAAGGTGGGCGTGGCCTCTTCGATAGCCGCCTTGCTGGCGCGCTGGAATACCTTCCGCCGCGTGATGTTCACCGAAGAGCGCGACCCCGACCAGAAGCTGAAGCTGATGCTGTTCATGACCCCGCCCCTAATCGTTGGCGTGACCCTGCGACTGGTGGGCTATCCCTACCAGTTCGCCGACCTTTCTCTCGAAGGTGCGTTTCTGATGGGACTGCTGGGCGGCCGCGTGGTCGGCCCAATCGGCGGAGCGATTATCACCATTCCCGCGCTCATCTCTCACGAATGGCTAGCGATGCCGGCCGCCTCGACGGCAGGGTTGCTCGGTGGATTGATTCGCCAGGCCATTCCCAATAAAGAGGATCTCTGGAACTTCGGCCCGTTCACATTTCTTAATATTCCGAAAGCCGTGGTGCGCCTCCTGAAAAAAGGCCAATTGTCGTGGGAGATGGCACCGCTAGGCGTGTGCGTCGGATTGGAGTTGGGACGCGTAGCTCTGGTGCAGGCGACCAAGCCCAAGTGGCTCTTTGCGATTCATCCGCAGTGGGATTGGTGGCTCCTCTTGACGGTGATCGCGACGCTGATGTCGGTCGCCGCGCCGCTGAAAATCTGGAACAACACGCGCATCGAGATGAACCTCGAGCGCCACCAGCAACTCCTGCTAAAGGCCCGCATGGACGCGCTGTCCCGCCAAATCAACCCGCACTTTCTTTTCAATACGCTGAACACCGTCTCCGCGCTCATCCGCTTCGATCCGGACAACGCCCGCGGGGTGGTCCTCAAGCTCAGCAATATACTTCGCCGGCTGCTGCGCAAGCACGAAACGTTCGTGCCGCTGCGCGAAGAACTGGAATTCATCGACGACTATCTCGATATCGAAGTTGCCCGCTTCGGCCGCGACAACCTCGACATCATCAAGGAGATCGACGAAGAAACCCTGGAAGCCTTTGTCCCCAGCATGCTCCTCCAACCCATCGTCGAGAATTGCCTGAAACACGGCCTTGCGCCCAAGCTCGACGGCGGAAAAATTCAATTGCGCACCACAAATCGCGACGGCCGCCTGCGCATTGAAATCGAAGACAATGGCGTGGGTATCTCGGAAGAAAAAATGCCGCACGTCTACGTCGAGGGCATCGGCCTGAGCAACGTCCGCGAACGCCTCCGCGTCCTCTACGGCGCCGATTTTCACTTGCAAATCGAGAGCCGCACCGGGCAAGGCACGCTCATCAAAATTGACATTCCGGAATTGGTCTCCGCGATGCAAACGGTGGGATGAAGAGCTTTGCCCCTCCGACCAGGAATTATGGAATCAGCATGGGGCGCATACGATTGTTGAGACGGCCGACCGGGAAATCGCGGCAGTCGACCAGGGAAGTATTCTCTGGCTTTCTCCAGAAGGCCTTCGCATTCTACGAGACCCGCCGAATTCTGATTCACGCCGGCCGCTCATTCAAAAAGATTGTGTCGGCATGTTCCTATTCCAACGAGCAAGCCCTTTCGACCGCGCAAGATCTGCATAATGTTCTGTTATTGTTTTTTGTACACACCAACGCTGGTCACATTCTTGCCGGACGGACTCTTCGAAATAGTGGTTATGGTCATGAATCGGCCATCCTGGGAGACCACTCTGCGGCTGGTCGCGACAACCTGAAGCGCTTTTGTATAGGAGGCGACTACCGTACGGGAATCAATGCGACGCAGGAACACCGGTAACATCAGTCCGTGCGCCCCCGTGACGATGGCCTGGTTGCCATCGTAGTCGGCCGTGTATTCCGAATGGGCTGTGCTGCCATTCGCATAGGCGGCTTCGGAATGGTAGCGAACGCCTTTGCCAGTCGGTTCCATTTCGATGACCATGCTCTTGGGACAGGTGCCGGCGGGATAGTCGGACCGCCGCACGTCGAGGACCCACTTGCCAACGAATGGATCGGCGGAGGCCATCGCGCCCGCCGCCAGCATGGCCATCAGCAAAATGCATGCCGTCGTTTTCATTTCGCCCCTCATGAGCTACAGAGATCTCAGGAAGTTGAGAATCGCCTGCTTCTCGGCTTCCGACAACGAGTTGAATCGTTCGATCACCGCGTTGGCCTCGGATGGTTCGTAGGAATAAGACCGGAAATCCTTGGACGGATTGTCTCCGCCCTCAGAGAACCGGCGTGAGAAGTGATCTTGAATCGCTACGTTCAGGTCGCTGGTGCGCCCGTCGTGCAAAAAGAACAATCGTTGCCCCAGTCCCCAAAGCGGCGTAGTGCGGAATTCATCTGGCCCGGCATTTCCTTGCACGATGTTGTCCGCCAGCGTGGAACCCATATGGTGAACCAGCAAATCCGAATAAAGATTTACAGTTTGACCTCGCAGCGCCACAGAGTGTGGACCGATCTCCTCTCGCTCACTTCCGGGATTCGCCACTCCAGCGGTCTGGAAAGATCCCGTGTGGCAGAACACGCACCCGACCTTGCTGAACAGCTCTTTGCCGTGCTGCGCTGCCGGCGTCAACGGGGCTGGGTGAGGAGCGTCAACGAAGCGCATAAACTCTGCGAACATCAGCCATGCGGGCATGATCTTCAAGGGATTGTTGTAAAGCGACTTCTCGGTACGCGGAATGTCGAACGGCTCGTAAACCACGTTGCAGCTGGGATCCTCGTTTCTCCCAATCGGGAATTCGTCGTTGCTGATGCCCATTTCCACGTTGTACGCCTCGCCCGCGAAAATCGTCAGCGACCCATTCTGCGCCTTCCAGCCAAAGCGACTGATCGTGCCGTTGTTGGGGACGATATTGGGATGACCACTGATTCCAAGAGCGTGTTTCGCTTCGCGGTCGGCATTCATATTGGCGCGAATCGCGGAGTCCTGAATGCTTTCAATCAAGCCCAGTCCAAACAACTGCAGCGGAATGCGAAACGCGATATTGCGCTCGCGAACGGCCTGTTCGAAATCGGGCTGCGCAAGATTGCATCCCGGAGTGTCGGATCGCCCTCGCAGAGTGAACAAACTGTGGACTCCGCCATCGCGCGTCCCGTCAGCATTGAATTTGAAGCGAACTTCACGAAACGGCCCGTCCGGATCTTCGAAGGCGGGAACAGTATTGGTGCCTCCCAGACGATGCGCGATGGTTTCGGCCGGACTATGCGCCGGGGTGCTGCCTCCAATCAACGGCTGAGAATGACAAATAAAGCATTGGTCCGCATTGAAGACAGGACTCATTCCTGCTGAGTTAACTAACCCGAGCGGCGAGAACGGGTTGTTGGGATCGGGATCAATGGGAGGAACTCCCTGCGGTTGTTGAGCGCAGGTGTCGCATGAGCCTTCCAGCTCAGAAACCCGGAGAAGGCTCTCATTAAACAGCGCCGCCTCATTCTCATTTAGTCCCGGCACGGGAAGCGGTATGGCCGACGTGGGATTCGGGCGTGGCCCGGGGTCCTTGGCCCTGAACTGCCCACCGTTATTCTGCGCCAAGACGACAGAAGTAACGCCTCCAGCCAACAGCATGACCACAAACGCGGTTCGCATAGTTCCCGGCATTCCACGGGTCGACTCTGGCTTGACGTTCATATGCCCTCCTTCGACGCAACCCGGCACTTTGTCGCGCGGCACAATGCCGGATTTGCTGCTCTACTAAGTACTGCGCAAATTGGCGGGCAAAAGGTCCAGAAAAGATCGCGATCTACCAAACAAAGACTCAAAGTAAATTGACTTGACTGGTTGGCGAGGCTATCGTTACGGGCAATTCAGGACCCTGTGACGGACAGCGTGGCTCAAAACCCTTCGCAAAGCGTCGGCGAACTCCTGGCCAAATGGCAGACCGGCGACCAAGAAGCGCTGCAGGCGCTCGTACCGCTTGTCTACCAGGATCTCCGGGACATGGCCCACGGCTACCTGAAACGGGAACGCCCGGGCCACACACTTCAAACCACGGCATTAGTGCACGAGGCCTATTTACGGTTGGTTGGCCGCCGTCCGTTTGCCGCGGAGAATCGCGCTCATTTTGTCGCCGTGGCGGCCAGACTCATGCGCCAGATCCTGGTGGACTATGCGCGAAACCACGGCGCGGCAAAACGCGGCGCAGACCGCAAGGTCGAGCTTGATACCGCGGTCACCATGCCGCAGATGCCGAACACGAACGTGGTGGCGCTCGATGATGCACTCCAGTTACTCGCCCAAATCGATGAGCAACAATGCCGCCTCGTGGAGCTGCGGTTCTTTGGAGGCTTAACGACGGAAGAGGCAGCGGAAGTACTGGGCATTTCGCGGTCGACGGCCAAACGCGAATGGAATGTAGCCAAGGCTTGGCTCGCCAGGCAGATGAAAAGAGGCAGCCGTGGAAAAACCAGAGCAGTGGGAAAAGATTAAGGAAATCGTAGGAGCCGCCCTGGAGCGCGAACCGCGACAGCGTGCCGCGTTTTTGAACGAAGTTTGTCCGAGCGGAGGCGCGATGCGCGCCGAGGTCGAATCGCTGCTGTCGGCGCATGCCGAGGCTGGCGGCCTGTCGGAGGGCGCTCTCACGGTTGACGTGGAGAGCGTGTCCGTGTCGAGATCGTTCGGTCCCTACCGCTTGATCCAGAAGCTCGGCGAAGGCGGCATGGGTCAGGTGTGGCTTGCCGAACAGACCGTCCCCGTCCGCCGCAAGGTAGCGCTCAAACTCATCAAGGGTGGAATGTACGACGAATCCGCGTTGCGGCGGTTTCAGTCGGAGCGGCAGTCGCTGGCCATCATGGACCATCCTTCGATTGCCAAAGTTTTCGATGCCGGCGCCACTCCGCATGGCCAACCTTACTTCGCTATGGAATACGTGCCAGGTGTGACCATTACGGAGTACTGCGATCAGAAGAAGCTGAAGATTCGAGAACGGCTCGAATTGTTTGTTCGGGCGTGCGAAGGGGTGCAGCACGCGCACCAGAAAGCAATCATTCATCGTGATTTGAAGCCCGCCAATATCCTGGTGGTGGAAGTGGACGGCAAGCCCATGCCCCGTATCATTGACTTCGGGCTGGCGAAGTCCGTCACGCCGTACCTTTCGGGCGAATCGCTAAACACACAGGTTGGCACGTTCGTGGGTACCCCGGGATACATGAGCCCCGAGCAAGCCGACCCTGCTGTTCAAGACGTTGATACGCGCGCGGACGTATATTCGATGGGTGTGATCCTGTATGAGCTGTTGACGGGTTTTCTCCCATTCGACATTTCCGGATGGAAAAGACTCCGACTGGATGAAGTGCTGCGGCACCTGCGGGAAGTCGATCCGCCTAAACCGAGCACCAAGGTCAGTGCGGCTCGTGACACTTTCGCCCTCAGCGCTGAAGCGCGAGGCATGGAACCCGCACAGCTCGTGAGTACGCTTCGCGGCGATCTCGACTGGATCGCCATGAAAGCCCTCGACAAGGACCGCGACCGCCGCTACGGAACGCCCTCGGATGTCGCGGCGGATATCCAGCGATACTTGAATAACGAGCCGATTGTCGCGCGTCCAGCGAGTACGGGCTACCGCTTGCGGAAATATGTTCGCCGCCACCGCGTGGGAGTCGCCGTGGCCGTCGGTCTCTTCCTTCTACTATGCGGCTTTGCCGCGTTGCAAGCTGTTCAGCTCCGCCGCATCACGCGTGAGCGTGATCGGGCCAACCGCATCACCGACTTCATGACCAGAATGTTCAGCATATCGGACCCCAGTGAAGCGCGCGGAAACACCGTCACGGCGCGTGAAATCCTTGACAAAGCCTCGAAGGAAATCGACACAGGCCTCGCCAAAGATCCAGAGTTGCAAACCAAGATGATGGACACCATGGGTGGGGTGTACCTGAATCTAGGGCTCTACGCTCCGGCGAAAGCATTGCTGTCACGGGCGCTGGATATCAAACGAGCTGTACTTGGCGGGCAGAAGCCAGAAACGCTGTCCACGGCTAATGCTCTTGCCAAACTGGATGCTATGTCGGGTGACGTTGCCAATGCCGACAAATTGCTTAGCGAAACGCTCGAAGTTCAGAAGCGCGTTCTCGGCACCTCGAACCGGGATACTTTGCAAACGATGAGCAATCTCGCCTCGGTCCGCGGGGCGGAAGGCCACGATGCGGAAGCCGAAAAACTTCAGCGCGAAATTCTTGGTATTCAGCGCCGCGTCCTCGGGGCAGAGCATCCGGATACCCTTACGTGCATGAGCAACCTGGCAATCTTTCTCGCGAGGCAGGGCGGGAAATCGAACTTTGCGGAAGCGGAAAAACTTAATCGCGACGTTCTCGAGGCTCGGCGCCGCACACTTGGCCCCGATCATCCAGACACCCTGCGTTCCATGGGTAACTTAGCCCTTACTCTACGGAACGAGGGCGGACACCGCGCCGAAGCGGAGACGCTTTTCCGCAGCGTCATCGAGATCGAGCGCCGCATCGTCGGTCCCGAGCATCCCGACACGCTCAATTCCATGGGCAATCTCGCACTCCTCCTCGACGACGAGGGTCACCATCAAGAGGCCGAGAAGTTGCAGCGCGAGATCCTAGAGATTGAGGCCCACGTGCTTGGCCCCAGTCATCCCGACACCCTCGACTCCATGAGCAGCCTGTCGGGTATGTTGAACAACGAGCACAAATATGCTGAGGCAGAAAGTCTGGAACGAGAAACTCTCAGACTTCAGCGGGAGAAGGTGGGCTTGCAACACCAGGAAACCCTTTACACCATGCTGAACTTGTCCGGCACACTGAAAGAGGAAGGGAGTTTCGCGGAATCCGAAAAAGTGGGACGCGAAGCCCTTGATGCCGCGCATAAGGCTCTCCGGCCGGACAATCCGTTGATACCAATGCTGATGTACAACGTTGCTGCGGCTCTTGAGAAGGAAGGCCGGCTGGCCGAATCTGAGAGGTTGCTTCGCGAGACGATGGAAGTCGGACGCGTGGCCTTCAGCTCCGAAGATCCTACGCCTGCCCTGATCACCTACACCTTGGGTGTCGTACTGGCGCGCGAAGGGCGCGGCCGGGAAGCACTGGCGTCCCTAAGCGACTCCATGAGTCACGGTTTGGATGCTGCGACGACTGCAGGTATAGAGAGAGACACCGCTTTCAAATCGCTCCACGGTGATTCGCGTTTCGAGGCCATCCTCACGGAAGCACGCCGGCGAGCGGCTGCCCAACAACCGTGAACTACATATTGCGGCCGGGCCAGTCTTCGGAGTCGCTGCCCGCTGTAAATGAATGGGCGAGCCGTGATGCAGAAATCAGTCACTCTGCCGGAGGCGTCCCGCAACACATTCGAGAACTCATAGACATACCCTGATTCCACGTCAGCACATTGTCGTGTGAGAAACACCCAAACGTGAGCCCAGCTTTTCGAAGTCCACGCCGTACTCTCCGTTTTCCGACTTATAGTTTCTCTCCATCGAATAGAGAGCTTCTAAACATGAGATCGCGCCTGATTCGAAGTGCTTTCGATTCTCCTTCCAGCAATACAAGCCCGTACCTGCGCCGATACCATAGAGGAACGCCAAGCAAGAACCCAAGTACCAAGGTCATGGTGCGAGGGAGCTCAAGTCATCTCTTAGAGCGGACTGATAGCCAGCATATCCGCCGAGCATGGCAAAAACAGCTTCGTTGTTTTGTACCGAGCGGATCGCCAGCAAGGAAGTAAGCTGCGAAATTGCCGTGTCAGCGGACCGAAGGCTGTGTGTAATAGACCTGACGAGTGCGCGCGGTTAGCTTACGGTCTGTGACATGGATTTCCAGATGGTGATATTCGTCGCGCTTCTGGTCCAAGGCTGGAGCGAAGGAAATCTCGTAGTAAGCATGGGTGTCGGCGAGGCACTGTTTCACGGACGCGGTTATGTCATTGCTGCCGGTGAGAGCAAGACCCCCGCTCTGGGTGGCGATTACCTGTAAGGCTAAGTCGCCCCATTCAGTCTGGCTAGGTTTGCTGATTCCTTTCACAAAGGCCTCCCAGCGGAAGGCGCGTCCGCCGAAGTCGGCAGTGCCTAGAGGATCGATACTGTACAGGGTGATGCGCCCCTGCCATAGCAGAGCCGACAGACTCACGATATCGTTGAAGATCTCTTGCTTTTGTTTTGCATCCATTTGTTCCTCGACGCCGGGACCAGAGAGGAGCGGCCAGCCCGGCGAAATCCACAGAATGATCTTGCGCCCAGGCCGGGCAGCCTCGCGAGTACCAAGCTGAAACAAGGCCTTGAGAGAAACCTGAAGGCGTTCGACGGCGCTGTAGATGCCGCCGGAGCGGAGAATACTATGTAACCCGAGGCTGTACTGATCCAGAGCGGCACTGACGGCGTTGCCATCACTCGAGAAGTCGTCCTGAACCTTGATGCCGGCATCCGTAAGGAAGGCAAGAGCGATCGGTTGGGCGAGTCGCCCCCCATCGGTCCTCAGGAATTTGTCGATCTCCGAACGTTCTAAGGCGATGTGCTCAAGACCGGTGTTCACGTCATCGACAACGAGCACGACCTCGATCGGTGCCTCGCGCTCACGGAGAGCTTGGAATGACAAGATGGTCTGCGGAACTTTATTATCCAAGACAGTGAAGTCTTGCTGCTGTAGACCGCTAACCGGCGGCCCGGACTTTGGAGTTACGACCACGTCAAGGTTGATCATACCGGCGCCGAGCTGGGTTGGCGGGCTGGGTTCTTGCGCTGAGGCTGCCCCGGTGTAAAGCATCGAGACGAGTAAGAAAATGCACAGCGGTCGTGCGCTGATGAACATCAGTTCCCTCCGTGTGGGCCAGAACCGACGGCCCTCCACTTGCGTCCTTCGCTGATTTGGACCGCGGGAGGGCCCGATTGGATAGACGTTACTCAAGCTCGTTGAGTTACGAACCATGTGTCCAGCGAATTGTCCAATACCGGCGTTAACCCAGGCATTTGAAACGGCCAACGCGATGAAGAGATCGTCGGTCACACCAGGCGCTTACTTTCGTGATCCCCGCGTTGCAAGAATGGTTCGAGTTGACACTCGAAATGATTGTGCAACGGTGAAGACTGACCAAGCTGTCGGAGAATTTCTGAGGAATTTCAACCGCGTCTACGGGGCCGCTTGAGGAGAAGGGGTAATCACTTCTTGCCCCACAAGTCCATAAACAGCTTGACCGTGGCGGGGCCATGTCCGCCGTAGTGATTGTTTGCATAAGCGAATACCTTGAGGTTTCGTGCCACGAACTTGCGGAAGAGTTCGGCCCAACTCGTGAGGTCCTCGCGACGGTCAACGACAGACTTGTCCCATGTCTTTGTTACTCTTTCAATTCCCTTGCGGTCGCCCAGCCACCGCACGTACGTGAAGTCCGCAGTAATCAAGTCAAACTTTTCCTTCATCTCCCACGGCCTCGGGACAAACGATGTGTCGGTCAACGCCAAGGCCACGTTGTGCTCCCGCAGCACTTCCACGAATCTGGCATCAAGCCAGTTCTTGTTTCGAATCTCGAGTGCAAATTTGCGACCCCCAGGAAGCTTCTTCAGGAAGGGAATCAGCACTGCGAGAAAATCATCCTGCTTCGAGAATTTCCAGCGGTCGAAGGAGGGAAACTGAAAGACCATCGGACCAAGCTTTGGACCGAGAACATCCATTGTTTTCACGAACTCTTCGAATTCAGAATCGGAAGCAACTAGTGCCTTCTCGTGCGTAATGACCTGGGGAACCTTTACGGAGAAAGTGAAGTCCTCGGGAGTCCGGGCGGCCCAGTTGGCGACCGTGCTGGCAGAAGGACATCCGTAAAAGGTCGAGTCCACTTCGACCGTAGCAAACTGCGTGGCGTAGTAGGAAAGGAAATCGCGTGATTGCATGCCCCGCGGATAGAACGAACCCTCCCAACCAGCCGCCGTGAACGCCGAAGTGCCGAGAAGAATTCCCGGAAGAGAAAAGGGGCGTTCGACATTCAGTGTGTTTGCAAGCTTCGCCGCCTCCTCCAACTCCTCCATCTGGAACAGGGTGGGATTCGGAATCGGTCCTTTGGGACGGTGTGATTTCACGGTTCCGAGAGGCTAACATTCACATCGTTGCTATAGCAATTAGACCATTCATGGGTTCTGAGTCATTTCGTTTCAGATCGAAGCGTCGCAAATCCGACGCGCAATCGTTTCAAAACCGATTGGGGCTCACCCGGAGTTGGTCTCGCGCTGTGTTGTGGAATCAATAGCAGCACCGAAGCCCCAAGGACAAGAATCCTCACACTGATTTCGTCCGCCCCCGTCACTCGGCAAAAATCGCCTGCACGTCAATTTCCCAAATCAGATTTGCGGTCTATCCGTCCGCGTGCCTGCCACGCTTGGCACGTCTCCACGCTAAACCGAGGTCCCACGATGGCAAGGTTGCCGGTCGCTCGGGTGAAGCACTATTCGTATCTCAGCGCAACCATGGGATCGACGCGCATCGCTCGCCGTGCCGGAATGTAGGATGCCAGAAAAGCAACGGTACC
>Ga0209006_10002477_pt1 | contig 16830 bp, 17 predicted proteins | sample JacPin_JW_Ref_O2_FD_188567 | JGI IMG/M metagenome (GOLD analysis project Ga0209006, IMG submission 188567) | Forest soil microbial communities from Algoma, Ontario, Canada - Jack Pine, Ontario site 1_JW_Ref_O2 (SPAdes) (version 2) | ecosystem: Environmental > Terrestrial > Soil > Boreal... | reverse complement strand
GGTGAGGTTTACCACGTCGCATCCGCGGGACTTCGGGCGCGATATTGTGGAGGCGATCGATGCGGTGCCGACGCTGTGCGACCACGTGCATCTGCCGGTGCAGAGTGGATCGACGCGCGTGCTAGATGCGATGCAGCGGCTTTATAACCGCGAGCAGTATCTGGAACGCATTGCCTGGATCAAGGCGGCGAAACGGGACATCAGCATTACCAGCGACATGATCGTCGGCTTTCCGGGTGAGACCGAGGCCGACTTCGAGGAGACTTTGAGTCTGCTGGACGAGGTGGGATACGACTCCGTGTTTACTTTTAAGTATTCGCCGCGGCCGAACACTCCGTCGCTGAGTTTGGAGGATGCGATTCCGGATGCGGAGAAGGCGCGGCGGCTGGAAGTGATTATGAGCCGGCAGCGGGAGATACAGATTAGTCGTTACAAAAAACATGTAGGGGCAATTGTTGAGGTGATGGTTGAAGGATTCAACTCCGGGCGCGGGCAGTGGATTGGGCGGACCTCGCAGAATAAGACGTTGAATTTCGTGGCGGGGGGTGGGGAGCTGGAATCAAAGTCAAAAGCAGCGGGCAAGAGTGCCCGCTCCACACAGGCAACGTCACAACCCGCGGTTGGGGGCTACAGCTCAGTTCGGGTGACGGCTAGTTTTCCGAATTCGCTGGTTGGGGAGATGGTATAACCGTGGAATATTCAGGGAGGGCACGATGGAAATCGAAATGACGATTCGCGGACTGATGCTGGATCCGGTCACGCAGATGCCGATCGTGATCCTGAAAGGCGTGGGCGGCGAGCAGGTGCTGCCGATCTGGGTGGGGCACTTTGAGGCGCATGCGATCCAGATGGAGATGGAGAAAGTAAGCGCGCCGCGTCCCATGACGCATGACCTGATCAAGAACGTGCTCACCGGCCTGGAGACACAGGTGCACCGGGTGGTGGTGACGGAACTGCGGGAAGACACGTTTTATGCGGTGATCTGGCTGGAGCGCGGCGGTGAGGTGGTGAGTGTGGACTCGCGTCCCTCGGATGCGCTGGCATTGGCACTGCGGGTGGATTGTCCGATATTTGTCGATGAGGTAGTGCTGAAGAATTCGAAAATAGCGGCCAGCGCCAATGAGCGGCTCTCGAGCGATGAACTGCGAAAGTATCTGGAAGGGCTGAACGACGAGGACATGGGGAAATACAAGATGTAGGGCCGTGATGTCACACTGGTGCTGGCGATGTGGGAATGCATCTATTGACATCACTGATACGCCTGTGACATCATATGTTCCATGCGGACTACACTGAACCTTGATGATGATGTCGTCGAAATGGTCCGACGCTACTCCGAGAGTCGATCGGTTGCTTTAGGAAAAGCTGCTTCTGAGCTTGTAAGAAAAGGGTTTACCACTCCCACCCCAACCCGAATCGTAAACGGGCTAGTGGTTTTCGACGTTCCTCCGGACTCGCCGCGCATTACCTCGGGGCGAGTGAAGAAACTTCTGTCCGAGATGGATGATGCCGAGGCAAAAGCGGCACGGGAATGAAGGCCTATCTTCTCGACGTAAACGTTCTGTTGGCTTTATCGTGGCCGGACCACCAGGATCACAACCGCGTGCACACGTGGTTCGCACGCAATGCACCGAAGGGATGGGCGACCTGTCCGATGGTGCAAGCCGGCTTCGTGCGGATCGCTTCGAATCCAGCCTTTTCGCCTCGGGCAGTCTCGCCCAAAGAAGCCTTCGGCGCTCTCGCCAGGAACACCCGGCATCCTGCGCATCAATTTTGGCCCGATGAGATCTCGCTAGTCGACGGACTGGTGAATGTGCAAAGTCGCATCATCGGCCACCAACAAGTCACCGACGCATATCTCCTTGCGCTGGCCATGCATCGTCGAGGGAAACTCGCGACCTTGGACAAAGGATTCCTCGCCTGGGACTCCGGGCAAAGCGTCGAAGTAATTATTTGAGGTCAAGGGCGTCGACGGGGGCCACAGGGGCAGTTGTTTGGTGGACCGACATCGTACTTTACATAATACTTGTTATCGGACGTTACGCCAATGAGGGATCGACCTCACCGTGAACGGTGGCTGCATGATGTGGAGGCCCGGCAGCGCAATGTGGTGTTCCCTGACACGGTTCAGAACGAGGGGCCGATTCTGGCGCAATCTTGGGAATAAGGGCTGGACCGCTACGATCGCAGTGGGGCTGTTTGTGTTGGGTTTCATGGTTTTCGGGCGCCTGGCCATGTTCCTCATCGTGTTTTTTCGAGGAGGCAGGATTTGGACGCCGGTGCTCGTTGGAATGTTCCTTCTGTGGGGTCTCTCATTTTTGGCGTGATCGCATGGGCTACGCGCCGCAGCCTGCGGCGGCGTATCGCGGATCCACGCCGTGGCAAGGCACATCGCACAGCGCGGAACTGAAACTGAGTAACATTGTTCGCGGCACGCTTGGCGGTCCCGTTTTCTGCGGTTGAGCTTGCTCACCGACGTAGGGTTCCTCACCGGGCCTTCGGCCCGCTTCGGGATGACAAGGCGTTTGGGGTTCGGGATGACAGGGGGATTTTTGGGACAAGGGGTTTTGGGGTTGTGCTCAGGGCGTTCGCTGGCGCGGTTCCTTTAAGGTGTACTTTAACAAGCACCACAGGGCGCGGACACCGTCTTTCCAGCCGATTTTTTTTCCTTCTTCGTAGGTGCGTCCCCAGTAGCTGATGCCGACTTCGTAGACGCGGAGGCCGCGTTTGGCGATTTTTACGGTGATTTCGGGTTCGAAGCCGAAGCGGTCTTCTTCGATAGGAATGGCCTGGAGGATTTCGCGGCGGAAGACTTTGTAGCAGGTTTCCATGTCGCTCATGTTCATGTTGGTGAGGGAGTTGGAGAGAATCGTGAGGAGCCAGTTCCCTACCGAGTGCCAGTAATACAGAACTCGGTGCGGGCCGCTGCCGAGAAAGCGGGAGCCGTAGACTACGTCGGCTTTGCCCTGGGTGAGCGGGCCCAGCAGCGCGGGATAGTCGGAGGGATCGTATTCGAGGTCGGCGTCCTGGATGAGGACGAAGTCTCCGGTGGCTTGCTGGATGCCGTGGCGGAGGGCAGCGCCTTTGCCCATGTTCCTGGGCTGGAGGAATACGCGGATTTGGGGATGGGCGGCGGCCAGTTCGGTGAGGATTTCGCGGGAGCCGTCGTGGGAACCATCGTCGACGCAGATGAGTTCGAGATCGATTTCGTTTTGATCGGTGGGGACGGCCAGAACGCGGGCTACGACTTCGCGGAGCGTGGGCTGCTCGTTGTAGACGGGCATTACGACGGAGAGTTTCATGGGGCGTGGGTTCCAAGTTACGGGGCGGGGGTGGGGAGCGTCAAGGAGCAGTGGTCAGGGGTTAGGGGTCAGGGGCTAGCGAGGTCAAAGGCGGGCGCTGCCACAGGTCATCGGCGGTCCTGTTTGCGGCGGTGGTGGCGATTCGCTGAGGTAGGGTCCCTCACTCGCCTTTGGCGCGTTCGGGATGACATTTCTAATACCGAGCGTTCGTCTTACAGCGGCGGGTGGGGAGCTTTACTATGGTGAACCAGAAATTCTCTACTGCGCGGACGATGGACTGGAAGGTTTTGAAGTCGATGGGTTTTACTACGTAGCAGTTGGCGCCCATGTGGTAGCTCTCCTGGACGTCCGCTTCCGCGGCGGAAGAGGAAAGCACGCAGACTGGAATGTGGCGCAGTTCGTCATCGCGTTTTATGTTCCACAGAACTGCGCGGCCGTCGAGTCCGGGCAGGTTCAAGTCCAGCAAGATCAGGTCAGGGGTGATCTGCGAGGCGAATTGCCCACGCTTGTGAAGCAGGTTGATCGCCTGGGTGCCGTTCACCACCACCGTCAGTGCGATCGGGAGCTGGCTGGTCTCCAGACCTTCCCGGGTCAGGTCCGCGTCACCCGGGTTATCTTCCACCAGCAGCACTTGAATGGGCTCTGCCACCATCTACCTCCTTTGCAGCCACACGAATTGTGAAATAGAACGTTGTCCCTTCGCCGAGAACCGATTCGAACCAGATGGTGCCGCCGTGGCGTTCCACGATTTTTTTGGTGATGGCCAGGCCGATGCCGGAGCCCTCGTATTCTTCGCGGGTGTGGAGGCGCTGGAACATTTGAAAAATGCGCCCGCTGGTGTCTTTCTCCATACCGATGCCATTGTCCGCGACCGCGAAGCGCACCATCCCATCGATTAGTTCGGCGCTCACGCGAATCAGGGGCGGCCGTTCGCCGTGGAACTTGAGAGCATTGCCGATCAGGTTCTGAAAGACTTGACTCAGTTGCCCATCATCGGCCTGGACGGGCGGAAGGTTCTCCCGGACGACTACTGCCTGACTTGCCTGGATGGTGGTCTGCAGACTCTCCAGCACCGAGGTGAAAACTGTTTCCACGTCGGTAAACCGCAGTGGTTTGGCCGCGGTGCCTACGCGGGAGACCTGCAACAGATCGCTGATGAGCCGTTGCATGCGGCGGGCGCCATCGACGGCGTAGCCGATGAATTTGTCGGCTCTTTCGTCGAGCTTGCCGCGATAACGTTCGCCCAGGAGCTCGCAATAGCTCGATACCATGCGTAAGGGTTCCTGCAAATCGTGGGAGGCAACGTAGGCGAATTGTTCGAGTTCGTGGTTGGAGCGGGCCAGTTCGTCTACTTTTTGCGCCAGCTCGTTTTCGGCGTGCTTGCGCAGGCCGCGCAGGCGTTGTTCCTCCAATGCGCGGTGGATGGCGACGGGCAGCCGCGTCAACGCGCCCTTCAACACGTAGTCGGTTGCGCCCTGCTTCAGGCACTCCACGGCGTTCACTTCACCGAGCGCGTCCGTGACCAGGATGAGGGGAACATCCAGATTTTCGCGGCGCAGGATTTCCAGTGCCTCCATGCCGCGCCACTTTGGCAGGTTGGAGTCGGCGAGGACGATGTGGGGGCAGTTGGCGCGCACCTCGCGGGTAAAGTCTTCGGAGGTTTCCACTGCCACGGAGGTGAAGTCAAACTCGGCGCGCCGCAATTCGCCGTTCACCAGTTGCACGTCCTCCCGGTTGTCTTCGACCAGCAGGAATCGAAGCAGCTCTGGCGTTGGCGTCTGTTGCGGCGCGGAGCGGGAGGGAGTTGGGGCTGTGTTAGCGCTCATTATTTTTTGACCACCATTCTTGACCAATGTCGGTACTGGAAATTTCGGATGGAGCACCAGCTTTATGTCTAGCCATCGGCGCTGGGGGTTGAAACTTTAGCCGGGTCGAGCGCTCGCCCTACAAAAGCAGAACCGAAAACCACAGGTGCTCCACATCTCAACGGTGGTCCTGTTTACGGCGGTGGTGACGGTTGCCTGACGTAGGGTCCCTCACCGAGCCTTCGGCTCGATTCGGGATGACATTTGCAAAGGAGGGTTAAAGGCGATGGACGGGAGCGTTCCTGCTATACGCGCAAGGGCCAAGGTCAAAGGCGACGGACAGGAGACTGCGTCCTACACGGGCTAGTCGGCCTGCAGGACGATCCGGGGATGGAATAGCGTGCCGGCTACCCGGGTGGCGATGGCGATGAGATCTTTCTGGCCAGAGAAGACTTTTACCTGGTGGGCGCGGGATAACTCGGGCAGGTTGACAGAGCGTCCGGAGCGAATGCGGAGAGTGTTGGCTTCGTCGGCGGTGACGCAGGGGAATTGCGGCAGCAGCATGCGGGGATGGACGAACAGGTTTTCTAACGCGTGCGGGATGGTTCGCGGCGCGGCGGATTTTTGTGGCTGCGAGGCTGCCGGTTCCTTACTTTTCGCTCCAGCTTCTACTTCGACTTCTATTTTTATTTCTACTTCCGGATGTGTCGGTTCCGTGGTGGCGGCTGCGGACACTTCCTCCAGGGTGTGAGCATCTGCAACGGAAAACTCCGCGACGGCGGTGCGGCGGAGGGATTCCAGATGCGCGCCGCAGCCGAGTTTCTGGCCCATCTCATGGGCAACGGAGCGCATGTAGGTGCCGGAGGCCACGCGGGCGCGAAAACGGGCGCGATCGCCTTCGACGCCGAGGATTTCAAATTCCTTGATCTCGACCTGAACGGGTTGCAGTACGACTTCTTTATGCTTGCGCGCCAGTTTGTAGGCGGGGACGCCGTGAATTTTCTTGGCGGAAAATGACGGGGGCATCTGCTCGATGACGCCGCGAAAGGCGGCGGCCAGGATCACGACCTGATCTAGATTCAGGGTGACGGGCTGGGCGGGTGCTGCGGGTTCGCCTTCGGCATCGTAAGTATCAGTGGCGAAGCCGAAGCGAATCACGCCTTCGTAGGATTTTTCCGACGCCGTGTAGAACTGCGCGAGACGGGTGAGATTGCCGATGACGAGCGGGAGAACGCCGGTGGCGAGAGGATCGAGCGTGCCCAGATGACCGACGGAGCGCTCGTGCAGGATGCGGCGCACGCGGTTGACGACGTCATGGGAGGTGAGGCCGCCGGGCTTGTCGATAATCAGGACGCCGTTCATGGGGATTTGGTAATTTGGTAATCGAGTAATCTTGTAATCGGATACTTGACCGGCAGTTTGTTGGGTTTGCATTCCTCGATTACCAAACTACCAGATTCCCTATGCTTCCTCTTAAAGACGACCAGCCGAGTTACAGCACGCCGTACGTAAACTGGTTCCTGATTGGGCTGAATATTCTTATCTTTTTGTTTCAGGCCACGCTGGACCCTCGGAGCTCGAAACTGCTGGCCGAGCAGTTCGGCGAAGTGCCAAGTCATCTGGCTGCGTTTGTGGCTGGATCGCACCGGTATACGCTGCCGCAGGTGGTGCTTCCCTTCTTCACGTCCATGTTTTTGCATGGAGGGTGGGCGCACGTGCTGGGGAACATGTGGTTCCTCTATATTTTTGGGGACAATGTGGAGGACTACCTGGGACATTTTAAATATCTGGTGTTTTACCTCATATCAGGCTTGATTGCGATGGGCACGCAGGTGGCGATTTATCCGCACTCGAATGTGCCGACGATCGGGGCCAGCGGAGCGATTGCGGGAGTGCTGGGAGCGTATTTCGTTCTGTATCCGCGGGCGCGCGTGCTGACATGGTTTTTTGTTTTCATTGTGTACATACCCGCGTGGTTCGTGCTGGGGGAGTGGTTTGTGATGCAGTTTCTCTCTGGGACGGCGAGCCTCTCTATGGCGCAAACGGGACGGGAGCTTGGCGGCGTTGCATTTTGGGCGCACGTGGGCGGATTTGTGGCGGGGATGCTGATGATTAAATTATTTCCCGAGCGGGCGCGACGGTCGCCTTATGCGTATTCGTAAATTCCTCTCCGAGTGACAAATTCCCCACTTCTCGCGCAAAGGGCGCGCGAGAAATGGGGCACCCGGCCGGCCTAACCTGCCAGTTTCAGTCGAGAACAAAGTCAAAGGCAGGCGGGCAAGAATGCCCGCCCCACACCGGCAACGGCAAGATCAAAGGCAAAAGCGACGGACAAGAGTGTCCGTCCTAACCTATTTTTTCGGGCGCGATTCGGGCGGGACCAGGCCGGACAGGCGGTAGTAGACGACTAGTTGGCCATAGTGTTCGCCGGAATGTTCGATGAAGCCGTAGGCGAGATCGCCGATTCTGACCTGCTGATGGGCGAAGGGATCGACGACGAGTTCGGACATTCCTTTGTCGCCTTTGGCTTTGATCGCGGCCGCGCCGTCGGCGAAGGATTTCTTGACGAAAGCGACCACCTCGGCCTTGGTCTTGTACTGGTCGCGCTTGGGGTCTCCCTCAGGAGGCTTCTGTCCGGTCACGGGAGCGGTGAAGAAATAGCAGGCTCCGGCGGCGTGCAGAAGTTGTTCGGCGAAGCTGCGCTGCGCCGGGGTGGGCTTGAAGTCATACTTGTCTTCCGGGAAGTCTTCGGCCATGGCGATCAGCTTGCGGCCGATGTCGTTCCAGGAATCGAGCACGACTTTGGACGGGCTGTCCGCGGGTTTCAAGGCTTTCATTGCGTCCTGCGCGCGGGCCGATGGGGCGAGAATTCCGGCGGCCAGAACGATTGCGGCGGCTAACCATGCCATCTTCTTCATTACGTTCCTCTCTGACTTTAATTCTTGTCTGCGGCGGCAATTCTAATCGGACGCGCGGGTATTGGAAAGGTGAGCGGGGCGGTTAAGCTGCTCGGGATGACAAACCAAGATTGTCGGACTAGGTTCCGTTGGGGCGCTGGCGGATCAGGGACAGGAATTCCGAGCGGGTTTCTTCTTCGCTGCGGAAGCAGCCCAGCATGGATGAGGTGACCGCGGCGGAATGCTGCTTCTCGACGCCGCGCATCATCATGCACAAATGACGTGCTTCGATGACTACGCCAACGCCTTGGGGTTCGATCACTTTCTGGATGGTCTCGGCGATCTGGGTGGTGAGACGCTCCTGAATCTGGAAACGGCGGGAGAAGATTTCGATCAGGCGCGGAATCTTGCTAAGGCCGATCACTCGGCCATTGGGAACGTAGGCTACGTGAACTTTGCCGAAGAATGGCAGCAGGTGGTGTTCGCAGAGACTGAACACCTCGACGTCTTTCACGATCACCATTTCGTCGTAACTCACGGTGAACAGCGCGCCTTTGAGCATGGCTTCGGGATCTTCGTGGTAGCCCTTGGTGAGGAACGTCATGGCCTTGTGAACGCGCTCGGGGGTGCTGGCGAGGCCTTCGCGCTCGGGGTCTTCGCCGAGGCGTACGAGCGTTTCGCGCACCAGTTCTTCGTAGGTGGCGCTGGTTAAGGTGGCTGGTTCGGTGATGGGCTTGGTCATTTTGTTTTGGTCTTTTTGTTCTGGTCTCTAATCCGTCTTTTGCGCTTCCGTGCCTATTTTTGCAGTTCGGCTGCGCCGGAGTATTCGAAAGAATTCATCATGGTTTCTTCGATTCTCACTCGTTCCAGATGCGCCTGGCTGAAGCCTCGCTGCAATATTTCGAAGATCTCAACGCACAGATTTTCGGTGGTGGGCACGCTTTTGGCGAACTCCTGCAGGGTATTCAAATTTTCCAGATCGTAGCGGGAGAGCACTTCCCTTTCGACGAAGCCGTCGAGATCGACCAGATTGCAGACCATGCCGGTGCTGGGGTCGACTTGTCCGCTGACCGTGACTTCCAGGCGGTAGTTGTGGCCGTGGCCGTGCGGATTGTTGCATTTGCCGTAGATGGAGCGATTCTCTTCGGCGGACATGGCATCGCTGTGCAGGCGGTGCGAGGCGGAGAAAAGATAGCGGCGGGTGAGGTAGGCTTTCATATTATGAAAATCGTAATCAGTCAGCGCTTAGCTTTTAGCCCTTAGCTCTTAGCTTAACTCTCCTAATTTTCTCCGTAGAAATCGACGAACAGGTCTGGGGTTTCGTAGACCCGGATGCGGTGCAGTTGCGCCTGCTCCAGTTTAGTTTCGAGGCGCTCCCAGATGGCGATGGCGAGATTTTCTGTGGTCGGAATTTGGGTGAGGAACTCGGGAACTTCTTTATTCAGGAAACGATGGTCCATGGCGTCGAGCACTTCGCGATGCATGACTTCTTTGAGTTGTTTGAGATCGACGACGAAGCCGGAGCGGGGATCGACCTCGCCCTTCACTGTGACTTCGAGTGTGTAGTTATGGCCGTGGCCGTTGGCGTTGTTGCACTTGCCGAAGATGCGGCGGTTTTCCTCGGGCGTGAAGTCGGGGTTGTGGTAATAGTGCGACGCGGAGAACTCGGCTTTGCGGGTTAGGTAGACCATAAGAACAGTTGCCAGTGGTCAGTTGCCAGTTGCCAGTACGGCTGCTTTTTCCGGAGCTGTTTTGTTGGAATCTTTTTTGTCGCGATACGTTCGGCCCTTCCAGGAGACGCTGCCGTTTGCGTGCGCACGCTTCGAGCGCAGCAACAGGTAGGCAAACATGGGAAGGCCGATGAACGCCAGCAGAGTCGACGACCAGGAAAAATGCGCGCGGCGGATTCGCGTTATCGTGACTGCTGGAGGAATCAGATACAGAGGCGCAAGGGCGAAATCTCGATCTGCAAGGTTCATCACCACCAGCGCCAGCGACGCGACGAACACTCCAAACTCGAGCAAGCGCCACGCTGCGAGAAAACCTGGCGACGGAAATAGTAGAGACAAATTCTTTGTCCAGCCTTCGCGAAGTTGCGCGAGGTTGCGATACATGCGGGTCCGAACCGCGTCCCCACCGTAGCGAAAGAAAATCTTCCGCCCTGATCGCTTCACTGCGCGCGCGAGCGCGACGTCTTCCAGCAAGTCGGCGGCTACGGCAGAATGTCCGCCGATGGCATCGTAGGCTTCACGCGTGATCAGAATGTATTGGCCGTTAGCCGCAGCCGCAGGCGATTGCGGATTGCTCACCTCGGAGGGTCGATAGCGCTGCGCCAGATCGGCGAAGACGACTGGCATTACGGCTTTCTCCCAGAAGGTTTCGACAATCTGCTCCGGGGAATAGGAAAGCAAGGCCGCTTCCTGCTTGTTTGCTTCTTTCAGACTGCGCGCGAGCGATCCCGGTACGTGGACGGTGTCCGCGTCGGTGAACAGAAGCCAACTGCCGCGGGCCTGGCGTGCGCCGGTGGCGACCGCGTTGTTCTTGCCGGTCCAACCGCTGGGTAGAGGAGCGGCTTCGACTACTCTCACGTTCGGAAATGACGCTGCGATCTCGCGGGTGCGGTCGGTGGAATTGTCGTCGACCACGATGATTTCAAAATCAATTCCGGTCTGGGCGACGAGTGATTCCAGGCATGCGCCCAGGCTGGCCTCTTCGTTGCGCGCGGGGATAATAACCGACACAACGGGCGCCGTGCTGCCGGTTTGCTCCGTGATGGTTTCCGCCGGTGTCATGTCGCTGTCATATGGTGGAATCTATTATTATAGCTGTGTGCGACACATCGCTGTTTCGTTCTTCACGGTTCTTGTGGGCGGCGTTCTGCTGTTAGGGCTTACGGCCTGCTACAGCGGTTCGCGACCGCCTCACATCGGGTCCAGTGCTCCAGAGTTCACGGTGCAGGACGATGATCGCAAAGTTACTTTGAGCCAATTTCGCGGGCAGGTAGTGGTGCTGAATTTCTGGGCGACGTGGTGCCCGCCGTGCATCGAGGAAACTCCGTCGTTGGTGGTGATGCAGGAGCGGCTCAAGGCGAAGGGCATTACCGTGGTCGCGGTCAGCGTGGATGCTGACGAAAGCGCCTACCACCGGTTCCTGAAAGATCACGGTGTGAATCTGTTGACGGTGCGCGACCCTGATCAGAAAAGCGCCGGTCTTTACGGCACTTTCAAGTTTCCTGAAACCTACGTGATCGATCGCAATGGGGTGATGCGGCGTAAGTTCATTGGCGCGGTGGACTGGACAGAGCCTGAGATTACGGACTTCCTGAGCCGGCTGTGAAACCACGTCTCTTCATGCCGCGAACAAAAAGATTCATCTTTCAAACCAACAGAATCGGAGTCGCTGCAGTCGTCTTTGCGCTGTTGGGTTTCGGGGTTGTCCCCGCTGCTCATGGACGCAGTAGTGGAGAGAATTGGCGCGCCGCGAGCGCGCTTCAGGCTACCGCCGTGGCCTCTCCGTCCTCGAGTGATCAAGAGCGCGACGAAAATCTAATCAAAGTAATTGCGGTTGGAGATGTGATGCTGGGTTCGAGTTTTCCGGACGATTCTGGACTTCCGCCGAATGATGGAGCCGATCTGTTGCGCGATGTGACCCCACTGTTGCAGCGGGGAGACATTGTGTTTGGCAATCTCGAGGGACCGCTGGTGGATGGCGGCAAGACCAAAAAATGCGGCAGGAAAATTGGCACTTGTTATGCCTTTCGCGTTCCAACGCGATATGGAATTTATTTGAAATCCGCGGGCTTCACGGTGATGGGGCTGGCGAATAATCACGCGCTGGATTTCGGTCTGCCGGGCCGGGCCAGTTCCCGCGCGGTGCTCGACTCACTCGGGATTTTGCATTCCGGCGAGATCGACGATGTGGCGCGGCTTACGACGAAGGACAAGAGAGTGGCGCTGATTGCTTTCGCCACCTACCCGGGAACTTATAACCTGCTGGACCTGGACGATGCGATTGCAACCGTGCGGCAAGTGAAAACCGAAGCGGACATTGTGATTGTGTCGTTTCATGGCGGCGCCGAGGGCTCGACGCACCAGCACGTTCTGCTGGGAGATGAAACATTTCTGGGCGAGGACCGCGGAGACTTGCGACGGTTTGCTCATGCCATGATTGATGCGGGGGCGCAGCTGGTACTGGGGTCTGGCCCACATGTGGTGCGCGGCATGGAGGTCTACTGCGGCAAACTGATTGCTTACTCGCTGGGCAACTTCGCGACGTATGGGTCGTTCAACTTGAACGGAGAGAATGGAGTTTCGGTCATTCTCGAAGCAAATCTTGGCGCCGATGGCTCTTTTGCGGGAGGGGCGGTCTACCCGATCAAGCAGGAAAGACCAGGAGGTCCGCATCTGGACGGGAATATGAGCATCCTGCCGATCCTGCGAGACCTTTCGAAGACTGACTTTCCGTTTACCTACGTTGAAGTGAGCGAGAACGGGCGACTGACTGCGAAGCGCTGGAATTATTTCGATGTCGTCTTTGCTGCTGCTGCGTGCGGAGTGTTCCAATATGTTCCGTGCCCCGAGGAGCCGATTTGCAACTGAGCAGCGTTCGAATCGAGGTCCTCGTCCTCGTATTGACCGTCGTCAATGTGACCGCTTGCCTAGCGCAGTCGTCCAAAGCGCCGGATATGGATCCTGAGTTGAGGGCGATGCTGGCCCGAGATTCCGTCTGTGATTCCAAGGGAACGGTTGCCGGAGGGGATCAGGCACCAGCGGGCGCGTCGCCGTTGACACAGGCCCCGGCTACGGTGCAAACCCTGCACAATTCGGGCGGACGAAATGTTGGCATCATTGCGACTGTGGAGGATGCATGCCATTGTTCGGGTGGCAACTGTGCTAACTACATCTACTTAAAGTCGGGACAGACGTACCGGCTCGCGCTCAAAGAAAACCTGGCGTCTCTGCATCCGCTGAAAGGCTTCAAGCAAAGCATGCCGGCGCTCAGCGGGAAGCTGCAGGTGAGTGATTCTGAAGCTGAGACGATTATCTACGAGTGGGGCGGCAGCGACTATCGGGCCAGCATTTGCGCGACGGTGGTGCAGGAGAGGAGCGGGCACCCGGTCATCACCAAGCATGCATGCGCCACTGAGACTGGGGTTCAGAAATGAGGCTCCGGTCACAAACAACGGCAAAAGCGACGGACAAGAGTGTCCGTCCTACACGAGCCAGCGAAGTTACAGAGGCGTTTTTCGCAGACGCAGTGCGTTGGTGATGACCGAGACCGAGCTGAAGCTCATGGCGGCGGCGGCGAGAATTGGGCTGAGCAACAACCCGAAGAATGGATAGAGCGCTCCGGCCGCGATGGGGACTCCGACGGCGTTGTAGACGAAAGCGAAAAAGAGATTTTGCCGGATGTTGCGCATGGTGGCATGGCTCAACTTGCGAGCACGCAGGATTCCGGTGAGATCGCCCTTTACCAGCGTGACTCCGCCGCTTTCCATTGCGGCGTCGGTGCCGGTGCCCATGGCGATGCCGACGTTGGCTTGCGCGAGCGCGGGGGCGTCGTTGATGCCGTCGCCGGCCATGGCGACGACTCTTCCCTGCTGTTGAAGTTTGCGGATGACTTCTAACTTCCCTTCGGGTAAAACTTCCGCTTCGAATTCGTCGATGCCGACCTTCTTGGCGATTGCCGCTGCTACCACGCGGTTGTCTCCGGTGAGCATCACAACGCGGATGCCCTGGGCTTTCAGACCGCGAAGAGCCTCGGGCGACGAAGGCTTGATTGGATCCGCCACGGCCACATTGCCCACGTACTTTCCGTCAACGGCGACGCAAAAAACCGTGCCATCAATCGGTGTGACCGCTGAAATGGCGGGCTGCTGCAATGCTCCTACCTGCGCCATCAGGGCGAGGCTGCCGACTGCTACTTTTCTTCCCGCGACGATGCCAACAATGCCCTTACCGGTTACGGAATGGAACTCTTCGGGGCTTGAAAGTTGCAGGCCGCGTTTTGCGGCAGCGTCCACGACTACTGACGCCAAGGGATGTTCACTGGCGCGTTCCAGGCTGGCGGCGAGGCGCAACAGTTCAGGATCGTCGGCGAGCGTTTGCGAGTAGCTTACGAGCGTGGGCTTGCCTTCAGTGAGCGTTCCGGTTTTATCGATGACGAGTGTGTCTACTTTTTCCAGGATCTCGAGCGCCTCGGCGTTCTTGATCAGCACGCCGGCACGTGCGCCACGGCCTACGCCGACCATGATCGCCATAGGAGTGGCTAATCCCAGAGCACAGGGACACGCGATGATGAGCACGGCGACGGCGTTCACCAGCGCATGCGCGAGGCGCGGCTGCGGGCCGAGCAGGAACCAGGCTACGAATGTGACCGCGGCGATGGCGACGACCGCCGGCACGAACCATGCTGCGACGCGGTCCGCGAGCCTCTGAATGGGAGCGCGGCTGCGCTGCGCCTGGCTGACCATTTGCACGATGCGCGCCAGCAATGTTTCGGAGCCGACGCGTTCGGCACGCATGACGAACGAACCGGTGCCGTTGATGGTAGCTCCGACCACTTTGCTCGCGGCAGTTTTTTCCACTGGCATGGATTCGCCGGTGACCATGGACTCGTCCACGGAACTGCTGCCTTCGAGCACGACGCCATCCACGGGAATTTTTTCGCCGGGACGGACGCGCAGGCGGTCGCCGGGTTGCACTTGTTCGAGGGGAATGTCCTTTTCTTTTTCTATAACCTCGCCCGCTTTAACTTCGCCTGCTGTAACCTCGCCATCTGTTGACTTGGTATCGGCGACGAGCAGATGCGCCGTCTTGGGACTGAGGTCGAGCAGAGCGCGAATGGCTGCGCTGGTGCGGCTGCGGGCGCGGAGCTCCATGACTTGTCCGAGCAGCACGAGCGTGGTAATCGCGGCGGCCGCTTCGAAATAAACGTCCGGATAGCCCGCCATTCCACGCAATGAGGCGGGGAAAAACTGCGGAGCGAGGGTTGCGACTACGCTGTAGAGGTAGGCGACGCCCGTGCCCACGCCGATCAGCGTGAACATGTTGGGGCTACGGTTGACCAGCGAGGTCCAGAAGCGTTGAAAGAACGGCAGCCCGCCCCAGAGCACAACGGGCGTGGCCAGCAGGAATTCGAGCCAAGGCAGGATCGAACCCGGAGTCACGATGTATTGGTCGCCTTTACCGACGAAGAGTGCACTCATGAAGGCATGCGGCCAGAACATGCTGGCCATCGCGATCATAAGCAGCGGAGCAGTGATGACCACGCTCACCCAGAACCTTCTGGTCATGTCGCGCAGTTCGGGATTCTCTTCTTCGATCGCAGTGACGGTGCGCGGCTCGAGAGCCATGCCGCAGATGGGGCAGGAGCCGGGCTCTGTGCGGACGATTTGCGGATGCATGGGGCAGACGTACTCGCGCTTCGTTGGCAGCGGGAATTCGGGCTCGAGCGCCATGCCGCAGGACGGGCACGCCCCCGGCTGCTTCTCGCGGACTTCCGGACACATCGGGCACACATAGGCTGGCTCTGCTGAAGGCGATGCCGCTGGTTTTGACGCTGACTGCAACTGCGTTCGCGCAGACTGAGGCGGCGCGCTTTCGGGAGCGACCGGCATCCCTAGCATGACTAATTCAGATTTGGGAGCTGCTGGTTTGTTTAAGTATCCCGCGGGATCGGACTTGAATTTTTCCGCGCAGCCTGCACAACAGAAATAGAATTTCCTGCCGCCGTGCTCATGAACATTTTTTGCCGTCGCGGGATTGACGTTCATGCCGCAGACGGGATCTTTCTCCTGGGCTGGGGCTGGGCCGGGGGCAGTGGGGTTGGTGGGAGTCATCTATGGGCTGTTATCGGTTGCTGTATGGGGCTTCGGGCTTCGGCAATCGGGCTTCAGCAAAACCAAAATCCACTTCCGAGGACCCCTACGCCCGCTGATTGGGCCACTCAGCCGAAATCGCCTTGTTCGAGTTGAGAGTAAAAGTCTGAAACCCCACGCGTGCCCTTTTGATTGCCGGTACACTATATTGGATTCAGCCTGGCTACGTTCAGCTCCGGCAGCGACCAGCGAGTCACTTGCCGACGCCCGAAGGCCGAAGCCCGAAGCCGGTTTCAGGTCAACTTCATCATAGCGAAAGGGTTTTCAGCGATGACCTATTTGGATGTGGTGTTCCCCTACGGCACAAACCCCGGCGAGAGCGAGCTGCGAGCCATCGACGGCATGCGGGAGGTCTATGGAGTGCTGCAGGTTTTTTTCAACGAGAAGGATCGCACGGTGCGGGTGAAGTTCGATGCCTCGCGGCTGAAAAGGGACGGCGTCGCGCGCCTGTTGCGGCAGGCCGGCATTGACGTGGGTGAACCTGTAGCGCTGGCTTAACGGCTTGGGGAGGGCCGCAGGGGAGAGAGTGTAACTGTGGCAGCCGGGGGGAGGGCTGTGCGCGAATGCAATCGGGGCGCCCAAGAAAACCTCTGGCCGAAGTTATTCTCTGGAGCGCCCCGTTGCGCGCCACTTCGTCTGGTGAATGTATAAGCACATAGCGTGCCGTCCGCAAACCATTAAAAACACAGGTCGTGTGGACTTTTGACCCGGTAGGAATTGCCCACCGCCGGAAAGAATTACTTCGAACGGAAACGCGACCGGCGAGATGCACCGAAGGCAACGCAACCGAGCACGAGCGAATTGGAGAATGCTATTTTCAGAGGAAAGAAACTTCCGCTATAATCGGGACGGAGTTTTTCCCGCCGCGTACGATCCGCGCCCTTAGCTCAGTTGGATAGAGCGTCTGGCTACGAACCAGAAGGTCGGGAGTTCGAATCTCTCAGGGC
>Ga0209006_10002476_pt1 | contig 16832 bp, 16 predicted proteins | sample JacPin_JW_Ref_O2_FD_188567 | JGI IMG/M metagenome (GOLD analysis project Ga0209006, IMG submission 188567) | Forest soil microbial communities from Algoma, Ontario, Canada - Jack Pine, Ontario site 1_JW_Ref_O2 (SPAdes) (version 2) | ecosystem: Environmental > Terrestrial > Soil > Boreal... | reverse complement strand
TGATCGGCATCCCACAGCATCCCAGGGCCCCGCGCCACCCCGGCGTGGACTTCCCTCGCCGCTCCCGTCCCCACCCTTCCCCAACTCTGACTGGTCCTATGGAGGTTCGCCAGTCATCGGCGAACCGGATACCAATAGCTATCCCCTGATGACTGCGTGGAATGGCGCGCGCAACCGCACCAAGGTCTATGGATGGGTCGAACCTACCGTGAACTTCAGCACTTCAACAAGCCGCAACTATCCCGAGGCCAATGACATCTACTCCAACCGCCTGGAAATGGATCAGTTTGTTGTGTATGTGGAGCGCCTGCCCGACTCCGTGCAAACGGAGCATGTAGACGTCGGATACCATCTGACCTCGTTTTTCGGAACCGACTACCGATTCACCACCGACAAAGGGTACTTCAGCAGCCAGTTGCTGGTTCACAACCGGCAATACGGTTTCGACCCTGTCCTTGAATATGTCGACATCTATGTCCCCAAGGTCGCCCAGGGGATGAATATCCGGGCTGGCCGGTTCATCTCCATACCTGGTATCGAGGCGCAGCTTACGCCGAATAACTACATGTTCAGTCACTCACTGCTCTACACCATTGATCCATTCACCGATACAGGGATACTCGCCACTATCAAATTGAGCGATCAATGGCTGGTGCAGGCGGGCATTACCGCGAGCCACGACGTTGCACCCTGGACGAGCGATGCGCGGCCTTCGGCAACCGCTTGCGCCAGTTACACAACTGCCACCGTGAACGATAACTTTTACCTGTGCGCCAATGGCATCAACAATGGCAAGTACTCCTACAACAATGTGCAGCAATACGATGCCACCTGGTATCACAAATTTTCAAAGACCTGGCATACGGCAAGCGAAGCGTACGTCATGTATCAGCGCGACGTGCCCGGCGTCGCAGGCCCGCTCAAGCCACAGGCTAACAATTACGGAGCCACCTGCCAGCCGGGCCAGGTGACTTGCTTCGCGCCTGAGTACGCCGCGGTGAATTACGTCCTGAAGCAATTATCCGATCATGACTTTGTTGGTTTTCGGAGCGACCTGCTCAACGACAAGAAGGGGCAGCGGACCGGGGTCAATACGAAATACACCGAGAACACGGTAATGCTGAGCCACTGGGTTGGTACGACAGTGCAGATACGGCCGGAACTGCGCTTCGATCACGCCTGGGACCGCAAGTCGTATGACAACGGCACCCACAAGAGCCAGTTTACTTTTGCTTGCGACGTAATCCTGCACTATTGAGCGGGCGCTGGTTGCAGGCGGTGGCTGATCCAGTTTCTTCCTGGCCGCTCGATGAGTCTCTTGGTCAACAAGGCAGCGACGATCAAGAACAGATACGAGATCCATGGATCGAAAATGATGAGCCCGCTCTTCTCCAGAAAATGCGAATCGTGAAGCAGCGTCCAGAGATTGAAGTGCAGCAAGTACAGGCAATAGCTGGCCTCGCCAATGGCGATAAAGGGGAGCAGTCCAAAGAATCGCGCTAGCGGGTTTTGTCCAGCCAGGCACAGGATCACGCCGGCGAACAGCGGCATCAGCAGACCATCGTGCATCATGACGTAGGGCAAGCGGTCGCCTACACAGAGAATCAGGTAGAGCGCGGCAAACGCAAGCAGCCCTATCACCAGTCGCTTGCGGCTCTCCGGGCGAATTTTTTCGTTCAGGAATCCAAGCCCCATACCGAACAGGAATGATGGCAAATGCTGCAGCGGCATGAACTTGAGCGCCCGCATCCATATGCCTACGGAATAACGGTCGGGATGAGCATCCCCATCCGGATTGAAGTGCATGTAGAGCCCCGGCAGCACAAGCCCGCTGAGCCATACCGCAAATAAAACCGCTAAGATTGTCCGCGTCTGACGTGGACGGCGCCGCGTAATCAGCCAGGGGAACAAAAGATAAAAGAACGCCTCGGTGGACATGGTCCATGCAGGCGTGTTCCAGAACGTGGTGAGCGCCGGATGCCAACCCTGCAGCAGCAACGGGGTGAGAATCACTCCCAGGCCAAAGTCCAGCTTGGTGTGGGCTTGCACTTCCTGCATCAGCATGCCTACTGATAGCAAGAGGCTGAACGCATACACCGGGTAGAGCCGGGAGAAACGAGCCGACCAGAAACTGCGCGCCGTGAGCGCTCCCCGCTGGGCTCGTTCTGCATAGTTGTAAGTGAGGATGAAGCCGGACAGCAAGAGGAAGAAACTGACCGAGATATATCCCCCGTTCACAATCGGGCTGAGGACTGGTCCGAACGAATGGGGATCGGCAAAGTGGAAGAAAACAAGATTCAGCGCGGCGAAACAACGAATGCCAGTGAGTGCTGGTAACTGCGTCCGCCGGGGAGCGGGAACCGGTCGAACTAATATTGGCCCCGCGGGGGCCGGTCTTGCTGGGGCCCGTAGAGTTGGGGGATACTCCGCAACTGTACTCTGAGGCGTCAGGCTGTCACCAGGGAACCGACCTTCTCTCCACTCACTACGCGCAGGATATTTCCCGGCCGGTTCATGTTGAAAATGATCATGGGCAAATTATTGTCCTTGCACAGACTCACCGCCGTACTGTCCATAACCTTTAGACCCAGCCGGAGGATTTCCATGTAGGTAATTTGCTCGAATTTAACTGCATCTTTGGTAATAACAGGGTCGGCATCATAAATCCCTTCCACTTTAGTGGCCTTGAGCAGGACGTCTGCCTTGATTTCCATGGCCCGCAGCGAAGCCGCCGTATCTGTGGAAAAGTACGGGTTGCCTAAACCGGCAGCGAAAATGACCACGCGGCCCTTTTCTAGATGACGAATGGCCCGCCTGCGGATGTATGGCTCAGCCACCTGATTCATCTCAATCGCAGACATGACCCGGGTTTGGACCTCGCACTTCTCCAGAGCATCCTGCAAAGCTAACGAATTGATCACTGTAGCGAGCATTCCCATGTGGTCCGCAGAAACCCGGTCCATCATGCGCGCCTGTTCAGCAACACCGCGGAAGAAGTTCCCTCCGCCTACCACAATGGCCACTTCAACGCCTAGATCCCGAACTGCCAGGATCTCGCGTGAAATCTCATGCAACTTAGCGACGTCGACACCGAAGCCGCGGTCGGCCGCCAGCGCTTCACCCGACAGTTTGAGCAGGACTCTTTTGTACATTCATGCAAAGTATCGCACATCCAGGAGAGGCAGCTATCCCTCGGGAGGGGGGCAATTTACCCTCCATTTACGGCCACACTGACGGTACTGAATGTGAGACGCACACGGTGGGTAACGGGTCTCTTTTTTTGTCAGCGCCCGTACGGAGTTGTTGAGACCTTAGCAGGCTTGAGGGGAGGCCTGCGGTATCCCACAATCTCGCAAAAAACGAGGGAGATGGGGGCACCCGGCCGTAGTGCGGGCATAGAGCCCCGTCCGATATGATCTTTGGTCATGTACGGGCCTGGGCCCGTACCTTCAACGACGGACATGCGGTTGCTTCTATGGATCTGTCGACCGAGTACGAAGGATTCTGCTCAGCGCGAGGGGACGAAATTCGCTGTAAGTGGGACGAAGGGGGCAATCAAAAAGGGGCCGGAATGATCCCAGCCCCCTAGGTTAGCTTTCGATTCGATTACTCTCCGGCATTCGGCTTGATCTGGGCTACGGTCCAGACCGGATCGCCCACCTTGAACCGCGCGAAACGACGCACGCTGAGGTTCTCACCCAGCTTGCCGATCTTCTGCGCAATCAAGTCCTTGATGGCAAAAGACTGGTCCTTGATGAAAGGCTGATCAAGCAGGCAAACTTCTTCGTAGAACTTGCTCATCTTGCCTTCCACAATCTTCTCAATCACAGCCGGAGGCTTCCCGGTGGCCGCCGCCTGAGAACGGTAAATGTCCTTCTCCCGTTCCAGATCTTCGTTGGTCACATCCTCGCGCCGAATGTAGCGGGGATCCGTCGCGGCAATGTGCATGGAGATGTCCTTGAGAAGCTCCTGGAAGTCCTCCGTGCGCGCAACAAAATCACTCTCACAGTTGATCTCAATCAACACACCGATCTTGCCCCCGGCGTGAATATAGGTGCCCACGGCTCCCTCAGAAGTGGTCCGCGACGCCTTCTTGGCTGCCGAAGCCATTCCCTTCTTCCTCAGCACCACTACCGCCTGCTCGAGGTCGCCCTTGGCTTCCGCAAGCGCGTTGCGGCAATCCATCATCGGCGCCCCGGTCTTCTCCCGAAGCTCCTTCACCTGGGCAGCAGAAATATTGTCAGTCACAGTCGACATCCTCTTGCAAGTCCTTTACTGGCCTGTTAACAGGCCCTGAGTAGTACGGTTTTAGAGCGTCCGCTCGGCGACTTCCGGCTCGTCCACAGCAATCACGCCAGGAGCCTTGCGAATGCCGCCACCCAGCGCAGCTTCCAGATCGACGACCTCATTGTCAGCAGAGGGCTCGTCGGCGCCGGATTCAAGGCCGGTCAGTTCGACCGGGGTCGCCTCGAGCTGCTCATCCGCGGTCACGCCGCCATCACCGGCGCGCTTCTCGCCCGCCATCTGCACTCCCTCGACCACGGAGTCAGAGATCTTCGAAGTGAACAAACGAATCGCGCGCAGCGCGTCATCGTTGCCCGGGATTACATAGTCCACCACAGTCGGATCGCAGTTGGTATCCACCACTGCTACCACTGGAATTCCCAGTTTGCGGGCTTCCTTCACTGCGATCGCTTCGTTGTTGGAATCAACCACGAAAAGCGCATCCGGCAAGCGGCGCATGTTCTTGATGCCCGCCAGGTTTGCCTGCAGATGCTTACGTTCCCGCTCCAGGCGGATGACTTCCTTCTTGGTCAGCAGCTCATAGCGGCCATCGGTGGCCATCTCATCCAGTTCCTGAAGGCGTTTTACGGATTTCTGGACGGTGATCCAGTTGGTTAGCAGTCCACCCAGCCAGCGCTGGTTGATGTAGAACATGCCGCAACGACCCGCCTCTTCGGCGATTGCGTCCTGAGCCTGCCGCTTGGTGCCGACAAACAAAATGACTTTGCCCTGCCCCGTCAAATCAGTGACGAACTTGCTTGCTTCCTTGAACATCTTCAAGGTCTTTTGCAGGTCAATGATGTAAATCCCGTTGCGCTCTCCGAAGATGTATTCCTTCATCCGCGGGTTCCAACGCTTGGTCTGATGCCCGAAGTGAACGCCAGCTTCGAGCAGCTCCTTCATTGTGATTGTGGCCAAACTACCTCCTCGTGAGTTGCATTCCGGCATGGCCGGAATTGATTTCCCTCGCCCGCCAAGGCGGGGAAGATTGAACTACTTTTTCCTGAAAGATCCGCGGGGGCAAAAGCCCCCCGAGTATTTCAAGCGACTGCGGCACGACTCAAGTCGTGCCCTGATACAAAGCCGAGTCTCCGGTCCAAAATCCCGTGAGCATCTGCGCTCAGAGCCGACCAAACTACCGCTTGCTGAACTGGAACCGCTTACGAGCGCCCTTCTGCCCGTACTTCTTACGTTCCTTGATGCGCGCATCCCGCGACAAGAGGCCGTCAGCCTTCAAGGTCTTGCGCAGCTCAAGATTGAATTCGAGCAACGCACGCGCGATGCCCATCTTCACCGCATCCGCCTGCGCGCTCACCCCGCCGCCCTTCACCGTGGCCAGCACGTCAAAGGTGGCGGCAAGCTCAACCAATTCCAAGGGACGCTTGGCAGAAACGCGCTGCTGATGGGTGACGAAATAAGTCTCAAAGGGCTTTTGATTGACGACAAAGTTGCCGCTGCCAGGACGTAAAAAGATGCGTGCCACGCTGGCCTTACGACGCCCTGTTCCGTAGTACTGAACTAAATCTGCCATTACTGATCGTCCATCCTGTTCTTCTACTGTCCTGCTTAGCGGGCTGCCAACTCCATCACTTCAGGCTGCTGCGCCTGGTGGGGGTGCTTATCGCCCCGGTAGACCTTGAGCTTGGTTGCCATCTGCCGGCCCATCTTGCTCTTAGGCAGCATGCCCTTGATGGCGTCTTCCACAATCTTTTCCGGCCGGCGAGCCATCAGGCGAACGAAAGATTCTTCGCGCAGCCCCCCGGGAAACCCGGTGTAGCGGCGATAAACCTTCTGCTGGCTCTTGAGACCGGTCAGCACGATCTTCTCCGCATTGACCACGATGACGTGATCCCCCACGTCGATGAAGGGCGTGTATTTGGGATTTTTCTTGCCCGCCAGGGTGCTGGCTGCTTCGGTGGCCAAACGCCCCAGCGTCTTACCGCTGGCATCCAGCACGAACCATTTACGGGTGATATCGTGCGAGCTCGGAAAATACGTAGACATCGTAATCGTTCTCCAGGGAACCATCGTTTACAGGCGCATGACGTACTACCGCGGAAAACCTCGCGGCTGGCAACTGCATTCCCGCAAACGAAAGGTTCTAAATCGCTTGAGTGGCGAAGATCAGACTAAAAACCTTCGCTTTCCTGGCAGGCTACCTGGGCTCGCTCAATCTTCAGAGTCGGTTGGAAGTGAAGCGGCACTTCACTTCTCTCGGAACAGACAGCGACTACAGAGGGCCGGACGCGGCACTGCGCAAGAAGACCAGACTAACGCAATCGGGCAAGGGCGTCAACCGGGGTGGGGTGACAACATGCGCACAAAAGAGGCATTTCCCGTTCATTCCGGGCGACATACGCTCTTCTTGGAATATAGCGGAGGTTTCCCCCCACATGACGCAACGTGCCTCTGAATCGCTAGTCGCAGTACTCATTCGCATCGGTTTGTTGCTGGCCCTGGTCATCATGCTCATGGCCGAAAATGCCCAAGCACAACCGCTGCCTCACTTACGGAATGGCCACCCCACTGGCTTGCACTTACGAATAGGCGCGGCAAGCACTCTGACGAACCGGTCGTAGTCGCTGGCGGGTTGGTTGGAGCAAGGAGAAATATGAAGTTTGAAAAGCAGGTCTCGGCGTTCATGACCGCGGCATTACTGTGCGGCAGTTTTACCACACTCGCGAGCGGCCAGCAGACGCCGGCCCCGAGCGTAGTGGTGGCTCCTGCCGTAACGGCGCAGTCGGACGCCGCTTTGCTCAAGTCGACTGTTCCGCTCACCGAAGATGCTCTGCGGGCACGGTATGTCGGCAAACTGATTTTCCTCCGCGGCTCCTACCTGGGCGAAGACCTGAATTTCGATATGAACGGGAAGGTGAACGGCTCGCCTACCGTCGCTTCGTTTACTCTCTCCGCTTTTGAAGTGAGGAAAGTGAACCTCTCCAAGCACAAGCTCGATATCGAGGCGGATCGTTACGGATTGCACTTCTTCGGCGCATTGCCGTACGAGGATGAAAGCAAATCCTTTGACCGGGTGAAGATTTCGAGAAAGCCGGTGCATATTTCGATCGAGCGCGAAGTCATCGTTATTCCCAAAGTGAAGAAGGAAAAGAAGAAGAAGGAGCCTACGCCGCAGGAGTTGGCGACGGCCCAGTCTTTGAAGACCCGGGATGCGGCGGCGGCTGCGGATGCACTACAACCCGCGGCGCCGGCAGCAACCACTGCCGCCGCGGTCGAGACCAACCAGGCCCTGGCAGCGGTTTCACCGGCTCATAGCGCCATGGTTATGAACAAGGCGCTGGACAACATCTTCGCCAACGACATCGACCAGGCCATGATGTCTCATCTTCCCGACTACTGGCAGGAGTACTTTGCCAGCAAGAGCCAGCACCGGCCGTTCATGCCCGCTGACGCCAGCATCAAGGTGGTTGGGGATGGTGTGACGCCGCCCCAGGTGCTCAATAGCATCGATCCGAGTTCCAATGAGTTTGCCCAGCAATTCGGCATCGCCGGCATGGAGCTGTTGCGGACGGTGGTCGATTCCACCGGAGTTGTGCGGCAGATCGCGATTTCCCGTCCGATTGGATTTGGACTGGACGAGAAGGCAGTGGAAGCGGTGAAGAACTCGCACTTCCGCCCCGCGACTGCGAATGGCCAGCCCGTACCGGTGGTCGTCGACCTGGTGGTCACGTTCCGCATTTACTCGAACCGCACCAAACCGGGTTCGGTGCAAAAAGGCGCGAAGGAGGCTGTTCTGGCCGCTGCAGTAGCGGATTCAGATGCTAATCTGGCTCGGTGAGCCAGCGTTTCTTTCAACTGATCAGCACCGGGCAAACGGCGGAAGTTGCCGCTGCTGCGGAAGAAGATCCAGCCCTGATTACCAGCAGAGACGCCCAGGGCGTCTCTGCTTTTTTGTGGAGCATTTACCACCGCCAGCCGATGATCCGAGACTTCCTGCTTACGCACCTGGAGAGTCTGGATATCTTCGAGGCTTGTGCGCTGGGGGATTGCAGCCGAATCGAGTCGCTGTTGCAGCACGAACCGATGCTGGTTCATGACAGTTCGGCGGACGGTTGGGGACCGCTCCATCTGGCTGCCGCTTTTGGCGGTCCCGAGGCAACTGCTCTGCTGCTGACCCATGGAGCGCATATCCACCGCTTCTCTCGCAACCCGATGCACAATCAGCCCCTGCATGCCTGCATCGCCTTAAGTCAGAATGCCGAGACAGCGCGTCTGCTCATTGCTCAGGGAGCGGATGTGAATATGGAGCAAGCTGGAGGCTACACTCCGTTGCACCAGGCCGCCGCCGGTGGGCTTGTGGAGTTGACTGGGATTCTGCTCGATGCTGGAGCTGATCCGTCTTGCCTTTGCAACCAGGGGAAAACGGCTGCGGATTACGCACGCGAAAGAAATCATCAGGGTGTGCTTGAGCGGCTCTCAGCTGCACGGGCGTAGGAGAAGACCTTTGATGGGGCTGCGCCCCGTCTTTCTTAACCCACGCACGCTGGTGCGAGCATGGGGCACCCGTACAGAGTGGTATGAGTGGAAGAGCGGATACGCAGGGGATAGAGCCCAAAACCTATTCGTAGGCCAGGGTTTCGAGTGTGCTTGAGCGGCTCTCCGCTGCGCGGGCGTAAGGGAAAAAGGAAAAGACAGACCTTTGATGTGCCTTCGGCACGTCTTTGTCGGCCCACGTACGCTGGTGCGAACATGGGGCACCCCTACAGAGTAGATGTGACTGCAACAGAGTTGGTGTGAGTGGAAGAGTGGATGCGCAAGGATAGAGCCCAAAAAGCTACTCGTAGGCTAAGGCTTCGATCGGGTCTTTCTGCGCGGCTTTCAAGGCGGGGTAACTCGCACCGACCAGCGCTCCACCGAAGGCAATCAGGGTGGCGTACATGATCCAACCTGAACTGATGGGAAAAGGAATGGTCGGAAAGCGGTTGTCCATTACCGCCTTCAGCGCGAACGTAAAGCCAATCCCAACCGCAATGCCGACAAGTGCCAGAAATCCGGTCTCCCGCAATACCAGGCTGACTATATAGAGCTGCGAAGCACCCAACGACTTGAGGATGCCAATCTCCCGCGTCCGCTCCAGAACCGCGGTATACATGGATTGGAAAATGACGAGGAAGCCAACCACTACCGCCAGACCGATCACCACGTGGAGCGCATCGTTGAAGGCCGGGAGATGCTCCGGCGTCATCTGCGAGAGAGCTTCGGTCAAAGTCTGCACCTGGTATCCAGACATTCCCGGATGAGCATGAATCTCCTGAACAATCAGCTGCTCATTCTTCGGATCATCGCTCCTCACGAAGATTAGGGAGGCATTGTTTTCCGCGCCTAACAGCGCACCCAGGGTCCGGATGGGTAAATATTTGCGTGCACCCTTGCCGTGCTCCACGATCCCAGCTATCCGGAATGAATGATCGTTCAGCACCGGGATCGTATCTCCCACGGAATAGTGCGCGCCAGTCCTGGCAAAGATATCGTCCACGATGACGTCGTTGGGTCCCTGAAAAGGGCCTCCGGAGAGGAAAACAAACGGGCGCAGGGCGTTAAAACTGGGATAGTCAATGCCCCAGATCGTTTCTACGGAGGCCTTCACGGATATCTGTTGAATCGCCGGCGAAGCCACCGCAACATGCGGCAGTTGGCGAATGACATCGGCTACCTTGGCAGGTATAGGAGCCCCACTCACCCCGGCAATAAAGCTTGCGTTGGGAGGGCGAATAATCAAATCTGCGCCAATGCCGCTGGTCTGGGCGCGGGAGCCAGAAATCTGGCCCACCATAATTCCCACGATTGAGAGGATCATCGCCACCTCAATCGCAACTGCGAGAATGCTGATGCCCGACCGCAGCGGCCGATGAAGCAGGTTGCTAATGACTAACCTATTCATGCTATTCGCCTGACAGAGCCGAGTGTAGCAAAATTGAGTCCGTAGATAGATCAGGGCTGGAAGGATGGTTATCCGAGATAAACCGTCCCGTAACTTTGAAGATGCCGTAGCCTGCACAAACTAAAGGGCTACAGGATTTGCTTTGACCTGGAAACGGGTCCGTCTTATGGTGAAATTGTCGGCGTACGTCGAGCCGATGGGTGTCATGTATGGGCAAATTTGGCGATACATTACGGCAGGAGCGAGAGTTCCGCGGCATCACTCTGGACACCATTACCCAGGTAACTAAGATCAGCAACCGCCACTTGCAGGCCCTGGAACAGGAGCACTTCGACGTACTCCCGGGCGGGGTTTTCAATAAGAGCATGGTGCGTGAGTATGCCCGCGTCGTCGGGCTGGACCAGGAAGAATGGGTCGGACGCTATCTCTCCGCACACAAACCGACCGGAGCCCTCGCCGACGAGGACAGTTGGGTCCGCTTTGCCGAAAATGCCAGTAAGGCGCGGGGCGAATCGAATAAAGGAAGACGTCCCGATCAGCGGCTCCGCTGGGCGGGCATTGGGGTGCTCCTGCTGCTGGTAGCCGGGCTCAGTTGGTTTGTGTGGAGCTACGTGCACAAGAAAATGTCCCTGAGTGTCCCCGTACCTGTTACCCACACCACCACCGCAGCCATGACAATAGGCTCGCCGGCACCCCTCCGGGCGGAGTTCCTTTCGCGATCGTGACGTTGATTACCAGTGTGCGGTTTTTTAGCAAACTGCACACCCTGGTCATCGCCAGCGTCAAAATTTTGCCTGCATGACCCCCCTCTGATACGGTCTTAAGAGGCGTATAGCAGGTAAACCTTTGATCAAATACTGCCTGGGAACTAAAAGTAGGAGGAAACCAATTTGCCACAGCACGATAGGTTTTTGTTTACATCCGAGTCGGTCACCGAAGGGCATCCGGACAAAATTGCCGACCAGATCTCCGATGCGATTCTCGATGCTTGCCTGGCGCAGGATCCCTTCAGCCGCGTTGCCGCCGAAACCCTGACCGCTACCGGCCTGGTCGTCATCGCGGGTGAGATCACGACCAAGGCATACGTTGACTTCCAGTCCCTGGTACGGGGAGTGGTGGCGTCGATCGGCTACGATAACGCACTTTACGGATTTGACTCCAATACGTGCGCCGTTATATCGAGCATCAATAAGCAGTCAGGCGATATCGCCATGGGTGTCGATACCGGCGGAGCCGGCGACCAGGGCATGATGTTCGGCTACGCGAGCGACGAGAATGCCGAATTGATGCCCACCCCGATCGCCCTGGCTCACAAGCTCAGCCAGAAACTCACGGAAGTCCGCAAGAGCGGACTGCTTTCGTATCTGCGTCCGGATGGTAAGAGCCAGGTCACGGTGGAATACGACAAGGACATGAACCCGGTGCGCGTGGACGCGGTCGTCATCTCCACGCAACACTCCGAGAACATCTCCACCGAGGACCTCCGCGCCGACATTCTCAAGCACGTGATCCAGGCCACCCTGCCTTCCAAGCTGCTGGATGCCGACACCAAGTACCACATCAATCCGACCGGTCGATTCGTGATCGGCGGCCCCATGGGAGACACGGGCCTCACCGGACGCAAGATCATCGTAGACACCTACGGTGGGATGGGCCGCCACGGCGGCGGCGCGTTCAGTGGCAAAGATCCGACAAAGGTGGACAGGTCCGCGGCCTACATGGCCCGGTACATTGCCAAGAACATCGTGGCTGCCGGCCTGGCGAAGCGCTGCGAAGTGCAGCTCGCCTATGCTATCGGCGTGGCAGAGCCGGTCAGCGTGCTGGTAGAAACGTTCGGCACCGGGACCGTGGACTCTGCGACTCTGCAAAAAATTGTTCGCGCCAATTTTAAGCTGACTCCCAAGGGCATTATCGAGAGCCTGAACTTGCGCCGCCCGATCTATCGCAAGACCGCAGCGTACGGACATTTCGGGCGTGCCGACAAGGACTTCACCTGGGAAGCTACCGACAAGGCTCAGGCCTTGAAGGAAGCAGCCGGCGTCAAGGAAGCCGCAGGCGCTACCAAGTAGAAAAATTATCCGGCAAGATCCGGATAGCTTGCGTTCCGCTTTGGGTTGATGATTCTTGCATGGCAAGCATCAATCCAAAGCAAGCGTGGCAACAAGTCCTGGCGCGAGATGCCGGCGCCGATTTCGTTTATGCAGTCACCAGCACCGGAATTTTCTGCCGGCCCTCCTGCCCCAGCCGCCGCCCTGTTCCAGTCAATGTTCGCTTCTTTTCTCAGGCCGCCGCAGCGCTCGCCGCGGGGTACCGTGCGTGCAAGCGATGTGCTCCCCTCGGCGCGAGCGAGGAAGCCGCCACCGTGGCCAAGGTTTGCCGTTATCTTGATGCGCATCGTGACCGCGTGGTGCCTTTGGCGGATCTAGCGAAGATCGCACACAGCAGCCCGTTCACGATTCAGCGAAAGTTCACTCGTGTATTGGGTGTGAGCCCGCGCGAGTACCAGGCGCAACTGCGCTCGAGCGACGTGCGGCGCAGTCTTGCTGAGCCTGGATCCAGCGTCACCGACGCGATTTATCAGGCCGGCTATTCCTCCTCGAGCCGCTTTTACGAAAAAGCGGCAGACGACTTAGGCATGAGCCCGACGCGGTTTCGCAATCATGGCGCCGACGAATCGATCCGCTTCGCGATCACGCGGTCCGAGTTGGGACTTCTGCTGGTGGCCGCGACGGAGCGGGGTGTCTGCAGCGTCATGCTGGGCGAAGATGCGGTGGATCTCGAGCGATCGTTGAGGGAGGAGTTTAGCGCGGCAAGCATCGTTCGGGATGCAAGCGGGATGAAGAAGCAGATCGAGGCCATCCTCGCTGCCATCACGGATCATCCGGCGGCTGTCGAGATACCACTGGATGTGCGCGCTACCGCTTTCCAGGCGCGTGTCTGGCAGGCTCTGCGACAGATTCCGCGCGGTGAAACGCGCAGTTACGCACAAGTGGCGGACGCGATCGGCCAGCCCTCCGCAGTGCGCGCTGTGGCCCGGGCTTGCGCTACGAACCCAGTCGCCATCGCTGTGCCATGTCACCGGGTGATTGGTAGCGATGGGTCGTTGACTGGCTATCGTTGGGGGGTAGAACGTAAGAAAAGTTTGCTTGATTTGGAACGACGGTCTCAGGGTTGAGAAACCCAGGGCGAGATTTGTTTTGTCCCACCCTTCGCAAGAACGCGAAGGATGGGGCACCCGTCGATTGGTGAAGTGGCTAGAGCCCAAATGCGCTAGACCGGAGCTTTATTGGCGGTGGCAAGTAATGTCTGAAAAAAGGGCGCCTCTGTTTCTTTATGCACCACGGCGGTGTGGACATTCCCGAATCCGGATTTGCCTAAAAGCGACTCCAGTTCCACTTCACTGAAACCTAGCCAAACGTCGGCGTAGAGCTCACGCGCCTCGGTAAAGCGATGCTGCACGAGGTCCAGAATTGCAATCCGGCCGCCCGGCTTCAAAATGCGCCAGGCTTCTGCAATCGCCCGCTCGGGGTGCAGCGCGTGATGCAGAGACTGGCTGAACAAAGCCAGGTCCACTGTGGCATCCGCAATCGGCACTGCTTCCAGATCTCCTTTGCGATACTCAAGCGCCGCGACTCCCTGCTTCTGCGCTAGCTGACTTCCCAATTCGACCATCTTGTCGGAGTTATCCACCGCAATCACTTGCTGCGCGCGCTGCGCCAACAACAACGAGAAAGCCCCTTCGCCAGCCCCTAAATCGGCGATCACCATGGGGGGCAGAAGCAATAACAAGGCCTCGGCAATGCTCTTCCAGGAACGGCCGGGAACATACTCCCGCCCCAGCCGGCCAGCCATGTCATCAAAAAATGCGCGGGTTTTGTCCTGCCGCTTACGCAGCACCAAGTCCAGCGCAGCCTGGTCGTGGGCTGCTTCGGGAATCTCTTCCGGAGCTTGCTGCAACATCCCCAGCAATCCAGACAACACTTCCCCTCCGGCTTTTGACCGGTACCAGATGTTCTTACCCGTCCGCCGGTCTTCCACCAAGCCCGCGTGTTTCAACTGCGCCAGGTGAGTCGAAATGGAGCTCTGCCCCATGCCGAGGATCTCCTGCAGTTCCGCGACCGACAGTTCCTCGCGTGACAGGAGTAACAGCATGCGCAGGCGATTGGTGTCACCCAAGACCCGCAAAGATTTTACGATTGACGCCATAGCCCCTTGGAGAATATTGTATCAACATATTCGGATGTATCGATATATGAGGATATAGACATGTCACCAGCAACGATCGACCGCACCGCCGCCGCTCCGTCTTACAAGGTGGCGGACCTCTCCCTGGCCGACTGGGGTCGCAAAGAGATTTCCATTGCCGAGCACGAGATGCCCGGACTGATGTCCATCCGGCGCAAGTATGCCAAAGACAAGCCGCTCGCCGGTGTTCGCATTACCGGCTCCCTGCACATGACCATCCAGACGGCAGTGCTGATCGAGACCCTGGTGGAACTGGGCGCGAGCGTTCGCTGGGCCAGCTGCAATATCTTCTCCACCCAGGACCACGCTGCTGCTGCAATCGCGGCCGCAGGGGTTCCGGTGTTCGCCTGGAAGGGCGAGTCGCTTGAAGACTACTGGTGGTGCACCGCGCAGGCGCTTGACCACGGCGAGGGCAAGGGTCCGCAACTGGTAGTCGATGACGGCGGCGATGTGACCCTGTTGATCCACAAGGGGTATGAACTGGAAAACGGCGACGGCTGGGTGAATACGCCATCTTCGAACCACGAAGAGCAGGTCATCAAGGATCTGCTGAAGAAGATGCACAAGGAAGATCCCAAGCACTGGCACGAAGTCGCAAAGGCGTGGCGCGGCGTTTCGGAAGAGACCACGACCGGTGTTCACCGGCTTTACAAAATGAAGGAACAGGGCAAGCTCCTGGTTCCCGCGATCAACGTCAACGACTCGGTGACCAAATCGAAATTCGACAATCTTTACGGCTGCCGCGAATCGCTGGCAGACGGGATCAAGCGCGCGACCGATGTTATGGTCGCGGGCAAAGTGGCCGTGATCTGCGGCTACGGCGATGTAGGCAAGGGTTCAGCCCACTCCCTGCGCGGTATGGGTGCGCGGGTGGTGGTCACTGAGATCGATCCGATCAATGCTCTGCAGGCGGCGATGGAAGGTTTCGAAGTCACCACCGTGGAAGACACCCTCGGACGTGGCGATATCTACGTCACCTGCACGGGCAATCTGGATGTGCTGACGCTCGAGCACCTGTCGCAGATGAAGGACCAGGCCATCGTGTGCAACATTGGCCACTTCGACAATGAAATCCAGATCGATCGCCTGAACAGTGCGCCCGGGGTAGAAAAGGTCAACATCAAGCCTCAGGTAGATCAGTACAACTTCCCTGCAGCCAAGGGAAAGCCAGCGCACGCGATTTTCGTACTGGCCGAAGGACGCCTAGTGAACCTGGGCTGCGCCACCGGGCACCCCAGCTTCGTGATGAGCAACAGCTTCGCGAACCAGACGCTGGCTCAACTGGACCTATGGAAAAACAAGGATAGCTACAAGGTTGACGTTTATACCCTCCCCAAGCACCTGGACGAAGAAGTAGCGCGTCTGCACCTGGAAAAGATCGGCGTGAAGTTGACCACGCTGACACCAGCGCAAGCCGACTACCTGGGCGTGCCGAAGGAAGGCCCCTACAAACCAGAAACCTACCGCTACTAAAACAACTCGATACAATCGAAGGGCCCCGGTCAACCTGGCTGGGGCCCTTCTCTTTTCCCCCCGGTATCTCTTTCGTTTAGTTGGACGTCTTATGAGCATGAAACAAATAGTCCCAATCCTCGGTAGCCTGGTGTTGCTGAGCTCCCCGATGCTGGCCCAGGCGCCTGCGGCGGCCAGCCATCCGCCGGTGGAAGTGATCAAAGCCACCACCCCGGATGCTTCCGTGCTGAAGGCGCGCAAGGGCTCCTACTCTTTCAAAATCGATAACGGAGACTGGAACGACACCGGGGTAGAGGTCGCCCCCGGCGACCACCTTACTTTCACCGCGACCGGTAATGTGGCCCTGGCCGACGGACGATCCTCTCCGGCCGATGGTCTGACCCGGGGATGGAAAGACCTGATCCGTCAGTACCCGCTCAATTCTGCCAATAGCGGCGCACTCATCGGCCGCATCGGCAATGAAGCTGCGGCAGTTCCCTTCCTCATCGGCGCCAGCAAAGATATGGATGTCTCGGCCACCGGCCATCTCTTCCTACGGCTGAACCTGACTTCTGATCTTTCCGGTACCGGGGACATCGGGGTGACAATGAAGCTTTCGCATGAGTCGGCGCAGAAGACGGTTTCGGCGCCAGACCTGGCTCACCTTCTGTCACCGCAACTGTTTGCTAATGTTCCCCGCCGGGTGGGGGACCTGCAAGGCAATCCGGGCGACATGGTGAACTACGCGCTGATCGGGACCCAGGACCAGGTGACCAAAGCCTTTACATCCGCCGGCTGGGTGCAGGTAGACAAAACCACCCAGGACGCGGTGCTCCATGGTTTGGTGTCGACCCTCTCGCACGCAGCCTATACAGAGATGCCCATGAGCACTCTCTACCTGTTCGGCCGGTCACAGGATCTTTCCTTCGCCCGCGCCGATCCGCTCGCGGTG
>Ga0209006_10002475_pt1 | contig 16835 bp, 25 predicted proteins | sample JacPin_JW_Ref_O2_FD_188567 | JGI IMG/M metagenome (GOLD analysis project Ga0209006, IMG submission 188567) | Forest soil microbial communities from Algoma, Ontario, Canada - Jack Pine, Ontario site 1_JW_Ref_O2 (SPAdes) (version 2) | ecosystem: Environmental > Terrestrial > Soil > Boreal... | reverse complement strand
TAGGTCGTGCAAAGGAGTGTGAATTTGGTGAGTCCATCAAAAAGGAAGACTCCCCTTCTGAAACCGAACGAAGGAGATGTGAATGAGCGGCAGGGCGAGAGAGGGTGGAAGGTTGAACGGAATTGGCTATGTAAGAAGAGAAAGGAGATCTTGTAGGGTACTTGGTATCGACTCGAGGGGACCAAAGGGAGTCGTCAACAGCAGAAGCGGAAGCTGAAGGTGTAGGTGCTCGAGGACGAGCATGACTTCCGGGTGAAAAGGGGGAAGGACGGGCACGAAGATAGTCCAAATCTGAAAGGATTGGATCAATATCGAGAAAAAGCATGAAAAAATATGAAAAAAAGATTAGGGAAAGTGGTTGTGAGGGGTAAAGCGAATAATGAGCAAATATAAACACAAAATGAATGAAAAAAAAAATGAATTGGTTTGAAACCAGAGTGAAGAAAAATGGCTGACCATGATCATCCGAATCTGAATTAATATCTACCCATGAAGTACGATGAGGTTTAGTGTCTATATTTTGAGGATGTTGTTGCATGAGGGGAGGAGAAGAAGGAGAGGAAGGAGATACGGGAAGGTCTATCATGCTGAGGAGGGGACGGTCAGGGAGACGAGCCCTGGGAGAGAAAGGTGCTTCGCGTGTAGGCGAAAGGCTCATAATTTGATCTTTACCAACACGGGATCAAATTGGATCAATCCCACCGGTAAATTATCAGAGGTAGGCTCGGGTATACCAGTAGCGATGGACTTGAGCTTAGAGGGACAAGGGACAAGGGGGGGAGGGATGGATATGAAATTGATTTATTTAAATATTCCCTCGTGTTATCAAGGGACCCGTTCACCAGATCAGCTCAGTCTGGAAGGATACCTTCTTCTTCCCTTTACCTTCTTCTACCTCCACTGACCCTTCATCGACATCTATTCGTCTCTCAATAACATCAAGATGCAACGTCTCAAATATCAATCTTTTCCTCGTACATTTGAACCCAATATTATTCTCCCCACTTCCACCGTAACTCGTAACACCACGCAATCTTGACAATTTGTCGCTTGGCGCTAGGATCGTATGCGGCCCAGGTAGAGAATGGATATGTAAAAACCCGTGATGACCTGGGAAACTCCTTGACAGCGAAGGATCGGCTGCACAAACAAAGCGGGTCGACCACCACCAATGTCAGCTAACCATTAGCTGTTTTTATTATAATAAAAATCATACCGCTGAATGCCGATAGTGTTATTGCTCCATCAGCAATCCATCCTAATCTCGGTATCCAACTTTCACCGTCCCATCCATTCCATGAAAGATGCGAAGGCAGACATATGCATGCACATCCATGCTTGTATATACGAAGCAGTCTTCGGAGAGAATGCAGGAATTGCAATATATGCTGGCATTATTGTTATTTAACTGTTGATCAAACAAACATGCTTCAGACTGACCTGGCCGGTGAGATCTCCCCATTGCGGGCTTCCAAGCGAAGGGATACAGACTCGCATGGGTCTGGGCGTTTCCGGACCCTCATGCCCGACTCTCAGCTTTTGCTCGATCTGGTGGAGTATCTTCGAGATGCATTCCGAATTCACTCCAAGACAAATCAATTGCCCAGAATCAAGGGCAGCATCGACGACATGTCCCGGTATCCGGCAGGTCAGCTCTAGTTTCTCACAATATTCCTCGTCCGACCTCCCAAATGACGTGACATTTTGATCATCGAAGAGATAATTGATGGATTGAATACGTACAGCGCTGACACCGTGGTCTGGAACTTTCCTATTTGCGCATAGCGCCAGGCAATCTTGATCTCGTCGTGGGGTAAATCGCTCTCATTCTCATGCTCTGGCGTGTGGTCCCCTGTCTTCCACATGCACTCTTGCGCCATGTTTTTAGCATCATCATCAATGATACATATGTTTTGCCCGCAAGCGAGTCCTTGAGCAATAAAATACTTTTGAACCAGTTCGCCGTAGAGCGTGTGAGGGTCAGGAGCTAGCACAAGTAAAGAGCAGGATAACGGCATTCCTCCTCCGAGTATATCGTCCAGAGACGGAATGCCGGTTGATGTCAGGACGGTCAATGTCGATGATGGACATGATCGAGTACCGGCCGGCAAGCTTGATTGTATGGAACTGGTCTTCCGTTTGAATGAGGACATGATCAAAGTGGTAAGCAACCGCTTGACATGGATCGTCCATGATCACATCATATCTGACCTCTGCAAGCAGAACGATACGTTCACAATTCAACTCAAAGCCGTGGTCGCACCACGGAAAGAGAGTGAGCTGGAGGGTCTTCCAGGTTTGTCCAACCCTCACTTCAGCGTCCTTTTGAATTACAGTAATTTTTTTTCCGCTAGCTAGTAAATATTGCTTGCCTAGGCCATTTATTTACAGAATATGTTGGAAACATCTCATATGTGTGTGTCGTAGCTCTGAACGTCGTTTTGCAATCAAACTAAAACCTTTGCTTAGATGTCTGGGTTGTCCATGTTGCCAACGTTGGCCGAGTCGGGTGAATTGGTCATTGAGAACCTCTTGGCGTTTCGACTTTTTCCCAATCTCCAACGTGGTGACCTTATAACTCTAAAATCACCACTGCAGCCATCACGAATTATCTGCAAACGAATCCTCGGTCTCCCAGGTGACGTGGTGTGTGTCGACCCAACTGGGGTTTACGCTCCCTCCACGGAACATGTCATAGTCCCCAAAGGTCATATATGGATTGTCGGAGACAATGCTGCTCATTCGCGAGATTCACGTCAGTATGGTCCTGTATCTATGAGCTTGATTAGGGGGAAACTGTTCGCCAGGGTGAGTGCGCAAACCGCGGCATTCTCTATGTCATTCTAATTCCGCAAGTGGCAGGTTTGGCCTTTGAAGGATTTCACTGTCTTTCGCAACCCAATGACGTTCATAGACGAGCCCTAACACGCTTTAAAGCTCAGATATCCATAGCAAGTGCATTTGGTTGATTAGCACTAGACGAGATACATCCTTACTGTGAAAAATTCATAGAGTAACCTCCTTGGCCGTTAGGTTCGAACTTGAAGTTGTCAGTCGATAAACCAAATCGATCTGGAACAGTAGATTGGTTAAATAGTTCGGAGAAAGCCTAACATTTCGCGCACTTAGAAGACTGTTGCCGAGACCTTTGAGTTTATCCATCATCTCAGCCGTCTCTCGCTTCTGTGCCGCTTCAATGCGAGGTTTGAGACGTTGCAGTGACTGCCGTATCCTTTCGAGTTGAGGGGAAGACGGTGGCAATATCTGGAGAAGTGTCATGTAATCTAATCGAGGAAGTTACGTTATATACCGGTGGTGTTGCGGGTATGACAAAAAAAAAGTACCTTCTTGAGTGGTCGTCAGTGATGACCAAGTGTTTATGATCTCATTCGATGCAGCGCGTCGTTCCAGTGCTTTCACGTAGTGGGGGTCATCGAGTAGCGCTATACGTAATCAGACGGAGGTTTTCCGTGCATAGGGTGTGAGCTGACACTGTGTACATGCCTCAACGGCATTCTTATGGTCATTCTGTAAACGAGTAAACGAGAAACGTAAGCCGGGATCGATTAGATAACCCAGAGCTTTACAAGTTTGACATAGCAAGCACCGATATTGGCATGAAGAATGGCTCGAGCTTTGCTGCATGAGATGTCCAGCTCAGTTGGGATGTATTCGGTTGGTTTTGCTTCAGCATTTTCTCCGTTTGTGTCATGGTTTTCGTGGACTTCTTCTAGGGTGGACTTTGCGACATCCTCTTCATTATGGGAACCGTCTTCATTTTCAGGGTTAATGGCCAGTTGCTTTCTGTTCGGTAGTCGTCCTAACCCAGTCTTATAAGCGCTGAGAGCTTCATCCCATCGACCTGAGCGAAAGTAATTGTTCCCTTCCGACTTAAGTTCATCTGCAGCAGAAAGGCATTCCTTGTCAAAGTAGGATCAAATCCATGGTTAGTGCAACAATAAGACTCACCGTGATATGCGCCTCTTGGTCAATGTCTGCCAAAGCTGAAGACGCCATCGGAAATTGCCGTTACAGTCAACCTAAAAATGTCAGGACAGACGCTCTGGCTTCGATGCGAAAAGAAGGAGTTCGAACGACGCGCTGCGTTGACTCCTACCACCGCCAAAAAACTAATCAATGCTGGATTTGACATTACCGTCGAGCGTTGTGGACAGAGAATATTTAATGACTTGGAATATGAGGCGTAAGTTTTATCATTCTCTCGCGATCGCTTGTACTTTTGAAGCAAACGTGTATAGTGTCGGGTGCAAGCTTGTAGAGAACAACTCTTGGCCTAGTGCCCCTGTTAATACTCTCATCATTGGTTTGAAAGAGTTGCCCTTGGCTGATAGCCCTCTTCCACACACACACATCCAATTCGCGCATTGTTACAAGGGTCAAGCGGGATGGTCATCCATACTTTCTCGTTTCCATAGAGGCCATGGAACGCTTTACGATCTCGAATTTCTCACTGATCCACAAGGACGACGTGTTGCTGCTTTTGGATTTCATGCTGGTTTTGCCGGGGCAGCCGTCGGGGCTCTGGCCTTGTCATCGATTAAAAAAGGCGAAAAGCTTGGCGCTTTGCAACCGTTTGTGAGCGAAGAAGCTATGATAAACGCCGTAAAGATGAGCCTAGGAGGTAGTGGGAAGGGAGTGAAGACGCTCGTTATGGGTGCATTGGGTCGATGTGGACGGGGAGCTGTTGATCTGTTCAGGAAGATCGGTTTAGCAGAGTGTGTGATTCATTCAATTATTACGTCCCGACATCCTTGTGACGGTTTTGGTTTCCAGAGACGACATCTTGAAGTGGGACTTGGACGAGACCGCTAAAGGTGGACCCTTTCAAGAGATTCTAGACGTTGATATCTTTGTCAACTGCATCTATCTTAATTCGGCCATTCCGCCCTTTGTCACACGGGATCAGATCATAGCTGCTGGAGCTTCGAGGCAATTAAAGGTGGTTGTCGATGTTAGTTGCGATACGACCAATCCTTTCAACCCAATTCCGATTTATACCATCAACACAACATTCTCGGAACCCACTGTACCTGTCGAAATAGGGTGAGTACCCGGTATCTTACTACCGATCAGCTGGAATGCTCATATTATATTTTAGACCGGAGAATCCGCCAATTTCTGTGATTTCTATTGATCACCTGCCCACACTACTTCCTCGTGAAGCGTCCGAGCAATTCAGCGCGGACTTACTCCCGTCGCTATTGGAACTTCCCAACCGTGCGACGGCGAGGGTATGGACCGAAGCTGAGAAATTGTTCAAGGAAAAGGTAGCCGATGCCGTTGAGATGCAAAAGGTTGAATTTACGAATTAGATTGAAGCTGAATCAATTTCCGTTCGACCTTGTACTTTGAGAATAAATAAATAAATTGACAAATTGACACAGGTGGTACTTGTTGCCAAGGCATACAGTAATCAAATCAATTGGCAACCATGCCAGTGCTGGCAAGTATGTAATGCGCGGTTCGAACATAACGAAGACTCCATACAGCAAGTCTGTGCCCTTGTAGCCTTCGCTAGTCCCGTCTCGTCTGTCTGGTGCAGGTTCACCTACCTTTTTATCATGTCTTCCCCCATTCCATCAATCTCCATCTCTCCTCCACCGCCTGCGGAACCACTCATTGAACCATACTCTCCCTTTCTCTCTTGGAATCCATCTATCACTCCAGTCGATGATGAGGGCTTCAGGTCTCAGCATCTTACGCCCCCTCCCACTATTACGAAGTTCAGCAAGAGTCTCTCACCACTACGCCCTGCCGACTCGCCTCTCTCTAAAGGAGTAGAGCGTGAGCGATTTGAAGCCATGCTGCAGACGGCCCGCGAGCGAAATATGGCTGTTGGCGCTAAAAAGGCCCAAGATCTCCGCAAAGAGATCGCCTTGAGAGCTCACAAGAACAAGCAGGGTTAGTATTTACTATTCAAAACCTCCTTTTTTTTACTATGAGTTCTGACCCCATTGGACGACAGTCGAACGCCGGGCCCTCTTCCTCTCAAAGATACAGGCGCCTCCTTCTCCGACTGCCACGTTGACTCCCAAGACTCCTCCTGAGTCACCAGCCATCTTTCACTACTCACTACCGTCGCCAGGTCTCGTATCACCCCTCTCCCTTTTCGAGTCCCTCTGTAGTGGTGACCCTGCCCAAGGTGCTTTCCTGCTCAGTCAGGAGCCATGGGTCGAACAAGTCGACTTCCGCCTTCTTGACGCATGGAAGCCGAAGGATAGTCCCAAGCCCGTCATCAAACCCGTATCCCTGAGTGCCAAACACCGAAAATTGGGTAAACCCATCCCTTCTCTCGATCAGATTACGGCGCGTCTCAGCACACAGGGTCAAATATCTCCCCCACCTGAAGGAGACGAGGAAAACCGCCCTCCATCCACGCGACTGCCCGCGTTCCTTCGCGCACCTGTCCAGCCAGCTTCATCTGAAGCTGTGGTTCTACCCAAGCCTGTTCCAATAAACGGGCTGCAAGTGTCCTCCGGAAGCGAACCAGAGTCCGATAGCCCGCCACATTCACCTGTAATGCCCAAGCTGCAGATAACGACTCTCGTTGTGCCACGGACGCCCACGACATCACAGACCCCAACGCTGTCAGAATCAAATCTTCTCGCGTTCAATTCACACCGCGAGCGGACATCCAAAGACATGCTTTTGACGCTTGAACGGCGAACGGCATCGCGCTATCTTGATGCGATAGAGCAAGATGGAGAGACGGAGGATCGGAAATCGAGAAGGCTTAGCTCCCCCGCGGATCTTCCCCACCGTCAGCGTACTGGCTTTGAGCACCCCGTGCTCTCGATGCCAGGCGGGTTTTAAGCTAGGGTATACAATATGAAAGGGACCAAGAAATGTTTCATGTCGAGGTGTAGGATTTCAGATGGATATTTTCCCCTGTAGTATTTGTCGACTGGCTGACATGGAGCTGGGCTCCTTGACAGCAAGTTGTCTACTTCATTCACTCGTTTCGTGTGTCATGGACCTTATCTGCAAATGACATCCGTTCACTAAGGTTTGCAGCGACTTCTTCGACATCTTACAATATTACGCATGGTATATAATGCGAAAGGTCACAAGAGATTACTCCTAGACAGCCCAGACGAAGGGAATTCATAACGAAGTCATACGCTCACCACAAGGACTATTCTACCATCAGTTCACATCTGGCCAACGAGTCTCATCTGATTTCCTCAGCAGACGATTTAAAGCATTGAGACGTCGGGCTATTGTCCAGGGGGCTCCCAGTCGTTCATGCAGTAATATCAATAATAGCAAACTCACTGGTATCAAGTCGAACGTGCTCATCTGGAGTTTCTTCGTCCGAATCGATCAGGGGATCATTGGTCATCGCGCTATGCCACGCCTCTGTTCCGCGTCTCCTTGTTAAACCATGTCAAAGCCTTTTTGAGTTTTAGACTTACGCTGAAGCATCGTACGCTCTTGCCGCTGACCAGACAACCCAATGTTGCGGTCTCCACCTGGGGGTGGAGTGGGAACTGCAAGGCAACAAGTTCGTACGCGCTCCTCGAAAACTATTTTACATACCTCTAGCCGAGGCGGATGAAGCAGATTCGCGGTGTTGAGGCACATAATACCGGAAAGGTGGTTCACCTGATCGATCTTCATGCACATGTGGCTCTTGATGTCGGGTGCGTCGATGCCCGGTGTCCGAAGCTACAGTAGCCAGTTAACAAGGAAGAACAATCGCAAAGAGGAAGATAGCAATAACTTGACGGCGTAGGGGTGGAGGTATTCTTTGCCTTCTTTTCATTCTCCGCGGACGACACAAGTTTCTGGAGAAAAGCGTTCCTCTGGTTGGACATCTTTTTCCCCCATTCGATCTCATCTGGGGTGTCCACGTTCTCTTTTTCTAACTCAACGTCACTGAGACGACGTATTAGGGGTATTTTTCCAGGGTTGTTCCGAGAGTAATCGTCTCCGAAAGGATTCGGCGTAGTTGGACCTTCCAAGTAGTAGAAGGTAAGCCAAAGGAATGCCCGCGCACGCTCAGCCGAAGACAACTTTTTTGGTAGAAAGAGGTCCAAAAAGTTCATCGAGGGATCGAAATGAATACTCGCTAGCGGCTAAATAATTTTATTTCAAAGGTGAAAAATTATATGATGAAAATGTAGCCATACACCAGCATGATTAGCCAGGACGAATAGGAGGTTGACCACGCTAGTGGGTGGAATCTGGCCAGAGCGCTGTCGAAAGCGATCGGTTTTGTGACGTGCAAATTTAACAGCTCAGAGCTCACGCATTTTTCCAATATTTCTTCTGGGGTTGAGGGAGGGACAGATCTGAGCTCGGATGGTAGAAGGGCTGCCTTCAGACAGTTCTTGATTCGTGGGGCGTCCTGAGCATTACCGTTAGTTTTCTGTAAGGATGGAACAGGGTGATATGTTCTCAAGGCTGTCTTCATTTCCGGGAAAACTGCATCGCTGACGATCGGGATGGATATAACTAAGAGAGAAGGCACGATGGGCTTACAAGCCATGGTAGTGTTGATTCTTCCGACGTTAGTCAAGAGAGAGATTTTGGCGAGCTCGACGGCAAAGGCGGGTGTATCGATCATCTTATCCTTGAGGACCTTGGAGCATTTGTTTGAATGGTACAAGGCGCTGATGTATAGTTCGGAGAACTTGACTTTCCTCGACGAATCGCCAGGTATCTGACTTGTGAATACTTTTTTCGCGTCAGAGAAGATGTAATCGAGGAGATCGTATTGGACATCGGTTCTGGTCAGAGGCTCCGCGTCTTGGCGCTTGATCGGCAAGGCTTTGCGAGTGTGATATCCTGGACTACATATACATCGGTTAAAACGAAATCACGGCGTAGGGACGAGAATTATTCACGGGGGAATTGGTTCGGGGGGCCATACTGAAGTACCAGACTGAGAGGAGGTGGACGCCATGGTGTAAGATGGACACGAGGCAAAGAGTCATGGCACGAGGCTATGTATTCAGCATTCCCCTGATAGCAAATCGACGCCGATGGCAAAGATTCTGCAGGCTTTCACGTGTACGGCAGTTCTTTGTTTGAGAACTGAAGTATTAAATGATTTGGATCAGCGAGTACTGCAACCGGAGCCGTCGACTGGAGATGGGAGCCAAAAGCGGTATGAGTGCCCGTGCCAAAGATATTGGATGGATTGTGGACGCACACAAGACCAAGGAAACTAGCAAAGCACATCCTAAATTGCGGAGGGGGAGCACGAGGGATGAGAGAGGGTTTAGGTTGCTAATTTGGACGTGGAGGGTTGAAAAACCTTCGCGGACACAAATTTTTTCAAACCAAATCTCACAAATCTGGTGCCATGCATTTCCCACGCAAACTTTCTGGCAGCGACCACGATGTCCATCATGACCGATAGGTTTGATGAGGCCACTCAGGTTCGTGTTTCCGGTCTCCAAAAAACCATTTATGAACTCGAGTGTTATCAGAAAGAACTCGCTACCTTTTTGGATAAGGAACAAGCTCAGGCCCGTGTCAATTCGGCTATACACAATTTTACAAGCATATGTTGGGACAAGTGAGCACGTTAACTTTGCCCGTTTGCCTTGCTAATATCTCGGAATTAATAGGTGTATAACTGGTACACCGTCTACCAGGTTCTCCCGGGGAGAGGAAAGTTGTTTAGCAAACTGCGTAGACCGATTTCTTGACACAAGCTTGTTCATGGTAAAAAGGATAGAAGAGCTTCGGGACAATGCTCGCCAAAGCTCGTGACATGTCATACGCTAGATACAGATCGTGCTATGTGTGCCTTGGAATGAACTTTGCCCAGATATATCCAGCTATAGCTGGTCCGCAGAAGCAAAAGGCATCCAAAAAGTCCCGTTTGCGACGCAATTCCATGGGTATCACCACATCAGAATTCTCAAATTTCGTCGTCTCTGATACAAATGTCCCGGTCTCATGGAATCTCGAGATCAGTTGATCTTTGTCCTGCCAAAGTTCTCGGAGCCATAGGTCGAATCGAGTTCTCTCCTCTTCCGAGAATTCGATATCGTCCGGTTGTGTGCGGCGCGAACGAGCAGAGTCAATGGGTGAATCTTTGGAGGATCCTATGGGTACCTCGGACGCTACGTCGAATATGCGCAAATGTATATGAATAGCCGGTGGAGGAATTCTATCGCAGAATATGGATCGCAATGTGTAGTAAGACTGGCCATATCCCTTCGGCGGAACCCCTATGTTTGATGTCAATTTCCCAGTATTCAGCTTTGACACAGGAACTTTACCAGGATAGACCATAGTGACGTCAATTAATCGTAGAGTCGGCACGCGTGGTGCAAGTGAACGGAGACTGTAAAATAATCCCGTCGAGCGAGGGAGTAAAATGTGGGCCAGGTCCTCCTTTGAGAGTGGGATGTAAACGACAAAGAAAGAATTAATCGAGATGGAGGGCATACAATCCCCATCTTATCCGCAAATTTCTTGCTTATTGGTCTTGTCATTTCGCTCACAAGAGTTCCCTCAGGATAAATGATAAGTGACAAAGGTTTGTTGTGCTTTTCAGAGTGTCTCCCCAAGGCAGACAACTGAGTCGCTAGATTCAAGCGATCAGACGCCCACGAGCGGTCAAGAAAAATGAAGTTGAAGAATTGCATCCCCTTCGTAAGTGTTGGATCAGTTGGGATAGGCATCGAATGGTTAATAAAAATGCCCACCCATCCCACAATTGGCAACCATTTCAGACTTTTCTTGAGAATGATAAAAACATCCCTGTGTGTGTTCATAACATAGGTCAAACACCAGAGATACCACCAGTCAGTGTAGACCTGATTCGACACCTGGTGAGCGTGAATACTGGGGAGGAAGAAAGTCCGCACTTGATGATTAGATATCAGGACAGATTTATCGGGGAGTCTTAATGCCACAACGTTGCCTTCTTTATCTCGACTGACAATATTCCTAATTTCGTCTTCAGAAAAGCGTCCTTTTCCCGTTCTTTCGAACGTGACCACTAGCTTCGTTGGCGCAAACCATTGGGACATCAAGACTATGATGTGTGCACTGAGGAATGATGAAGGAAACAAGTATCCAGTTTGGAACTAACCTAGAAGGCTACCAAAGGCACCCTTTGTGTACCGAATTCCTTCTTCATACAGTTCCCTTGCCCATGGAAATGGGAGCAACAGCAGAGGCGCCAGAAACACGAATTGCGAACTATTTATCATGAGGGATCCAAAATCGAAGACAATGAGAAAAGAAATTGCGTTTATAAATTGCGCCCATGTTTTCGGCGGTCGTGATGGAATAGGGATTGTATGTGGTTCTGGAGGGCTAACGGTCATTGCTGAAGCGCTGAGGAGGAGTCAGCTCGTCAACTGCGAATTAATTAAATCAGCATTTTGACGGTTACATAATCTAACCTCCTTACGCACTGCACACAGCATCATGTCGAGAACGCAGGTGCCAATGCATTCGAAGATGTCATCAAGGCGCGAGCAATCCACGCACAATGGAAGTTGTGACGACCACCATGACCATTGAAGCTTGAAGCAGGATATTCGGTCAATTTGCCCAAGGCCACGTGTTGCCATCCACGGCATTTCCCCACACACAACCTTTCGGGAACCTCAGTTTGCCTGTCGCCCTCTTCTAGAGTCAGGGTGTACATCCATACTCCATATGTCTTGGTTTATTAATGATCTCATACCGATCATTCTCGAGAACGACGACCATTGGTGGACACTGGATCTGCTCCGTCTAGCGACAGTATCGCCAGCTTGGTTGGGTGCAGTAAGGAAACGGCTGTATGAATGTCCAACTTTGTCCACGTTCACCTCTTTTCGCCTGTTCGCGCGGTCGTTGAAGGCAAACAAACATCTGATCGCTCTCATCCGAGGGATCGATCTTCGGCCATCTGCCCGCTGTTATGCAACTGACGTCGACGTCGAAGAGGAGATGGCGAGTCTTAGATATATTCTGAGCCTCGGAGTGTATAGGAAAGTCGTTCTTGGCGGCGAATTGGCAGTGAAAGCAGAGAGATTCCTGCATTCATTAGCTCATCCCGAATCTGTCACGGAGCTTAGGATCGATGGCAACACGGAAAATGGAGAGTGTGGTTACTTCCATCGCCAAAGGCCACCATCGTTGGAATGGGACAATGTCATAGCGTTCAAATTCTCCAACCTCCGCAGACTGAAATTATTCAACCTCGAATTGGACATCGTCTATTCCCCTGTCCCATACGAATTCGGACTCGAGGATCTCGTTATCGATAATGTACAAATCATCGGTGGCTACTTTTGCCACATCCACCAGTCTTGTCTACGCCACATTTACGTCACAGCGATAAACTCGTCGGATATTGATGAGCATCTGAGGCTCATGCTCGACCTTTACGGACCTACTATCGAGACCTTGCATTTCGAAATACGACGCAACCCCCGTTGTAGAGTGCACATATTCGACAGCGATTCACGACCATGTCCATCGCTTCACCAGTTACATCTCAGTGACGTTGAGATTGACGTTGAGATGTTATCCGCTATCGCACAGGTTTGTCCGAATCTGGAGGTGTTGATCATTACTGGACGGAGTGTGAGTGTGAGTGCCGATGAATGGAGGAGATTCATTGGTTCTGGTACGCTACCGAAGTTGCGATGCCTCGTTACGCCTGATGGAACGCGATGGTTACCAGACCTAGAGGCTTCAGAGATCAGAGGAGTGAGGGGTTAGCTTAGCTATAATATGTTTGTAACGGTTATCCGGATTCGGTAATAAAGGCACCATCATTCTTTTCACCCCTCCCAGGACCCAAATGCCCATTCTTGCCCGTACCCCTCCTGTGTCCAGTGGTAGTAGCCAGCGTGCACCTCGCAAAAGTTCATCGTTCTTGTCCTTGAGGCGTGAAAAGGATAAATCTCCCACTCCCACTGATGCTTACGGGCCATACCCTCCTTCAATACCTAGATTGACTTATTTTGATGCGTACCCTAGCTCCACTTCAAGTTTACACTCTCGTACTTCAAAGTCCAAAGGACGAAAACCGTCTCCCGCTAGAACGGACCCTTCTTGTCACGATTCCTTCTCTTCCACCAAGAGACGAAAGGACAAAGATAATAGCACTACGCCATTCCCTGTCTTTGATTCAGCTCACGATTCAGCAAGTTCTACTGGCCACTCAACCCCAAAGCCATATACACGGACCCGATCTAGGACAGGGCCTTCAAAAAGATCCAATTGGACAGATTCTCCACCTATCCCTCAACTTCGCTTTTCCGGGTCTTCTACCCGGACCCATTGTGACACCCCTCCACACACTCCGATAGACAATTCGTCCCTTCGAGGCTACCAGGTCGTGGTTGCCGCTCCAGTCTCCGGTGTAGAGACCATGGATGCTTTAGTAGACGGCATGAACGGTGGAGATGACATCTTCAGTGGTGGTATGCGTGATCGCGCACGATTCGGTATACCAGGACATCATCCCCTCTATCAACCTCCTTTGCCTACTCCTCCACCAGGTGTGATGCTTGGAGGGGTTAAGCCTAGGAAGTCTTCCAGAATCCGCACTCCCAGCAACTCAGGCGACGAAGATGACGATCCTCCAAAGTCTGCCCCACCCATGCGCTCCCGACGACACCGAACACAACGTCCACCCCCAACTCGAACTCCATCGAATTCAACCATCACTCCTCCCACTCCCCGTACACCAACCCGCCTGGAAAATGAAGTCCCTCTATCTTCAAGCCACACCGCCGTTCGTTCATCATTCGCTTCGTCAATAGACGAGAAACCGAAAATTGTCGCTCCCTCTATTTCCGAAATCATAAGAAATCATGCACCGCCTTCAGCGCAAATACGCTCTAGACCATTCGCGCCATCCGTTGGCACTCATAGTACTGGCCATTCTACTGTTTTCGAGGAACCGGAATCCGAACCGGAACCACTCACAGCCGAGGAAGAGGCCGAATTCATGTCTCGCTCCTCTATCGACAGCATCGCAGACGAAGTCAGGCGCACCATTCGGAATCAAAACCCACTCAAAGTAACTACACCTCCAGTTTGTATGCCTCCGCAAGTCTACAATTTCTCCAATCGGTATTCGGTTGTCTCTGACACCACAAGCCATCAGTCTCCCGACCCTGGAGTTGAGAAGGCATCCCTATATTCCTCATCCATTTCTCATTACCAGCCGCCTTCCCCTTTGGACTCACCAAGTTTCCTGACCCTTGCGCGTACCACTCCTTCACAGGCCGTTGCCCAATATCTCCGATCCACGCGGTTGACGACCTTGCTAAAGCTCACACGCACACCACATGCTTCACAAGACAATCCTCTTGTCGTCAGCCTCTCTGATCTGGGCAACCCTACGGGCTTTCCTCTAGTTGTCTTCTTGGGCTTGGGTTGTGTCAGACATATCATGGGTTTGTACGACGAGATGGCGGAGTGTCTCGGCCTCCGGCTTATAACTATCGACCGGTATGCAGTTTTACGCCATGTCAGACTAAGGTTTCTCACACCTCTATTTGAACAGATGGGGTCTTGGTCGCACAGAACCGCGTGCCAAGTCCGCTAAAGGCATCATGCAGTGGGCGGCAGTAGTAGAAGAAGTTCTGGACTTGCTGCACATTGATCAATGCAGTGTTATGGCACACTCCGCGGGGGCACCTTATGCGCTCTCTTTTGCAAACAAGTTGCCCAAACGCATACGTGGAGATGTCTGCCTGCTAGCTCCTTGGGTAGGAGGCGGTGATGGTGGTAAGTTTATCGTTATGACGGTGCAGGAAGTGAACAATCGGCCTTACTCTGTCTGGTAGGTGGCTACAAGTGGCTCAAATACGTGCCAAATGGAATCCTCAAGACGGCCCAGGCAGCAGAGTGGAAACTGCAAGCATGGATGATTGGTAAACCCCCTACCATAGCATTTGAAGGCATCGGATACAATGCTCAAACTTCATCGTCGCATACAAAGCTGATCCTCAGCCGCAAACCATCCCCCCCTCGTTCGAATGGTAACCTGACCGTCGTGTATCCGTCGTCCGAAAATGGATCACGTCCAAGTATGGGATCGCTCAACATCAGCGAGTACGATGACTTGCGCGATTTTGATGGGCGGTTCGAGAGTCGAAGCACATTAGGAGGGATAGAAGTATCTCACAAGCGAGTGGCGAGCGACAACAAAAGCACCATCACGAAGAGGCAACTTTCAAGAGGGTTCCTTGAGCGGCTTAAAGGATCAAAATCGCAGCCACAATCACCCACGGAAGATAGACCGACGACGACCGCAGGCAAAAGGCTGAAAGCTCTTCGATCAATGAGTTCATTAAAGGGGAAGTCTGCCTCGCAGGCCCACAACGCAAGAAAATCTGATGCCTCAAGTCCGATGTTGCCTCTACCACAACCGCTCGCCATCGAGCTGGGCCTGGGTTTCGACAAGCTTAATTGGCCAAAAATCGATCAGGATGACATGGCAGTGGCTCGGGAGAAGTTCGATGCGAACCGTTCCAAGTCACCTACGCGAATGGGTGGACACCGGTCAATATCGATCACCACACCGCCAACACCTTTGCCTGTGCCAGGATCGCCTGGGCAGAGTTCCTTCAATTCATCTTTTGTCGGAAATATCAGTGGTACCTACCAAGCTGCTCTTGGGAATGCTCTCATCGCCGCCTCCCATGCTGAGTCTGCCAACGGGACGCACAATGATCTCTTACAGATCTTGAACCACGACAACCACCCACTCGGGTTTTCATACACGGCGTATCCTCACAAAGTACAGGTGTGGTACGGAGACAAGGACGAGAAGATCGCTGAAAACGCGGTGAGGTGGATGGAGCGCAATATGGGGGAAGGCAGATGTTACGTCAACGTCGTCAAAGGTGCTGACCACGGACTTATGTACAAGAGTTCCGTCGTTGTGGAAGTTCTGGAACATGTCAGTCGTTATTGGCAAAATGGTCAGTGCTAACGTCCCATTTGTCTTTCCTTTACTCATACGGGTTGATAGATATTTGATGGCGGGCATACTCTTTCCGCCTTCCGTTAGATTGGATTTTAGCCGTTGCTTCACTCTGAAACTACTTCGTTCGCTCGGACATTCCCCTCTTTCGTATTACCACCCATTCCTTCTCCACACCCCTTTAGTATACATTCCGTTGCGGTAATCTCCGGGATTGTACTGGTCGCTGCCTTGTACCTTCCTCGTGTAAATACATAACATCGCGACTTGACATGCAATGCGAGCAAAATGTGTTTGTAAGAACATGTCTCAACTAAGTTCTACTAGGCGACTGCTATCTTATGACCCACTCCCCCGTGGAACCCACAACAAATTCCCAAAACTGGACGTTGTTTTCGCCCGCATTCTCTTCTTCATCAGAGTACTGTCGCCGGGATACTCCAGCTCAAGATTAACATCTAGCGGGGCGGTCGGCGGGGAAACATCCTCAAACGGATTCCTCGGTCGCTCTGGTGGAACACCGCCTCTGGCACTACCCGACTGACGCATCATAATGGGTGCACCAATAGTCGGTGAACTGGCCCTACGCAATGGTGTTCGCGAATTATTGTTAGGGTCGTCTTCAGGGCCGGGCAAGCGTTGGGAGCTCTGTTGCATACGCCTTCGGCGGCGGAGGAAGAAAAAGAGCCCAATCAAGAGAGCAAGGACCGCGAGGATAGAGAGGACAACAATGACAGCGGTGAGAGTGGAAGAGATCCGTTGTCGTGATTGCGGGGAGGTGCTCGAGTTGGAGTCCAACTGATTGGGGAGGGACTGATTGGGAGGAGATCCGTCGTTGTTGATTGAACCAGTAGAAGTGGGTGTCGACGATGTACTTGAAGTCGACGGGGCTGTGGGCGCCGAGCTC
>Ga0209006_10002474_pt1 | contig 16837 bp, 24 predicted proteins | sample JacPin_JW_Ref_O2_FD_188567 | JGI IMG/M metagenome (GOLD analysis project Ga0209006, IMG submission 188567) | Forest soil microbial communities from Algoma, Ontario, Canada - Jack Pine, Ontario site 1_JW_Ref_O2 (SPAdes) (version 2) | ecosystem: Environmental > Terrestrial > Soil > Boreal... | reverse complement strand
CCAATGTATCCCGCAAGCCAATTAGTCGAGTCCCGGTCATACAATCGACTGCATCAATACAGGTAAGTATTATTCAGATCCATGGCCGCAGGATGAAGAACTCGACGCCCATACAACTTTCAAGGAACATTCGTTACATTCCAAGACCAATGAGTGCGCCACGCAGTCTTAGCGGGACATTTTCCTGTTCTTGCCTTGCCATTTCGATGATGCTCAACAACTTCTTGATGCCTATATGCAATCGGGAAGATGTCACATCATCTCGCGTCCCGAAACCAGCTTCTTCCAGCAATGCCAACGTCTCCCTCGTCTCCTCTTCCGATGAAAATAAGTCAACACTCCGTAAGACGTGCTCTATTGCCTGGAGAGTTGCGATGGGTGGGACACGGAGCTCTGAGTCAAATACCTCGGTAAAACCTATTTCCGAAAGGACGGGTTGCAGTGATGATGTTGCCAGTATCAAGAGGCGACGACCCTACAGTTATATATGCAATTAGAGAAAACGTCGTCACGGGCAACACAAATCCAACCTTGGGCGGCCTTCGAGATAATAGAACCAGCAGCGTTTGTAAGACTGCATTTGAAAACCTTGGACCGACCGGCGTCCAGTCTCATGGGTCATTGGATTAGTTATTAATTAATAACGAGCTCCAGAAAGGGGGAGTTACCCAGCAATCTCTCCAGACAGTCCACAACAATCACGCTCAACGGACTTTTGTAGCTGTCCGCGAACACTTTGCTAATGGCTGCAACCTTTTGCTGTTCCGAGAAGCCAACCATGCTGTCAGGTGAAATCAACTTGATGAAAGGATACCCAGACTCCTGCGCTAGAGTAGCCGCCAGGGCAGTTTTGCCTGAACCTGGCGGGCCATAAAGCAGAATGGAGACCAAGCGACTACGTTCAGATGATCGGACTTGTTTTATGAAAAGATTTCCTGTTCGAAGGAGTTCCTATGGTTTCGAATGAGCCATGGGAAGATCAAGAAAACGTAGTCACTGACGTCGATAGCGTGATCAAATGGAATGATTCCATTTTGAATGGCTTGTTCTAATTCTTCTTCTGAGACACCGTATGCAGGATGTACTTCTTCGAGGGCGTTCATGAAGTCCCCACGATTCACTCGGAGTTGATCTACATCGTCCGAGATGCCTGCCATAGTCCCGACCTGCCTTCTCGGTCAGCCAGTGGATGGACCGCTTTGAGAATTTTACCTTGACGTGTCTGTTAAAAGCAAAGCTGGTTGCGTTTTTGATCAAACCTCCAATCTCCGCACCAGTGAAATTCTTGGTCCTTGTTGCTATCTCATTCAAATCTACATCAGAATCCATCACACCATTCTTCTTCATCGTGGCTGTGTGGATAGCTAAGATTTGAAGACGGCCATTCTCATCGGGAATTGAGATTTCCATGTGGACCTCAAGACGTCCGGGGCGCAAAAGCGCCTCGTCGATCATGTCGATTCGGTTAGTCATGCCAATAACAAGGATATTATTCAGTTTTTCAACACCATCCATCTAAATTTAGTGATCTCCAGGTGATAACGAGTGAAGGGAATACGAGAAACCGCACCTTTGAGAGAATTTGATTGACGACAGTGTCTCCGACGCCAGTTCCGCCGCTCGTTGATCCACGCTGTTTGAAGATGGCGTCAAGCTCATCGAAGATGATGATATGCAACCCGCTCTCGTCTCCCTTTTCCTTGTACTGGACACAGGATTGTATGAGCATCGAAGACGGCAACAAAAACACTCAACGAACCTCTTTCTCCGCGTCTTCAAAAAGTTTTCTGATATTTTCTTCTGAGGCGCCTACGTATTTATTCAAAATTTCTGGTCCATTTACAATCTTCGGTTCCCTAGCATTGAGCATCTTTCCAATCTGCCTTGCAATCAAAGTTTTTCCGGTTCCCGGGGGGCCGTGTAGAAGAAGGCCTGGTTGAGAGGAGGATAAGGGATAATCTCATGGATTCAATGAAGTTTACCTTTAACATGTTCAATTCCCAGCTTCTCCACAAGTCCTGCAGGGAAAACTCGGGAGGCGAATGCACGACGAAAGATTTCACTGAACTCTGCATCCAACCCTCCTATTCCCATGTCTTTAAATTTGAAGTTGGGAGCTAGGATAGCATTCGGCGCAGGTCTGCTGAACGTGAGATGTGCCTAGGAGTTGTGAGGAGAAGAACGGCTCACTTCTTAGCACTGGCCTTGATCTTAAGGGTGCCAGTCTGCATAAAAGTAATGTCTGTGCGTTCCATCAGCACACCCATGCTACCATACATCGTAGAACGTTGTGCTGGGGCTCCTTTCCATTGTTTTTCTGACAATTCTGCAAGAGAAAGTCCCTTTACCAGCGCTTTAAGATTATGACCATGGAATTCGAACACGACGGCTTCGTCGATAGCAAAAACTACGCCACTGAAAGCCTTGATAAAGTCTTGTGTCATCTCGTCCGCGGAAAATCGATCTTGGGTTTCGTACCGCGGCCGGAAGAAGCCAATTTCTAGGTCTAAGGCTTGCAGGTAGGATGGAGCTGATGGGTGTGGTGCGGGGGGCAATTGTTCCACGGAGACTTCATCGCCCGAGATGGATAGACCGATCCACTGACGTTGTAACGCAGATGCGCCGATCCTCCCTGGTTGTAGTTTCCCAGTGTTGTCGTGACTGTTGTACGTATTCAGTCGTGGATCTATTTAGAGTTCCCATTCACTTACCGAATAGTTAGGGGATAAGCACCCTTCACAAGGACATGCTGACCCTGCTGGAAGTCGGATGGATGCACGATCAGGCAATTGGACAACGCTAACGCATCACTCGGGCAGCTTTCTACTATGAAGCTGGAGACACATGAGGGACGGTTCGAAAGCCATGGGATAGCGTTTGATACTTACCTGCTTGCAGGGCGTAGTGGTGGCGGCTTCCTATCTCGCACAGGAAACTGGCTGGGCGGTGGATCGTTGTACGGAGTCCGGATTCCTGCTCTCGGCCTGGAAAGCGCAGGCGGAGGTTGGCTATCTGAGAGGCGAGTGTACGGAGATGCCGCGGGTGCAGCATTTCCTCGAAACATTACGGGTGGTAGTGATTGTGCTGTGATGATGACATAATCGACAAGAGTCCGAGTCGCTGAGCGCAGCCCTTTGGCAGGACATTCCAACGTTCGATGTCTTCTCCAGATAGCATACCCCAATCTGGCTCGGATGGCCTTGACGATTATCCTGACATCGACCGGTATTCATGTCAGCTTCTCGGTCCCACCGCTCTTGTAGGTTACCGTAGGAACCATTAACATTCGTCAGATTAACATTTTCGGTTTATAGGTCGTGCAAGCTCTCATGGGTCTTCTCGCTATCCTCTCTTTGGTGTATAAACGGCAAAGAGAAAAGCCCAAACGAATTTGGAAGATATGGTACACTCTTGTCCCACTTATTGTGCAACTTTTTTTTTCTCAATCCGTATGTAGGGTGTTCGACGTGTCGAAGCAAATCGTTGGCCAACTGTTTGTCCACGGCGTTAATCTTCTCATCTCTGATCTCGTTTCGCACCATTCGTTATCAAACGCCTGTGTTTCTTATTTTCTCAACATTTTATTAGATACCACGCTTGGTAGGTCTAGAAAAAGTTTGTCGGAGAAGGCATATTGATTTTTTTTGTGTGTAGGTGTGGCGCTACTGTACTTAATCTTGCGCTTCTTTGCCTACGTCTTGACGGGGAAATTGAACCTTAAGGGGTTTGAATCAGGACAATATGGCACCCCTCCATCTATCTTCTTTTGGGCTCGTCAAGCGGCAGTCTATGTCTTGTCGCTGACAAGCATGAAACTCCTTGTATTGCTGCTCCTTGCGCTGTTCCCCGGTATCTATGATGTAGGAGAATGGCTTTTAAGTTGGACGTGGACCGGAGAAGGCGATGCTCTCCAAGTCATATTGTGCGTATCTCATCCAGCATTATTTGTTCTCTTCGCTCAGCCCTTTCTATCATAGCGTTATGGGAATTTTCCCCATTATGATGAACATTATGCAGTTCTGGCTTATAGACTCAATAGTCAAGGCTTCTGCCGCCGTCGCTCTCCCCCCTGACTCACGTCGGAGTTCATTCGATGGCGAGGACCGCGAACCTTTATTCGTGGCGTCAGACGATGAAGGCGATGACTTGGCTGGTCAACCACGATACGATGTTGAGAATCCTCGACCACCATCGCGTGCGAGGGCGCAATTACAAATTCAAAAATCAGACCCACCTACCCCGGAAGGAGATGAATCTTCAAGCTCATTGAACCCGGGTACAGAAATGCGAGGCTCGGTAGCAATGCACGCGTATCCTCCAAGTACAAGTACCATAAATTCCTCCTCGCCACCTTCCCCTAGTCGCCCCCGAAAGACTTTCAAACGTCGTTCTCCACCTCCACCACTCAACCTTGAACCTCCTGCCCCCCAGGATATGACCTTGATGCAAGAACCAACAAAACCGACGCGACCTAACGATGACAGAGGTGTAGCTCCCGACGAGCCGAATAAGAAGTGGGCCGATGATTGGGATGACTCAGACGACTGGGCAAATAGAGTGGGTGAAGAAGAGTGGACAGGCCGGAGGATGGAGCAGACCAAGGAAGCCTTGACTGTGATGGTCCAAGCATCTGTGGCAGGTTAATTTTTTGTATTATATAATTGAGATACCATATTAGTCATACTAGATCAACGAACCAACAGTACTTTCAATGTTTTCAATATTCTTCTAGAACCTCTAAAAGTTCAAAATGGGTGGGACCTCTCTGCCCTCGCACGCCGACAGTGAGGACCAACCTATCAAGAAAAGCAAATTCTCTCTTGAAAATATCCTGGGTGACAATAACGAGGTTTTGGAGTTTGTCGAGGTAGAAGGCATACCTGCCGACGGTTGGGACGAAAATGCCACAAAACAGCCCGTAGCAGAAGGATTTTGCATAGAATGCGAAGGTGGAGCTTAATGATAACGTTTCGATTGTTGGTGGATTTCTAATGCACTCCACAGATCAACCCGCGCAACTTCTATGTGAAACGTGTACGGACATATACTGTGAAGTGTGCTTTGCGGCATTACACAGAAAAGGAACGAGAAAGACCCATCTCTCTAAATCTTTACCTGGCCAACGGAAAAGAATCATCAAGTCGGGCCAGAATGGACTGACCGAGGATACGGCAAGTCCCATTGTGCCCCCCTTGTAAAAAAAAAGGAATTTGTTCACATCAAGTTATATAGATGGACGCACAAGAAACCGATCTCTGCAACTCTAGTGACGAGCAAAAGCATGAGACAGCGGTGCTTGGTGCACAACCAGCCGTTGGATCCAAAATTGGAGAGTGGTTCGTAGAAAGGTCGAAATTCATTCCCATGCGTCTCACACTTCCTGAACGCAAGTACCTTCGTCTCCTCGAAGCCGCTCTTACAGTTTCCGAATACACGGACAAGATTGACACCCTCGGATTCGGGTATTCCAAAGCAAAACGCATCGTCCATCAAATTCGCGAACTTTGCGCAATCATGTCAGGGTTGGTTCTGTCTGCGGATTATAAACAAGGCCAGGAACTCTTTGCAGATCGTGACTTTGAGTCGAATGCCGACTTTTACCAGCATGTGAGTTGATCTGCTAGCTTACTTCTTGATTCTCGTGTTTACGTTCCTGGTACAGATCTTCGAGTTGGGTCGTCGCCACAAAATTATGAACCCGGACAAGATGAGAACGACATACGGGAAGCTGATATACCTTCTCCAGGTACGAGTTGAACTAGGTACATTCACTGGTTCGAGGGTTAACCTCTGGGCAGGACAGTCAATCATTCGATGTCAAAGAGCTCCTGAACTTTTCCTGCATACGCCCTATCAAGACCGTGTACTCGGTACTGGAGTCCAGTGATGCTTTAGAATTGCTTCGAGACGACCTCATTTCACTAGCCACGAAGGAAATCTATTCAGAAGGTCGCTCCCGTAGCGCAATTCAAAAGGAAATTAGAGCTAAGGAAAACGCAATCGAAGTTCTCGCGGCACGGTACGAAAACAAGGACCTCGATCGGAATCGCATTCGACAGTGTCTGTATAGTATTGGCGACAACCATGCCTTCCTCAGAGCGAATCGTGATCCGTGCGAACGGATGATTGAATACTTGACCCGCTATTTCCATCCAACCCAGGCGAAAAACCCGAAGCATAATCTCGCAATACGTAGTGGCAAGCATGGGGCTAGACTTAGTCATGATCATTCGAAGCAGTATACTTATGTTTTGCAGAGTTTGACATTGTGGCGCGAGATTTTGCACGGTGCGGATTGTCTCCTCGGTCGACCTGATGCAGTGCTGAGTAAAGGACATAGACATGTTCCATCTGTGGTCTTTGGCAGAGATGGACTTGCTATCCGAAAATATTCCATATCGGCTGCGAGATACCGGACAGGGTCTCAACCGAGTTCAATCGGCGCCCAAGACATCTTACATGATGCATTCCATCCTCCACAAAGCACAAGGGAGGATCGGAAGTTGGGTAGGCTCTAGTGTGATTCACATGGGTGATCACAACGTCCCTAATGCCCTTATGTTCATTGGTCAGTACATTGTTTAATACATTCGTCAACATTGCAGCTGAAGCCCTCAATTTCTCAGACAAATACTCTCAAGTCTACCGTATTCTTCTTCCCATCTGCAACACTCTTTCTCAAATCCCGACGCTTACTGAGAACTCTGGCCTTCGCGGGTACATCGATAGCGAATTTGGGTCACCCGATAACCTCATGCGTGAAATTCTCGGCGACTTCTTCCGACATGGCTTCGACGGCTCCGGAGCAGACAACTTCTTTGATGCGGGGAGCTGTATTGACGGGCGGCTCACAAGCGCCTGGAATTGGTGTGCTTCGTTGGAAAAGAAAAGATATTTCCCGGTGTTTTTACTCACAGGTCATTCTGGTTCCGTTCTTTCTAATTCGTGATCTGGTCACTGACGATAATTCGAAAAGGATTTATTGGATTCGATGGTGAATGGTGATAATTTAACACCGATTTTCGTATGACAATAGAATGATTACCTTCATACAAGGCTAGTTAGAACAATTATAGCCAGGTTTCTGCATAGGACGAGACATAATGAAGTTCTCGCAAAAGGAATACGCATTGCATTTTCTAAGTAATGAAATGCCTCAAGTGGCGGTAGTCTGGGTTTGCGTAGTCGATATCGTTTGGGAGCCACCTTGTTGAGTCTCTCCCCGCTTCCGTGCAGCAGCAATCACATCTAGAACGCCCGAAAGGCCCTCTTTCCATGACAAGAGCCTTTGTTCCAAGGCTTCCCATTGTTCTCGCTCAAAGGTTCGCGACGTAGATCGCACTATGTGGATCGTTTGCGTGGTCTGGGAAAGTTTCCCGGACAATAGGCCTGCACGAATAACTGGACAGCATAAGGAGGACTCGTATAATGCATTGCATCAGAGCATAGATGCTCACCGTCAATGGCCCAATTTTCGACTTCGGATTGCTCGACCTGGAGACTTTCCGCTATTTTTGAGTATGGCAAATCACGGCCAATATTATGGAAACCCAGTGATGCCAGTGTGAGGAGGCGAATTTTCCGCTCTAGTTGTGTTCTCTCCAAGTCTGAAGGTAGTCTTAGCAACAGAAGTTGGGAGGCATAACAGCTCACTGTATTGTTCCAGGACACCCGAATGATTGTTTACCCATGAGTTGAATGCCACAAGATCATCGTTTAGAAAGACCTGAAGGAGGGAAAATAGTGGGTGATCTTTGGAGGCGATTACCGCGTCTAGGTTGAAAAGTGGACCGAAATCAAAGACCACTGGCGACCTCAGAGCGATCGTGATAGCCTCGACAGCTGCTGTTTTTGCACATGGACTTGAAAGAGGGAGTGATCGAACATAAGATAGTGTATATTCGTAGGAAATCTCCCTGAGACGATTTTTGGTCAGCTGTAGAACTTGATCGGGGACCTGAATGACTTGCTTTTGACCAGACTGCACAAATGCGTCTACAAGGAACTTTAAGAATTCACTCTTTTCCTCTGGAGAAATATCCCATTCGGATAACCAAATTTCTACGTCCGGCCTGGATATCTGCAGAGCCTGTATCTCATCTTTGGACGTTGCGATTTGCAAGAGAGTCTTGTAAACGGGTAGTCGCAAGGCAGATTTTCGTGGGATAACGTTGAACAAGTTTGACAACCTGAGCGCAAAAGAATGTGAGGGGAGGGCAAGAAGGGAATGGTTCACCGTACAGTTTATACTTGAGCGACGTGTTCTCGGGGGGAGAATCTGAGATGGTTTGCAATAATACAGCGAGACGTTGTTTTTGACTGAGTGAATCGGAAGGGAACAAGGTAAATAGATGAGAGTAAATGAGGTTAAAGAAACCCTCGATTTCTTTGCAGAAATCAGCACTAACAATAATGTGTGAGCTTATAGGATTGCACCTTTCTCGGAACCCTCGCCAAGCCCCTTGACCTCGTTCAATACCATTAGAAAGATCTTTCTTCGCCTTTCGTCGTCATCCTCGATGGGTTTCTGCCCACTATCTGTCTTCAGAGCTTCTTGGAACGGTCGAATAAAAGCCGTTCGATCTTCCTCAGAACGATTTCTGACTGTATAATTCACCAATTCCTGAATCTGGGAGAGAAAACCTTCATTCAAAGTCTGGGACGGGGTGTAATGAGGGAGTGCACCTGCTCTTCGAACGTTCCCTCTGAAAATATGGACACCGAGTCTGACATTCTAAATTTTTAAAGACGATTGCACAACAAATACAAACACCAAGTGATCGTACGCGGTCGCGTAAGTACTGAATCACATTTATTGGCAATGCACATGGCTTACCGTATGTACTTCCGCTAGACATATATCTCTCGCGACGGGAATATCAATCTTCTTTCCCATAACGAGTATGCGTAGGGCACTGGTGTTCGCCGTCGTCGTTGCCTCCGTCAAAGCCTTCGATACCTCTCACAAGATCAAGGAGAGTGTTGTACCACCAAGAGCCTGGGTCAAACAGCTTCCAGCCCCACCAGACCATAACCTCCAGCTTCGTATCGGACTCCCGCAACCAAACTTCAGCATCTTGGAAGAACACCTGTACCGAGTGAGTGACCCTTACCACACGCAATATGGCCAGCATCTGTCCAAGGAGCAAGTCGAGGATCTAGTCGCCCCAAGCGCAGAGAGTGTCCATCTAGTGTGCGAATGGCTTGCATCCCACGGGTTCGTGGAGGGTGACATTATTCGGTCCCCTGCTAGAGACTGGGCCACAATCAATGTTTCGGTCGGTCTCGCGGAAAAGATGCTCAACACTGTGAGATTACATCCCTCTCTTATGAAAATGGTCAGCAGCTAAATGTTTCACACAGACTTACTACGTTTGGAAACATATTGACAGCGGTGATACTGTCGTGCGAACTACAACCTACAGTTTGCCACAATATCTTCACGATCATGTTGATGTCATTCAGCCGACTACGATGTTTGCGCGCTCCCGGAGTCTTAAAAGCACATTGCGCCGTCCATTAGAGACTTCCATTCTCAGCACTTCCAAACTGCCTTCGAACGCTGGTGGTGAAGCTGTGGATCCGTCATGCAATTCAACCATTACGCTTACGTGCTTGAGGCAGCTCTATGGCGCGGTTGGTTACAACACATCCGCCAAGAATGGGAATCGGATCGCTGTTACGGGGTATCTAAATGAATTTGCCAACATTGCTGATTTGCAGCTCTTTTTTGCGGGCCAGAACCCTGCTGCCGTCAATTCCACCTTCTCGGTCTTCTCTGTAAACGGTCCGACTCACTTCAGCAATAGTCCCTAGCGATCTTATTTCTAATACAATCCGAAACGTCAGGTAGCATTAACAATCAGAACATATCACAAGCAGGTGGCGAAGCCAACCTAGGCATGTAGTAAAAGCGATGACAACTCTCCAGAGCCATTGACCATCCGGTTGTATTTTAGATGTTCAGTATGCTCTAGGGTTGACCCATCCTACACCTGGGTTCTTTTACACTACCGCCGGTTCACCTCCATTTATTCCGGATCTCGTCACCCCTACTAACACGTCAGTCTCGTTCGCTTCGTTGTCTGTGGTGACCCTTTTACTCATAGCCATTCAGTAACGAACCATACCTTACCGTACGTCGTCACCCAGGTGTGCGTCCCCGGCTATACCCCTCGCTGACACTTCGCGTCACAGTGGCTTGCCTTCATTCTTTCTCAGAAACATCCTCCTCAGACAATTTCAACCAGTTACGGGGACGACGAGCAAAGTGGTACGTGCCTTCTTTCTTTCTTTAGTACATTATGGTCTGCCTGAGCATTTTCTATCATGCCTCAGTTCCTCTGAGCTTTGCTCGCCGTGTGTGTAATGAATTTGCTCAATTAGGTGCGTATCTTGAGCGATGTCCGGTAATCCATGGCTTCATCATTGATCAGGAGTCCGTGGTGTATCTTTGACTTTCTCCTCTGGCGATGAAGGCGTAGGGGATGGTAACAGCGATCCCGCCAATCAGACCTGTTTCACTAATGATGGCCGTAACGTCACTCGATTTATCCCTTTATTTCCTGCTAGTTGCCCTTAGCACGTACAAATCTACCCCCAGTCATTTAAAACAAACTAACGAGAATTGTACAGTGTCACTGCTGTAGGAGGTACCACGCACATTGAACCCGAGGTTGCTGCATCATTCTCGGGAGGTGGCTTCAGCAACTACGTTGGTTGATTGGTACCTTCCTTGACCCTCCGCTGACGAGTTCACTTCAAAGTTTCCTCGCCCACGGTACCAGCAGGAGGCTGTGACCCGTTTTCTTACCAATTTTCCAGATGAGACGTACAAAGGCCTCTTCAACAGGTAACCTTGAAACATTTATTACTGGCGAGAATTACAACTTGTTCGACCCTCTTTCAGACATGGACGGGTAAATGCTTGCCTATCACACTCCCCATGACGTACCTAACTTTCCTGTGGTAGGGTATACCTGACGTCTCGGCGCAAGCTCAGAATTTTTTGATTGTGTTGAAAGGGAAGAATGCATTGACGGGTGGCACCTCTGCGGCCTCGCCAACTTTTGCGTCTTTCGTGTCCTTCCTCAATGATGCTCGGCTGTCTCGGGGGCTTCCTGCTCTTGGGTTCCTGAACCCTTTCTTATATAGCATCAATCTTGATGGCCTCACCGATATTACGTCCGGGAATGCTCCTGGTTGTGGCACCCAAGGATTCAACGTAGGTGCACTGTATCATTTCCATCTCGATTGTGCTCATAGAAGATGCAACAGGCGACTGAAGGATGGGACCCAGGTCAGCATATCATCGAATTAGTGTAATTTTACTGATCGTCTCGTTCCAGTGACTGGTCTAGGGACTCCTAACTTCCCTGCTCTCCTCAAGAAGTGCTTGCTGTAGCAGCCAAAGCAAAGACTGACATTTACTGGAGAGACCAGTCGGCTCAGCTCCACGTGTATCGCTCGTGATAAAGGACTATTTTCGCATTCTCTTCTTGAACCGTTCCATAACCTGGGGGATAACCAATTTTAACAAAACACGAGATAGGAAAGTGATCGGGTGATATACGAGTTCATCAGTTGCCATCTGGTTTCTCTCGTGGTAGGGTCTTCGACCGAGGTCGTCTTGAGGGGGTAGCCCCATTGCTTCTAATTTCGCATCGCGCATGATATCCGCGTCCGACTTCTGTTTGAGGTTGGGCCGATAGACTAGGGGTGTGGTCATGGTTCTTGGAAAGAAAAGTATGAATATGGCTTGGACTCACATCGTGAAGCAACGAGATGGGCCTCGTCGTTCGGTTTCTTCCTTTCTTGACGTTCCTCGGCAACCAAGCGTTTCGCTTTCTCAGTGTCTTCGATATTCTTCAGCCGTGTGCTGTTGCAAAGTCAGTAGATAAATACTCTTAAGCAGATACATAACATACTCCATTCCGAGATCAACTTCGGGAATTGCAGTTAGCATGGTCAAGCTATTGGTGACGTTGCCATCATCACCCTCTCTCTTGTTTGCCTTCCAGCGGTCCGTGATGCGGTATAATTCCTCCTGCGGGTCTGCAGGTCCTTTGTTCGTCTCTCCAGAACCGTCTCGCGGTCTATTCCGGATCTTCAAATTCTCTTCAATGTAAGCCATCCTAGAAAATTCACCCATGAGCCAGTGCACGTCTTGGAGTTCTCCGAAGGTGGACTCACATATGTTTATCCACATCAAGGGCATTGGTTTGCTGTGTGAAATTGTTGCCTCTGATGACTCTCCTCGCTTTCGCGTCCTTGTCTTGTCCGTCTCTAAAAAAACGGCGACCATGAGCTGTGCGAGCGCGTACCAAGTGCAAGAGTGCTCACTCGTCCTCTTCTGCAACTACCAAGTCCCTACCACTTTTCTTCAACTCTCCCTCAGGTACTTCGTCGAGGGGTCGTTTGATCTTTTTACTTGCATCCCCTGCGTTTAACTTCGTCGCATCGATACCCTGTCTCGCTTTTCTTAGCTTCTGTAACTCAATGAGGTTGGCAATACTGTTTTTGAATGAGTAGCTTCGTCTCTACAACGCGGTGGTGACATACGGCAAGGGCTCCTCTTCAGAGTCGGTCTTTGTTTCAGGTTCTGTAGACTGTTCCCTGATGCGTGGTTGAGGCCGAGTTCGTTTTCTGATCATGGCAATATGGCAAATATTAAGAACCAAATGTGAACATGTTGAACAGTCCAAAAAGAGGTCACTAATAAGTACTCAAGGCTACAATTGTGCGGTAATACTGGTACAGTTCATCCAAATAATACTATCTAAGTGCCCGCGTCGGGACGATCGGATGCGGCAACATTGGCGCCATCGTCATGGCCATTTTCGCTGACTGGTGACGCTGGCATGCGTATGACGGTTGGTGCGTGGATGGTGGTAACTGTAGAATCTTGTTCTGGGGAGGCATGCCGCGACAACATCGCCTCAGGTGCCCGGAGGCCACCTCGACGTAGGCGAGGTGCTCGTTGCTCTCTCTCTTCAACACCTTCGACCTCAGATTGGGAAGAAGACGAAGAGGAGGGAGTCGGCATGGGGAACCATGCCCTAGAGATGCTCACGTCGGGTGGAAAGTATGGAGACGGTTCATCAGGAGAGTCTGGGTTCTCCACAAAGCTTTCACTCCAGAGGGCACTCCCATTAGACTCGTGACGTCGGTTACGGCTGAGTCCAAAGAATCGTCGCGCCATCTGAGGGGCAGGGATTGGAGCAGAGGGTTCGTCTTGAGGTGGCAGATCCCATGGTGAAATTGGACGTCGAGGATCGTCGGAAGAAGACTCAGATCGAGATAACTGCCTGATTGTGGATCGACGTCGGGAGGTGAACTCGTTAAAATCAACCATTCTTGACCGAACAGGCCTACGGATGGAGGGTTGGCGAAACAGACTCGAAGAAGGCCAAGGACCACTGCGACTGGGTATGGGCGGGGAGTGTAGTGGGGGCGTCGGAGGATCACGCGTCTCTTCGGAGCCAGCCGAAGTCACAACAGTGGAAGGGGCTGTTTGAAGTCTCCTGGACGATGGAAGAGGCCAACGTTGGGCGTGGCTGCCAAAATCGTATACGTCTGCATTGATACGAGCGCCTTCCGCAGCCGACGCGGCGCTTCCGAGCATACTATCGAATTCGTCGTCGTCTTCCTCCACATCCATTTCATCTGGAGGCGCCGTGAGATATCTTGTCAAATTGACAGACCTCCGAGTTTGCGCACCATGCCCACCAGAGGGAACGTGATAAATGCGGAGGGGGGCTGCAAGCAGTCGCAGGCTCTTGGCTGACCGGTCTGCGATAAGCCGACGCTGATCTGCATTCGGCCGTGTGCGGCGATCTGCCATTTCCTACAGAGTGATTAAGCATTGAGCGTCCAATGTCCTGACATCTGACAGTCTAAGCTCACTTTAACCAAAATATCAACCAGAGAAGTCGTAAAAGAGTCGCCAGCGTCAAGCTCTTGAACAAACGTCTCATAATTGATAGTGGGTCCCGTTTTCTCCAGTTTGGACCGCAGGATAGCACCGTCCCTGTTATATCATTTGGTTGTATTAGTATAGATCTTATCGCGTATCAAGAAGAGTTTGACTCACACCAAACCCTTGATTTTGGCGCTTAGGACATGGTCGTAGTAACTAAGACTCCTGAGAACGAGTATCTAGCTCGAGCACGCCCTCATGACACGTTCAGGTTCTACTTACCATTGTCCCATTTTTTCTCGTAGATAAAGAGCGACAGCACTGAGCCTGGAATCAGGGCGATGATGGTTGGTGTCCAAGCAAAGACTTGTTTGGTCATTATTTGTACACAGATAAAACACGAACAATCAAACCAGTGGCTGAGGTATTCACACATCTAATCTAGCTGCTCTCTTCCGCCCCATTCGTCTTTTGTACAGAAGTCTTTCTGGCAGCTGAAGCTGTGGAATTTGTACCAGTGCGATCTTTGGAAGTTAACAGGCTCTGGAAGAAGTTCTGAAGGACCTCATGCTGCGTTTGTCCACCAGTTGGACTTGGCGAACCAATTAATGTCGTAGGGGAAGCCGGTTGGCGCCCTAGAGTAGGCGATGCTGCCGCCGCAGACAGTGCAGAAGGAGGGGGCCGCCCGGGAACACGCCCAGGCAACCTGCGTGCAGCATCTCCACCAGCATTTGAGGTACCCCCCATTCCTACTTCCATCTCCGTCAATGCACGCTCTACATTTGGCAAATTGAAGCTGCTGCTTCCCAGAGGACCGACAATACCAGCTGATGCACCCGCGAAATCTGCTGGGTTGCGGAAAGCACCACGTGGATCTCGATCCGGTTTCTTTGCGTTTTCGTCGAAGTTCTTTGCAAGAAAAGTCTGTTCTGGCATAGGATTGTTGAACGGAGGCAACGGAGGATGCTGTGTATACACAGAAAATTGTATGAGGGATAGAAAGACACCACATTTAGAGCTCACCTTCGGGCCGCGATCGGGTACAAGGATAGCAAAATGTTTCTTCGCTCGAAGATCATCAGCCACATCGCTACTAGAGGCATCAAGATCGCGCTCCCACGCCTCGCCCCACAGCTTAGCATCGAACCCTTCTCTCATGACAGCGATCTTTCCCCAACTGTCCCAACCTGCCGGTACGACAATGCGATCCCGGTCTAACGTGTTGGACTTGTGCTGAAATGGGAAAGGGTTTCGGACAGGTGCCCCCGCATCTGTTCCCGAAGCTACGCCGGGTGGTGGCGCGGGAGGAGCAAATAACAAATGAAGTGCATATTGTCTGAGAACTTGCAATGTGGCGGGCAAAGGTGTCGTGTAGAATAATGCAGCACCATCTAAAAAGTCGCTCACGTGAGACAGAGACGTTGAGCACGGATGTGCGTTACTCACATTTTAGGCATACGGTTCGTAAGACCTGCATTACAGTATCAGTCCTTTCTTCCCACTCGCCGCCTTTGCCCTTCACCATACCTCCCATTCCTGATGGCCCCGCGGCAAGGTCGTTGCTCTCATCGATCAAGTCTGCTTTTGTGCATGCTACAATAATAGGTACACCCGATGAGTTATGGGTGAATGTTCCGGGACCCAGAGGCAGCAATGTAGAGGATACGGTGGAAGTGGTGGGTAGTGGATCGTTAGAGGGTTCAGCGAAATGCTGGAGATGATATTGCACTAAAAAATGGTTAAACATGAACAAGGTTCTTGAGTCGACTCACGTCGTTCCCTGCATTCCTCCCGTGCAATCTCCAGTTCTCGTGTTCCATCGCCTTTTGCCCATTTCTCTACCCAGATTAGCCATGCTTGTAGCTCCTCCACAAAAGTCCACGGACGAGTCCAATCCAAAACTATGATGACCAAGGTATGGGGGAGCGATGCCCTGGGAGGTAGAAAGTGGGGAAGCAAAGCGGTATATGACGATGACAAGGAAGGGACGGTATACACAGATAACCGTGCTAGGGTATCTAAATTGGAGATAAATGAGCAAGGATAAATGAGAAATCCGGGCGAACGGGCTCACCTTCGTCCGCATCATCTCTCACGTCAGCAAACTGATATCCCAGGGCGAAATCTGACCGCTCATTGTCTTTTACTTCGTCTGAAATGGGGGTTTGTGATAGTGCGGATACAAGGGTCGATTTTCCTGAAGATGGTTGACCAAGTACAAGTATTTGCTTTGAGGGGATCGAGCGGGAGGATGAAACAGAATCTAGAATGGATGACCAGAGGTCCTGTGGTGGTGCTTCAGGTGTTGAGGACCGGGACGCGTCCATCGTTCACTAGTGAACGTGACGGTTAACGTTGAGAATGTCTCAGTGCTTAGAGCGCTTAGACCTTGGCAACTCCGACACGACGACCTCATCCAACGTGAAAAAAGGCCGCCAGACCTCCTACCTCGACGCTATCATGTCAGCTGCGGTAGCCATTCCGGAACACAAGCTCTCAGAATCCCCCAACTCCAGGTCTATCGAGATCAACGGATGGCTGATCACCACATCAACTAATCCTATCTCTAATGCATTCGAAACGGACGATCTTCAGGCCTCTCTGGGATTCCCTCTACCTGAAATGACATTTGGGAATAACTTTCTGACTTTGCAACATCATTCGTCGTCGTGGAAGTATTCATTCACAGCCGAATACGCTTTGAAGGAGGTCAAGAAAGGCGAGCTCGAAGAAGGCGATGGTGGAGTTAAAGTTGGTTATGCAGATGCGTGGCTAAAGAGTCGGTACGGTATCGTCTACCCCGTTTCGTCAACATTTTGAACAGTATTGGCCGCAGAACCGATTATTCGTCCTTGCTGCCAATGCCAAAGACGATCACCACAAAGCCATACGATTGGACGTACACAACCACGTATACTG
>Ga0209006_10002473_pt1 | contig 16842 bp, 15 predicted proteins | sample JacPin_JW_Ref_O2_FD_188567 | JGI IMG/M metagenome (GOLD analysis project Ga0209006, IMG submission 188567) | Forest soil microbial communities from Algoma, Ontario, Canada - Jack Pine, Ontario site 1_JW_Ref_O2 (SPAdes) (version 2) | ecosystem: Environmental > Terrestrial > Soil > Boreal... | reverse complement strand
AGGCCGGAGCTGATCTGAAAGCGAGTTTGCTCTAATGCATCATGATACTGCAATGTGAGGCGCGGAGCTGATCCGTTGCGGCCGGACGTAGATGAGCATCGAGCGAGGAGGGGCGCTGAGTCCGCAACAGACCTTGAATGGCAATATTAGCGTCTACGTCTTTGACCCGACCACTTAAACATCGACATAAACGGTATTCCGGGCCGTTGCCACTCGCCGAAAAACATGAACTCTTAATAGTGCCCGCGCAGGCATGATTCAAAAGTCGCCATTCCTAATTGCGTCCGCGAGGAGGTTCCCAAACCTCGTCGTAACATCATTCCAGGAGCCTTCCAAACCACAGCGACTGTTGCCTCGGATTCCTGTCGCGAGATCCCCTTCGCGCAACAAGCGCCTATGAAGCGGATTTGGGAAGCGGATCACACCCAAATGCGGCCGCCAGATGTTCATTGTCGGCATTTGCTGGAGCGACTTTTCCTGCAATTTTTCTCGGTCTTTCTTCAGGAATGAGATAGACGACGATTTGCGAGGGCGAACCCACGCTTCTCATTCCCACGCTCTGGAGGTTCAGTGGGAGCGGATGGCGATTGATGGCATCCAGACACTTGTGAGCCATTGGACCGGCTCAGCATTGTTTTCGCCTGCTGATTCGATGGTATCCGTCGCTTAGCGCGCGAATACCACCGCCATGTCTTTCGCGTTATCGACGTTTTTGCCGCCACGCGTAACCTTCTCGGCTTGCAGCGTCGCCGATTCCATCGCGTAAGCATATATCAGGATGGCGGTGATGTTGGCCACCACTTCTTGCAGGACGCTGGCTCAAAAGAGCCGCCCCTGCGCCATCCGCAACTCCGACCGCGAGGGCTCCGGCTGTACGTACACCATTTCCTTTCCATCTCGAGACATGGTAAGCCCCGCGGAATCGGTTCCCTCTCTCGCGACCGTTCCAATGCAGGCGCTTCGGCCATCGGCGTCCAGCCGGCAAACCCGGCGAAGCGCGTCAATGAAAAAAATTCCCGCGCGGGTCACTGACCAACGCCCGTCACGCACGCCATTGCTCACCAGGCTCTCTTTGCCGCCGGATGCGATCTGCCAGAGCGCACTCGAACCGCTGCCACGCTTGACAAAATAGAGGACACTCCCGTCCATAGATTCAAACCCCTCGAATCCGCCCGCTCGCGTCACCTGCGCGGCATTTCCCGTCCCTGCTGAGTCCATTTTCCAAATTTCCTGCTCTCCGCTCCTGTCGGAACAGAAGTAGATCCACCGCCCATCCTGAGACCAACTGGGCCGGACCTCCATAGATGGCTCCCGAGTCAATTGGCGTAGCGGACCGCTGGATGCGGATATCGAGTAGATGTCTGAGCTCTCACCGTCGCCGTGCGCATCGAACGCGATCATGGTTCCATCGGGCGACCATCTCGGCGAACCGCACGAAAGACCGCTCCCGGCGGTGAGATTCCGCAGATCGGATCCGTCCAGGCGCGACACCCAGATGGCAAAGCCTCCGGAACAGTCGGATGCGAACGTGAGGTACTGCCCGTCCGGCGAGATTTGGGGAAGGCTGTCGAACCTCCGGGAAGGAAGAATGCACCGCGGCGGAGAGATCCGGTCGCCCGAAACAGAGGCGCGCCACATTCGGTAGGAACTTTCCACCCTTTGATACGCGATCCTCTCAAGGCTCCCCAATCGCGGGATCGAGGGATGAACTACATCGGTTTCGGCGCCGGCAATCGGCACTGGTGTGGACGGGGCTTTGACGTTCACGCGCCACAGTGCGTTCACTCCGGATTGCCTGGATGAGAACACGATCTCCCGGCTGTCGGGCGTCCAGGCCAGTCCAGCTAGGTACTTATTGCTCTGCGCTACCTTATGCGCAGCGCCTCCCGCCGCCGGCATCAGAAACAGTTCCGCCACCGGAGGCCGCATTTGCCGCGAAAACGCAATGGTGGTTCCGTCCGGCGAAGTGACGAAGTCATAATCGCCGAAGAAGCTCTCGTGCGGAGGAAAGGTCAACTGCTTCCGTCCTCCCGATTCCAGCGACACCAGAAATCCGGAGAACGGTTCGCCGGAAGCTTTGCGATCCATCACCAACAGGCTCCTCGAGTCGGCGGACCACCCCACGGACTGGCCGCTCGATGGGGCAATTCGTTGTTCGGATCCGCCCAGAGCAGCAATGACGTAAATCTCGCCCAACGGCCCCGGATTGCGCAGGAAGGCGATCCGCCTGCCGTCCGGCGACCAGGCAGGGGCGGAGTCACGGGCTGGATCAGTGGTCAGGCGCGTCGCGCTGGGAGCGTCCACCACCTTTACGTAGATATCGAAATTGTCTTCGCTCTCACCGTTCCAGCTAAACGCGATCATGCTGCCATCGGGCGAAAAGCTCGGATCCGATGGTTCGCCAAGGCCGGATGTCAGGCCCACGATCCTTGTTCCGGGGATCGAACTGGAGGAAGATTTCAACAGAACGCCGACAGCGGCGAGCACCCCTCCCAGCATCAGAACGGATGCCAGCGCCACTTTCGCGGCGAATCGCAGGGAAGTGTTTTTGGGCGGCCCGTTCCTGACCTTGAAATCGGGGACATAGGTACCCTTCGGAATCGTGATCACCAACGGATCGTTCCGTCCATCGGTCTCATAGTATTTGGCCAAACGCGAACGGAGCTTTCCAGCGTCAACTCGTACCGTAGGATCGGTTCGAGGATCATAGGCGTCACCCTTTCCGTACACCTCAACGCCGATGACGCACTCTTTGACTTCGTGTCCCCGGTCGGCAAGCCGCTGTTCCACCACGAATCGGAGGAACTCGGAAAGACGGTTGGAGGCGGCGAACCCCGGATATGACAGTATCCGATGCAATTGTCCCAAGACATCCGCAGCCGCCGGTATCCCATTCATAACAAAAACACGCAACCGTTGCGCTACACAAACAACCTTGCGCGATGAACCTCAAACAGTTTAGATGAGTTTTTCAGCCACCACGCCAGCGAGAACCTCGCGCCGAAAACGGTCGAGCGCTACAAAGACACGGTCGCGTACATCTCGACGGAACTGCTGGCGAAACCGCTAGGGGAGATCACTGCGCTTCACCTCAATCGTGAATGGACCCGGCTCCTGAAGTCCGGGGGCCATCTGCGCAAGTCCACAACACCGCGGCCACTCACCGCGAAAAGCGTAAGAAATATCGCCGGCGTCATCTCCAGCGCATTCAGCCGCGCGATCAAATGGGGGCTGGCCACAGTTAATCCGGTCACCAACTCAGAACCGCCCAAGGTGAAGCGCCACCACGGCGTCGCCTTCACGCCAGCAGTCCAGAGAATGGTCATCGAAGCAGCCGTGTCGCCTTGGTGTCTCCGGACATATTTGGAGATGGTAGCGGCCACCGGTTGTCGCCGCGGCGAGATGCTCGCGCTGCGCTGGTCCGACATCGTAGACGGCCGGGCTATGATCGCGCGGTCTCTCACACAGACCAGGCAGTTGCTGGAATTCAAATGCACCAAAACCGAAGAGCCTCGCCCGGTAAGCCTGCCAGTGTCGGCCATCGCGGCGCTGGAAGAACATCGCAAAGTCCAGGACGAGTTTCGGCTCCAGTATGGGCCTGACTATCGAACCGCTCTGGACTTGATATTCGTCAACCCCGACGGGTCGCCATTCAAGCCCGACTCGATCAGCGCCGGGGTGTCGCTGCTATTCCGGCGACTGAAGCTGCCGAAGGGCGCGAGTCTCCACTCGCTACGACACTCGCACTGCTCGCACCTGCTCGCCAGCGGCGTGCCCCTGCCGGCAGTGTCGGCGCGCCTGGGGCATGGGTCGATACGGACGACCCAGGAAATTTACTCGCATATGATTCACGGGCAGGATGATGAGGCTGCTAAAAAGTGGGAGGACTTCCAGAATCAGGCGGCGGTCGGCGGGCCACAGCAGAAAGGGCGCGTGCAGTGAAGTTGTGCGCGACCGGGTGGCGGCGAGCAACTCGACGCTCCTGCATCCCCGGACCCTGGCGCGTTTGTCGGTCTAATCAACCAGGATCGATGCATGCGGCGCGGAGTGCGGCGATCCAGCAGGCCGCCAGGACCACGAAAGCCATCAGGACACGGGTCTCGCGGTCAGAGAAGCGTCGAGGCGTCTTCTCAGGAAACCGTACGTGAGAATACGAAGACCGTTCAGCCCGCCTGACCGTAGCCAGGCATCGGAGGGTCTGGAGATCAGTGAACAGCGGCGGCAGGTGTTTATATTCCTGGCTTCACTATTGCATCTTCCGGATTTTCGATTCGCCGGGTCAGATGTCGCACAAGCAATGAGATGCAGCCAACGATAACGAGTTCTGATGGCGCAGGTTCCGGTACTTCCGAAGTGCTGACGTTGATCGTAAACGCCGGTGGGTTTCCATTCGCATCGAACAGTTGCAGAGTATCGAGGTAGCAACTGCCGCACGTGTTCGGATCAGCCGAGAACTCGTCGTAGTAAATCACGAAATCGCCGCTGTCGGAGGCGCCGGATGGCGTACCGGAATCGATCGCATACTGACCGAGGCCAGTGCCTGGACTGCCTGGCGAAAAGGTCTGGGTCCAAGTCTGGTTCGGAGGGGTCACTGCGTTTAACAATCCGCCCAGCAGGTCCATGTAGGATGTGAAACCCCCGCCCGCGCCGCCCAACGGGCTGGTTTCATTTTCGGTCGTCACCGAGTCGATGGAAACCCAGTTAGACCCATTGGCCAGCGTGAAGCCCCATCCCGCCAGAGCACCAGGAACTCCTGAAATAACGCCACCCGGAGGGTCCAACGTAATCAGGGCCGAGGCGTGTGCGGAGGGCGCCGACGCCGCCAGCGCGACCGCCGTGGCGGCCAGCCATTTCCATATTCCTGATCGCTGCATACTTTTCCTCCTCATCCGCCTATCGGAACAGCGTCACGGTCTGGCTTGCGAAATAACTTTTGCCCGCCCCATCTATGGCGCTCAAACCGAATTTCATCATCACCCTGGTCGCCGTTAGAGGCCAGTTGAACACCAGAGGCAAAGTAGTGGAAGCTCCCGGCGCTAGCGTTACAGGCGTGGATGGAACACCGCTCGCAAGCGTCACGCTTGTTAAGCTTCCGCTCAGGACAGTGGCTGTGACGGAAGAAATCTGTGCATTCAGTGCCGCGCCTTGCCCCGCATTGGTGATGGTTACAGGAACGTTGCGGGTACCCGGTACTGGGCCGTCTGTGCGCGCTTCGGTGACTGCTACCGCCAGCGCCGGCTCCAGGGGCGTAAAGTTGGCAACCAGGGTCAGCGGCCCGCTGACAGTCACAACGAGCGGATTGGCCGAAGTGGTGGGTACGCTGCCGCTAAAATTTGCGAAAACATAGCCGGGATTCGCGGTAGCCGTGATCGTGGCCGTGGCACCTGGGAGGTACTGTCCGAACAGCCCGCCGCCCGTCGTCACCGTTCCAGCCAACGGCGGATTGACGTTCACCGTCACCGGCTGGAATGGCAGGATGAGAGTATCAGTGACGTGAATGGTTTCGCTGTCGGTAATGAGCATGGAAAGCAGCAGGCTCTCGGTATCGGTTACTTGAACGGTCTCCTCGTCCGTAACCGGCGTCGGACACGCCGCGGAGGCGTAAATCTGGCTGACCTGCGCGGCCGTCAGAGGATAGTTCCAAACGGCCACTTCGTCGATGGCGCCGGTGAAATGCTGGCAGAAGATCGCCGCTTCGGAGCAAGGAGAGCCGATTGCCCCGATGCTGAATTGGCCGTTGGTAGGCGTGGCGGCGGCAACGTTGTTCGCGGTGCCTACCGGTAGTCCGTCCCAGTATAGGATCGCCGTCTTCGCGTTGGGATCGTAAGTGGCGACGGCCATGTGCCAATTGCCGACCGGGGAGGCACTCAATATATAGTCCACAACGGGCGCATTGGGGGGAACGTAGAAAGTGATATCGTCGCGGCTGCCGTAGAATTCGAGATAATAGTAGCCGGTCCAGCCGACATCGGGCAAGGTGACAGCTCCAAAGCCGGCAACCCAGGCGGACGTGGAGGGAACTGACTGATTCACCCAAGCTGCCACGCTTACCGAACCCCTTATGGCAGTCCAGTTCAGCGACGTAGTCACCAATCCAGTGTTCCCGTCCAGATTGACGCTTTGATTGTTGGGATCGCAGATGGGGGCACCCCCGGTGGCCAGCGTCGCGCCCGGCTGGAACGCCGAGGTATAGCCGTTCACCTGGCTGGTATCGCTGGCAGCTTGCAGCCGGAAATAGGCAATTGGGTTTGAGGAGAGAACGGTAGTGACGTAATCGATCGGCTGCGAGCTGGCAGTGAGGATGATTGTGGCGCGGCCGCTGACTGAAGCGTTCCCAGCCCCTTCAACAGTGATGGTCTGTTTTCCCGGCGTGCGCAAGATGACCGCCATGTGCAGCAGTGTTTCTGGAGGAGTCAGCGCCAGAGGATCGCTGCTGCTCCACCGCACTCTACCTTCGTAAGCGGTGGGATTGTTGTACCGGTCCACCGGGGTGGCTGAGACCAACACTTCCTTCCCAATGATCGCCGCACCAGGCGCATCGAGGAGGAATCGCGCCAGCGGGGCCGCGCTTACCGCAACTGGGTTGGAAACCGCCGCGAGCTTGGGCCTTGCGGTGTCGGCGGCGCCGATGGTTTGTGCTCCGGAGGTCTTCAAAGTGACGCTGAAAGTTGCCGCCCCATTGGTGAGCGGTGCGTCGATCGGTAGATCCGTTTGCTCGTCGCTGCTGGTCAAGTGGACGGTCGCTGGATAATGCAGAACAGCGTTCCCAAGGCCATCCTGGACCATGACCGTGAGCGTTACCGGTTCGCCGGCCATGGCCGAGGAGGCCACGGAAACGGTCAGCACTGGGTCAGCGAACGTCCACACCGCGCCGCCGGCCGCACTATCGAGCATGCCTCCCAGGAGAGCCGTGTGGCCGTCAGCTGACATCGCCACCGTATAGCCTTGCTGCGCCTTGCCGGCAGCGCCTCTGCCCGTCAGTTCGCCGACTTCGGCCCAAGCCCCGTTCTCGAACCCGAATTCAAATGCCGCGCCTGCTCCCTCCGCGCGGCCGGGACTGCCAAGGAGCACGCGGCTGCCATCGGTCGAAATCGCTACTGAGTAGCCGGCCTGCGCTCCGGGTGCGCGCGGCACCGTGAGCTTCACTCCCATCTGGTCCCAGGTATCGCCGGAACGGGCGAATACCCATGCCGCGCCAGTATTGCGATTGTCTCCATAGCCGCCGATTACAGCGGTATTGCCGTCGCCGGAGAGCGCGATGCCACAGCCTTGAAAGACAGCCGGCCCGAGGCCTCCTGCGCCGGCGAGTTTGTCGCCTTGCTGAGTCCAAACGTCGCCCGAACGAGCGAAGATCCACGCCGCACCTTGGTTCGAAGCATCGGCCGGTCCTCCGACGAGCGCGATGCTGCCGTCCGCCGAGAGAGCTACGGCACTTCCCTGTGCGGCTGTCCCAACTGTCCTGCTCCCCACCAATTTCCGGCCCTGCTGCGTCCAGACCGCGCCCGCGCGGGTGAACACCCAAGCCGCGCCAGCGCCGTTGTCGTCGGATGCCCCGCCGACAAGTGCTGTGTTCCCGTCCGCCGACAGCGCTACAGCCGAGCCTTGCCGGGATTGGCCCACCGCGAGGCTGCCGATGAGCTTGGCCTGCTGGGCCCAGGCGCCGGCGACCCGCGTGAATACCCAGGCCGCGCCGATTCCTTCATCGTCGCCATCGCCGCCGACTAATGCCGTGTTGCCATCGGCCGCAAGCGCCACCGATCGTCCCTGAAGGACTCTCTCTCCCAAGGCATCGCTCGCCACCAGTTTTTCGCCCTGTTGCACCCATCCCGCACCGGTGCGGGCGAACACCCAAACCGCTCCGCGTCCGCCGTCGTAGGGACCCCCTTCAATCGCCGTAGTCCCATCGGCGGAGAGAGCCACCGAGGTGCCTTGCCGGGCGGTCTCTGAGGCCGTTGCGCCGGAGAACTTTCCGCCGCGCTCCACCAGTTGCGCGTGCGCGACAGGGATGAGGACGGCGCACGCCAACAAGAGCAGGAGCGAAATCGTAACGCTGTGCCGACGTCGAACCATTGTCATGACCCCGGGAGCTACGAGAAGCTGATCGTGACGGTCACGGTTACCGCCTGACCCGCCGCGATCGTTATCCCGGATAGGGCGGCTGTCGTGAATAGGAGCCCGTGGGTGGGGCTCCCGTTTGTCGTGGCCGGGATAGCTGCCGGCTCACAAGAGACTGGGCTCACAACGCCGGGACAGGGAAACATCGACGAACCGACTTGAACGAAGGAACCCGCGATTGGGGCACCCGCAGTAGTGCCCTGGAGGACCAATGGCGTTGCACCGGAAGACACGCTCAGGGTACTGGAGCACGGCCCCCCCGCTGGATTCTGGTTCTGCAGGAGTGTGCATACCGCCGGGCTTTCAGCGACAACCAGGGAGGTACCGGCAGGGTCATTCAATTGAACATAAACCATCCACGGCCCGGCAGCATACTGCCCGGTGAGAAGAAAGGACAGCAGGACTGGGCCTGAGTTGGTGACAGTGGCCAGCGAGTTCTCAAACTCATGCCGCGATGCCAGCGAGCCGTTCGGGTTTTTGATCTCCAGCACCCAGTGGCCGTGCACCTTGATCCCTTCGTTTCTTCCGCCGGGATCCGCCTTCTTGTGGTTTTGGTTCGGCTGTTCCCCATCCTGTTTCGCTTGCCCGAACGCCAGCACCGCACTCATCGACAGCGCCAAAATCAATCTACTGAATCGCATTCCGCCTCCAGTCCCAACAGTGTGGGCCTCTCTCGGCCGCCTGTCACCGCACAAGCGTGTAGCATCGTCGGTGCCCCACGCCGGCTGGCCGGACGATACCCGCACAAGTGGGCGGGGTATGTGTGGCGCTACGGGCGTATGCTAAGAAATCGTGTGAATCGGCCGACCGCTTATAGCATGTCCAATACCACTGCGCTCAAAATCGCGATCGTGGAGGATCAACACAAAATCCGGGAAGGCCTGCGAATCCTCATCGACGGCACCGAGGGTTTCCGGTGCAGCGGCAGCTTCGGTTCGATGGAGCTGGCCCTTGAGGGCATTGGCAAGGACCTCCCTGATGTGGCTCTGGTGGACATCGGACTGCCCGAGATGTCGGGCATCGACGGTATCCGCCTATTGAAGAGAGATCACCCTCAGCTCGCCATTCTGATGCTCACGGTTTACGACGATGACCGGCGGATCTTCGACGCCCTCTGCGCCGGCGCGTGCGGATACCTGTTGAAGACGACGCCGCCGGCGCGATTGCTGGAGAGCTTGAGGGAAGTAGCCGGCGGCGGAGCGCCCATGTCTCCCGAGGTAGCGCGCCGGGTAGTCGCGCTATTCCGCGAAATCCGTCCCTCCGAGGATGTGGCCTACGATCTCACCCCGCATGAAATCCGCGTATTGAAGCTACTGGTTGATGGCCACAACTACAAGACCGCGGCGGCCGAGTTGGAGGTCAGCATCAACACCATTCGCTTTCACATGCGCAGCATCTACGAGAAGCTGCAAGTGCACTCGAAATCCGAAGCCGTCGCAAAGAGCTTACGCCAGCGCATCGTGCGTTGATGCCTCGAACTCAAACCCCTTTCGATCCAGTTCTAGCCGTGGTTCTTCATTTCACGCGACTGCCGAACATATGCCAAACGCGCCCAACGTACCCCGCCCATTTGTGCGGATATCTTTTCCACGCCGCCCCGGAGCTCCGGCCCACGGGCACGCGCAGTGCGAGAGCCGCGCCGCGCCCCGAAGCGGTCTCCACCGCCAGCGCGCCTCCCAGTTGCTTCGCCCTCTGCGCCATACTCGCCAGGCCGTGGCCGCACTTGACTCGCGCCGGGTCGAAGCCCCTGCCATTGTCGGTGAGGCCCAGTACCAGCCAGCCCCCGTCCAGTCGCAGCTGGATATTCATCTCACTGCAGCCGGAATGGCGCGCCGAGTTGTGCAGGCCCTCCTTGAAAATGAGGAAAACCTGGCGGCGGATGTTGGCGTCGACGTGGGGATTCTCTTCCGCGCCAGGCGCTTGAAACCGGACCTGCACGCCGTTGTAGCTGAAGAGGTCGCTGGCAAACCGGCGCATGCGGTGTGTCAGATCGTCCAGCCGGTCCTGTTCCGGGTCGATCGCCCACACGATGTCGCTCATTGAATCCACCAGTTCGCGCGAAAGCCCGGCGATGTCCACCAAGGGCTGTCCGCAGTCCTCACCAGTGGGACGGCGCTGTGCCACCTCGCTCAAAATTGCGATCTGCGACAGCGTGCTGCCGATGTCATCATGCAGGTCGGTGGCAATCCTGGTGCGCAGCCGCTCCATTTCCAGCAGCCGGTTCAACCGGTAGCGGTAGAGACTGTACAGGATAGCGCACGCCAACGTCAACGCGAACAGCTGCAACCACGAGCGTTGCCAGATGGGCGGCAGAATGGTGAACCCCAGCGTTGCGGGACGCTCGCTCGCCACGCCGTCCGCGGTCAGCGCGCGCACCTGCCACTGGTAGCCGCCCGGCGCTAGGCTGGCATAGGTGACTCTGCGTTGTTCCCCGGCGGGGATCCAATTCGCGTCCCGGCCTTCCAGGCGGTACTGATACTGCAGCGTCTCGCCAGTGCCAAACCGGAGACTCACGAATTCCAGTTCGACCTGGTTCTGGTCTGGCGCAAGCTCGATGCCGCGAAGATCGCTTTCTCCGAGCGCGGAGATTGGTCGCGGGGCGCCGCGGACGCGCAGCCCGGTGATAAATACCGGCGGCGGCGAAGCTGGCCGTTCCGGTTCGGGATCGAGGCGCGAGAGCCCCTCCCGCGTGCCGAACCACAGAGTGCCCCTGCGATCGCAGAAAGCAGCCACTAATTCGCCTCGGGCCAAACCATCGGCGATCGTGTAATGGCGTATGCGCGAGGGAGACCCCGGAGAGATCGCGATGCGGTCTACGCCGTGCCCGGTCGCTAGATAGATGCGGCCATCGAAATCCTCGACGATGCATTTTACGTCGTTGGTTGCCAGCCCAGTCGCCGTGGTGTAGGTCACTGGCGGCGATTCCAGGGACAATGGATCGATGTTGGTTGCGCCGCTCCTGCTGGCAATCCAGAGACGGCCGCCGCGGTCGACGTGCAGCGCCTGTACCCAACTGCGGCTGCCATTCGGCGGTGGCAGTACTCGGAACTTGCCGTTCGAGTATCGCAACAGCGATCCGGTGCTGAGGCCGATCCAGACGGCGCCCGCACGATCTTCCGCAAATGATGTGGCAAGAGCTTGCGACCCGTAATCGCCGTCCGGGAAGTGGCGCAATTCCCTGGTGGCGGGATCCCATCGGGCAAGGCTATTGGCCCGCGTCGGACCATTGGGCGTAGCGAGAATCTGGACGGACATCCAAACACCACCGCGCGAGTCCTCAAACACCGCGTAGATGCTGTTTGCCGCTTCGTAAACAGCCTTCGGCCGCACTGATCCCGGTTGATGGAAATCGAAAAGCGGCGGGAAGCGAAACACTCCCATGGCCGTCGGGATCCACCATTCCCCGCCGCGCGTCTGCAGCGCGATTTGGCCTGTGCCCCATCCCCACTTGATCGCGCGTGGAACGTCAGGCCGGATTGGGTGGAATTTCACGCCGTCAAAGCGATGGTAGATCTGGCCATGGACGGCGTTGCTCACCACGCAAAGCTCGCCACTGCGATCCTCCAAAATGGAAATTATAAAACTGGAATCCAACCCATCCCGCTGAGAGTAAGTGCGAAAGCCGCCTCTGGCTATGCGGGTGGCGCCGAACCCGCTCGTCCACAGGTTTCCGGCAAGGTCTTCCGACATCGCAAGGATCGGTGTGCCTTCGCCAGGCAGGCCGTTGCCGGCAGTGTAATGGGACACGCCGGCGACTCCTGGAATCCAGGCTATCAGCAGCCCGTCCGAGCCAGCCCACAGCACACCATCTGAAGACTCGTGCAAACAGTAGATGACTCCGCCGGTCTGGCCGGGTACCGCCGCACACACGTCCTGAAGCCTCCTCCCAGCGAAGCTGCGATCAGTCAGAATGCGGCACACGCCTTGTCGTGTTCCAGCCCACAACTGCCCTTCCCGGTCTTGCAACAGCGCCGTCACATCCGAGTGAGGTAGGCCGCCATGGGCTCCTTCACTTTGTCCGTTCGGAAAGCGCCGGTAAAGGCCGGTCCTGGTGCCTATCCAGAGCGTCCCGGCGCGGTCCACCAGCAGCGCTTCGACCGAGTCATCGTCGAAATTCTGATGTGGCAATCCGATGTCTACCACTCGCAATCGCCATTCCTGTGTTGCAGGCGGGTTCGGTGGATCGAGATGGTAAAGCCCGGTGGTGGCGACCCAGAGTCCTCCTGCGGGATCCGCTGCCAGGGCTTGGATCGGGTGTCTGAGCGGACCGGCCAAGCGAAAGACCGTGAAGCGCGGATTCGGATCTGCCGGTCGAAAGAGGGCAATGCCGTCACCGGTCGCGACGAAGTAGTTGCCGGATGGGGTTTCGACTAAGTCGTTGTCCAGGGCTGGCAATCCCTGGTCCGCGCCGAAGTTCCGGAACTGGTAGCCGTCGAAGCGGGAAACGCCCTCCCGCGTGCAGAACCAGAGGTAGCCGCGAGAATCGCGCACGATCCGGTCGATAGTGTTTCCCGCCAATCCATCGGCAGTCGTGTAGATGCGGAGGGGCAACTCCTCGCCAAGAGCCCCGAGACAAAAGAGTAAGCAGGCGGCACTTCGCATGAGCGCGTTTCTCCCCGGGGCCCGAACTGCGGGTCCCTCTATATTACAGCGCTGGCCGCCCGAGGTCCTCGTTTGCTGAGTGTTGGGCACCTTTTTTTGATCGGCTGTTCGGTGACTGGAACCGACTCGACTCTTGATCGATCAGCCGACAGATTAAGGAGAATCAATCCCAGCGAGCCGGGGAAACTGTCACTCGAGTTCGCCTGTGGCGATTAGCGCTCGCCAGGCTGGGTGCATTTCTGTGAGGTTCTTTTACCATTTTTCCGAGAAAACACAATCCTCTCGCTTCACTCGGTTCCGGCCGTAAAATCCACTCAATAGTCGGATCCTTCCCGTGATTCGGCGTCCACGGAAATAGGTATCCGGAAGTCGGCTTGCGACCGGCGATCCCGCACTTTGACGAGAACTCCCAAATCGGTGAATTGGCTTCTGGGGCCGTGCCGCGCCAGTGGCCGGCTGAGGCTGCCGAAGGGCGCGAGCCTACCTTCGCTCCGTCACACCCACACGTCGCGCCCGTTGGCCAGCGGTGTACCGCTCACCGCGGTGTGCGCGCGGGCTTGGGTCACACGGGCGACTCCCATACGCTCCCTGCGAAACACGAGAAACATAGCACTGGGCCGAAGGGCAGTGCACATATTACAATCCCACGGTGACCATCTCACGCCGCGGTCTCCTTGCTTCTGCCGCCCTATCCCCCGCGCTCAATCCAGCCCGATCTCGGCTATTAGGTTACGCTTGCCTTCCTGCCTTCGCCCTGCCCAAATCGATGGCTTGGCGACCGTCTCTCCACACGAGGCCGTGACACGTCGACGACTTCCGTCTCGATCGCGACTACTGGGGGCGCCGACTGGCTAGAGCCGCCGGGGGTTGGCAAAGGTCGTGCTATCAATAAGGCAGATACCTTTTAAAGGAGCAAATATGCACGATCTACACAGAAGAGCGGCCGAAGAACACGATCGGGCGGCACACGCCCACCGCACGGCCGCCGAGCGTAACGAAAAAGGGGATAACGAAACCGGGAACTGGCATTCCCAACGCGCGCTGGAGTACTCGGAGCGTGCTTATGAACTGGCCAAGGAAGCCCACGCCAAGTCCGGGCAGATTGTGAGTCTCTAGTTTATGTCTACACGCTATAACGATGGGTCGCATTATGAAAATCATCAGCGCGCGGCGGAACTCCATGACATCGCCGCGCACGCCCACCGTAGTGCCGAGGAGCAACATGGAAAACAGGATCACCTGACAGGCGGGGAACGTTCGAGGCAAGCGCTGGAGCACTCCAAAGACGCCCATGGGCACACCATGCAGGCCGCGCATGGCGTCGCTACTTTCGGACACCATGAGATCGCGGCGCGAGCCTACGAACTCTGGCAGGCAAGAGGCTGCCCGGAAGGGTCGTCCGAAGAGGACTGGTTTCGTGCCGCGGAAGAATTGAGAGCCCGCGCCTAGACCATATTCGGTAGTCCGGGTTATGGGGTCAGCGAAACCCGCCCAGCAAGTAGACGATGAGGAAATCTAGAGGATGGTCCCCAGCCCAGTGCCGGCTCCTCCGCTTGGGCCCAACGGCTGTGGCCTTAGTATCCGCCACGGCGGCGTCCCGCTGCCGGCGGTGTCCGCACGCCTGGGGCATGGGTCGATACGAACGACGCAGGAGATTTACTCGCACATGATCCATGGGCAGGACGATGAGGCTGCGAAGAAGTGGGAGAAGTTCCAGAACCAGCCGACGGGTGGAGAGCAACAGCAGAAGGTGCAGTAAGCGCGCCACCCTCTTGCGGATTGCCGGACCCTAGCGCGTTTACCTGGAGTAATCCTGCCCGACGTTAGTCATTGCTAGTGGTTCAGAACTGGCCAGTGTAGGTTAACGCCCAAGCCAGTTGGAATAGGCCAATACCGCTAAGTGTTCCTCGACATCCACCGTTGGCTAGTGGTGTTGCGCCCTTACAAGGCAGCGTGTCGAAAATCCTCAGCTATTTCTTTTCCGAGACCTTCAAAGCTCGTGTTCACTTCCCTCGCCCTGTTTAACGCCGCTTCCACATGCACGAGAATGTTCTCGCTGCCAAGATGGCGAACAAAGTCGGCTTGCTCCAGCATCCGGGCGGGTTGTTCGCGCGCTCCACAGAGGAGAAGAGTGCGTCCCGTTTTTCGGAGCCGGTCGGAAAAGACTTCGAGCGCATGGAGACCCGTGGCGTCGATTGCCGTCATGTTGCGCACGCGAAGCACCACCACAGCGGCGAATTTCTTAAGGTCTTCCGTTTCTTCAGCCAGCTTGTCCGTCGTTCCAAATAAGAATGGCCCGTGAATCCGCAGGATCGACACATAACCCGGAACGTCCTTGTCTTGCAGAATGTGTGCCCAGCCGCTCTCGATATACTCCGGCGTCACCATCGCCACAGTCGTCGTTTGGGAAACCCGGTAGATATAGAGCAACGCGGCTAGCGACATGCCCACTTCAACCGCAACTGTCAAATCCGCAAAGACCGTCAGTCCAAAAGTCGCCGCCCAAACCGCGATGTCGGCGCGGCTCAGTTTCAGAATCGTGCCGATCTCCCGCCATTCGCCCATGTTGTAAGCGACGACGAACAGCACCGCCGCCAATGTGGCCAGTGGCATGAATCTGGCCAGCGGAGCCGCCACCAGTAGAATGCCGACCAGGGTGAGCGCGTGAACGATCCCGGCCACCGGCGTCTTGCCTCCCGCCCGAATGTTGGTCGCGGTCCGGGCAATGGCGCCCGTTGCTGGTATCCCGCCAAACAGTGGACTAGCCAGGTTCGCCAGCCCCTGCGCGATTAGTTCAACGTTGGAATTATGCTTGTCCGCGCTCATCCCGTCCGCCACCACCGCCGAAAGCAGGCTTTCGACAGCCGCCAGCAAAGCGACGGTCAGGGCCGAGGGCAGCAGAGGCAGAATAAGGTCCGTCCGAAAAGGGGGCAATTGGAATGACGGAAGGCCGGTCGGTATTCCGCCGAACTTCGTGCCAATCGTGTCCACCGGCAGTTTTAGAACAATGACAACTAAAGTTCCCACCAACAGCGCAATGATCGACCCCGGGATTCGTTTCGTGATGTAGGGCCACAAAACGATGATCGCCAGCGAACCAAAGGCCACCAGCAGCGTTTGCGGGTCGATGCTGTCCAAATGAGAAAACAGAGCGTGCATCCGGCCGAGGAACTCGCTGGGAATTGTACCCGCTTTTAGACCCAGAAAATCGCGAATCTGGGTCGAAGCGATCAAGACCGCGATGCCGTTGGTAAACCCGATGGTCACTGGCCGGGGGATGAACTTGACGGCCGTTCCCAATCCCGTCGCACCCATCACCACTAAAATCACCCCCGCCATCATCGTGACAATGAACAATCCCGAGAGCCCGAACTTCGCCACGATGCCCGCGACGATGACCACAAATGCGCCGGTTGGCCCTCCAATCTGAGCGCGCGAGCCCCCCAGCGCCGAAATCAGGAAACCGGCAATGACTGCCGTATAAATTCCCGCCTGCGGAGTGACACCGGAGGCGATGCCAAAGGCCATTGCCAAAGGCAACGCCACCAACCCCACGGTCAATCCGGCGATGACATCGGCCGTGAAAACACGCAGATTATATTGACGCAAACACAGCACTAGCTTCGGCAGCCACCGATCCCGCGGCGTCTGCGGCACTGCGATCATCGACGGACCACCTGCGCTTTTTTAATCTCCCCGAGCTCCGCCAATGTCCCGGTAATGTGAGCCTGAAAATAACGGCGCATGAGGTCGAGCACCTCGCTCAAGATTGGATCCCGTAGGCTGTAAAAGACCTGGTTGCCATCTTTTCGGTTAAGAACGATCTGCTTTGATCGCAAGACGGATAGATGTTGGGAAGCGTTCGCCTGTTCGATCCCCAATCGTTCAATGAGAGTGCCCGCCGAAAGCGGTCCGTCCCGCAACAGCTCTACGATGGCTATTCGAGTGGGATGTGCCAAAGCCTGGAAGATGTCAGCTTTGAAGCGGCGTAGAGAGTCAGACATAAATCAAGTATATTCGAATGAAAGAATATACGCAACTTAATAATTTGGACCGCATGTCCTCAGTAGAGGGCAGCTCGATCAAAGTTGATTCCGTCCAGCGGCAGCCGGGAGATTAACGCGT
>Ga0209006_10002472_pt1 | contig 16844 bp, 14 predicted proteins | sample JacPin_JW_Ref_O2_FD_188567 | JGI IMG/M metagenome (GOLD analysis project Ga0209006, IMG submission 188567) | Forest soil microbial communities from Algoma, Ontario, Canada - Jack Pine, Ontario site 1_JW_Ref_O2 (SPAdes) (version 2) | ecosystem: Environmental > Terrestrial > Soil > Boreal... | reverse complement strand
TCTCGGAATCCGTCGAGATATTCATGACGCGCGCCTCGAGGCCTAGCAATCCGAGCAGGCCCACGGAAAAAATGAGCAGCGCCATCAGGCATTCGAGTAGCGCCATGCCGCGTTGGCCGCGCCCGACGCCACGGCAGTGCAAAAGTCTTTTCACGGGCATCCCTCCGGGTGTGCGTCGGAAATAGGCACGCCGGGATCGCACATGTGGACTTGGCCGCCCAAGCCGAGATTGACCTGCAGCGGCCGATCGCCGCCAGGTATTGATATGTTGAATTGCTGCACCGGCGGTGCTCCCACGGTGGGTTGGCTGCAAATCGCGCCGCCGGTGATTGCGGTGACGTTGGCGCTGGCATTGTTGGTGAGGCGTCCTACTGAATTGAAACAAACAGCCGCCGTCCCATTGCTGATGACCTGCACATTTGTGCTGGCGTTGGACAGCACGCCGGACTGAATGAACTCAGGCTGCTCGCTCCCATCCGTCATCGAGGGCACCGTCCAGACGGCCCAAGAGGTGCCATCAACGACAGCCGGCAACGGCTTTTGCGCGGGAGTAGTACTGTTGGTCAGCGCAAACACGACTTGACGGCTGCGGCGCAGCGATTCGGCTTGCGCCAGCCGCAATCCGGTTTGCAGCGAGTCTGACACGGTGCGAACCTTGTTGTTCCTGATCCAGGTGTTCATCGCGGGAACGCCCAGCGTCACGAGAATGGCGAAGATCGTCATGGTCACCGCCATTTCGATCATCGTGAATCCCGCAGTGCGCCGCGAGCGTCGCATCAGCAGCCGCCGGTCTTTGTAACCCAAGCGGTGGTGCAGCTCTGAAATGAGGCAGGGGCGGGCGGTGTGACCACTGTCGTCTGCATCAGGTCCGCTTCAGTGACCGTGAAGGTGAAGCCGCTCAGGGGCGGAGCGTTGCCGACCGCTGTCGCGGTAAAATGCGTGGTGTCGGGGACGGTGCACGTGATGGTAAATCCTCCGGCCGGGATCGGCGGGGCGGCGCCACCGCAGGGAACGGGGAAAGCGCCGACCAATTGGTAGCTGCGGTTGTCCTGGAAATACCGCTCCATATTGGCGCGCACGGCGGCCAAGCCTTGTGTTGCATCCACCAGCTGCCCGCGGATGACGTAGTCACGGTAGTTGGGAATGGCGATCGCGGCGAGGATGGCGACGATCGCCACCGTGATCATGAGTTCGATCAGCGTGAAGCCCTGAGAGCGGCTATGACGCATCCGGGGATGTTCAGACGCTTTGGTTTTCATGCTGCGCAGGCTACGGGAGCTGTCTTGCTCCAAGCTTGCAACTGTGAGGCATTCCCCTAAATTGAGAACTGGTTCGCAGTTCCCAGAAAGCGCAGAGCGGGGCCTTGATTTAGGGAAATGGCGCCCAAACCCGAGCGCCGCGGTGTTTTGACATAGGTGCATCGGCGCATGCTATGGGATTCTGTCCTACACGATTTGAGGACTTTGTAGGACTGCGGAATACATCACGTGGGATTAGGGGCTGCCCTTAAGTCGAACCCCAGCAGGTTGCCGCGGTGGAGGTCCCGGTCGCACCCTGCGCGCCGGCGGTATTCAACGTGAATGATGTACAGGCGGTGTCGCCTATCTGGTCAGGTGACAAGGGCACCGCGACGATGGAATAACTCGGTGCCGCTACCAGCGGATCCGGGACGCTGATGGTAACCGTGTATTTCCCGTTAGGAGACGGCAGCGATCCCGCGGCAGCGCCCGCACAGCCGACATAGGTGAAAGTTTGCGAATAGCAGCGCTCGAGCGCCTGGGCATCCAGCGTCAAGGTTTTCGTCGCGTCCGTCCGGTTCGCCCTTTTCACATACTGCGTATAAGAAGGTATGGCAATCATCGCCAGGATCGCCACGACTGCCACCACGATCATCAACTCCACCAAGGTAAAGCCGTTCTTTTTCATGGCGCGGCTCATGAACCCTGGTGCTGCGCGATTGAAATCACCGCGGTGCCGCCCGGGGGGCCGTCCATCACCATGTCGACTTTTTCGCCCACGTAGAAGCTGCTGAGCGCCTTCGCCGCGGCGCTATTGGCTTTGACTTGGTAACTGTGGTGATCGACCTCGATCGTTCCGGAGGACACGGCCGTTACCGTGCCCGTAATTACGGCAGCGTAAACGCGGGTAGTCCAGCCGATGTTGGGCTGCAAGCATAACCCGAGAGCAACTGCGCCAATCGCAAGACCCAGTTTCCGTAGTTTCATTGACGTATCTCCCACCACGCTGTTCGAGACTTCGAGGATCCCTTCAATATAACCGGTTGAATAGTCGGTGTCGTACCGCCCGGAGGAGTAGGTCCGCCAGGAGGCACTCCCACCGCCGACTCGGTGATCAGAGCGATCCCGGTGCCATTCGCAAAGGATCCTGAGCGGATGGTGGGTGCCGAGGCGTAGACGCTTCCGAGCGACATGCCGACTGGAGCAACAGCTACGCCCGTAGTCGAACCGGTCGGTACCACCATATCCGTCGAATTGATGAAACCGTCGCCGTTGGCGTCGAATTGCGGTGTCGTGAAGTTGCCCCCGGTCGCAAAATTCAGGACCATCAGATAGGAGCTGCCGCCGGTCGTGCACGATCCCGTCGAGGGCGGGACTGGCGTGTAAGTGGTGAGCACCAGCTCGCCTCCGGTTTCCAATCGAGGATCGTTGATCACGCGCTCGCCGCTGTCGGTGTCTACCCCAGTGGTGCCATGGCTGAGTATTTGTAGATCCATATACCAACCCTTGTTCGCCGGAATACTCACCGAGGCTCCGCTCACGGTGCGAACCTGTACTGATCCGAGCGTTTGAGTACTGAGTGTTTGCGCAATTAGGTCTGGCACCCGCGTGGGCGGCGTGGTGTAGCCGGCAGGCGGGTCATAGATTCCGTAAATCGACTGTACGCTTTGATTTGAGATGTCGGGTACGCCGAGAAACTGACCCGTACCGAACAGCACCATGGTGCCTAGCGTTTGCGGGAAACTCGGATTGAGCGTGGCAACCGGCTTGGTGGTTATGGGCTGCTTATTCCCCGAGCCGTCGCGCGCTTGAAATAGCAGCGACACGGCCCACAGGCTTGGATTGGAGTTGGAAACGTCAACGCGCCACATATTGCCCTGCAGGTCACCGGCGTAGACGAGATTCGCGCCTCCCGCGACCTGACCGCTGCTGTTGACGGCGATGGGGCTGGACAAACCATTTGCGGTCGTCAGGTCGCAGGCACTCGCGACGGCCGCACACAAGTCAATCTTGATCATGTTCGGATAGGTGGGAGGGGCGCCGGGGCCCGTCTGGGGATCGAGCGCGTAAAGGATTGGTTTTTGATTGGTGCTGTTATAGCCGTTGGCGATAAAAACCTTCCAACCGGCGGCAGTCGCCGCAATGACGGGACTCGCGAACCCGAGACCCATATCGGTATCTGTAAAGTCCCAAAGAACCGCATTTGCCAGGGAGGTCTCTGATGTCAGCGCTGTCGGGTTGGTGACGTCCAGTGCATAGACACTCTTGCCGCCTTGCGCCTCCGTTCCCACCAATATGCTGTGCCACGTGTTGTCCGAGCTGTATTGAACGTCGCCGCCCTGCGGGGAACCGTTGACGAAAAATCGGTGCTGCGCGTTGTAGAACGGGGATACGAGATTCACCAAATTGCTGTAGCTTCCGCGCGGCATATACGCGAATTTCTCGTTTCCGGTGTTGACGTCGAATGCGTGCAGCATGCCATCGTTCGCGCCGATATAAAGAAGCGGCGGCCGGCTCGCGGTGCTTGCAGCGAAGGCAATATAAGACGCTGACTGAATACCCTCGCTCGACGCACCGATATAGGCCGGATTACTGTCGATGATGTCGCCCAAAATGTGCGAGCGATTTCGGAACGGCCCAACCGGCGTGGTGGCGTCCGCCCCAATTGCCTTGGCGCTGGAGCCGCGCAGATATTGCAGGACGTCCTGCCCATTCGTGTCCGGAGTGAATGTTTGAAGTTGCATGCCCAGAGTGGTGTTCACGGCGATTCCATTGGCTGGAGATGGAGTACCCGGTGTCCATTCGAAGGGAATTGCCTTGTTCTGAACCGGGTCCCATGTCGCAATGATGCGGCCCGACGGCCCTTCTGTCGGCGACGCGATTTCTGCATCCAGTTGGGTCTGCGACGACCAACATGTCACTGGCGTTAGTGTACATGTGGTATCCACGACTCCGGAGCTCGCAATGATGCCAAATTGAAACAGATTTCCCGTCCAGTCTTGGTACGGTGAATCGGAAGTGACGAACTGCGACTGGTAGACTTTTGAGTTGACGTTGAGACCGGTGGAATTGACGGCCGCCGAAGCCGTCGATTGAGTCTGCGTGAGGATCGCGGTAATGATGATTTGCAAATCGTTGGTGACATCCGCCGGCGAGGTTGCCGAGAAATAGCCGCGAGGGGCGGCCGCGCCGGTTCCTCCCGCGATAGCCATGGCCTGCAGAGTATTTGCTGCCGCCGGATTCACGCTGGGATCGACGCCGGCACCGACACCAACAATGTAAGTCTTGATCGGATGTGGGCCGCTGTTGAGGGCGGTCAGCTGATTGATCACATCGATGAGCGCCTTATCGTCGTGCGGTCCGGGCGAGGACGGCATGGCGAATGAACCATCCGGGTTAAAATTGGCGATGACGTTCCAGCCGCTGGAACTGGCGGCCGTGCTTCCCAGAGGCGGCCAGCTGTGGCCGGCGAGATCCATGGTCGGCAAACCATCGGTCACCAGCACCACATATCGCTCGGTTGTGCATCCATTGGACGTCGCTGGATTGGTGGCAAAAACAGCCGCGGCCTGCTGCATCATTCCCGCCATGGGCGATTGGGTCGCCGAGGCCTTTATTTCCGTTGTGCCGGTGGAGTTGGTTTCGGCTGCAAGAAACGGCAAGAATTTATTTATCTGAGCCGTTACGGAGGCGGCCGTGGGAGTTGCACCCGCGGAGGCCATTAGCACAGGGAGCCAGGTGGGGAGGCTGCTGGGATTGACAGTACCCGTGAAATTTCCGAATTCAGTGGTCGTATAGAAACCAAAGCCACGTTCCTCGTACATGACTTGCGTGGAAAAGGGCACAAAGCCGGCGTTGGTCGGCCCAGTCTGGTTGGCGCAGGAGTTGCGCTCGGCGCCATAGGTCTCGAGAACACCTGCGATGTCGGTGTTATAGGTACTCAGTGAATAGCTCCCAGTCGCGGGGGGGAACGGACTGATCGGAGATGGACCGCTGTACACCACGCAGAGTGGATCAAATTGGCCGTTCCCCGCGTACAACACGTCATTGATGCTGGGGTCATCGCTGCTGGCGCCCAAAATCATCCATTGCTTCGTCAGGATGCTCTGGCTGGAATAAAATGCGTTGAGATTGGCGCAATCATTTGAGACGGTAAAGCCGGCAGCGATATTCACGTTGTAGCAAGGATTCGGAACGTACTCTGTTCCGACTGGCCAGGGAGTCGGGGGAAGGGTGTTTGTAAAGGTGAAGCCGCCCGGCTGGCTCATCTGATAGACCCAAGTGGTGTATTCGCCGTTGCCACTGGTGTTGTATTGCATGAGCCCGAAATCGGCATCCGCCATATAGGCATTCAACACCGCGGTCAGGCCTGCCTTCGCGACATTCAGCCGGCTAGGTGAGTTATCAAGAAGTTGGCCGCCGTTGTTCACCGTATAGGGCGCCACACCTCCCGAGCCGGGATTCGCCGGCGGCGTGAAGCCGCTGGGAATCGTGAAGTTTACCGGCGAAGACGATGGAAACAGCAATGGATGCGCGATTGAACCCGAGCCGGTCATAATCGCGCCGCTCAAGTTGCCATCCATCGACTGTGAATTCGCCAACGCGAGAAGAATCTGCGGGTGCGCTGGAATCGTTACCGTCAATGGTATCTGCGAAATCGAAACCGGCGTCGGCACCGTGGCGGCCCCCACTGCGGCAGAGGACCAGCATGTGAGGATCGCGAAACCGGATGACACCAACGCAGCCGCGAAGCGGCTTTGTGCGGATTTTGAAACTAGCCTTTGCATAAAAAATTCCTTACGCCTTTTTTGGCTATCGAACGATCGTTTGCAACGTGGTGGTGGTCGTGGTGTCGGCGCCCACACCCTGGGCACTCACTCGATAGACTGTTACCGGCGGAGACGCGGGATTGAGCGACGTCACCGAGATGTCGTCGCCCGCCACGGCAACCGACGGAAGATTCTCGATCACGAATTTGGGAGCCGGCACGCCCGTGGGGATCGCCGTTGGCGGCCCTGCATAGGGCAACGCAAACGTCGGTGAATTCCAAGGAGACGTCGGTGTAACCGGGCTGCCGTTTGACAGCAGCGGCGCGTACAAGCCGTCGGTGTTGCCGACAAAATTGATGTAAATGCCGGTGAGCAAACCGTTCTCGGCGCTGCGTAGCGCGGCTTCAGCCGATTGCGCGCCCAGCTGGCGATTATCTTCGTTGCGCGCCATTCTCTCTTCGACTGTCTGCATGCGCGCCGCGGTTACCCCGAGCAAACTCAAGATCAGCAGCAAAATCAGCGCGACGAACATGACGACGCCGCTTTGCTTAGAACGATTACTTCCCGAGAAAGAATTGCGCATGACGGTACCTTTAGGGCAGTGCGTTTCGCACGGCGATAGTTTCTTCAAACACCTGGCGCGAACGTCTGTCGATCGGCGCGGTGACCGTGGTGCCAAGCAAGTTGTAGGTAAGGGCAACCGCCGGCGGATTGGCCGATCCCGGAGCGCTCGCCGCGAGCAACGCGACCTTGATGCTCATGACGGCATTGAAATCGGTGACTTGATCGGCGGTGACGTAATTTGCGACGTTTTGGGTTTTATTCGTGTCCACGCCGTACAGAATCTGCATTGCCTCGATGTCGGGTACCAATTCAGTGGCGGTCAGTGGGAGTGCGGAGAGGGCATTGAGATCCGCAACCCAAAGCGCGCCATCGGTGTCGGCTCCCGGAGCGATGAAATAAACCACGGTATCGACCGGCGTCACTTGCGAGCCCGGCGAAAATGACAGGGGGAATGATGCGGTCGAGTTACCGCCCGGACCGCCAGAGGCATTGTGGGTCACGACGACATTTGGCGTTGGCGCCCCCAAGCCGTTGATTTGGAATACCACGCCCTTTGAGCAATCGGAAATCACGGCAAGTTGCGGGCCGTTGGCAACGGAGAGGGGACCTTGTTCGTTGACGGTGAACGACGTCGCGCCATCTACAATGGCGGAGACGTAAACCGATTGGGCATTTCTCAGGGTCGAACGGACGACCAGTACATCGTTGTGCTGAATCGGGGCGCCGCTGGTCAGAGTCGAAATCGCAGTGTCCAGGCCCGCGATCGCCGCCGAAGGGTTTGCCAACCAATCCCCGGTGGTGCTGTCAGACGCAACCGGCGCCGCTGCGAGGGTGTACGCGGTGTTGGGCCCCGTACCGACGGCTTCAAAGCCGCCGAGCGCCTGGTTGAAGCTGAACGGCAGTGCAGTCCCGGCCGGGATCAGCGTTGACTGCATGTTCGGCGCGGTGGAACAGGACATGTATCCGGCGCTTCGAACCGAGTTTGAAATGAAACTGAGCGCGAATCGTCCGCCATCCGTCAGTGCAGCGGTGCCGGAAGTGGCCTCGAATGCCGAGCGGGATCCGATAAAAACGGATATCACCCCGGCCGTGACGATCATCGCCAGGGTGATGGCCACCATCAGTTCGACCAGCGAGAATCCCCGTGCGCGCATCATAGGACCGTCTCCAGCGTGATGCTTTGCGTATCGGCGGCCGCCGGTGCACCGACATTCAGGGTCGCTTGGGCGACCGAGTCATTCCACTGTACGACGATGGTGACGGTGGTTTGGTTGTTGCCATCCGTGACCGTGGCCACCGACCCTCGGCCATTCGGCAGCGCGCCCGCAGGCACGAGTCCGCTGTTCGCATCCAAGCGCATGCCCCACTGAAAGAGATCGTAGTGCGCAACCTGGGTGGCGGTAGTGCACGCCGTGCCGACGCACGCGGTACCCGCATAAGGAAAAACCACCGGCGCGGCGGCGGCCGTGTTATAGCTCGAATTGGGAGGCAGCGCCTCTTGCCGATTCGCACGCATATCATCAAGCATCTCGTAAGCCAACTCCGTTGCTTGACTGCGCAAATAGGCGCTGTCATTCGAGTGCGAGGATAAAAGCATCAGCTTGGCAATCCCGAGCAGTCCGATCGCCAGGATTACCAGCGAGACCAATACCTCGATCAGCGTGAAACCTTCGGTACGCGAGCTACGCGAGACGCCGTTAAGATGATTGAGTGTGGGCATTTTCATAGGTATCAGGGGCACGTCAATGCCGCGCCGCTTACGGAAAATCCAGGTTTTTGTGACGCCGCTACGCGTCCGGTGGAGTTAACTTCAACTTGGCGGGCGAACGCCGCGCCGCGCGTGTCGCATATTCGAATGACCAATCCCGGCGCCGGTGCGTTGGTGAGTCCACTCGATTGGAATGTAATTCCTGTGGCGGGGCCAACAGCCGCGTTTACAGTATTGGCCGGGTTCAGTGCCGGCACGGCTTGCAGCACCTGGTTATTGGCATTGTTGCTCGGGTCGATGTAGGTCACGATCCAACCCTCTATCCACGATACCGGGGCGGGGTCGCACTGGAGTCCGTCCAGGGAAGGACAAACCGTGATGCCGTTCGGGGAGGCGCGCTTGACCGCTTCGCTGCGCGCATAATTAAAACTTGAAACCAAGGAATTGGCCTGACCGGTGTCGCGGTCGTTTTTCAAAAAGCCGTCGAACGCCGGCACCGCAATGCCTAACAGAATCCCGGCCACCGTAATAGTGACCAACAGCTCAATCAGCGTGAAGCCGCGCGATAAAAGTTTCATGTGCCGCCATACTAGAGGGACAAGCTTGCTCGAACCTGTCGGGCGGATCCCTAACGCATGGACTGCTTACTGGTTCACGGGCCGCGGGGGAAATTGGATCAGCACGCGAGTGCCGGCGCCGTTTGCGCCCGTCTCGATTGTCATCGAGGCGTCATATAGCCGTGCAATTTCATCCACGATGGCGAGTCCCAATCCGCTGCCGTGGCCGCGAGAATTGGGCATTCGGTAAAATCGCTGGCGCACCCGTTGGCGCTCCTCTGCCGGAATGCCGGAACCGGTGTCCTCCACCGCGAAGTACGGTCTGCCGTTCTTCTCGCCGGCGCTGGCCGTAACGCGGCCGCCGGCAGGCGTGTACTTGAGCGCATTGTCCACCAAGTTGCTCAACATATCGTCGAGCAACGACGGATCGGCTCGGATCGAAACGGGTATCGCGTCGACGCCGAAGTCGATATTGGATTGCAGGGCGCGATCGAAGAACTTGGCTGCGACTTCATTGACAATGGCCTGCAAATCGACGGTCTGATTCTTGGCGCTGATGTTTGCCGACGGATCAGCGCGCGCCAATGTCAGAAGCTGATTGGCCGAATGGGCGAGCTGCTTCACACCCTCCTGCAGGTTGAGAAGCCGCGCCTTGAGCGGCTGCGCCGCAGGTTCCGCCACCAGCAAACCAAGTTGCGCCTGCATGCCGGTGATCGGTGTGCGAAGCTGATGAGCGGTGTCGGCGATAAACTGTTGTTGCGACTGAACAGAGGTGCGCAACATTCCGAACAAGCGGTTGAGTGTGACCACCACCGGCGCGATCTCTCGCGGCACCGTGGTCTCGACAATGGGGCGCAGATCGAGCGGCGAGCGGCTCGCGATTTCATCGCGCAATTTTCTGATCGGACGCAATCCCAGCTGAATGCCAACCCAAACCAACACCAGCGTGATATCGAGCTGGACGAAATCCCATAATAGAGTGCTCATCAAACCGAGCCGCGCTTCCGGCTCACTGGTCTTTCTAATATCCGCGACGGTCAGGGTGAGCGGACCGGCAGCGGTGTTGAAGCGCGTCGTCAGAGTGCGCGCACCTCGACCGTCGAGCTGCGCCACCGCCAAGAGCTCGGTGCCCTCGCTGCCCATGGCGACCGGCGGCAGCTGGTCATCGCCCGCGAGCAGCTTCCCTTGAGAATCGCGCAATGCATACTTGACGGAATCGGCGGCAGGCAGGAATGGTTTGACGTAGGGATTGAGGTCGAGTGCGACCTGTCCTTGCTTCACGGACACATGTGCCATCAACGCACTCGCCGCGTCTTTCAAGCGCCGATCGCTGCTGATCACCACCGGCGCCACATTGTTGAAATAGTGAATCAACGCGCCGCACAGGGCCACCAGCATGAGCGGAATGGCCAGCCATAAGATCAACTGACGGCTGATGGACGAGGTCATGCGAGCTTTGCTTCTTCCAGCCGATACCCTAAGCCGCGCAAGCTGCGAATGATGGCCGCCGTGCCGAGCTTGGCGCGCAGCCGCGAGATGTGCACTTCGACCGCGTTGGGCGTGATGTCTTGGTCGGGGCCGGCCACGGCTTGCTGCACGCGTTCCTTGGAGACGACCTGGCCGAGGCGCCTCGCCAAACACTCGAGCACCAGCCACTCACGCGCCGTCAGTTCAATTTCCGCCTCATCGATGCAAAGCCGCTTGCCCGCCAGGTCAACGCTCATGCGGTTGAGTTTGACGACGCCACTGGCGGCACCGTGCGAACGGCGCATCAACGCCCGGCAGCGTGCCGCGAGTTCCGCGGCCTCGAATGGCTTGCTCAAGAAATCATCGGCGCCCAAGTCGAGCGCCTTGACTTTATCGGTCAGCGTGCAGCGGGCGGTCAGAATGAGCGTGGGGAGCGATTTTCCGGCGCTGCGCAGCCTGCGCACCAGCGTCAGGCCGTCGGCGCCCGGCAAGCCAACATCGATCACGGCCAGCGCGAACTCCTCGCTGGCGATCGCCGCTTGGGCGGCTTCGGCGCTGCGGACCCGATGCACAGCGTAGTTTGCGGCCGTCAGACCGCGCAGAATGGCATCGGCAACCAGGTCATCGTCTTCTACTAATAAGAGCCGCACGCGTCACTTTACTACGGGCAGGGCCGCGACTTAAACGCTAGGGGTCGCCGACCGCGTGACTGTTGGGGCCGTTCGGTTCATCCCGATCGGCGCCGAAGGCGCTGCGCTTGGGCGGGACCAAGGCACGCATTCTGGATTCATAAGCCTTGGCAAATGTCTCGGTAAAGACGTGCGGGAATCCATCGGCCGGACGCTGCGCAAGACCTGCGAACAGCTCGGCGTACAGATCCCAGTACTTGGCCTTGCTCTGGCCGCCAAACACGCCGCGCTTGCCGGCGCGATCGAAGCGCTGCTCCAGTTCCTTCGGATCGACCCGTCCCAGAAATTCCTCGAAGGCGGCGCGCGTCGCGGACAGCGCGGCGGTGTTTTGCGCCTTGAGTTCGCGAAAGTTGTCGCGAATCGCCTCGACCGATCCGGCACGCGTCGATGTGGTGGTGAGCAGGCGTACCAGTGCCTCGTCGACTCCTTTGGAAAGATTCAGAGGCGATTCGGGGGCGTCCGCCGACGGGGCGGGGATTCTGAATTTATTACGATACTCATTGCGGCCTTGATTCAGATCCATCAAACCCACCACCGCTTCGCGCAGCAACTGGCCCGCGAGCTGCAGCGCGGCGCCACGAGCGTCCGGGCTAACCGCGCGAGGTTCGATGCCCGCGCCGCGGCAAAAGGCTGCCAGGCCAATGTCGAAGTCGCCCTCGTACAGAGCGAGGCTCTGCGAGTTGCCCATCGAGCGCGACAGATTCGGGTTCGGAGAGTTCTCGATGACGGAAGATACACGCGGGGTGTCGACTTTCGGGGTCTCGACTTTCAGCGGTCGCGTCATCATGTGCCAGGGAGTTACCCCGCCCTCCGCCGATTCCGGCGGGTGTCCGCCCGGGGGCAGAGATTGCCCATACAGATCGCGCGGCCTGGCCCCTGAGTCGGCGATCGACAGACCGCTCGGTTCCAGCAGTTGGCTCAAATCCAGGTCGGCACCCAAATCATTGGCCGTCGATTTTTTGACCGCCGATGAAGGTGATTGTCCGTCGTACGCAACAATGGCGCTTTCTTCCGGCGGAAAGTCATTGCTCTGGTCGATGCTCACCAACAGCTCGTATTCGCCCAGGCGCACGTAGTCGCCGTCCTTGAGAGGGTAGTCGTGATACTTACCGAGAGGAACCTGCGCGCCGTTGACGTAGGTTCCATTGGAACTGGTATCGACCAGAATGTAAGCACCGGCTCGAAAATCCACGCGCGCGTGTTTGCCTGAGAGATAGCGCTCAGGGTCGGGTAGAATCCACTCGTTGTCAGTGCCGCGCCCGATCGTGCCGCCATGTACGCCGAAGACTTTGGTGGCTAGCGGCCCTAAGCGGGTTGAGTGTTCGCTGACGACGCGTAAGCGCAGGGCCATAGGTCAATCCCTCCAGCGGGTCTCAAGGTTCGCGCTAAGTGCCGGTATAATATGGTGAATCCTAGCAATGCCTGGAGCCTTCTAAATGGCAGCGAGTCACATTTTCAAAGTTCTGTTCGTGAATCAAGGCAAGGTCTACGAGATCTACGCCCGTAAAGTGAGTCACGGCACCCTATTCGGCTTCATTGAGGTCGAGGAGCTGGTCTTTGGGGAACGCTCTACGGTGGTGGTGGACCCGGCCGAGGAGAAGATCAAGGCGGAATTCAACGACGTGAAGCGCACCTATCTTCCCATGCATTCCGTGCTGCGCATCGATGAGGTCAAGAAACAGGGGGTCAGCAAAATCGTCGCGCTTGAAGGCTCCAATGTCTCCCAATTCCCGGTACCGATCTATACGCCCGGCGGAGACTCCAGCGCTCGCAAATAAGCCGTTTCCTGTAGAATGGAGCATGTTTAGCCTTTTCGGCGCACCGGCGCTGTCGCAATTCCGCCTCGATCAACTGCTGCGCTCTCTGAAGGTAGAAGAGCCGCGTGTTCAAGCGCTTGCATCCCGCTGGATGCACTTCGTCGATGCCTCGCGCCCCTTGCAGGAATCCGAGCTCGAGGTATTGGGAAAACTCCTAACCTACGGCGCGCGCGTTCCCGACGCGCTGCGCGAGCTGCCGAGCGGCCATCCCCTATTGGTGACCCCGCGCATCGGCACGGAGTCGCCCTGGTCCAGCAAGGCCACCGACATCGTGCATGTCTGCGGCCTGGGCGCCGTGACGCGTGTCGAGCGCGGCACCGTGTATTTCATCGAATCCACTTCGCCGCTCGGCAGCGCGGATCTGCTCAAGCTGGCGGCGCATTTGCACGATCGCATGACCGAATCGATCTGGACCGATTCGCTCGAGCCCACTGGTTTGTTTCACGCAGCCGCGCCGCGCGGCCTGCGCCAGGTCGTTTTGGGCGAGCATGGCCGCGAGGCGCTGGCGCGCGCCAATCAACAATGGGGCTTGGCGCTCTCGAGCGGCGAGATCGATTATCTGGTGCAGGCGTTTGGCAAGTTGGGAAGGGATCCCACGGATGTTGAGTTGATGATGTTCGCGCAGGCCAATTCCGAACATTGCCGCCACAAGATATTCAATGCGCAGTTCGTCATCGATGGCAAGCCGATGCCGCTGTCGCTGATGGCCATGATCCGCGCGACGCATGCGCGCAATTCAGACGGCGTGCTATCCGCCTACCGCGACAACGCAGCGGTGATCGTGGGCGCCAATGCCACGCGCTTTTCTCCGGATCCGCTTACGCAGCGGTACGGCGGCGCTAAAGAGCCGCTCGATATTTTAATGAAGGTGGAAACTCACAATCATCCGACGGCCATCTCACCGTTTCCCGGCGCGGCCACGGGAGCGGGAGGCGAGATTCGCGACGAGGGTGCGACCGGCATCGGTGCGAAACCTAAGGCCGGACTCACCGGCTTCTCGGTATCCAATCTCAAAATTCCCGGAATGACGCAGCCCTGGGAAGTCGATTTCGGCAAACCCGATCGTATCGCCTCGGCACTCGACATCATGATCGCTGCACCCATCGGCGCGGCCTCCTTTAATAATGAATTTGGCCGTCCGAACACTTGCGGCTATTTCCGCGTGTTCGAACAGCAGAGCGCGCAGGCCGGGGTTCCGAGCGCGATTCGCGGTTACCACAAGCCCATCATGGTTGCCGGCGGCTTGGGCAGCGTGCGACGCCAGAATGTCGAGAAGAAAGAGGTCGTGGTGGGGGCTCCGCTCATTGTTCTCGGCGGCCCTTCGATGCTGATTGGTTTGGGGGGTGGAGCCGCATCCTCGGTCGGCAGCGGCCAAAGCTCATCGGAATTGGATTTCGCGTCGGTGCAGCGCGGCAATGCTGAAATTCAACGGCGCGCTCAAGAGGTGATCGACCGCTGCGTCGCCTTGGGCGATGCCAATCCCATTTTGCTGATTCACGATGTGGGCGCCGGCGGCTTGTCGAACGCTTTACCTGAGGCCATCGAGCACAGTCATCGCGGCGGCCGGATTGACTTGCGTAAGATCCCCAGCGCTGAATCGGAGCTCTCGCCGATGGAGATCTGGTGCAACGAGGCGCAGGAGCGCTACGTGCTGGCGCTCGTGCCGGGAACGGTCGAACAATTCAAGGCGCTGTGCGAACGCGAGCGCTGCCCGTTCGCCGCCGTGGGCGAAATCACCGCGGATGGCCTGCTCAAGGTCACCGATCCTGTGCTGCATGCAGTTCCCGTCGACATGCCGATTGACGTGCTGCTCGGCAAGGCGCCGCGCATGACGCGCGATGTTAAATCGGTCGCCAAGCACGCCTCGCCGCTATCCACCGACGGCGTCGACTTGAGCGACTCGCTCGATCGCTTGTTGACTCTGCCGACCATTGCCGACAAATCCTTCTTGATCACGATTGGCGACCGCACAGTCAGCGGGTTGATCAGCCGCGATCAAATGGTGGGACCCTGGCAGGTGCCGGTTGCGGACGTGGCCGTATCGCTCAGCAGCTACGAGGAGTTCAGCGGCGAAGCCATGGCGATGGGGGAACGCGCGCCGGTCGCCGTGCTCGACGCGCCGGCCTCAGGACGGCTGGCGGTGGCGGAAGCGATCACCAACATGATGGCGGCCGACATCCGCCGTCTGGAAGACATCCGCTTGTCGGCGAACTGGATGGCCGCCTGCGGGGAACCGGGCGAGGATGCCGAGCTGTACGCGACCGTACGCGCCGTCAGTGAACTTTGCACGGCGCTGCGCATCACGATTCCGGTCGGCAAGGACTCACTGTCGATGAAGACGACCTGGCGCCAGGGGGACCGCGAACGTTCCGTGCTCGCCCCGGTGTCGCTGATCGTTTCCGCATTTGCGCCCGTGCAGGACGCGCGTGCAACCCTGACCCCGCAGCTCGACCTGTCGCAGCCCTCGCGATTGCTGCTCATGGACTTAGGGAAGGGCAAGAATCGCCTGGGCGGCTCCTGTTGGGCTCAGGTGCACTTGAAGAACGGCGGGACTCCGGCAGATCTTGATAGTCCGCAGCTCTTGAGCGCGATGTTTTCGGCGCTGCGCGAACTGAAAGATCAAGGCCTGCTGCTCGCCTATCATGACCGCTCGGACGGTGGTCTGCTCGTGACGCTCCTAGAGATGGCGTTCGCCGCACATTGCGGTCTCTCCGTCGATCTCGGCGCGGTGGACGACATCATTGCCGCCGCCTTTGCCGAGGAGTTAGGCGCCGTCATCCAAGTTGCGGCAGCGCGCGCCGCGGAGGCGCAACTCGTTCTCGCGCGGTATGGCTTGGCCGCTGTGACGCGCGACGTGGGTGAACCGACGCGGGGCGCGCAGGTGCGGGTGAGCGCCAATGGCAGCCCGGTCTATGAAGGCTCGCGCATCGCGTTGCATCGCCGCTGGAGCGAGATTTCGTTTCGCATGCAGGCGCTGCGCGATAATCCGGACTGTGCGCGGGAGGAATATTCGCGTCTCGAGGATGCGGACGATCCCGGCCTGCACGCCGCTTTGAGCTACGATCCCAGTGACGATGTGGCTGCGCCGTTTATTCAGCGCGGCGCGCGGCCGGCGATCGCAATCCTGCGCGAACAGGGCGTCAACAGCCAGGTGGAAATGGGCGCTGTGTTCACCCGCGCGGGATTCGATGCCTACGATGTGCACATGACGGACATCCTGGCGGGACGTGTCCATCTGGCAAGATTTCACGGACTGGTCGCGTGCGGCGGTTTTTCATACGGCGATGTTTTGGGCGCAGGCGAGGGGTGGGCGAAGTCCATTCTATTCAACGCGCGCGCGCGCCAAGAGTTTGCGGCTTTCTTCGAGCGGGATGCGACTTTTACCCTCGGTATCTGCAACGGCTGTCAAATGTTATCCGCGCTCAAGGAATTGATTCCCGGCGCGAAGCTGTGGCCGCGCTTCGTGCGCAACCGATCGGAACAGTACGAGGCGCGCCTGTCATTGGTGCGCGTGCCGCGGTCCAACTCGGTCCTGTTTGCGGGCATGCACGGTTCGGTGTTGCCGATCGCCGTCGCGCACGGCGAGGGGCGGGCGGAATTTGATCCGGGCGTGAATACGGCGGCGCTGCTCGGGGAGCGTCTCGCGACATTGCAATTCGTGGATCATCGCGATCGGCCGACGGAAGTTTATCCCTTCAACCCGAATGGATCCGAATCGGGACTGGCGGGGCTGTGCAGCGCCGATGGGCGCGTGACTTCGCTGATGCCGCATCCAGAGCGGGTGTATCGCAGCGTGCAGAATTCCTGGGTCGCCAAGGAGTGGGCGGAAGACGGCGGGTGGATGCGGCTGTTTCGCAATGCTCGGGTGTTTGTCGAATAGTACACAGGCACGGTGAGTTTGAACGGCTCGCATGGACTGGGGGCGTGGGAAGTGTCGAGGCACGGGAGAGCACAGTGCCTCGACACTTCCCACGCCCCTAGGCCTTGCGTGCGGAATCGTTCAATCTCACGGTGCCTGAGGACGAGACTCGAATG
>Ga0209006_10002471_pt1 | contig 16845 bp, 13 predicted proteins | sample JacPin_JW_Ref_O2_FD_188567 | JGI IMG/M metagenome (GOLD analysis project Ga0209006, IMG submission 188567) | Forest soil microbial communities from Algoma, Ontario, Canada - Jack Pine, Ontario site 1_JW_Ref_O2 (SPAdes) (version 2) | ecosystem: Environmental > Terrestrial > Soil > Boreal... | reverse complement strand
GGCGCTCGAAGTGGTAATCGACGCCACCGGCAATCCGCCCGCCGGCATTGCCCATGGGCGCGCGGCGATCGCCCACGGCAAGCACATCGTCATGGTCAATGTCGAAGCCGACGCGCTCGCCGGTCCGCTGCTGGCGTGCGAGGCGCGCAAGGCCGGGGTGGTCTACAGCCTCGCCTATGGCGACCAGCCGGCGCTGATCGCCGAACAGGTCGATTGGGCGCGCGCCTGTGGGCTCGAGGTGGTCGCCGCCGGCAAGGGCACCAAATACCTGCCCGAATACCACGCCTCGACGCCCGATACGGTGTGGCCTTATTACGGCCTGACATCCGAGCAGGCGCGTATCGGCGGCATGAATCCGCAGATGTTCAACTCCTTCCTCGACGGCACCAAATCGGCGATCGAGATGGCGGCGGTGGCTAACGCCACCGGCCTGACGCCCGCGCCCGGCGGGTTGGCGTTTCCGCCCTGCGGCGTCGACGAGCTGCCGAGCGTGCTGCGCCCCGTCTCGGCCGGCGGTCAACTCCACCACAAGGGCCAGGTCGAAGTGGTGTCCTCGTTGCAGCGCGACGGCCAGCCGGTGTTGCGCGATCTGCGCTGGGGCGTCTATGTCGTGTTCGAGGCGCCGTCGGATTACGTCGCGCGCTGTTTTGCCGAATACGGGCTCAAGACCGACGCCTCCGGCCGCTACGCCGCGCTCTACAAACCTTATCACCTGATCGGGCTCGAACTCGGCATCTCGGTGGCGAGCGTGGGCTTGCGGCGCGAGCCGACCGGATCGCCGCGCGATTTCCACGCTGATGCGGTGGCGGTGGCGAAGCGCGATCTCAAGCCGGGCGAAATGCTCGACGGCGAAGGGGGATTCACCGTCTGGGGAAGGCTGATGCCGGCGTCCGACAGCCTCGCTCTCGGCGGCCTGCCGATCGGGCTGGCGCATCGCGTTAAGTTGCGCCACGCGGTCAAGCAGGGCGCGGCCCTGCGCTGGGCCGATGTCGCTGTGGACGAATCAGGCGAGGCGGTGCGCGCGCGGCGCGACATGGAAACCGCGTTCCGCGGGAATGCGGCGGCTCGCCGCCCGGCGGCGGAATAGCGATTTTTTCTGCATAAGGATTGCTGGCACCCGGCAATTCCACGGCTCCGCCCGGCCTTGCCAGCAAACGCAATGTCTTATATCACCGGGTCGTGGCGAACCATCCTTCACCCGAGGTCGTGACCGAACTGGCGCCGAGCGGCAAGCTGCGCGCGGCGATCAATTTCGGCAATTCCGTGCTGGTGCAAAAGGATCCAGTGACCGGCGAGCCGCGCGGCGTTTCGCCGGCGTTGGCGCGCGAACTGGCCCGGCGGCTGGGCGTGCCCGTCGCCTACGTCACCTTCGATTCCGCCGGCAAGGTGTTCGATGCCCTCCCGTCCGGGGTTTGGGACATTGCCTTCCTGGCCATCGACCCGACGCGCGCCGCCGGCATCGACTTCACCGCGCCCTATGTCGTGATCGAGGGCACCTATGCCGTGCTGTCGAATTCTCCGCTGCGCGCCATCGCGGATTTCGACCGCGAGGGGGTGCGCATCGCCGTCGGACGGGCGAGCGCCTATGAACTCTATCTCAGCCGGAACCTGAAACACGCCACGCTGGTCCGCGAGCCGAGCGGCACCGACGCGTTCGACCTCTTCCTCAAGGACCGGCTCGAAGCCGTCGCCGGGGTGAAACAGGCGCTGGTCGCCTTCGCCAAGACCCGCAGCGACATGCGCGTGATCCCCGGCCGCTTCATGCAGATCGAGCAGGCGATGGGCGCGCCCAAGGGGCGCGCGGCGGGCGTGCGCTATCTGCGCGAATTCGTCGAGGAGATGAAGGCTTCGGGCTTTGTCGCCGATGAGCTCGCCAAAAGCGGCCAGACCGGCGCCGCCGTCGCTCCGCCAGCGCCGTGCTGAGCCGCCGCGCTTGAAATAACCGCGGAACTGCTTTCCGCCATTCGGCCGCGGAACGCCCGCCTTGGCAAAATCCCGATGCCGCCCTAAGTTCCGGATACGCGGACATGGGGGCATGCCATGCAGGGGTGTAACCCCGGCTTCGGACGGGCGGCGTTTCGGTTCCCACCGGCCGGCGCCGCCGATTAGGCATTTGAAATGAGCATCGACGCCGAAAACGAGGCCGAGGCGGCAGGCCGCGAAAAACGGCGGCGTATGCAGATCGCCAGCCTGGCGGCGGTGCTTATTCTTCTCGCCGTCGTCACCGCGGTCGCGATCGGACAATGGCGGCAGGCCGAGCGCAAAATTCAGGAAGCCGACAGCCAGAAAGCCGAAGCCGAAACGCAACGCGACCGCGCCCAGGACAGCCTGGCGATAGCGACCAAGACCAATCAGGATCTGCTTCGCGACCAGGCCGACGCTTTGATGGCGACCACCGACACGCTGCTCAAGATCGGGGAAACGCAGAACGCGCTCGCGGCCGCGAACCAAGCGCTGAAAATCTACCGGGATCTGCTGACGCAGCAGCCCGACGACGCCGGTCTGCAACGCGCAACCGCGTCGGCCTGCGAGAAAATCGGCGACCTGCAGGCGGCACAAGGCCATCCGCCCGACGCGCTGCAATCCTATCAGGCGAGTCTGGCCCTCCGGGACAAGCTGGCGAAGGCCGATCCCGGCAATTCCGGCGGACAGCGCGATCTGCTGGTGGCTTATAACAAAGTGGGCGACATGCAGATGGCGCAGGGCCAACAGGCCGACGCGCTGCAATCCTATCAATCGAGCCTCGCCGTCGCCGACAGCCTGGCGAAGTCCGACCCGGGCAATGCCGGCTGGCAGCGCGATCTCTCGGTGTCGAACGAGCGGGTCGGCGACGCGCAGATGGCCCAGGGCCAATTGCCCGACGCGCTGCAATCCTATCAGGCCGATCTCGCCATCGCCGAGAGCCTGGCGAAATCCGATCCCGGCAATGCCGGCTGGCAGCGCGATCTCTCGGTGGCGTACAACAAGGTCGGCGATGCGCAGACGGCCCAGGGCCGCCTGCCCGACGCGCTGCAATCCTACCAGGCGAGCTTGGCCCTCCGGGAGCGTCTGGCGAAGTCCGATCCCGGCAATGCCGGCCGGCAGCGCGATCTCTCGGTGTCGAACGAGAAGATCGGCGACGCGAAGATGGCCCAGGGCCGTCTGCCCGAGGCGCTGCAGTCCTATCAGGCGGGATTCGCCATCGCCAAAAATCTGGCGAAGACCGATCCCGGCAACACCGGCTGGCAGAGCGATCTCACGGTGTGGTACGTGAAAATCGGCAATGCGCAGATGGCTCAGAACCGTTTGCCCGACGCGCTGCAATCCTATCAATCGGGTCTTGCCATCGCCGACCATCTGGCGAAGACCGATCCCGGCAATGCGGTCTGGCAGCACTATCTTTCGGTCACCTACGACAAGGTCGGCGACGCGCATCTGAAAATGCACGATTACGATCACGCCATTCAGGACTACGGCCAGGCGATCCGGCTCGATCCGGACGACAGCGACACGCTCGTCACCCGCGGCTGCATCTATCTGAAGTTGAAGAAGCTCGACCTGGCGCTGGCGGATTACGACGCCGCGCTGAAGGTCAAGCCCAACGCCGCGTCGCCGCTCTATGGCCGCAGCGTCGTCAAGCAGCTGAAAGGCGACAAGGAAGGCGCCGCCGCCGATGCCGCCGCAGCCAAGCAAATCGAACCCGACATCGCGCAGAAATTCCAGGAATACGGCAGATGCTCGCCCTGAGCGTGGCGTTCCGGAACACGCCTGTCCGCTTCGGGTCAAACTGAACCACCGGCCAAATTCCTATTGCCACCTCGGCTCTCCGGCGCGACCATCAGGACAGGAGGGTGCATCGCCATCGGCGGGGCGTCTCTTGTAAAGCCCCGAAGCGGGTGAATACCCGGGCCGTGACGTAGCACCCAGCGGGTTTGCTGGGAGGCAGGCATGGGCGAGAAAGCAGGTGGGCCGCGCGTCGCGGCCCTGGTCGGTCCCTATCTCTCGGGCAAGACCACGTTGTTGGAAGCCCTGCTCTTCGCCGCCGATGCCATCCCCCGCCGCGGCAGCCAGAAAGAAAAGAACACCGTCGGCGATTCGACGCCCGAGGCGCGGGCGCGGCAGATGTCGACCGAGCTCAACGCCGCGCATGCCACATATCTCGGCGATCCCTGGTTTCTGCTCGATTGCCCCGGCTCGGTCGAGCTCGCCTGGGAATCGCAATCGGCGCTCTTATGCGCCGATGTCGCGGTGGTGGTGTGCGAGGCGGTGCCCGATCGCGCGCTGGCGCTGTCGCCGCTGTTCAAATTCCTCGACGACCATGCGATCCCGCACATGGTGTTCGTCAACAAGATCGACCAGACCTCGTCGCGGGTGTCCGAAATCCTGGCGGCGCTGCAATCGGTTTCGGCCAAGCCCCTGGTGCTGCGCCAGGTGCCGCTGCCCGGGCCGGATCACGCCGCGGCGGGCTATGTCGATCTGGTGAGCGAGCGCGCCTATCGCTACCAGCCGGGCCAGGCCTCGGATCTGGTCAAGCTGCCCGAGGACATGGCCGAGGCGGAAAAAACCTCGCGCGCCGGGCTGATGGAAAAGCTCGCCGATTTCGACGACAAGCTGCTCGAGCAACTGCTCGAGGACACGGTGCCCTCGAAGGACGCGCTCTACCGCCAGCTTGCCCAGAGCCTGCAACGCGACCAGATCGTGCCGGTGTTCCTCGGCGCCGCGGCCCAGGACCACGGCGTGCGGCGGCTGTGGAAGGCGCTGCGGCACGAGACGCCGGACTGCGCCGCCACGGCGGCGCGGCTCGGACTCGATCTCAAAGCGGCCGGCACCGTCGCCCAGGTGATAAAAACCTATCACCCGCCCCATGCCGGGAAATTGTCCCTGGCGCGCATCTGGAGCGGCAAGGTCGCCGAGGGCATGAGCCTCGGCGGCGCGCGCGTTGCCGGCGTGCTGCGCCTCCAGGGTGCGGCGGCCGAGAAGATCGGCTCCGCCCAGGCGGGCGAGATCGCGGCGCTGGCGCGGCTCGAAGGCGTTTCGACCGGCGCCATGCTGGCCTCGGGCAAGGCGCCCAAGCTGCCGCGGCCCGATCTCCCGGCGCCGGTGTTCGGCCTCGCCGTTTCGGCCGAGAAGCGCAACGACGACGTGAAATTGACCGGCGCCATCCAGAAGCTGATGGAGGAAGACCCCACATTGTCGCTCGCCCACAACGCCGATCTGCAGGAGATGACGCTGTGGGGGCAGGGCGACATCCATCTGCAGATCGCGCTCGACCGGCTGAAGAACAAATACGGCCTCGCGGTGGCCACCCGCCGGCCGCAGACGCCCTACAAGGAGACCATCCGCAAGGGCGCCGCGCTGCATTCGCGCTTCAAGCGTCAATCGGGCGGCCACGGCCAGTTCGCCGACATCCAGATCGAGATCAAGACGCAGCCGCGCGGCGCCGGCTTCGCCTTCATCGACGCGGTGGTCGGCGGCGCCATTCCGCGCAACTTCATCCCGGCGGTGGAAGAGGGGGTGCGCGAGTATCTCCGCCACGGGCCGTTGGGATTCCCGGTGGTCGATCTGGCGGTGAAGCTGGTCACCGGCCAGTTCCATTCGGTCGACAGCTCCGACCAGGCCTTCAAGACCGTCGGCCGCCAGGCGATGAGCGAGGCGATGCCGAAATGCGAACCGGTGCTGCTCGAGCCGATCCACCGCGTCGAGATCGCGGTGCCCAACGCGTTCACCTCGCGTGTGCAACGGATCGTATCCGGACGGCGCGGGCACATATTGGGCTTCGACGCCAAGCCCGATTGGCCGGGCTGGGACGTGGTCGCGACCGAAATGCCCCTTTCCGAGATGCACGATCTGATCGTCGAGCTGCGCTCGGCCACGCTGGGGTCGGGCACCTACACCCACCGCTTCGAGCGGTTGCAGGAGTTGACCGGCAAGCTCGCCGACAAGGTGTTGGCCAGCCGCACCGAGGCCGCGCAATAGGTTAATTCGTTTCAAACCAGCCGCCCGGCGGGGCGTACGCACCGCAATATCGCAGCACCGTGACTTGAAGTGTGCGCCGCTTTGGCTTAATTGCTGGATAAGCCCTTTTCCCGCATCAGGAGACCGGCATGTTGGTGAAATCGAGGCGCGGCTGGGAGATTCCCGAACGCGAGGCGACCCCCGAATCGCTGTTCCTGGGGCGGCGCGAGCTGGTGAAGGCGATGGGCATGGGCGCCATTCTGGCGACTGTTCCGGCGCTGGCGGCGCGCGCGCTGGCCGCCGATGCGCCCGAGGCCGATCCCTCGGCCGGGCTCTATCCGGTCAAGCGCAATCCCAAATACGTGCTCGACCGGCCGATCACCGACGAGAAGCTTTCCACCACCTACAACAATTACTACGAATTCGGCACCGACAAGGACATCTACTCCGAAGCCCAGAAACTCAAGATCCGGCCCTGGACCGTGGCCATCGACGGCATGGTCGAGAAGCCGATGACCGTCGACATCGACGATCTCCTGAAGAAGATGCCGCTCGAGGAACGCCTCTACCGCCACCGCTGCGTCGAGGCGTGGTCGATGGCGGTGCCGTGGAGCGGCTTCCCGATGAAGGCGCTGGTCGATTTCGCCAAGCCGACGAGCGGCGCCAAGTATGTCCGCATGGAAACCTTCATGGACCCGAAGATGGCGCCGGGCCAGAACATGTTCATGTATCCCTGGCCCTATATCGAAGGCGTGACCATGGAGGAGGCCAATAACGAGTTGGCATTCCTGGTCACCGGCATGTACGGCCATCCGGTGCCGAAGCAGGACGGCGCGCCGTTGCGCCTGGCGCTGCCGTGGAAATACGGCTTCAAATCGGTCAAGTCGATCGTCAAGTTCAGCTTCACCGACAAGCGCCCGGTGTCGTTCTGGCAGGATCTGCAATCGAGCGAGTACGGCTTCTGGGCCAACGTCAATCCCGATGTGCCGCATCCGCGCTGGAGCCAGGCGAGCGAACGCGTGCTCGGCGGCGGCCGCGTGCCGACGCAGATCTGGAACGGCTACGGCGAATTCGTCGCCCATCTCTATGACGGGCTGAAGGACGAGCGCTTGTTCGCGTGAGCCGCCGGCGGCAAACGCCGGAGGCGGAAAAAGCGGGCGTGTTCTGCGCCCGTAAAACGTTCAGATGATGTTGAACAGATAAAGCAGGATCAGCACCGGCACGGGTATGCGGATGAGCCAGAGGAGCAGCGATATCACCACGCACCTCCCGCCCGAGTCGCTGCGCGCGCGTCCCGATTCGCAGTTTTTTCCCGGTTTGGCTGGTGTAGGACCGCTGGCGTATTCGGCTTCAAATCGAATTGGCTTTTCCGCCTATGTTCTTGTTCTGAAATAATAAATTGATACTTTAGGGTAGGGCTATAACCCTTTGTGTTATATAAGACTCTTGCGTTATTAAAAAAGCCGATTCTATACTGCGCCCACTTACGCTGCTGAGGAGCGAAGCCATGAATCGTATTGCCGTTTTGTGTGTTGCCGGTGGATTTCTGTTGGCCGCGTGCGGCTCGACACCGGGGGACCGTGCCATGTCCGGCGGCGCGATGGGCGCCGGCGTTGGCGCGCTGGCGGGCTTGGCGGTCGGCATGCCGGTAACCGGCGCGCTGTTCGGCGGCGCGCTCGGCGCCACGGCGGGTGCTTTGACCGATCCCTCGCAGATCTATCTCGGCAAACCGGTCTGGCGCTAGCCGGATCATTTCCGTTTCAAGCGGCGGCGGGCGCGTTCATCGCGTCCGCCGTTTCGTTTAGACCGCCGCCGGCCTCAATCCGGTTGACCTGACTCTGTTCCATATCACCTCGCCCGGGTGGCAACGCGCAAACGCCGCAGGGCAAGGCTCAGTAAATCCGAAACACCATAAGGGACGGTAAAGCGATATACGCATTTGGCGCGAATTATCGCATCTATGCTTAAGCGCTCTTAAGCATGATCCAATCGGTTTTACGGGATCGCCGGCTAGGACCGGTGGATACGCTTGTGCCGTGTCCTCAACCGCACCAGGTCGAAGGGCACGACATTGCCGCCATAATTCGGGATCGCGGCGCCGTGCAAGGGAACGACGCGGCGGGAATACGCGGATTCGGCCCGGTTGGCGGCGGCCACGCACTCGGCAAGCTGCTCCCTGGCCCGGATCATGAGGCGCTGACTGTAATCGGCAATGCTGTCGTCCCCCGGATACAGCCACTCCGCCTCGCGCGCCCATTGGATGACGGCGCACAAACCCAGGAAGGCGGCGATCGTGGCGAACCCGCCGAAGCCCAGCGCCGTCAGGGCGTCGACGCCGGTCGACGGCACGACGATCATGCACAGAGCCAGGGCAAGAGTCGCAGGCCACCGATCACGCATTTTCCCACCCGCCGCAAAACATGCTTAACGCCGTTTAACCGTAGCATTCAAACGGTAGCGCTCAGACGGGGGCCATGTCGAGTGACGGTATTCTTTACACGTGCCGGGACGCTTGCCGGTGCTAGCCGCCGTTCTTGCTCTCGCCGACCTTGCGCAGCAGGAAATCGCGGAACACGGCGATGCGCTTCGAGGTGCGCAGCTCCTCGGGATAGACGAAATAGGCCTCGGCCTCGGCCGCCGGCACCTCGGGCAGCACGCGCACCAGATCCTGGGTCTCGACCTGCATGAAATCGGGGATGGCGGCGATGCCGAGGCCGCTTTGCACCGCCTTGCACATGGCATAGATGTTGTTGACCGCGAGGATCGGCTTGCGCTCGTGCCCGGCATGGGTTCCCGCCTCGATCACCCAGTTGACGTTGCGCATCGCCGGCCGGCTTTCGGTGCCGTAGACGATGATGCGGTGCTTGTCCAAATCCTCGGCCTTGTGCGGCGTGCCGTGCTTCTTCAGGTATTCCTTCGAGGCATAAGCCGGGTAGCGGATGGTGAGCAGGTGGCGCTGCACCAGGTCGGGCTGGCGCGGCGGCGACATGCGAATCGCCACGTCGGCCTCGCGCATCGACAAATCGAGCTCGTCGTCGTCCACCACCAGGCTGACCTCGATCTCGGGATGGAGGTCGAGAAATTCCCGCATGCGCGGTGTCAGCCACGCCGAGCCGAAGGCCACGGTGGTGGTGACCTTCAACGGCCCGCGCGGCCGGTCCTTCGATTCCGTCAGCATCGCCTCGGTCATGGCGAGCTTGGCGAACACCTCACGCGCGGTGCGGTAGAGCAGGTCGCCCTGCTCGGTCAGAATCAAGCCGCGGGCGTGGCGGTGGAACAGCGGCGCGTTGAGGCTTTCCTCGAGCGCGCTGATCTGCCGGCTGACGGCGGATTGGCTCAAATTCAACGCCTCGCCGGCATGGGTGAAGCTGCCGGCCTCGGCGACGGCGTGAAAAACCCGCAGCTTGTCCCAGTCCATCGGCTTATTCCGCGGCGCGGCGGCTCGCCGCCGCCTCCTGCGCGGCGAGGAACTTCTCGGCTTCCAGCGCCGCCATGCAGCCCATGCCGGCGGCGGTCACCGCCTGGCGGAATATCTTGTCCTTGACGTCGCCGGCGGCGAACACGCCGGGAATGTCGGTGGCCGTCGAATCCGGCCGGGTGACAAGATAGCCCTGTTCATCCGTCTTCAGCTGGCCGTTGAACAGGCCGGTGACCGGATCGTGGCCGATGGCGACGAACACGCCGTCGCAGCGGAGCGTGCTGGCCTCGCCGCTGCGGATATTCATGATCCGGGCGCCGGTGACGTGCGGCGGCTGGCCTTCGCCCACAATTTCGTCGAGCACGCTGTCCCAGACGACGCTGATCTTGGGATTGGCGAACAGCCGCGTCTGCAAAATCTTCTCGGCGCGGAGCCGGTCGCGGCGGTGGATCAGCGTGACCTTGGTGGCGTGATGCGTCAGGTAAAGCGCTTCCTCGACCGCGGTGTTGCCGCCGCCGACCACCGCCACCTCCTTGCCGCGGAAGAAAAAGCCGTCGCAGGTGGCGCAGGCCGAAACGCCGAAGCCGCGGAATTGCGTCTCGCCCGGAATGCCGAGCCAGCGCGCCTCGGCGCCGGTGCAGATGGCGATGCTGTCGGCGACGTATTCGTCGCCGGAATCGCCGGTGCAGACGAAAGGCCGCTTGGAGAGATCGGCCTTGACGATCATGTCGAGGATCACGGTGGTGCCGACATGCTCGGCCTGGGCCTTCATCTGGTCCATCAACCACGGGCCCTGCACCGCGGCGGCGAAGCCCGGATAATTCTCGACGTCGGTGGTGATGGTGAGCTGGCCGCCCGGCGTCATGCCCTGCACCAGGATGGGCTTCAAATTGGCGCGCGCGGCATAGATCGCCGCAGTATAGCCGGCGGGTCCGGCGCCGATGATCAGGAACTTGGTCGAATGGCGTTGGCTCATGGTCAGAAGCCGAACATGTGGTCGAAACTGAAGCCGCCGTCGCGCCGCAGCAGCCCATGATAGCCGAAAAGCCGGCAGGTCGTATCGCGAATGACGATGTAGGCGCCGTCGCCGGCGCGTTCCCGAGTCCCGGCGTCGAAGGTCTCGTGATAGCGGAAGAGATGCGAGCCCGAGCACGGAATCGCGATTCGCTGGCGCGCGACTTCCTCGCCCTTGGCGTCGTTGAGCACCAGATCGGTTTCGCTTTCACCGTGCCACGGCATCGAAGCGGGATAGATCAAATGGCACAGCGTGTCCCAGGGCTTGGGGCCGAGGCGCAGGAAAAGCCGGGTCGACAGGCCGGGCGGTCTGCCGGCATAGGATTGCGGCTCGCCCTTGTAGGTCAGCACGGTGTTGAACACATGCGCGCCGAAGCTGGTCTCGGCGGCGTGGCCGCTTTTGCGGTCCTCGTAGCGGAACAGCGCGTGCAGCCAGCCATCGGCCGTCCCGCCGACGCTGAAATCATAGACCAGTTCCATGTGGCCGTAATCGCCGGGAAGCTTCGCGCCGTTGAGAAGGTCGTCGACATCGACCGCGACCGAATCCTTGCGCGCCAGATTGCCGAAGCGGTGCCGCGCCGCCTCGCGGCCGCTGCGGTCATAGATCGCCAAGGCCACCGGCAGGGTGGCTTGCGCCGTCGACATCGGCGTCGGCAGCGCGATCGAGCGCCAGGTCGCGCGCGGCAGCACCGGCGCCGGCAGCAGATAGCCCTTACCGAGCAGATTGCCCAGCTCGGCGATCTTGGGATCGGGTTTCAGATCGCCGCGTTCGACGTTGACATGGGCGATGCGCGTGCGCCCGCCCGCTTTCACCTCGTAGCGCGGCCGCACCATGTATTTCCCGGCCTGGATTTCGATCTGCTGCGGCCAGCGCGCGGCGGGCAGCAGCTCGGCCACGTCGAGCGCGCGCGACGCGAAGGGCGCGAGCGCACGGTCGAGATAGCGGATATCGCCATTGCCCATCAAATTGAGCCCGATCGAGCCCGGCGGGATGGCGCAGGGCATCGAGTTCTGCACCCACAGCGTCACGCTCTCGCCCGTCCTCGGCGCGGGCAGTCCGGCATAGAGATCGGACGGCCAGGAATTGGCGTCGTGGGTGCAGGACAGGCTCGGCTCCTTGCCGTCCTCGCCGAACACGTCGAGCGCGTATTTCACCGCGTCGTGGCCGGCCGCGCCGACCGCGTGGACGAAAAGCTGGCCGGTGAATTCGCCGAGCTTGAATTTGCGGCGCACCTCGCGGCTGTCGATCGCATAGGAGCCCGCGCCCGGCGGCAGGCCTTCGCGCCACTGCGCCAATTCGCCGCCGTCCGCGCCGAACAGCGTGAGCCACAATTTCACCGCGCGCGCGCCGTAGCCCGACCAGTAATTGGCGGTGACGAGGCGCGTCGAAAGCCCCTTGGCATCGCGGAAGAACACGAAATTGGTGGCGAAGTTGATCGGATCGAGATAGCGCGCGCCATTGGTCAGCAGATCGTCGGGCAGGCGCAGCGCGTCGAGGCTTTCGACCCGCGATCCCGGCGGCAGCAGATGGCGGATATGCGCCACCAGCCGCTCGGATTCGAAGGCGGCGACGAACACGATGTCGGCGCCGCTGTCCTTGAGCGCGGTCACCGGCTGGGCCGCATGGCCGAGCACCTTGGCCCCGATCGCGGTCACGTCCTGCACGAACAAGCCTGCGATCTTGAGATCGGACAGGCCGTAAAGCTGGGCGAGCGCGTCGGCCCAGCCCTCGGGATCGTAGACCGCGACGCGGCCGCCGCCGAGGCGGGCGAGCAGCGCGGGCGCCGCGCGCGCCGCCAAGGGATGCGTCACCGCCTTGAAAAAGGCGTTGCCGCCGCGCGCATTGCTGAAGGTTTCGATCTTGAGTTGCATGGAAAGCGCCCCACCATCACTTAGCAAGCGATGGGCCCGATTGCTAGGGGTCTCTCGGTTTTGCCGGGCTCCGATTTGTGCCGCTTCCAGGCGTGTTGTCGTATGATCTCGTCGCGCATGGTTTGGGGAGGTGAAGTTGCACTTTGGCCGCTCTTTTCTGCGCGCGGGCGCGGTGCTCGCATGCTGCGCGATCGCGCCGGCCACCGCCGCGGATCGAGCGGCCCCGGCCTATCGCTTGACGAAGACCATCGCCCTTGGCGGCGGTGAACGCTGGGACTACGTCGTCTTCGATCCGTCCGCCCAGCGCGTCTACGTCGCGCATGGCGACCATGTGACCGTGGTCGACGAAAGGAAGGGCGCGGTCATCGGCCAGATCGGCACCTTTCCCGGCGGCACGCACGGCATCGCCGTTTCGGCCGAGACCGGCCAAGGTTACACCGACGACGGCCAGGCGGGCGTTGCCATCGCCTTCGATTTGGTCTCGCTCAAGCCGTTGCAACGTATCGCGGCCGCGCCGGGCGCCGACGGGATCATCTATGAGCCGGTTACCCGGCACGTCTATGTCGTAAACGGCGATAGCGGGTCGCTGACCGTGATCGACCCGAAAACCCATGCGCCGATAGCGACGATCAAGGTCGGCGCGGGGCTGGAAGCCGGCGTCGCGGACGGCAAGGGCACGCTGTTCATCGACGGCGCCGAGGATCACGATATCGTCCGGATCGACGCCAGGACGAACAAGATCGAAGCCCATTGGGCGATGCCCGATTGCCGGCGGCCGCACGGCTTGGCGATCGATCCCGCGACGCGCCGTCTCTTTGCGACTTGCGCCAACAATCTTCTCGTCGTCGTCGACGCGGATAACGGCGCCAACATCGCCGGCCTGCCGATCGGCAGCTTCAGCGATGGTGCGGCCTTCGATCCGATCCGCAAGCTGATCTTCAGCTCCAACGGCGACGGAACCTTGAGCGTCATTCAGGAGAAGGACGCGCAAACCTTCGTCGCCGCCGATCCGGTCCAAACGCTTCCCGGCGCCCGCACCATGGCGATCGATCCCGCAACCGGCCGCCTCTTCCTGGTCGCCGCCGAAATCGCCAGCGCCGAGCCGCCGGCGGCGCCGGGCGGCAGGCCGCGCGTTACCTACGTGCCCAATTCGCTGAAACTGCTTTATTTCGATCCGGCGAACTGAACGGGACGATCCCGGTTGCGCCGGGACCGGCGCCGGGTTGCCGATAATTAATCGCCGGTTTATTGCGCGGTAACCGCATAGGCTTATTCTCGCCGCGCCGGGCGTGGATTGCGGCAATCCATCGCGAGAATGTGGAACGCGGCCGCAAGGGGTTTGTTATATATCGAGGGATGATGTCGGAGCGCGACGGGGCGAAGTCGAATATGAGCAAGGCTGCGCAGGTTACGTTGAGCAAGGTGCCCGCGGTAACGCTGGTTTTCTGGATCATCAAGATCGCCGCGACCACGCTGGGCGAGACCGGCGGCGATTCGGTGACTATGACCCTCAACTGGGGCTACCTCGTCGGCACCGCGCTTTTCCTGACGCTCCTCGTGGTGCTGGTCGTCTTCCAGATCCTGGCCAAGAAGTTTCACCCGTTCCTCTACTGGGCCACGATCATCGCCTCGACCACATTCGGCACCACCATGGCCGATTTCGCCGACCGGTCCCTGGGCATCGGTTACGCCGGCGGCTCGACGCTCCTGCTGTTCTGCGTTCTCGCCTCGCTCGGCCTGTGGTACCGGTCGCTCGGCACCATATCGGTCGACACCGTCAACACGCCCAAGGCGGAAGCCTTCTATTGGGTGGCGATCACGTTTTCACAAACGCTCGGCACCGCGCTCGGCGACTGGATGGCGGATTCGACCGGCCTCGGATACGAGGGCGGCGCGCTGGTTTTCGCCGCCGGGCTGGCGGCGGTCGCCGCCGCCTATTATTGGACGAACGCGTCGCGCGTGTTGCTGTTCTGGGCCGCGTTCATTTTGACGCGGCCGCTGGGCGCCACCGTCGGCGATTTCCTCGACAAACCGGTCGGCGACGGCGGCCTCGCCTTGAGCCGTCCGCTGGCTTCGGCGGTGATCGCGGTGTTCATCCTCGCCTGCCTGTTCGTTCTGCCGCAACGCGCCGGCAAGCATCCGGCGCAATCCGAGACCGCGGCATGAAGCGCCGCGTCGCGGCAAAATCCGCGTCGCTTTGCCTGTCGCTGGAATGCCGATTAAACTTGGGCGATGGAAGACCCGGATAAAAAGGCGTTTGGCGGACTGCTGTGGCTTTTCGTCGGCATGGCGGCGCTGATATTCATTCCGGCGGGCACGCTCGATTACTGGCAGGCATGGGTATTTCTCGCCGTGTTCTTCGCGTCGGCGCTGGCGATTTACCGATACCTGATGAAAAACGATCCGAGCCTCTTGGCGCGGCGCCGGCGCGGCGGTCCGAGCGCCGAGAAGGAGACCAGTCAAAAGATCATCATGTTCCTGATGTCGGCGGCCTTTATCGCCTTGATCGTTTTGCCCGCCATCGACCGTCGCCTTGCGTGGTCCGCGGTGCCGCCCGCCGTCGCATTGGCGGGAGACGCGCTGATCGCGCTCAGCTACCTCGCGATTTTTTTCGTGTTCAAGGAAAATACTTTCGCCGCGACCATTATCCAAGTCGAACCGGAACAGAAAGTCATAGCGACGGGGCCATACGCGCTGGTGCGCCATCCGATGTACGCCGGCAGCTTTTTGATGCTGATCGGAACGCCGCTCGCGCTGGGCTCGTGGTGGGGGTTGCTCGTCCTCGTGCCGCTCGTGCCGGCGCTGATATGGCGGCTGCTCGACGAGGAAAAGTTTCTCGCCAAGAACCTGCCGGGCTATTCCGCGTATCGAAACCGGGTGGGCTATCGGTTGCTGCCGTATATCTGGTGACGCATTGAATCGCTCGATTCCATCCCCGGCGATATTGCTCTAGTCTCGCCGCCGCATGGCGTTGCGCGGCGGAAAAGCGGCGGTTTCGGCGGAGGATTCGCGCTATTGGCGCCATGCGCTGTTTGGCGTCTTCGCCATAACCCTGGCGCGGCTGTTCTGGCTCGTCCATGGCGGCACCGATCTTTATCCCGACGAGGCGCAATACTGGCTGTGGTCGCTGCATCCGGCCTGGGGCTATTACTCTAAGCCGCCGCTGCTGGCATGGCTGATCGCGCTGTCGACATACGCGTTGGGCGACAGCGAGGCGGCAATTCGGCTCGCGGCGCCGCTATTGCATTTCGGCACGGCGCTGGCCGTCTTCCATATCGGCAAGCGGCTTTACGATGCGCGCGCCGGATTCTGGTCGGCCTTGGCCTATGCCACGCTGCCCGGCGTCTCGGTTTCGGCGGCGCTGATCTCGACCGACGCGCCGCTGCTGCTGGCATGGGCGCTGGCGCTTTACGCCTTCATCCGCGCGCGCGAAGCGGGCGGCGGGCGCTGGTGGTACGCGGTGGGCGCGGCGGCGGGGCTGGGCCTGCTGGCGAAATACGCCATGGCCTATTGGCTGCTCTCGGCGCTGCTCTACCTCGCGCTGTTCCGCGACGAGCGCCGCCACCTGACGGGCTACGCCAAGGCAACGGCGCTGGCGTTGCTCATTTACCTGCCGAACTTCGTCTGGAATTTCGGCCACGGCTTCGTCTCCTACCGCCATACCGAACAGAACGCGGCCTCGCACGGGCCGCTCATCAATCCGATGAACTTCGTCGAGTTCTTCGCCTCGCAATTCGGCGTGTTCGGGCCGGTCTTCTTCGTGGCGTTGCTGCTCATCGTGCTGAATGCGCGGAAATCCTTGGCGTCGCGTCCTGCCGCGCTGCTGGCGGCGTTCGCCTTGCCCACCCTGGCGATGATGCTGGTGGTGAGCTTCATCTCCCACGCCCAGCCCAACTGGTCGGCGCCGGCCTATGTCTCGGCCACGGTGCTGGTGGCGGCGTGGCTGCTCGCCCGCGGCCGGGCCGCGGTCGTCGCCGCTTCGATCGCGCTCAATGCGGCGGCGGCGGTGGTTGCGTTCTCGGCCCAGGATGCGGCCCGCGCGCTGGGTTACGATCTGCCCGCGCGCTACGATCCGCTGCACCGGCTGCGCGGCTGGAACGCGCTCGGTTTGGCGGTGAGCCAGCTGCTGCAACAGCATCCCGGAGCGCTGCTGCTGTCCGACGACCGCGAGGACATGGCGATCCTGACCTATTACGTCTTTCCCCATCCCTTCGACGCACTCAAATGGAACGGCGAAAGCGGCAAGATCAACGACCAGTTCGATCTCGAAGCCGATCCGGTGCGCTATCTCGGCAAGGATTTCCTGCTGGTGAGCCGCCATCCCGAGAACATCCAGCGCATCATCGACCGCTTCGACGGCGCCGGGCCGGTCGATCACGTCACCGTGCCCTTGGGCGGCGGCGAGGCGCGGATCTACGTGGTGCGCTTTCTCCAGGGCTTCCGGGGTTATCGCTAAGCGCGTACCGCGGGCAGCTCGTCCCAATTCGTCGTCCAGGCCGGCGACTTGACGTCGAATTTCACGCCCCATTCCCGCTTGATCCCCATTCCCGCCGGGCGCAGCGTGCCGCTGCCCATCTTACCGTTGATCGCGTCGAGCGCGCTCATCA
>Ga0209006_10002470_pt1 | contig 16846 bp, 11 predicted proteins | sample JacPin_JW_Ref_O2_FD_188567 | JGI IMG/M metagenome (GOLD analysis project Ga0209006, IMG submission 188567) | Forest soil microbial communities from Algoma, Ontario, Canada - Jack Pine, Ontario site 1_JW_Ref_O2 (SPAdes) (version 2) | ecosystem: Environmental > Terrestrial > Soil > Boreal... | reverse complement strand
TTCAACTCCGTCCCTGGCCACCATGTTTTAAAATCACTTGCAAGCATTCCTCCCGTCGATTGGTCACAATTGGTCACCAGCGCGTCTTGGCTGAACATGGTGGAACGTTTCTTTCGCGACCGCACTCACAATCGGCTCCGGCGAGGCGTCTTCCGCGATCTGGAAGAACTCATCATGGCCATCGGCACCTACATCGACCGTCATAAAGAAAGCCCGAAACCACTCATCTGGACCGCGTGAGCCGCCGACATCCTGGAAAAAGTGAAACCCGCTCGGCGCACCCTGAATAAACGTCGATCTGCTTGACGCACTACACGAGCAGCACACGCGCTTCGAGCGCGATGCAACAGAACTGAGAACGGTCGCTCCTGCTGCCGCACGACGGATCGCCGAAAGCAACACTCACGTCCGTGGAGGCTGGGCAGGAGTTCGCCCGCTCGCTCGTGCGTCTGGCAGGCGCCTACTGCAGCCAATGCAAGCCGATGAGAGGCCAATAGAAAGGCACTAGTAAGAACAAAACCAAGCCCTCGACGACTGTAAGCACCAATCCGACGCGCAGAAGGTCTTTGGCTTCAAAAGACCCGTACGAGTATCCCAGAATCAATACCGTTGACTGATAGACAAAAAGCTTTCCGCCGGATGCGAAGTTCCAAACCATCGCCAAAGCTACTGGATTGTAACCATGCGCAACTGCGAACCGAATAATGACAGGTAGAGATGTGCTCAGCATTGAAACTTCGGTCGACAATAGAAAGTGGTAGAGGAATGCCGACCAATAGAGTACTGAAGCGGAATAAAAGGACCTGCCGATCAGGGGAGTCATCCAGTTCATCATCGTGTCCGTGAGCACGTCCAAAGCCTTCGTCTGTGCCAACACCGTACTCATACTGAGCGCTCCACCCGTAAAGACAATCAGCAAGAAATTGACCTTCCTGATATCCGAGGTCTTGAGTACGCCTATCTTTGGTAGGGCGAGTAGGAGGCTTACGGCCAACGCAATGACTGCCGGGTCGGTGTGATGCAAGAAGTCGGTCGACCAAGCGGCAACGGCGAGCAACAGCAACACCAGCGTTTTCTTCTCCGCGGCCGTCCAGGAACCGAGCTGGCTCACGGCATCGCGCAAATATTCCCGCCCCCCCGGTAACTGTCTCTTCTCTGGAGGATAGAGCCACAGCACGGTGAGCCAACAGGCGAAGATCGTGATCAAAGAGGCTGGTAGGTAAGCGATGAAATACAGACTCCAATAGATCTTTTGACCGGTAAGCTTTTCCACGATTCCGCGTGTCAAGATGCTAGAAGCACCCGCCAGTATCATCTTGTTGAAAAGCCCACATGTATAACTCAATGTGATGAACAGGCCGCGGGACACATTGCTCTTCAGGCCCACGCCGAATGCCGTGACGATTCCGATAATCATGGGTGCCACGATCGCCAGTTGCGCCAGCCCTGATGGAACGAGGAAATTCAGGACAAAGACAAAGAGGATAACGCCCAGCAGAAGTCGAGAATAGGACGATCCAACGGGGCGCATGATTGAAAAGCCGATTCGTTTAGCCAGCCCCGACTGCGCCGCCGCCTGTCCCATCAGCATGGTGCTGAAAAGAAACCACGGCGTACTGTCGGCAAAACCGCTGAAGGCAACCTCGAATTTCACGATGTGCAAGCACCAAAAAAGAAGACAACCAATCAGGGCTGTCACGCTGTGGTCGACCGGTTCTGCTATCCAATACACAACCATGAAAACCATGATGGCCAGCGCATGATGAGCCGCCGGCTCGATCCGAAATGGTGCAAACCAGAGTGCCACCCCAAGCAGGGGTCCCACGACCGCGCCCACAATCATTCGCGGTGAAAGCTGTTGATCGGACTGCTGATCGGTTGAGACTACGGCAACTTCTCCTGCCTGGGCCATCTATTCTGTCTCCTTAACTAATCACCATCACGTGAAGAGTGAAGCTTGCATCACACAGCGAAATGAAAAACTGGAATCTACGCAGCGACCTTCTGGCGGAGTGTCTTGTCCCGATGGATCTGTTGAGTCTGCTCTTCAAGGTTCTGGATGCGCTGTCCAATGCGCATAATTCGTCGTGGAGAAGCGGCCAGCAACTGTCGCCCAATCCGCTTAGCAGCGAGTCGTCGTCTTCGATCCCTCGTCGCAGCGCTTTGCGCACCTGGCTGAGTAGAAAGTGCAAGTCATGCTGCTCGATAGATTTGCTTGGCACAAGCTCATGCCGGAATGGGCTCAGCGCTTCGCAGATTGCCTCGGCATCGTTGGCATCGTTCTTTTGCAACTTCAAATTAAGATTAGACAACCTGTGGAGCTGTCAACCGAACCTTATATCCCAGTGTCCAACACACGCGCCGAGTAATGCGCGCCCGCGTGCGCTCGATGACGATGAGACACGGCCATGTTGTAAGAAAAAATCCGCGGCCTTTGATCGACGAAGCCGCTTTCAGAGGCCCAGCCGAACCCTGTGTCTGAAGCCGACCAGTTCTCATCACGATGCAATGCAGTCCTCGTGTATCGACGATCGCAAACTGCCGCTCGGGTGCTCGTCCGGTCAATCTAGGGTAGCATCCTAATTTGAATGCCTAAATTAGTACACTGCCCATCCTCGATACGCCCACCATCAGTAGAAAATGAACCTCCGTTCGGCAATAAGCTCCATTCGTTACCGCGTTTAGTTATATTTACGATACCCATTGAGCAGCGCAGGTCCTTTAGGGCTAGACAGCATTCTCAAAGCCTACCCGACTGTAGTGCCGAAATCAGTATATTTGCCATTCTCGGTACATCCTTGCAAAATTGGCGTCCGGCAGTATAAAATTAAGTTCGGTTGGCGGTAGGTAGTTCGTTGATTCGACGTCAATAATTCTGGTAGTACGTTTACAAACCCATGAGCATCGCACGCCATTTACGGCCTCCAGAGGTAAAAGAGCTTTCGTTGGAAGATATTGCGGATCGCTATATTGCTCGTTTCTGCGACCGTAAGGCAGATTGGGAAGCGTTCGAGGATGCGAAGATCGAGGGTTATAAGCGAGCTCAGCATCGTTTTATCGGAGCTGGCGGATCCGGCAAGCACGCCGACTCGTCTGTGATTCCACCGAGGGGCTTCACTCTCAGCATCATGTATGTAAACCCCGGGCAGGGAAACGCCGCCCATACACACGAAGTGGAAGAAGTGTTTTTCGTACTTCAGGGCTTCCTCTCCGTGTTCCTGGAAGACGAGGAAGGTCACCGGATCTACCGCCGATTGGGCAAATGGGACGGTATTTCCTGTCCGCCCGGCGTCATCCACGGTTACACGAATGATGGTTTGGAGCCGGTCTATTTCCAGGTGATGCTAGGCCGCTCCAAGCCGGAAGCGATGGGTTACGCCGATGATGGCCTATTTGGTCGGCGCGAGGCGCATCTAGCTGTCAGCGATAAAGAACCCGTCAAGTCCTAAGTTACGCCGGGGGGAGCCTTAGGCACCGCCAACCAGCAATTCGAAAGCAGCCGGATGCGCTCACCCTGGCCTTGACGCCCTAATGGATCACTTCGAACCGCTCGCAATCTCATCTTTTCTTGACGGTGCCTCAGTCGCCTTGGGCCACCCGGGTGTGGATCTTGTCCGCCCTTCCGATGGGACCTTGGTTGGTACGATTCTCGAAGCAGGTTCGCGAGGTGTCGCAGCCGCTGTCTCCTCAGCCAGATTAGCTAGCAAGGTGCATGGACGTGCACCGCTGCACCGACGGGTCGAGTTGTTGCATATTGCCAGCGATGCCCTAGAGGAAGCAAGCGAAGACCTAGCCCGGCTCGTGTGTGAGGATGTGGGCAAGCCCATCCGCATAGCGCGCTTTGAGGCGAAGCGGGGGGTGGACTTTGTGCGCGCTTGTGCTGCGGCCGCTTCTCAACTGGGAGGCGAGACAGTGCCGGTCGACGCAGCGTCGGCAGGTGCGGGCTGCTTCGGTTTCGTGCAGCGCATTCCCTACGGCATCGTTGCGGCTATCACTCCATTCAATGCGCCTATCAATCTCTTGCTGCAGAAGGTTGCTCCCGCAGTCGCGGCCGGAAATACGGTGGTCGCCAAACCAGCCCCCGCAGGACTGCGCACTGCGCTGCTGATGGCTGCAATCCTCTCCAGGGCGGGGTGGCCGAGTGGTTTGTTCAACGTTCTTAGCGGTGATCGCGAAACGGCAGCGGCCCTGGTGACGCATGCTGATGTGCGTGCAGTTAGCTTCACGGGTGGCACGGCCGGTGGCGAGATCCTTGCCCGCTTGGCAGGTGCAAAGAAATTTCTGGCCGAACTGGGATCCAATGCTGCCAACATCGTCTTCGCCGACTCGGATATACGGGCAGCTGCAATCAAGATAGCTTCGGCTGGGTTCGAAGCTAGCGGGCAACAATGCATTTCCGCGCAGCGGGTCATCGTACAAAAAAGCGTGCTCCACTCGTTCCTTGAACTTTTCGTCTCGGCCGCGACCGCGCTGAAGGTTGGACCAGCCGCTGACCCGGCCAGCGATATCGGTCCCATGGTTAATGCGGCTTCTGCCGATCGTGTCATGGCCATATACCAAGACGCCTGTGATCGCGGCGCCACAGTCGTACTTGCGCCACGCCGCGAGAGTTCGATCGTGTCTCCCGCCATCCTTATGGACGTGCCCCGGGCCGCACGTCTTTGGCGCGAGGAGGTATTTGGCCCGATGGTCGTCATCTCGAGTTTCGAGACCGAAGACGAAGCGCTCAGCTTAGCTAACGATTCCGAGTTTGGACTACAGGGCGCAGTTTTCACGAGTAATCTCGGAACCGCTTTGAGATTTGCCCGCGAATTCGACGTCGGTTCGCTCTGGATCAACGAGGCCAGCCGCTTCCGGCTCGATATGTATCCATTCGGTGGAGTGAAGAGCAGTGGCGTTGGTCGCGAGGGGCTGCGCTACGCCATAGAAGAGCTGTCTCAGCTGAAATTCGTCGGGATTCGCGCGTGACTCCATCTAACGCCAGTGCCAGACTCGTCGCAGCCGCAGCAGTGAGTGGGCCGCGAGTTGTGACGTCGGCGGTTCCCGCCGCCGCCGCCGCCGGGATCGCAGCCTACGCGCTGGGCGGCAACGCTTTCGACGCCGCGCTCTCTGCCTGCTTCCTTGAAACCATTGCACTGCCTATGAAATGTGGCCTGGCCGGCGATCTCGTCGCGATGTTCCGCGTGAAAGCGGGACCCCTGCGAGCCTTGGTGAGCGTCGGCCCCGGCTGTGCCGCCATCGCACAGGGATGCAAGCTGGAGAGGCTTGGGCCACGCTCAGTGGGCATTCCTGGCGCCCCCGACGGCTACGCTACTCTTGCGGGATTCGCGAGCCTCTCTGTCGAACGTTTGATCCAGCCCGCCCTCCGAGCGGCAGAGAAAGGCCTGGTCTGGACGCAACTGGGACTAAGTTACGTTCACGAAGCTGCCGAGCTATTGCAGCAGCAAAACAAGACTACACCGTATATGCCCGGCGGCCGCATTCCACAGCCCGGCGACCTTCTCCAGTTGCCCGGCCTTGGCCGGCTGCTTGAACGCTTTGCTAAACACCGCGCCCACCTCTTCACCCATGGAGACGGCGAGCGGCTGGTTGCGCGCTTGCAGGCCGCCGGAGGTCTCCTGAGCATCGAGGATATGCAGGTGCGCCCTGCACGTCTGGTCGATCCGTCGGCCGCTGAGATGGGAATCGGACGCCTCTTCGCCACCCCCTCGCCAACCTCCGGGATGCGCCTTTTGAAAATTATCGGAGAGGCGCTGCGGAAAGAGAGCAGCCTGCTGGAGATCGTGCGAGCTGAACGAGTTCGGGAAAACCAGCGCGGGCGTCAGACGAAAGACGATGGAACCTCGGTTGTGACTGCCGCTGATGCCGACGGAAACGCTGTAGTTGTGGTGCACAGCAACTCCTTTCCCCGCTTCGGTTCCGGGATCGTGCTGGAAGATGGGCTGGTTCTCAACAACCGTCCTGGCCGCGGCTTCGATCTTGCGGCACCCCCAGAGAGCGCAAACGCACCGCGCGCGGGTCGAGTACCACAAACGACGCTGCATGCCTGGGCACTGGAGGACCAGAGTGTTTTGCTTATGGGGGCGACGCCGGGCGGAATCAATCAATTACCGTGGAACTCGCAGGCTTTAATGGACCTGATGAGTGGAGCTTCCATCCGTGAAGCAGTCACTAACCCGCGATGGGCTATCGACGACCAGGACAACGTCAAGGTCGAGGATGGCGCCAATTTTCCTGCGGATACGTCTCACATCAAAATTGTGCCACAGTTTTCTCACCGTTCAGCGCAGCAGATTTTGCGGATACCACGCACCGGGCTGTTGTCAGCCGCAGCTGATCCGCGCGCAGACGCTGTGGCTCTCGCCGCCTATTGAGAATTTTGCAAAACGAGCAAATGGAAAGGGTATGGACGAGAAATCTGTAGGTCTGGCAGGATTGGGTTCCCTCGGTAGGGAGATCGTTTGTGGTCTGCAGGCGGGAATTCCGGGGCTCAAGCTGACCGCAGTGGCGAATTTGAACCCCAGCCGTGCACAGGCGATTCTGTCGCGCTGGAGTGAGCCGCCTAAGCGGGTCTCACTCGCGGAGCTCGCCAGAGCAGACATCGTGATCGAAGCTTTACCAGCGGAGTTTTTCGACGATGTAGCAATTCCGGCCATCGAATCCGGAAGGATATTTATGCCCTGCTCAGTCGGAGCTCTGCTCACCCGCCTCTCGCTGATCGAGAAAGCCAAAGAGACAGGCTCACGAATTGTTGTGCCCACCGGGGCTATTGCTGGACTGGACGCGGTGCGGGCCATCGCCCAGGGACCCGTTGAGTCGGTGACGCTCGAGAGCCGCAAGCCTCCGCAGGGATTTGCCGTTAACCCCTATCTTGAGTCCCGCGGCATCAATGTTCACGTGATCACCGAGCCGCAACTGATCTTTGAAGGTAGCGCAGCGGAAGCGACGCGGCATTTCCCCGCTAACGCTAATGTTGCTGCCGCGCTTGCCCTTGCGGGGATAGGGCCGGAGCGGACACGTGTCCAGATCTGGGCTGACCCCACGGTGCAGCAAAATGTTCACCATATTCGAGTGGAAGCCGGGAGCGCGCGGCTGACGGTCTGCGTGGAGAACGTCCCAAATGAAACAAATCCTCGCACCAGCAAACTGGCCGCTTTGTCCGTACTAGCGTGTCTCTCGGGCCTGGTGGGGACGCTTAGGGTCGGAAGCTGATGGACAAGACGCATGAAGAATGATGAACGGTGGGAGTCGGAACATAAATAATAATAATAATGTTCGATCTGGGAAGGGAAGGAACCACAGTGTCCAAGCTCCAGCTCAGTCTTGCTTGCCATATTTCGGATAGAACGCGAGCGCTGCGCGATGGAAGTATTCCTATCGAGGGCGTCGATGTTAACTGGATTGCTCCTCACGTCGCCGAGATTTTTTGGCGCATGTGCCAGTATGAGGAGTTTGATATTTCAGAAATGTCTTTGGGAGCCTACACCACTCTTATTGGTAAAGGAAACTCGCCATTTATCGCTATTCCAGTATTCCCATCGCGCATGTTTCGGCATTCGGGAATTTATGTTTCTGCAAAAAGCGGCATCGAACACCCCCAGGAGTTGATAGGACGGCGGATAGGGATTCCCGAGTACGCCCAGACGGCCTGCATCTGGATGCGGGGAATGCTACATCACGAGTATGAAGTAGCCCCAGAATCCGTTACCTGGATCGCAGGAGGAGTTGAGCAGCCGGGGCGAAAAGAAAGAGTAAAACTGGATCTTCCTTCCTCCATCCATTTGGAACGTATAGCGGAACACGAAAGCCTGAATTCGGCCCTTTGCAAGGGAGAAGTCGATGCGTTGCTGTCTGCGGATGCGCCCTCAGCATTTGTCGCAGGCGACCCGCGCGTCCGCCGGCTTTTTCCCGATTTCCGCTCCGTGGAACAAGATTATTTCCTGCGTACGCGACTTTTTCCTATCATGCACACCTTAGTCATCCGACGCGATATCTACGAACATAATCCATGGGTTGCTCAAAGCCTCCTGCAAGCCTTCTCTCAGGCAAAGCACAAAGTAGAGGACGAGTTGACGGGCTACTGCGGATGGCTCATCAGCATGCTTCCATGGTCGACTGCCGAACTACAAGACACTCGTAAAATAATGGGCGATGATTTCTGGCCATATGGATTGGAGCCGAACATGCATGTCCTCGACACGTTTTGTGAGTACGCGAAAGAACAAGGATTGACTTCCCGGAAGGTCTTGCCGCGGGAACTCTTTGCCCGGAATACGGTAGATGCTTGGAAACTTTAGGTTGAAAAGATTGTGATCGAGTTACACAATCGCAGATCCTGAGGAGATACAGCAACTCATGCGGAAATCAAATTCCAGAAATCCCGACCCGGCCCAGCCAAGTTCCTTGGATCGCAGGCAAGTAATGAAATCGATCATAAGTGTTGCCGGAAGCTATGTCGTCGGGTCACACTCCATTTGTGAGGCATCGTTGCGCGGCAACCCCGCTAGGACTGACGATGCTGCAAAGCTTACGACGCGACGACGCATTGACGTTCATCTGCACGCTATTTTGCCCGAATATACGAATGCACTGGAGCGAGCCGGTGTTACTGAACAATCGGCTCGCAAAATCACGGCCAATACCCCCGCAGCATGCTTTGACGCAATTGCTGAACTTGGCATCGATGTTGCCATATGGTTGCCCTTTTCCGGCTCTGGGATTTACGTAGCCGATTATGCGAAGACCAGCTATCTGACGCAAGCGACTAATAATGCAATCGCAGTCTTCGCATCCAAATTTCCGAGAAACTTTGGCTTCTACGCAATTCTGCCTCTCCCCGATGTTGCCACTGCGTTGAAGCAGATGGATTACGCGCTTGATACCCTTCATGCGGATGGTCTCGCGTTTCTTTCCAGTCAGAATGGCATCTACATCGGCGACCAGGCTTTTGATGAACTCTATGCCGAAATGAACCGTCGGTCGGTGACCGCCTTCATTCACCCCGCAAGGCCAACGTATCCCGCCCCGCTGAAGCTTCCTCCAGCTCTTCTCGAATATCCCTTCGAGACTACTCGAGCGGCTGTAAATCTGATTTACAACGGTGTGATGAAGCGTTATCCGAATATCAGATGGATACTGGCGCACGCAGGCGGAACTCTGCCCTATCTATCCATGCGGTTAGAGGCCCAGCAGGAGAATGATCCCCACGTGCCCTCGTTCCTGGAGCGGGTTCCGGAAGGGTATGCTCCTTACCTCAGTCGTTTTTACTATGACGTTGCAATGGCCGGATCGATGGGTCCTGCTTCGGCACTTACCATTGCCGCAGAGCCATCGCGCCTTCTCTACGGTAGCGATTGGCCTTATGTGTCCAAAGAATACATTGCGCGCCAAATAGTCGGTTTAGAAAACATGCCCCAATTCGCAGGCGACAAGCTGCACGCTTTGGAGCGGCAAAACGCGATGGGCTTGTTCAGGCACGGGGCTTGATCTGTTTTCGAGGTGCCTAGAAGCCTGGCTTGGATCCCAATGGCATCGAAACGACATGCGTCATAGCAATTTGCAAGTAGGGTAGAGTATGGAAGATGTTTCGCCTTGTGGGGTGAGTTTGTGTAAAGGAGCATCGCTTTGAGTGTCCGCTACGACGACATCGGCAACCGTTTGAAAGCTTTCCGGCTAGGTTCCGGCTTGAGCGCCGAGGAAGTTGCGCGGCGCGCCGGCATCTCGCGGACGGCGCTCTATCGGTCCGAAAAAGGTGAACTGGTCAAGCTCGAAACCCTGGAGAAACTGTCCGATCTGCTCAACGTCTCCATCACGACCCTGCTCGGCGTCGGCATGGAGTATATCTCGTCGGCGGTGAGTTATTTCGAGCGGATGCGGCAGATCGAGGAGACTGCTGAACATATTACCGTGCTGGCTGGGCCGATCTCCTTCCTGCTCGCCTCCGACGCTTTCGAGCAGGCGCTCGACATAACCCTGCGCGAAAGCGTGCCCGAGGATATCGAGGAGCGGCCGCGCGTCTTCGAAGACATTTCGCGCATCATGGAGATCCTGCGCCGCCGCAAGGAGACCTATCGTCGGCGTCAGCCTTCGATTGTCAATCTGATGTCCGCGCTCGAAATCGACCGGTTTATACGCAACGGCATGGTCGGTAATTACGCCTTGCCCGAAGAGGTGCGGCGCGAACGGCGCGACCTGGCGCGGGCCGAGGTTGCCCACTTCGCCTCGGTGATCGAGGCCGCCGACATCGGCGTCCAGATTGGAATTAATCCCGAAACATTGCCCCATACCGGCTTCCAGATCTTCCGTCAGCCTGACCGCCAGATTCTGACGATCAGCCCGTTCCGCCTGGGCGAGCATCCTAACGTGCGGGTCGGCGTTGCAATGATCACTTCGACCCCGGAAGCGCTGTCGCTGCATTCCAAGGTGGTCAACGAAATGTGGAAGCGATCGCTTAAGGGATCGGAGGCCGTTTGCTTCCTGCGCAGCCTGCTCGACGCTACCGGGGACGACGCAACGGACCGTCCGCCGACCCTGAAGCCTCGTCATTCCCGGCCGCTGGCTTGACTGGACCCCATCTTCGCTACTTTGTCATGAAGGCAGGCGGAACTGGATAACTCGTGCGCTGTGTGGGCGATTGACATGGGTTTGGCTCGAAGAAGGCCCATGATCGAGCGCCTTCATCTCGCCTGCCGGATGATCGTGGTATCGCGATGCTGGACATAGTTGTGGCGCGAAGCTGCCAGTAACGGCGAGAAGCCGAGGCCCCGATCAGTTCTCAGCACGCGCTGCCTCTCGATTCTAGGCAGCTGTGTCCAAAGCAAAGAGAATCGTCGCTTTTGGTACAGAATGAAGTGTTGCCAACCCGACGGAGCAACTTCGGACCGAAGAAATTTGCGAGGCTTCCCATCGCGGTCGACCCTAACTCCCGCGCCCAGCCCTTCTCCTTGATTAAAAAACTGGTTTTGAGTTAAGCAAAAAGCGAATGCGGGCGTCGCTGAAATCTGTTGACAACCTGTTAATGACCAGTATATATACTTATTTTGGTACACGTACCTATTTTGGTGACCAACGATGATAATGGCCGGTTGCCGACTGGCAGATTCCCGCAAGGCCCGCCCCGGTCGCGTCCCAACTCCCGCGCAAGTTTCCATTGGGGCTGATATCTCTACTCCTCGCGACTGTGGCCAAATAACTGAGGCTCGGCGCGCACCAACTAACTTCGGCACAGCTCCGGCTCAAGTAACGCGAAAAAAATTCGGCTACGAACGTTGCAACGGCAGAAACATGAAGCGCGACAATCAACAGTTTTGGGAACCTACCAATCACCGGCGTGATGCCGGGTGTCGGGGAGATGACAGAGACAGAACAGTTGTCGGAGCTCAGGCCTAGGTTGAAACTACGAACGCCAAAGCCGGTGGAGTGGTGGACGACCGTGCTGTTAGTGAGCTCCCTTTGACCAGCAATTTACAGTACCGAGAAGCACGGCAGGAGCTTCCACTACAAAATTTTGCTGAATACGGAAATAAGTCAATGAAGATTAGGTGGAAGGCAATTCACGTTTTGGGCGCAATTATTGGGATATTTTTGCTTTGCCCTCCTGCGTTTTCTCAAGCCAACCTAGGCCGGATACTGGGGGCGATTACTGACGAAAGCGGCGCTGCCATCGTAGGAGCAAGAGTTACTGTCACCGATGTTCAAAGAGGGAGCTCCCGTCTTTTAGTCAGTGGTGATGCCGGGGAGTACAGCGCTCCGAATCTGCTTCCCGGCACCTATACCGTTCGCGCCGAATACCAAGGCTTCAACACGGTTGAGCGCCAGAGTATCTTGATAGAGGTCGGCACAGAGGTCCGCGTCGACATGGCACTGCACATTGGCAACCAGGCACAGACGGTGGTTGTCACTGGAGAACCTCCTGCAGTAAATACCACGAACAGCACTCTCGGCGGAGCCATCAGCAACCAGACAATCAACGACGTGCCGTTAAATGGCCGCAATTATCAGAACCTCCTCACCTTGCGCCCGGGAGTAACGATTTACCCCGGTGGCGGAGCCTGGACCCAGAGCACGAATGGCATACGTCCTGAGGACAACACGTATATCCTCGACGGCCTGACCAACGATAATCCTTTCAATGCCTTTAGCGTTGTTAATGGGCCGGCAATCGTGGGCGATGCGGTGACAGTTATCCCCATTGACGCCATCCAGGAATTCGCAACTCAGGTTAACCCCCAAGCGGAATATGGCTGGAAGCCAGGGGCCATCATCAATGTGCAGCTGAAATCAGGTACCAACACTGTTCACGGCACGGCCTTCGCTTTTGGCCGCAGCGATGCTTTCGACGCCTTGAACTACTTCAGTTCCGTGAGCCAGTCACTTAGCCTAGAGCAGTTCGGAGCTACGGCAGGCGGATCGATTATCAAAGACAAACTTTTCTGGTTCGGTGGCTATGAAGGGCAACGCTACTCCATCGGGACTGCTCTCCCTGTCACCGTCCCGTCACTGGCCCCGGGTGGAGGACCGAGCACTAGCGTTCCGGATGCGGAGGTGGATCTGGCCGCGCACGGTATCGGGGTGAGTCCTCTCAGCCTGAGGTTGCTGAAGCTATTCCCAACCAACACGAATGGGACCGTTGGTTTTCCTGACACAAACAGCTCAGACAATCTGCTGGCGAAGGTCGATTACCTCATCAATGACCACAACTCAGTGAGCGGTACTTTTTTCTATGCCCAGGACGCGTTGGTGGGTCAGGACTCGGCCTACCTGCAGCCCCAATGGAGAACAAGTAATCCCCAAAAGCCTATCACGGCCGGAGGAGCCTGGACTTGGACCCCTAACTCGAACTGGGTGAATCAGGCTAGGATCGGCTATACATGGGATAACAAGAATAGCTTCAGCCTAGACAACAAGGTGCCCGCTTCGACCTACGGGATATACACAGGTGTTACTAATCCGCTGCTATTTGGGATGCCGCAGGTAAGCATTTCCAACTTTTCGTTTTTGGGTGGCAGTACAGGTCAACCGAAATCGCAAGGACCTGCCATTGTATGGCAGGGCATCGATAACGTTTCGTATTTGCGCGGCAAGCATACCTTCAAATTCGGCGCCGAAGTGCGCTACAACGAAGTAAGCTACTACGGTTACCAGGGCGGCAAGGGCCAGATATCGTTCGGCAGCGGAAACGCCTTCGACATTCCGGCGACATCTACGACGCCGGAGGTAAAATCCACATCACTCGAAGACTTCCTGGCTGGCGTCCCGAGAAACGCAAAAATAGCTATTGGTAATTCTAACCGATACTTGACGAGCTGGAACTACGCCACCTTCTTTCAGGATGACTGGCGCGTCACTCCGAGGTTCACACTGAATCTGGGAGTGCGCTACGAATACGTCACACCTCTGGTAGACAGCCAAAATCTGCTCGGCAACTTCGATCCGAACCTCGGTCTGGTGCAGGCCGGAAAGCAAATCCACTCTCGCTATCCTTATAACCCTGATCACAACAATTTCGCCCCGCGCCTGGGCTTGGCGTGGGATGTCTCGGGCAAGCAGACGACAGTGATCCGGGCGGGAGCCGGCATCGTTTACGACACGCTAGCTATGGAAGAGTTCGTCAATCAAGGCGGCACGCAAAACGCCAATACGCTTGGTCTCGCTAACATCCCTACGGGAGCCTCGATTGTGGAGAACGGAATTGCTAGGCCGGGACCTGGCAACATTGCGAACAGTTCGGTCACGATCGCCGGCGGACCTGGCTCAACTCTCGCCTCAAATTGGCAGAGCAACGGCCCGTCTGTGCCTCTCTTTCAAGGCAATACGACCCAGTGCGGCGACGGCCTCGGTTCGGACCCCGGCCCCTGTAGTATCTTGGGAATTAATCGCAATTTCCGGACCCCGTATGTCATCCTGTGGAATCTGGGCGTTCAGCACGCCTTTACGAATAACCTGTCCCTCGAGGTTGATTACGTCGGCAATCATGGCACGAAATTAATCGGAGTCCGCGACATCAACCAAGGCACCCCCATTCCCGGTAGCGCAACCGCCGCTCCGGGTCCGTTCGCCGGCGCGTTCCCGTACTTGGGGTTCATCAACTTCCTTTCGAATATGTACCGATCAAACTATAACGGATTGCAGACAACCTTAACTATGCGACCCACGCACGGGCTATCCTTGCTTGCGGGCTACACCTATTCCCATGCTCTCGATTCTTTCTCAAGTAATTTCAACGGACTCCTTCCACAAAATAGCATGAACCCCGCCCTGGAATATGCCAGCAGCGACTACGATATTAGGCATCGTTTGACGCTCACGATGACCTATGCCATTTCCGGTAGAAAGTCGCCGGGGCAGATCCTGCAGGGCTGGGCGATTAATTCCATCGTGACACTGCAAGGCGCGCAACCTTGGAACACAAACGATACCGTGAATAACATCAGCGGAACCAACGAAGCCAGCGATCGCTGGGATTTCTTCGGGAATCCCTCTGATTTCACCTCTGGCCCCCACACAATTCCCTTTTGCACTGGCCCTGGCGCCGGCGGCTGCACTGAAGTCATTTCGGGCGGAGGGGGGCAGCAGGCGGTTCAACTCTCCGCAGCCCAGTCTAGTGACTTCTTTAACGCCTGTTCAGCGGCCGCCGCGCGGACAGACGGAGGAGTGTCGAACGGCCCCACGACTACCTCACTCGGTTCGTTTGGCTGCTACGCTCAAGGCCACTCGGTCATGATTCCCCCTGCCTTGGGAACTTTTGGTACCATGCGCCGCAATATATTCCGCGACTCGGGCTTCCGCAATTGGGATCTGTCAGTAACCAAGGATTGGAAATTCGGAGAAGCGCTAACCGCCCAGTTTCGGGTCGAGTTTTTCAACGTGCTCAACCATCCCAACTTTGCCAACCCGTACGGAGGCACCAACACGTATGGTGCCGGCGCCTTTAACGACCCTTCGTCAACTGGTCAGTTCGGTTGTGGGTGTGCTACTCCTGACCAAGCAGCTGGCGACCCGTTGCTCGGATCGGGAGGCAACCGGGCAATGCAGTTGGGGTTGAAATTAATTTTTTAGCTCCTTTGGCAGGCGAAGCGTAACCAGCCGCTCGATATAATATTCTTCTCGCGAAACATAAATATTCCAAAACCTGGTTGGCACTTTGCATTTGGCAACTCGGCGGCGACACTAAAAGTTCCGGAATGAGGAGCGCGCGTCGAAATATCGACGCACTATATTCGTTGGCATAAAGATTTTTAATGGATGAAAAAGTTGACCGCCGAACATTTTTGAAAACCGCAGCCTCAGGTGCGGCGGGGACTCTGGTGGCTAGCTCGGGAGCCTTATCAAGGCAACCTGCGCCGCCAAAATCTGCTGTGGCACCCGTACTGCCGAAAGAAGTTGATCCGCAATCCTCCAGTCCCGACGTGCTGACAACGAACCGCCCCGGTTCCGACTTCATGGTTGACGTAGTCAAGTCTCTAGACTTCGAGTACCTCTCTGCGAATCCAGGTTCGAGTTTTCGGGGACTACAGGAATCGATCATCAACTACGGCGCTAATAGATCTCCCGAATTTCTCACTTGCTGCCATGAAGAATCTGCGGTCGGAATGGCCCATGGTTACGCAAAGATCGAAGGCAAACCGATGTGCGTAGCGTTGCACAGCACGGTGGGCTTACAACACGCATCCATGGCGATTTACAACGCGTATTGCGACCGCGTCCCGATATTTTTACTGCTCGGCAATCTCCTCAATGCCACCAAACGCCGGCCTGGGGTTGAATGGGATCACAGCGCCGAGGATGCTGTGGCAATGGTTCGCGATTATACCAAGTGGGACGACCTACCTTTTTCGTTGGAGCATTTCGCTGAATCTACCGTACGCGCCTACAAGATTACGATGACCCCGCCAATGATGCCCGTGGTGATCGTGATGGATAGCGAACTACAGGAGAACCCAATTCCATCGGGTACTATGCTGCACGTACCGAAACTCACCTTGGCTCAGCCGCCGCAGGGTGATTCCGGTTCGGTCGCTGAGACCGCCCGGCTCTTAGTTTCGGCCGAGACTCCGGTTATTGTCGCCGAGCGTACCGCGCGCACTCCCGCCGGCATGATGCATCTGATCGAGCTAGCCGAAACGCTACAGGCGCCGGTAATCGATCAGCGATCTCGGCTGAATTTTCCGACGCGTCATCCGCTAAATCAAACTGAGCGTGCCGGAGCGCTAATCCCTGAAGCGGATATGATTTTGGGCCTTGAACTCACGGATTTCTGGGGCGTGATCCACTCATACCGCGATCAGCTGGACCGCACATCGGGGCCAATTACGAAGGCGGGCGCGAAGCTGGTCTCTATTTCCGCGGGTGATCTCTATGTGAAGGGTAACTATCAGGATCTACAGCGTTACACCGAAGTTGATCTCGCCATCGCCGCGGATGCAGAGACAACTCTTCCGTCGCTGATTGAGGCCGTCAAGCGGCTGATAAGCGACGACCGTAAAAGGGCGTTTCAGGATCGAGGCAGTAGACTGGCGGACGCTCACAAGAAAGCCTTTGATCGAGCGCGCAACGATGCGACATATGGCTGGGATGGCAGTCCGATCACGACCGCCCGGTTATCAGCCGAACTGTGGGCGCAGATTAAGGACCAGGATTGGTCGTTGGTTTCCGACGTGGCATTCGTGAGCCGCTGGCCACTCCGGCTATGGTCCTTCGACCAACACTATCAGTTCATAGGCGGGGCTGGTGGATTCGGGGAAGGCTACGGGGCGCCGGCTGCAGTCGGAGCGGCGCTCGCGAATCGGAAGTATGGGCGGCTTTCGGTGAACATCCAAGGCGATGGAGATATGATGTATGCTCCAGG
>Ga0209006_10002469_pt1 | contig 16851 bp, 11 predicted proteins | sample JacPin_JW_Ref_O2_FD_188567 | JGI IMG/M metagenome (GOLD analysis project Ga0209006, IMG submission 188567) | Forest soil microbial communities from Algoma, Ontario, Canada - Jack Pine, Ontario site 1_JW_Ref_O2 (SPAdes) (version 2) | ecosystem: Environmental > Terrestrial > Soil > Boreal... | reverse complement strand
CGCCCGCAACGCGCTGCGTCATCTTGGCGAAGTGGCCGAGTTTGTGAAGGTGCTCGGGATATATCCCGCCGTTTGAATCGTTCAAACCTCTCCGTCTGCGTGTCTGCGCCAAACTGAACCGTGCCGGTCCGCCCTCACACCCGAATGGGATGCAGCACATATTCGGAGGGAACGCGTCGTCCTACACTCCAGCTACTGTTGAATCTGAAAGCATTCCCGAGGAAAAATTTATGCGTTTCTTGAAAGATTAGGCATTTGCCTGGTCGTCGTAGCGCTGGGCTCGATTGCCGTGGCTGGAACCCGCAGCATTAACGAACGTGACACGACTCATCTCGTGAATCCCCACTGCGCCGGTTAAGGTGGGAACGGTTGACTTGCCGGCCGGAGAGTAGGTCGTTCGCCACACGATGGTAGGGCACGCGCACGTCATGCTGTGCCTGCGTGTCTATAGCAAGGATGAGTTCGAAGTAAAATGCACGCTTGTTCCGCTCACGCAAAAGGCGGACAAAACCAGAGCATTTATTTATCCGCTGCACGCAGCGGGAAACGCTAGAACAACGCAGAACATTGCACACGGGTTAGTTTTCCGAGGCGACACTGCCAAGCACGTTTTCTAGAGTCAGGTCGGCACCGAACTGATTGCGCTCGAAGTCCGCGCGGAAATCGGCCCGAAACATCTTGGGGCTCAATCGTGTAAGGGGTAAAATATTTATAACAAAAGAGTTAGCCTATTCCGCGGCCGCCTACGCCCTTGGCCTGGGCGATGATCTCCCAGATAGCCTGTGCGCCACAAGGAGGGACGTCACAGACGGTTGGGGATTCGTCCAACCCTGAGTACGCCCCAGGGCCGACTCCGCAACCCCAATGGAAGCTGAGACGAACGGGTACACAAGAGGCGCAATGCTTTTGCGGGATCTCGAGGGCGCGGTTTTGTGGTAAGGGCGTGAGCGGTCTTGACTTAAGACCGTGTCGCTCCGACTACAACGAGCTGGCGTTCGAGAAATCGTTGTTTTCGGGAGAGCTAGTAACTAGTCTAAGGCGCCATTCTCCCCCGAATCCAATTTGGCGCTTGGCAAGCAACGACTCTCCGCATTAACCTCTGAGCCTTGGGCACATTTCCTCCGCAGCTCCTAACGGAATAGAATTCAAGATCTTGCAGCACTTCCTGCTTTCTGAAACCTTTGCGGGTGGAGTAACATCTAAAGTTGAGCGAGATACACTCAAGGAGAAATATGAGTCAGCCGCCAGTCGAGCGCACTCCTAAAAATAAAGAAACAAAAGAAACAAACGAACAAAAGGCTCTTCCCGTGCTTCCGGTACGGGACACCGTGTTGTTTCCCCATGCCGTTTTACCCCTGACCGTCGGTCGGGAAAGTTCGGTTCAACTGATTAATTCTCTTGGCGAAGACAAGACCATCATCGTTGCGGCCCAGCGCGAAGCCCGGGTCGACTCTCCGCAACCCAGCGATCTTTATACGGTCGGAACCTCCGCGGTAGTGCACAAAGTCGTGAAGATGCCCAACCAGAGCTTGTTTGTTTTTGCCGAAGGTCTGGAACGGGTAAAGCTAGGCGAGTTCACCCAGTTGACGCCCTTCATGAACGCGCACTATTCACCACTACCCGAAGGCTCCGCGCCGATTGCTACGTCGGAAATCGAGGCCCTTCAGCGAAATGTGCTGACACTGTTTCAGCAGATCGTTGCCGGTTCACCCACCCTGTCGGATGAACTCTCAACGGTGGCCATGAACATTGACGAACCCGGCCGCCTAGTGGACTTTATCGCCTCGTCTCTGCCGTCGCTGTCCACGCCCGACAAGCAGGACACGCTGGAGACTCTTGATATTCACGTGCGGCTGGAGAAGATCAACCAGCATCTCGCCAAGGAACTCGAAGTCCAGCAACTGCGCAACAAGATCCAGAGCGAAGTGCAGGACCGCGTGCAACAGACGCAGCGCGAGTATTACCTGCGCGAACAGATGAAGGCCATTCAGAAAGAACTGGGCGAGCAGGACGAAGGTCAGCGCGACGTCGAGGATCTGAAGAAGAAGATCGAAGAAGCGGGTATGCCCGACGAAGTTAAGAAAGAAGCGCTCAAGGAATTGGGCCGTCTTTCGCGCATGTCGCCGATGGCCGCCGATTATTCGCTCACCCGCAACTACATTGAATGGCTCGCCGTGCTGCCTTGGGCGAAGACGTCAGGACAGGAAATTGAAATTCCCAAGGCCAAAGAAATTCTGGATGCGGATCACTACGATCTGGAAAAAGTCAAAGACCGGATTCTTGACTATCTCTCCGTCCGGCGGCTGAAGCCGAACATGAAAGGGCCGATTCTGTGCTTCGTTGGGCCTCCAGGAGTGGGAAAAACTTCTCTGGGCAAATCGATCGCGCGAGCGTTAGGCCGCAAGTTCGTCCGGCTTTCGCTGGGTGGTGTGCACGACGAAGCGGAGATTCGCGGACATCGTCGCACCTACATCGGAGCTTTGCCGGGCCAGATCATTCAAGGCATTCGGCGAGCGGAGACGAAAGATCCGGTCTTCATGCTCGACGAAATCGACAAGGTGGGCCGCGACTTCAGGGGCGATCCAGCTTCCGCGCTGCTGGAAGCGCTTGATCCGGAGCAGAACTCTTCGTTCCGCGATAATTATCTCGACGTCACTTTCGACTTGTCGAAGGTGCTGTTCATCACGACGGCGAACATGCTCGACCCAATTGCAGAGCCGTTGCGTGATCGCATGGAGATCATCGAGCTTCAGGGATATACGGAAGAGGAAAAAGTTCACATCGCATTTCGGTATCTGATTCCGCGCCAGATCGACGAGAACGGGATCACGGCGGACCAGATCGACTTTCCGGAAGAAGGGGTTCGCTATGTGATTCGCCACTACACGCGCGAGGCGGGCGTACGCAGCCTGGAGCGCACCATCGGCACGATCTGCCGCAAACAGGCGCGGCGGTTGGCCGAGGGCAAGACAGACAAACTCGTTGTCACCAAGGAAGTCATCCAGGAGTTTCTGGGTGGCATCAAGATTCGCAGCGAGGGAGAAATTGCGGAACGGACCGAGCGGCCCGGGGTGGCAGTCGGTCTGGCCTGGACTCCGTCCGGCGGCGACGTGCTTTTCGTCGAAGCCAATGCCATGAAGGGCAAAGGCGGATTCACCATGACCGGACAGATTGGTCAGGTCATGCAGGAGTCGATGCAAGCGGCGCTTACCTGGGTGCGATCGAACGCGGATCGACTTGGAGTCGCGGAGGACTTTTTCGCGAATCACGATCTGCATATCCACGTGCCTGCCGGAGCGATTCCGAAAGACGGTCCGTCGGCCGGAGTGACGATGGCTACGGCCCTGGTGTCGCTACTGACCAAGCGGCGCATCACCCCGTTGCTAGCGATGACGGGCGAAATTACATTGAGCGGCAATGTTCTTCCCGTCGGCGGGATTAAGGAAAAAGTGCTCGCGGCCAAACGTGCCGGCGTCCGCGACGTGATTATGCCGGCGGAAAATAAGATGAATGTGCAGGAGGATCTCTCGCCGGAACAATTGGAGAACCTCACGGTGCACTACGTGAAGACCATCGACGAGGCGCTGAAGGTCTCGCTGCCTGAAGTGGCGGAGGGTCCGGCCGCGAAGATACTCTCGACGCCGCCGGTGAAGGAGCCGGACGCCGTTCACGATAAGGTTCTAACGCAGGCGCAGGCGTAAGGCGTTCTCAGCGATTGTGGCCATCCTCTCGTAGGCTGGCCATTTTTTTTGTCCACGCCGAACTGCGGTTCCGGGAGCGAAGCGGTCAGACAGATTGCTTCCCGGCGGTTCGCGATACACTAACGTGCGTACTTGGACGATCTGTGATATGCGTGTTCGCGTGCTTTTTTTCGGGATGTTGAAAGACCGTATGGGGAAGTCTTCCGATTTGCTCGAATTGCCAGATGGTGCTTCGATCCGGGACTTGCTGGCGCACTACGAGACGGAGGTCCCGCGTCTGAAAGAGTCACTGCCTGCTCTCGCTGTGGCGGTGAATCAGGTGTACGCCAGTCCAGAAGCGAAGCTGAAAGCCGGAGACGAGGTCGCACTGCTGCCGCCGGTGAGCGGTGGCTCGGCGAACGAGACCGTCCAACCCGCGCGCTACGCCTCGATCGTTCGGAACCCGATTGATTCTCAGCAAGTCTTGAACAGCATCAAGCGGGGAGAGGATGGCGCGGCGCTTGTTTTTGAGGGCGTAGTCCGCAACCAAAGCCGCGGCCGCAAAACTCGATACCTTGAGTACGAAGCCTATGAAGAGATGGCGCTGCAGCAGATGGCGTCGCTGGCGGCGCAGGCCCTGACACAATTCCAGATCCGCGACGTTGCCATCGTTCACCGGCTGGGCCACCTTGAAATCGGGGAGACCAGCGTGCTGATCGCGGTAGCGTCGGCACATCGCGCGGCTGGCTTCGACGCCTGCCGATGGCTCATCGATAGTTTGAAGCGAACTGTACCCATCTGGAAGAAGGAGTACTTCGAGGATGGCGCAGTGTGGGGCGACGGCGAGCCCTTCCCGACAGAGATTCGGCGCGCAAATTCCTGAGACGCAGGCAGCCCCACAATCAGCCGGGCATCTAAGTGAACGGCGTCAACCTGCTCTACCGGCTTTCCCAATGAATTCTGCGATCAAGCCTTACGAAGAACTCGATGAATCCGTCGGTCGAACAGGGCCGCCAAATTCGCAAAGGTATAATTCGACTACTCGATGAGAAAACCCGCCACGAGTCTGCTCTTGATGGGCATGCTGCTGGGTGCACTGGCCCTCGGGGCGCAGCAGCCTTCGACTCAGCAAAATCCGGCACGCTCTCAAGGCCAGGCAGAGCCGTCGACCACGCTTCGCGTCGACGTTAACCTGGTGAACGTATTCGTGACGGTGACTGACGCACATGGCGCTCCGATCGCCGGCCTGGCAAAGGATAATTTCGTTCTCAAAGAGGACGATCATGAGCAGACCATTAAGGTTTTCGACAAGGAATCTGCATTGCCGCTTTCGATCGCTCTGGCCATCGACACGAGCCTGAGTACGCGGCACGACTTGCCACTGGAGCAGGCCTCGGCCAAGCGCTTTGCGCATGGCATCGTGCGCCCGGTTGATGCTCTCTGTGTGTACGGCTTCAGCGAAGTCGTGAATGAATCCACGCGAGGATTTACTTCGGATCTACGACGCATCGATGAAGGCATTGAGCATGTCCGAGTCGGCGCTGCCACGGCGCTTTTCGATGCAATTTACCTTGCCTCGCACGCTCTGGACCATCGCCGGGGGCGAAAAGTAATCGTCCTGATCACCGACGGCGGTGACACGATCAGTAAGGTTGACTATAAACAAGCGGTGCGGGCCGCGGAAGAATCGGAAGCGATTGTGTACTCGCTCATCGTTGTTCCCATTGAGAGCAGCGCCGGCCGCGAAACCGGCGGCGAGCATGCTTTGATCCAGCTTTCCGACGATACTGGCGGTAAGTTCTATTACGCGACGTCTGCAGAAGATCTCGACCAGGCTTTTCGCAAAATCAGCGACGAACTGCGTACGCAATATCTGCTGGCTTATTATCCGTCGCAACGCACGTCGTTCTCGGAGTTCCGGCGTATTGATGTCAAAATAGCGGGCGTATCCGAGGCTGCTGCCTACCGAGTCCGCCATCGCGCCGGTTATTACACTGTAAAGTCTGATTTCTGAAACAAAGCGCGAAGCATCGGGATCCAATTTCCGCAGGAGCAGAGCATCGCAGGCTTTGCCACAAAGCATCGGGATGTGATTATCTGGAAGCATAGCTGACAATGAGAAGAAAAAAGGTGGACATGCTGAACCTCAATTGCATCCCCGGCAAGCGGCTCGGGTTGCTGGTGCTGATGACTGTTTGTACGACTCTGCTGTTTTCAGTGATGTTGCCGGGACAGTCGACCGTTAATACCGCTGCCTTAAGGGGTAGGGTCAGCGATCAAGCAGGTGCGGCGCTGTCAGGCGCAACGGTCACCATTACCAAGCGAGCAAACGGCCGGGCGGTTCAGATTGAGACTTCTTCCGACGGAATGTATTCCGCCGGGTTTCTCGAGCCGGGTGACTATTCCGTCCGGGTCGAAGCCAAAGGTCTCAAAACCGTTGAGTTCTCCATCGTGGCACCAGTTGGAGTGGTTTCTGCGGGCAACGTTCAATTGGAACCAGGGGACGGAAAGGTTCAAGGAACGGTCGTGTCTCTGTACAACACACAGCCGGTTGTGCAGAGTGTGCTGCTGGCAGACCAGATTGCCGTTTTGCCAGTCAATGGTCGCAATTCCATCGACTTTACCCAGTTAGTGCCCGGTGTCCAGTTGCAAGATGCAGGCATCATTGACCCAGGCAAGAACGGGCTGTCGTCTTTCTCATTTGAGGGACGGTTTGGCCGCGCCGCGCGCATTCAAATAGATGGGGTGGACATCTCTGATGAGACCGTTGGAACTACGACCCAGAATATTTCGGCGAGCGCGATCCAGGAATTCAATCTTTCCCAGTCGACCCTCGATCTTTCCTCGGGGGTAACTTCGACCGGTGCAGTGAATATCGCCTCTCGCTCTGGCGGCAAGACTCTGCATGGCGAGGCCTTTGGATCGTTCCGTGGAGATCAGGGTGCCGCGTCTTCTCCCGGCACTGCCAAGCCAAACTTCCAACGGGAGCAGTTCGGCGGCCGAGTCGGTGGCACTCTCATCAAAGACAAATTGTTTTGGTTTCTCAATGCCGAGCGCACGAAGGAAGACTTCACCGCCGGGGAGCCTTTTGCGGCCCCTTTTGGCGCGCTGGGAGCGACTCTGTCGCAGCCATTCCGCGAAGTTCTGGCCGACGGCAGGTTGGACTGGCAGGGCCGTAAGGATGCCCACGCTTTCTACCGGTTCACGTTCGATGAACTCAGTCAGGTCCGCCCGTTTGGTGCGTTCAGTTCTTTGCAGGACCTCAAAAATTCGCTTCACACGCCCTCACACACTTTCGGTTACGACTTCACAACCGGGCCCTACACCCACAGCCTCCGGTTCGAGTATTTGAGAATGGGCGATGGCGTCGGAGATTTCACCGGCACCATCACGGCCGGGCCTGATAACCCGATACCAGGCTTAGGAATCAACATCGGCGCGCCAGTGCAGGGGAATTGCGCCCTCAGCAACGGCGGAGCATTCTGTGGCGGGCCCAGCCAGTTCGGGCCACAGGTGAGGATGCAATCCGTTTACGAAGCCAAATACGATGGCAACAGGATGATGGGAACTCATCTGTTCCGATACGGGGCAACCCTGAATCGGATTCAAGGCGGGGGCTTCGCGGCGTCGTTCACCAATCCCCAAGTTGGCACGACTGGCATATGCCTACCGGGAACGGCTTCCTCCAACTGCGTTACCAGTGCAGACCCTACTGCCTATGCCGCGGACTTTGTTTCTTTGGGGAATGGAATAGGTTTTTCGACGCCTCAAAGCGCATTCGGCTACGCAGGTGGAGGGTTGGGGGCAGACTATCGGATCGAAGCGTATGTGGGGGATGCATGGAAGTACAAGCGAAATTTGACCCTCACTTACGGTGTGCGGTATTTGCGCGATACGGGACGACTGGATAGCAACTTGGGTCCCCTGCCCGCGCTCAATCGATGGGGCGCAGGTCTCGGCGACGCAGTTCAGAACCCGAGTAAGAACATCGCTCCTCAGTTTGGCTTCGCCTGGGATCCAGGCGGCAATGGACAGACGGTTGTCCGCGGCGGCGCGGGTTTGTACTTCGACAGTTCTCTCTGGAGCAACATGCTTCCAGACAGCCGGGCGCGACGACCGCAAGGCCAGTTTGCCTACACTCCGCAAGTTTGTTCGTCCGGTGTGGCCAGCGCGTTTACCTGGCCGGGAGATCCGGGCGGGATTGGATCGACGGTGGCTGGAGGAGCGGGAATCGTGGTGGCTGGCACCAACCAGGTCCAGCCAACTTTTTGCGGAGGCGCGATTTCTGCAGTCGCCGGTGACATTCTGGCTCTGAGCAATGCCTTCAAAGCCGCAGCCGCAGCCAACGGCCGAAGTCAACCTAACACAAACTTCGTCGGTACGTCGCTGAACGCCGCGAACGCTTCTGGTTTGGATGTGTTTGATCCGAACTACCGATCTCCGCGCTCCTGGCAAATGAATTTCGGTTTCCAACACGAATTCCGCCCCGGAACGATCCTTAGCGGCGACTATGTCCGAAACGTTGGGTTGCATTCCCTGATTGTTGTTGACCAGAACCACAGCGGGGCGGCACGTTCCTTCAACCTGATCAATGCTGAGGCGGCTCGCGACCGAGCGCAGACAGCCAACGGATGTCCGACAGGATACGGGCAGGCAGTGTGCATGATCAACTCGACGATTGCAACCGGTTTGCCCTTGGGAGCGTCGGGCGCTCAGGCCGCGTATTCCGCGGCTGGTTTGGACTCTAACATCGCAGCCACGGGTGGCGCTCCGTGTCCGACATGCGCTTTCCCCGGCACGAATCCGTTCGGCCTGAACACCGGCAACGTGGGAGCGCTGGACATGTTGGAACCGGTCGGTCGTTCTGTTTATGCGGGGTATCAGTTTAAGTTGCAACAGAACATTGTCAGGCCGGTGCGAGCGGTCAAGTCGGCAAACTTCCAGCTGGCCTACTCGTTTTCGAAGTTCATCAGCCAAGCGCAGGATCAGGACGTCTTCAGCCTTGCCACCGATAACGACAACCCGCTCAAATACACGGGTCCGAACGCAATGGACCGCAAGCACCAGATCACATTTGGTGGAACTTTAGAACTGCCGTTCTCCGCGCGGCTCAGCCTGATCGGGCACTTCTATAGCCCACTTCCACAGGACTTGCGCCTTCCGGAACTGACCAATGGCGGCGAGATCTTTGCCACTGACTGGCTAGGCTCCGGGCTTGGCTCAGGGGCAGCGCCAGAGCCGGTACCCGGCACGCAACTCGGCCAATTCATGCGGGCGACCGACAATAGCAATCTGCACACCGTAATCAGCAACTACAACACACATTTTGCCGGCACTCTGACACCGGCCGGCCACTGCCTTGTAGGAGATCAAGCTTGTCCGGGCAGCGGGGCGGTCACGGTGATGACGCAGAGCGACATGAACGCTCTTGGCTGGGTCATGCCACAGATAGCATCGGTTGCGCCGAACGCGATGAACTTTCTTTGGCTGAAGACAATGGATCTTAAATTTGCCTGGCCAATCAAGATAAAGGAGCGGTTTGCGGTGACGCCGAGTGCGAGCGTCTTCAACGTCTTCAACTTTTCTAATTCGTTTCTACCAGGTAATCTGCCGAGCGGCTCGTTGATGCCCGGCGGACCGGGAGGAACTTTGGCCCCCAGCGCGGTCGGCGGCGTGACCGGCGCTAGCCTGACCCCGTTTCGCGGGAACCTCCAATCCGGAAATTATGCTCTAGGAGCGCCACGCCAGTTCGAGTTTGGACTGCGGATCGAGTTCTAAAAGACCACACACATTCATTGATACGCAGTGTGGCGAATCAGAGGCAGCATTAGGGGTTCAATTCGGTTCGCAGACGCTTCGACAGCTTTTCAATCTGTTTCAACTTTTCGATCACATCTCGAGGCAGCATTCCCTTGCGGACGCTGGCGACGTCTGAGGGAATAGTTTGCGATATGCGCGACAGCTCGTCCGCCTCTCTCTGTAGCTTCGCTAAATCGACCCGCCGACCGAACGTTGCCGGTTCCTTCTCGCCGGTCGTGGAATTTAAAGGCGGGGGAGGGGGGATAGTTATTTCTGGTGCCTTGCGGAATTGCTGGTGCGGCGAGCAGAGCAAGTATCAGAGGAAGTGCCAGCAACATAGATTTTTTCACGATGCGCCTCGGGCGGGATACGCGAAAGTTTTCAGGCATTGTACGCCGGTTTGTTGGTCGCTCCTTAGCTCCTTAGGCCCAAGTCCGTTATACCCCTCGAAACGAGAATTTTGTTCTCGTTTTGGAGGGGATATCAAGGGCGAAGCCCTTGTTAGATTCGCTATTTAAAGGCTGTTAAAAAAACCCTGGGCTGAGACCCTTGATTGACGGGATCAGCTGGTGCTTGGGCGTGAAGGACGATTTGCTCGACCCCGTCGACCGGTTGCTGGAGGATCCCCATCTGGTCGAACTGGCTCGCCAGTGCCTCGCCCCGTCACCCCGCTTCCACCCGCATCGGGCGGATCCGCTCTTTGCCCTGTTTTCCAGAGATCGTCCTCCGCCTCCGAGGCATTCTGGAGCGATTCTTAAATGCCGTCGGCTGCATGGATGCCTGCTTTGTCAGCGACGACACCCTGGAAAATCTTTCCCAGCCTGCACAGGTGGGGCAGATCAAGGTCGGTGGAATCGGTCTCCTCAAACCCAGAATGCGCGGGTTGACGGCGCGGTCCTGGCACTGTCCCTTGCCCCAAAGGGATTTTACGGCTTCGGACGTGGTGGAGAAGGGGAGAAGGTCCGAACCATGAGCGGCGAAACCGATTCCGAATATGGTGCGTGCCGCGCCGCCTATGACATCAAGAAACTCCGTGGCAAAAGGGCATAGTAGGGAAGATCGGAGGCTCGCGCCGCTACGAACCTCTACCAGAAGGTCTGCGCGCCGTAATTGCTCTGGTGGTGTTGCGCGAAACGGTAATCCGGCCACTCCTTGCCGCCAGCACCCGACCCGAGACCCACTCCAAACTATCCAATCCGCCGCCGATCGACCAGCATTACGAAAACCTCGGAGCCGGCATGCGCAACCTCTTTATGGAACTTGGTGTGGCCGCTTAAGGATCCACAGCTCCACAGCTTATTTTTCATCCTTCGGATAAGGGACAGACAGGTGCCAGAATTGTTAGCCGTTGTGAGGAACGGCGACTCTTCGCCACAATCGGATTCTGCATCAGTGCATCATCATGTCGAGTTCTCTTCCTGCATCCGAAAGGGTGTTTGTCCTTACAGTTTCAGCAATCCGTCAAGTTTTTAAGGATGTCACCAAATTGTTCTGCGGTGAAGCTGGGAAGTCATTTCCATCCTCTAGAAACATCGCAATGGGAGAATCCAGCGACCTTCTCGAGTATAATTTCCAAACACGCAGGTCTAACCGCAGGGGATCACAATGTCGTCGTTATGGTCATTTGTGTCATGCGCAGTATTGGTGATGTTTGCTTTTCTTGCCTGGATCCCGCTCGGGGTGGCACAACGCACGGCCAAATCCCAGCCCCACGTAGTCGTAATCGGCGTAAACGGCATGGAGTTGGACGTCATCCGGCCCTTGTTGCTGCAGGGCAAGATGCCTAACCTTTCCAGCGTGATCAAGAAGGGCTCCTATGGCAAACTGCGGACTCTCTCCGCACCGAACTGCCCCCGCGTGTATAGCACTCTTTTTACCAGCACTACACCAGAAGAACACGGCGTTACGGGCTTCGTAGTGGGCGGGATCACGGCCAACACAAATATGTTGAAGGAAGAGCCTATCTGGTCTGTGCTCTCGAAGAAGGGCGTCAGCGTTGGTATGGCCAACGTGCCTGCAACATTTCCGGTCATGCCTGTGAACGGCTACATGATCAGCGGAATGTTGACCCGCGGTAAGAATTGCGAGGACGGCATTCTCTGCGCTCCCAAGCTTTCAGAAGTGCAGGGGGGAGACGCGGTTTATCCCGCCGCCATGAAAGCGGAATTGCTCAAAAATGTCGGCGATTTCTACATTGACTGCGAACGGATGCCTTCGGCCGCGGATCTGAAGGGACACGAAGCTGAAGCCATTGATGGCTGGCTGAAAAAAATCCAGTTGATCCGAGACCAGCAGACTCAACTTTTCGAATACCTGTTGGACAGTCATCCTATGGAGTTCACCTGGCTGGGCCAGTCTTGCGAGGACCGCACAGGACATTGGCTCTATCCGATTGCCCCCTATAACGCCGGCTACAATCCCAAGATCAATGCCGTCCGCACCGAGGCCTTTCCTGACCAATACGTAGCCTTTGACAAGGTCTTGGGCGTGGTCCTGAAGCATGTCGACGACAACACCTACGTGATTATTGTCTCCGATCACGGCATCAAACCTCTGCGCGAGTTCGAGGAAACCGACCCGCACGCGCACCTGGACCATGAGAAAACCACGCCAGTCGTCGCCAAACATGACTTCGCCGACGGCGACGATGTACCCGGTTCATTCTTTGCCATGGGCCCCGGCATCAAGCACGATCTGCGTCTTATGGGATTTCAGGCCTCGGTCTATGACATCGCTCCTACCATCCTGCACATCTACGGTATTGAGCAGCCCGTCCAGATGCGTGGCCATGTGCTGACGGAAATTTTTGAGGGTTCAGACAGTAAGGTGGCGCAGAAATAGCAGCAGCTGAGGTTTTCGCACAGCCAAGATACTGGTTGTGTCCAAATTATTTCAGCGTCCGCAGCAGCTTGGCTCGGGCTTCCGCCCGCTGTGCTTCCGCTTGCTTTCCCAAGCCTGAGTAGGCTTGCGCCAGCAAATCAAAAGCATCTGCATTCCTGGGTTGCAATTTGGACAGAGCCTCGAGTTGCTGCGCCGCCTTGTTGAAGTGCTCCTCGGCAATTTGTGCCTTGGACAATCCGAGTTGACCTTCGATGCTGCTCGGTTGCAGCAGGAGAATAGCCTCAAACTGGTCCTCAGCGGCTTTGGCATTCTTTAGCGCGAGATAGACTTGCCCCAGAAGCAATCGCGCCCCAATCTGTCCCGGCATCAGTTTCAAACTGGCTTCCAGGGCATCGCGCGCCCCCGGAAGATCGTGCGTCTTTTCCAAGGCCTGCCCTCGGTAGAACGCGGCGGTGGCATCGTTTGGGCGCACTTCAAGTGCTTGGTTCAGATGTTGAGCGCTCTTCACATAGTCGCCGGAGCGCAGTTCCAACTCTCCCAGTTGCCGCAGCGCATTATGTGATTTTGGATCAAGCTGCAACACATTCCGCAGATAGTCGCGGGCGGCGGCGTCCCGGCCGTCCTCCGACGCGATCATCGCGCGGTGAAGCAGATTCTGCTCTTCAATCTTATCTTTCGGATCAGGCAACAACGACGGTTGGGGCACGTTGGTGGCGCTGCCGGCGTCGGCACTGCCCAAATAGCCAAGAGCTTTCAATTCGTCAATTGTTGCCTGGCCGATCGAGCCCCTCGAATCTCCCCCCGGTGGCGCCTTCGCGCGAATCTCCGCCAGCATCACGCGGAACCTCTTTACTTGCACATTCCACGGTTCGTATTGGTTTGCCACTTCCCTCGCGTCCTGGCGAAAATCATAGAGCTCCGGCCTTGGGGCTTCGATGAATTTGAGTCCTTGCCCGCGCGCCGACCGTAACGGCGCCCAACCGAAACGCAGCGGATAATCCGTCTCGCCAAACACGGTCCGCTCCGATGCAGCTGCATTCATTCCGCTGAAATATAGCCTCAGCGATTCACCATCCAGCTTCGCGGGAGCGGGATTCCGGGTGAGATCCAGCACCGTTGGCAGAATATCCGTCGTGCGCACCTGCGCCTCGACCACTTTCATTTTTGCGCCACCCGCGCTGCGTGGCGTTTTCAAAATCAAAGGAACGTGCATGGTCGAGTCATACAGGAAAATTCCGTGCGTATCCTCGTGGTGTTCACCCAAGCCCTCACCGTGATCGCCCACAACCACGATCAGCGAATTCTCATACCAACGATTTTTCTTGAGATACCCCATGAAGTTCGCCAGAGCCGAGTCAGCGTAGGCGATCTCACCGTCATACAAGCGGTCTTTATAGATTTGAGAATACGGTGCGGGAGGCTCGTAAGGATCGTGCGGATCGTAAAGGTGCACCCACACAAAATGAGGTCCTTGCGGATGCGCGCTCAACCAAGTTTCCGCTCGCTCTACCACATCCATGCCACGGCGTTCGAGCCTGCCCCAGCGCGATTTTGTCTGGGAGTGCTGGGGAAAGTTGTCGTAATAATCAAATCCGCGATCCAGCCCCGGGGCCAGCGTCTTGCTATCAAGAATCACCGCCCCGATAAAAGCTGCCGTGTGGTACCCCTGCTGATGAAGCAAATCCGCCCACGTCGGATAGGCGGGTGACAGCGGCACCGCAAAATCCGTGACCCCGTGCGAACTGGGCAACAATCCCGTAAGAATGCTGGTATGCGAAGTGTTGGTGATCGGGCTCGGCGTGAAGGCCTGTGCGAAGCGGATTCCGTCCTGCGCCAGGCGATCGAGCGCCGGAGTTTGGATGCGCTCATAACCGTAACAACGGATGTGGTCGGCGCGAAGCGTATCAATGGTTACAAGAAAAACATCCGGTGGCGATTCCTTCTTTTGGGACGAGGCGGCGACACTCAAGATCGCTGTCAGGCAACCGGCCAGCAATGCGGGGAGGACCTTCACATTGACTTAGGCTAGCATATCCCTAATACCGTCGGCGTCCGAGACCGGTGGTGATGCTGATCTTTATGGGGGCCGCTAGTCATTATCATCCGACGTTCGGGAACTGATGCAAGAATCAAATTTCATTTCGCCTTGTCAGGAACTGTCAAATGCAGGGCTTCGGCCTGCTCACGCTGCGCGTTTTCCGTTTGTCCGAGTTCGGTATACACGTTGGCGAGAAACTTGTGGCCGTCGGGTGATTCCGGTTGCAATTTTACTGCCTTCTGCAGGTACAGCAGCGCGCGGCCTGGATCACCATGCATTCCCAGCAGACGCCCAAACATCAGATTAGCTTTGTAGTGTTCGGGATTGAGCCGCAGCGCAGACTGGAACTCATGTGTCGCATCTTCAAGGCGCCCCTCGTGTTCGTATGCGGTCGCCAAATCAAAGTGCAGCTCGTCAGATTCGGGGATGCGATTTACGGCGGCCTCCAACTGCGGCAAGGCGCCGGTCCAGTCATTTGTCTCTGCGAGCGCCATACCCAACTCGAAATACGCGCGTCCGGATTCCGGGTTTAGTTCTACCGCCTTCCGGAGCCAAGGCAAAGCCTTCTCGTAATTTCCCAGGCTGCTCCAGGCCCGGCCCAACTCCAGATTCGCCAATGGCATGGTGGGCTCTTCCTTTACCACTTGTTCCAGCCTAGGGATCGCATCGTTGAAATGGTCGTCCTCCATAGAGAGCAAGGCTTCGTGCAGCCAATTGGCAACTTGTATCTTCAGCTTGGGATCCGCACCCCTGTCCGGGCCGCGGGCAGAACCGTGGCCAAACCCAGAAGTCACATAGCCTAAAGCTTGAAGTTGCTCCAATTGTTCGGAATTGAGTTCGGGGCCGGTTGTCTTCGCTCCACCCGTGTTGCGGCGAAACTCCTGGAGCTGCGATGCCATGGTGTCTGCGACGGCTTTGGATATGACGGCAAGGTTGTGCACCTGGGCCGGGTCTGCGGATTCGTCATACAGTTCGGGCTGAGGCGCGTCGATATAGAGATATTTTCCTGCGCGCCAGGCATATAACGCACTCCAACCGAAAGCGCGATGAGGATAGTCAGTTTCGGAGTAGGCAGGGGGGGCGTCGGAAGGATTAGCGGACTGTCGGGCGACAAGCCCCTGCTTCGTCAACCTTAGCAGCGGTTCTCCTTGCATTGCACCAGGGACCTTAATTCCGACCGCCAGCAAGATGGTCGGAGCAAGGTCTACCAGTCGTGCGCGAGATTCAATCCGTGTCCCTGCAGAATACGGGCGAGGCAGCTTGATGAGCAGTGGCACATGGACGGTTTCGTCATACAGAAAAAACCCGTGGCTGCGTTCGCCGTGCTCCCCGAAGGCCTCGCCATGATCGGCAACGACTGCGATCAGCGTTCCGTCAAAAAGGGCTTGCGCGCGCAGCGTGGTCAGGAGCTTGCCGATAGCAAAATCGGAATACGCGAGTTCGCCATGGTAGGGGTTGGCGGCATAGCGGGTATTGAACGGCGGAGGGGGATCATACGGATCATGGGGGTCATACAAATGCACCCACAGAAAAAAAGGGCCGCCCGGGCGGTGCTTGAGCCACGCCATCGCGTGGTCCATCACCACGGACGCTCTGCGCTCCACGCTATGGTAGCGGTCTTCGCCGGGTTGACGGCTGTGAAAATCCGCGTCGTAGGTATCGAATCCGCGCTCGAAGCCCGGCACTGCCGCACTTCTGGGGTCGAGTACCTGCGAACCGACGATGGCTGCGGTCCGGTATCCCCGCTGCCGCAGAATATCCGGAAGGTATGGAATATCCTTGGCCAGAGAAGTTCCCAGATCATTCAGGTGATTGAACTGGGGATACGTACCCGTGAGGATGGTAGCGTGGGAAGGAGTGGTGAGCGGTACCTGCGCGTAGGCGCGTGAAAAAACTATGCTCTGCCGGGCCAACCGGTCGAGATTCGGTGTCACCCCATCCTTGGATCCAAGAAAACCCATGGCGTCAGCACGAGCGGTGTCAATCGTAATCAGAACGACGTTGGGCGCGGCAGCGAGGACCGGCAAGGAACACCCGGCCACGAGGACAGCCTGCGGCAATAGCTTGCGTAGGAACATTTCTATCGAAAACTGCTGAGTACATTCCAAGTCCAGCGTAGAATCGTTTGCAGGTATTTTCTCACAGGAGGCCCACCGTGAGATTTCCTTTCCCGTACCTTCCCGCCGTCCTTTTGGGATTCTGGATTGCAGTGCCCGGTCAATCTGTGCCTCCGAGCGCCCCGGTTCCTCGGAGAGACAGCCCACCCATGATAGAGCTGCCGCGTGCGACGGCCGAGTCTCCGGCGCAGGTTAAGGATCCCGTGGACCCGATAGAGCTGCGAAGTCAGGCGCGGCAGATTCTGGAACTCTCCGAGTCCATCCAGCCCGACATCGAGCAGGTCAATCGTGGCGTGCTTCCCAAAGATGTAATCGACAAGCTGAAGCGGATTGAAAAACTATCGAAACAACTTCGCAGCCAGATAAATAAGTAGAT
>Ga0209006_10002468_pt1 | contig 16855 bp, 10 predicted proteins | sample JacPin_JW_Ref_O2_FD_188567 | JGI IMG/M metagenome (GOLD analysis project Ga0209006, IMG submission 188567) | Forest soil microbial communities from Algoma, Ontario, Canada - Jack Pine, Ontario site 1_JW_Ref_O2 (SPAdes) (version 2) | ecosystem: Environmental > Terrestrial > Soil > Boreal... | reverse complement strand
GCCTCCTTGGCGAATCGCAACTGAATCGTTCGCTGGCCCCCGGGTGCAATTGCGACTACAATTCCCGCGTGAGTGCCAGAATCCTTCTTCTCGTGACCTTCACTGCTGTCTTGCTTATGTCCAGATCGCAGCCCGGAGTATCGAACAGCGCAGCCTCCGGAGATGGTCTCTGCCGGCCACAAATTGCTGCGCATGGACCAGCCCCAAACAATGGAATCGTGATGAACGGGATCGACGTCCTCGAACAGGATGGTTTCCGGGAAGTCCGGGGTTCCAACCCGTCCTCACGCGCAGTCGGTGTTATCACCAACCACACTGGTTTCGATGTCGAGGGACGCAGGACGATTGATATTCTCGCCAAAGCGCCCGGCATCAAGCTCGTGGCGATATTCAGCCCCGAACACGGCGTGACCGGGGAACTCGACGTCAATTCGGTGGGCGATTCAGTCGATCGCGCCACGGGCGTACATATCTACAGCATCTACGGCGACACGACGGCGAGCCGGCATCCACCCGAAAGCGTGCTCCGGAAGCTGGATGTCCTAGTGATCGACATCCAGGACATCGGCTCCCGTTTCTATACGTACGAGTCTACCCTGGGTTACACACTTGAATCTGCAGCGATCACCGGCACCGAGGTCGTTGTGCTCGATCGGCCGAACCCTCTAACCGGTGTGCATGTGCAAGGACCTGTCTCGGATGGCAAACACCTCAACTTTGTCGATTACACGAGGGAACCGATTCGCCATGGCATGACGGTGGGCGAGTTGGCGAAGATGTTTAACAGCGAGCGCCACATCAACGCCAAGCTCACGGTGGTTCCCGTAAAGGGATGGACGCGCAGCGACTGGTTCGATTCCACCGATCTGGTTTGGATCAACCTGTCGCCGAATATGCGGAATATGAATGAGGCCGCGCTGTACACCGGGATCGGGATTTTGGAGTATACGAATGTATCCGTCGGTCGCGGGACGGATACGCCGTTCGAGGTGTTTGGTGCGCCGTGGATCAGACCACGGGTATTCGCGCAGTATCTGAATGCACGCCAAATCCCGGGTGTCCGATTCGTGCCAACCTGGTTTACACCCGCCAAAGATGCCAAGTTAGGCGGACAGCGCGTTGGCGGGGTGCAGATGATCGTGACTGACCGGTCTGTTCTCGATGCGCCGGAACTTGGATTGGAACTTGGCTCCGCGCTGCTGAAGCTCTATCCCGCCGATTGGGAGTTGGATCGCTTGATCGATCTGCTGGGGAATGAGTCGACCTTGGAGGAGCTTAAGTCCGGTAAAGATCCGCGGTGTATTGCCGAGGACTATCAACCGGATCTACAACAATTCATGCGGGTCCGGCAAAAGTACCTGATCTAAACCGATCACTGAATGTCGAGCGATAAGAGGCGTGGCCGTTGAAACACTCGATTTCAACGAAAACCGGCCAAGAATCTGTGAGCCGAAATGTATCCAAAAAGTCGAGAAGATCGTTTATAGGCATCCAGACGCGACGCGGTTTCTGCCCAACTCTGGCAAACGGAGTTGTTCAACAGCCACGCCTGTTTACAACAGCCGTTCCCAGTCTGCTGGAAATAGGTAGTACCATCCCTGAAGTCGGTTCTCTCCTGACCATCCTTCAGGCAAGAGGTTTCCCATGAACAAAGTTCTGTTGATTTTTGACAACACCGATAGGAGTGTAGCGCAGAACCCGCCCACGGTCGGGTGTCAGAATCCGTCTGTCAGTTGGCGAAACATCCCCATTACACTCGTCTGGCCTTGCGGGGCACTTGAGTGAAATGGCCTGTTAACAACATCAGTCAGCTATACCCAGCGTAGAATCAGCGAGACATCAATAGGCCGCAGATGGCCATGCGCTAAGCGGCCCAGTAGCGCTGGCATCGCGTGGACTTCGTTCAGGGCAGGGTCTGCCGTCCGTCGCGATAGCCGGTTACACGCTATAAGCTGTTTTTAGAACTGGCGCTTCTCCGAAGCCCCAATGCGGTCGCTTCGGTGCGGAGGTTAGAAGTTCTCCAGTAACCAGGCATTGCTCTCAAAATTTTGCTGGCAAAAGGCCAAGTAGCGCCCGTCCGGTGAAGTGACTGGACAACCCAAGAATTGGTTGACGCCCCGATCGAGTAGAACCTGGGATTCTCCATCCAATCCAATGCGAGCGAGAAAAAAACCCTTCGCCTGAGCTGACGCATACAATGCCTTCCCATCCGCGGCCCAACTTGTATACCAGATCGACCACCGTGACGGTAGTTGCAGATCCCGCTCTGTTCCTTTGCCCAGATCCATAATACGGATTCGTCCGGGAAGTTGGTCCTTACTCTTGATCGCGACTCGCGATCCATCCGAGGACAGGCTCCAGTTGATGTCGGAAGGCTGCGGCAATTTCGTTCTAGCAAGCTCTTTCCCCTGGCCGTGCACCGGATCTAGCGCGTAGAAGGCCAGTTGACCTTCCTCCCCGCGGCTGACAACACAAGACCCAGTGGCGCGTGATGGGCAATGGACATCAATTGTCGCATCGAAAGGTACTGTCATGATTCCTTCAGGCGATCCGCCGGAGACTGGGAACCGCATGAGTCGCGCCGATTGCTCCGCTGCTCCTTCACCCTGAGTCCAGTACAGAATCCACGCTCCGTCGGGAGTCGGTTCAGCATTAGCTATCACAGGCTCGGTGTTCAGATGTTCCGCATTGTCCTGATCCAATTGCTGTTTGAATATCTGTTCTTTCCCCATGCGATCGGAGAGAAAGAGAACCGTCTTGCTATCATGGCTCCAGGCGGTGGCACCATTTACACCATCGCTCAAGGCCAGGCTTCGAGGCGAGCCTAAACTGCCGTCTTTACCCTTGAGTTCGGCGACATAGGTCCCCACCCAGGTACGAGACTTGGTTACTACCAGATGAGCGAGGTCGCTGCTGGCGCTTAGCGCAAGAGCAAATTGACCATCCCAGTGAGTAATTGCAGTGGCCTTCCCATCCGATTTTCCCGTCTGCGAGTCCGTTACGATTGCGTACAGACCGGCACTCGTGCTGCTGCTCTTTGAAAGCTGAAGAACAATGCGTCCATCGCGCATCCATAACAGGGGCGTCGTTTCGGCCTGGTTGGCGTCGAGACGCGGATCGGACGAAACCGTAGTGGGGGATCCTCCGTTAAGAGACACCGTGTCGAGGCGGGCTCCGAAACCGGCGCCCTCGACCGGCAGCTTCAAATATACAAGGCGCGCACCCGTCGGAGACCACGCAGGAGCTGAGTACAGGTCACCATCGCTTCCCACCACTTTATGAGGATCTTCCCCATTGGATCCCATCACCCACAGTTCATGCCTTTTTCCGTCGACAAACGCGATTGCTGTGCCCTGCGGCGAAATCGCGGGCTGCATTCCATTCGCTCGTAGCCTCCGTGGCGAGCCACCCCAAACGGAAGTCGACCAGATGGCATGTTTCTCGGTGTAGGATTGCCCTTCGAGCAACAGTCTTTCTCCATCCGGGAACCAATTGACAGACCACAAATTCGACTTGAGTTCCGGTGGCAGCGTGACCTCGTGAACTTCGCCGCTCGCGATGGTAAGCAGGTGCAAGCCCTTCGAATCTACGTACGCAACATATTTACCGTCCGGCGCGATGGCGCTGCCCAGCGTACGATTCTCCATCGGATTGTGCGTCAGCTGGCGCTCGGTCAAGGGTGAGCGTGTGCCCAATGGATGATCCTGGTACCAACGACGGGCCAGGCCGGCAATCGAGAGCACAGCCAAGATCGTCCCGGCATAGAGTAACGACCGGCGGTATCGTGAGAAGACTGATCGGTCAATGCCCGGCGAAGCCGGCAGCACTTGTTTGGTCGACTCCGTGTCCCGCTTCAGTCGTTTCAGATCGGCGCGCAATTCCGCCGCGTTCTGATAACGCAGGTCCCGATCCTTCTCCAACGCCTTGTTGATGATACGTTCCAGTTCGGCGGGTATTTCCGGGTTCAGTCGAGCCGCTGAAGTCGGAATTTTGGTCAGGATCGATTCGAAAATCACTCCCGTGGTCTCACCGCGAAACGGCAGCATGCCGGTCGCCATTTCGTAGAGCACGGCGGCGAAGGAGAACAAGTCGGTGCGGGCATCGAGATCCTTTCCCCGAACCTGTTCTGGCGACATGTAGGCGATGGTCCCCATCGCCTGCCCTGGACTGGTGAGATGTTCTTCGGCGTCAATCGTCACTGCCGTTGGCCCCGCCGCTGCTCCGGTCTTGGGCGTTACCTTCGCCAGTCCAAAGTCCAGAATCTTCGCCACTCCGCGCGCCGTGATGAAGATATTGGCCGGCTTTATGTCACGATGAATGATGCCCTTCGCATTCGCGGCGTCGAGCGCGTCAGCGATTTCGATGGCAAGCGGCAGCAGAACTTCTGCTTCCATCGGACGCCCGGCGATGCGGTGTTTGAGGGTCACGCCCTCCAGAAACTCCATCGCGATAAAGCGTTTGCCCTCGTGCTCTCCGATTTCGTAAATGGTGCAGATGTTCGGGTGGTTGAGCGCGGAAGCCGCTCGCGCTTCGCGGCGGAAGCGTTCCAGCGCCTGCGGATCTTGCGCCGCGTCGTCGGGAAGAAACTTCAGGGCGGCAAAGCGGCCGAGCGAAGTATCCTCGGCCTTATAAACCACACCCATCCCGCCGCCGCCTAATTTCTCGACGACGCGGTAATGCGAGATGGTCTGGCCAATCATATCGGGTTGAATCTTATGACCGCAGAGAAGGCAAGTCAATGAAGGCAGGAGGGTTGCCGTCATCTCCAGACGATGGTTGTCGCAAAATCCTCATTACACTCATCTGGCCTTGTGCGGGGCACTTGAGTGAATCGCCTGCTAACGACAGTTGAGTTCCGGCCTGACCGAATCTTCGCAAGATCCGGCAGCGACACCGATCCTACGATAACGTTCTAGCTGGCACGGCCAATCGGAGGATGAGTGATGAAGACTTGCCTGAAGAAGCTGTTGTTCGGAGCGCTCTTTCTCTGTGCGGCGACTTCCCTCGGGCAGGTTCCTCTGGCGCCACTCGACGCGAAACAAGTCGCTTCCATCGACGATTTCGTCAATCACGAGATGGCCCGCCAGCGCATTCCCGGTCTCGCGCTTGGCATCTACAGTCGCGGCCGCATCCTGGCCGCCAAGGGATATGGCTTGGCCAATGTTGAACTGAACGTGTCGGTCAAACCTGAGACCATCATGCAATCCGGCTCTGTCGGCAAACAGTTCGTCTCTGCCGCCATCATGATGCTCGTCGAAGAAGGCAAAATTTCTCTCGATGACAGCATCAAGAAATACTTCCCCGATGCGCCCGCCACATGGAAGCCGATACTGATCAAAAACCTGCTGTCGCACACGTCGGGATTGTCGGAGGACCTGAGCCATGAGCGCACCGGCCCGAACGGTCCGTTCTATCTGCGCCTCGATTTCACAGAAGATGAGCTGGCAAAAAAGATCGAGGCCCTCCCCATTGAGTGGGCGCCAGGCGAGGATTGGGACTATCGCAACACCAACTACGTGCTGCTCGGCATCATCATTCACAAGATCGCAGGCATGCCGTATGCGGAGTTTCTCAGCGAGCGCATCTTCAAGCCGCTGGGCATGGCCTCGACCCGGCTCATCAACGACCGCGACATCGTCCCCAGCCGCGCAGCTGGCTACGAGATCGACAGCAATGGCGAACTCAAGAACCAACAATGGGTCTCGCCAACCTTCAACTCCACCGCCGCCGGCGCGCTGTACCTCAACGTGCTCGACCTTGCCAAGTGGGACGGGGCCTTATACGGGACGAAGCTGCTGAAGCAATCGAGCCTCGACCGGATCTGGACCGTGTATCCGCTCAATGACGGAAAGCTCAATCCTGCTGGTTACGGCTTCGGTTGGAGGATCGGCACGCAGGACGATCACGAGCGCATCGAGCATGGTGGTGCCTGGCAGGGATTCACCTGCGACATTTCGCGCTATCCCGACGACAGCCTCACCGTTGTGGTGCTCACCAACCTCGATGAGGGCCACTCCACTCCGATCGTCATCGCGCATGTGGTCGCGGGGCTGGTCAATCCCGCGCTGACCGTACCCAGGCTGGAGCCGATCGCCGACGACCATCCGGAATTGGCCGAGAGGCTCAAGAAGCTTCTGGATGAAATTGTCGCGGGCACTGACATTCGCCCCGAGACAAGCCCGCAACTTGCGGTTCTCATTACACCGGATGAGGCGAAACAGTACCAACAGCAGCTGGCGAAACTCTGGCCAGGTGGAACACTGACGCTCGTGAAGCGCGACAAGGGGATCGAAGGCGGGCCGCAATTGATCTCCACCTACCGCCTAAGCAAAGGCAGCGATGGGCTGCTGCTGATGTTCGGCTTGGGCGCGGACGGACAAATCGCGGACCTCGGCCGGATGCCGAATCGCGAATACCAATGACTCACTCGCGTGGCAAGCCGCTCCGCCCTGTTGTTTATTCCGCTGGCAGTTTCTAAGTGAGTGGACTGCTGCTCAATTGACGTAACATCCCCATTACACTCAAAATCCCCATTCTCGTTCGTGAGGCGCCCGATGAAGACGGCGACAACGAGGTCGACGAGGACAACAAGCAACCGAGATCGTGGATCCTGTTCAACAAGGCCGGGCGCCGATCTTCCGGGCACGGCCAAGAGGGAGGACTTATCCGCGCTCACCAGATCAGTTCGACGTACCCTTGTCCGGTGCCGAACTCATCGGTGGTTCCGTTTCCAGTGCCGGGAAAGGGAACCCGCCCCGAAAATGCCACCACTCCGCCTGCTGAGGGGGAACCAGCAGTCCCATTAATGCTTACACCCGGGCATAAGCCGTATTGAGATCCTCCACGACCGCCGTTATTTCCCCCGGTAGCTCCGCCTGCTTCCACAATCACCGTGTCTTGAGAAGAAATGGAGGAAGGCCCCCCATCTCCTGACTCGCCGGACGTGGTGGTCCCAGGGCTGCCGGCGTAAAGGGTTAGCTGACTGCCCGGCTGTACTGCGATCACGGCTCTGCAATAGCCGCCGCCCCCACCCGCCAAAGTACCGGGAACCCCGGCACCCCCTGCTCCCCACATTTCAACTTGGATGACCGTGATCCCTGCCGGGACAGTAAACGGCACCGACAAGGAACCGTTGGAGCCTACGACTGCCAGCATTCCGTTGGGGACAACTGTCGCCGGGCCGGCGGGTCCAGCCGGACCCATTGCACCGGGGTTGCCTTGCGCCCCCGCAGGTCCTTGCGGCCCGGTGGAACCCGTGGGACCAATTGGTCCTGCGGGGCCAAGCGGTCCCGTCAAACCGGTTGCCCCCTGCGGTCCCTGAAGTCCGGCCGGCCCGGCGGGCCCCGTCAATCCTTGCGGCCCTTGCAATCCTGGTGTTCCCTGTGGACCCACGGGCCCCTGCGGACCCTGGGGTCCGACCGACGCCAATTCCACTCCCAGGCCCGCCGCGTGGCTCGTGAGGATGTTTTCCTTGCTATCGAAGGCGACCGATATCGGGCTGCCCAGAGTCGGAACCAGCGCGATTCCGTTATTCGCGAGCGTCCCGGATAACCAGGATTGAACGCTCGAAGTCAGATCCAGTGCCAGGAATCCGGTCTTGCTCACGGACACCGCGCTGAACAGTTTCGCCCCCAATGTGGGGCTATTCGCGTAGGTGATGGATCCCTCGGACCAGGAACTGCTGATCTGATAAACATCTACGCTTCCCGAGGTGAGCACCGCGTCCACGTACAGAACCAGTGAGGCTTTCGACACATTGGAGCTGGTGATGCCCGGTCCCAGATTGGCCAGGCTGAACTTTAGGTAGGCATTCGATCCAGGGCAGACGATCAGGGCGATACTGTTGCCGAAGTTCGTTTTTGCGAAGAGCGAAGATGTGTTGGCGTCGTCGGTGAGCACCACCTGTGCCGAAGCGGAGATGGAAACTGACGAAGCGCCGAGAATCGCTAGTACGAGCAAACGAAGGAATTTGGACATGACGATCTCCTCGAAGCGAAGAGCGAGTGAAGTACCGAGCCGGAAAGCGGCCTCTGAGTATCTTTCCGTCCACGGCCCTTCCGCGCACAAAGGTTCATTTGATAATGCGGAAGGGGCAAACAGATCGGCTCATCAAAGCCGGAAAAAACTGCGCCGCAGATTCTCAGCGCGCTCCGAATCGCGTTCTCGGAGACTATTGACAGGGGATTGGCGACGGGATATGCTTCGCGCCCAAAGCGGCCTTTCCGCAGCGCTTAGGGCTCATTTCGTTGCATGCTGAATCATCAACTCCGGTCACAGAACTCCTGGTGCGTTGGCGGGAGGGTGACCCTCAGGCGCTCGAAGCTTTAATGCCGCTGGTCTATGGGGAACTGAGACGCCTGGCGCACCATTATTTGCAGCGCGAGCGCGACGACCATACTTTGCAGAGTACTGCCTTGGTGCATGAGGCGTATTTGCGTCTCGCGGGTCGCGATGCGCCGCAGCTTCAGAATCGTGCCCATTTCTTTGGAGTCGCAGCACATCTGATGCGCCAGATTCTCGTGGACTACGCCCGCAGCCATGCTGCCGCCAGACGCGGCGGGGGTGCATACAAGCTGTCACTGGACGACGCTCCCGACCTCCCGCAGATTTTTGCCTCGGTCGATCTGATCGCTCTCGACGGCGCCCTCGAACGTCTGAGTGAATTGAATCCGCAACAGAGTCGCGTTGTAGAACTGCGCTTTTTTGCGGGCTTGACGATCGAAGACACATCGAAGGTTCTTGGGGTCTCGCCCGCTACTGTCAAGCGCTACTGGACGACCGCTCGTGCTTGGCTCCATCGCGAAATAACAGGGGATGCTGCCGAATGACTCCCGAGCGATGGCAGCAGGTAATGCACGTTCTGGATGCGGTGATTTTGCTCGACACAACCGAGCGCGATCCGTATCTGGACAAGGTTTGTGCCGACGATCCGGAGTTGCGCGTAGAGGTAGAGTCTCTGGTTGACTCTCATAAGCGGGCCGGCAGCGATTTTCTTAACGCTTCGGCAGTCAACCTCAGACCTCCAGTAGTCGGCGCGGATCCAGCCCGCGCCCGCCTCGGACACCGGATTGGTGCTTACGAAGTTCTGGAGGAAATTGGCCACGGCGGCATGGGCGAAGTGTATCGGGCCGTCCGCGCGGATGGACAATATACCAAAAAGGTCGCTCTGAAATTGGTTCGTGGAGGCGCATCTACGGTCTCGGTTCTGGAACGCTTCCGGTACGAACGCCAGATTCTTGCCGGGCTGGACCACCCCAATATCGCCCGCTTGCTCGACGGAGGCACTACCGAGGATGGTGTCCCATATCTGGTGATGGAGCTGGTCGAGGGTATGCCGCTCGACAAGTTTTGCGACTCTCGTCTGCTTTCAATTACGCAACGCATCGAGCTCTTTCGCCAGGTTTGTGCCGCGGTACAGTACGCCCATCAAAGGCTTGTCATTCATCGCGATCTCAAGCCCGGCAACATCCTGGTAAGCGAAGACGGTGCGCCTAAATTGGTGGATTTCGGCATCGCGAAGATTCTGGATCCATCCTCCGCCGTCGAAACCACGTTCTCGCGTGCCATGACGCCTCAGTATGCGAGCCCGGAGCAGATCCGTGGAGAATCAATCACGACGTCCACCGACGTCTACTCACTCGGAGTCGTGCTCTATCAACTTCTGACCGGACATTCTCCATACCGGGTGGGCGGGCGCGCCAGTCACGAATTGTCGCGCGCCATCATCGACACCGAGCCGGAGCGCCCCAGTTTGATTGTCCTCCAAGGTCAGGAAGTGCGCATCGAAGGCGGAGCGAAGCATTTGACTGCCGAGGATGTGAGCCATGTCCGGGGGAGCTCCCCCCGCAGACTGCGGCGCCGGCTCTCCGGCGATCTCGATAACATCTTATTAAAGGCGCTCCGGAAAGAACCGGAACGCCGCTACGCATCGGTGGAACAGTTTGACGAAGATTTAAGACGTCACTTGGCCGGACTGCCGGTCACTGCGCTCAAGGATTCGTGGGGCTATCGCGCCCTGAAATTCACGCGGCGGCACACGGTCGCCACCTTGTCGACCATTGTGGCGTGCGTGGCGTTGATTCTGGGAACCAGCATGATCGTGTATGAATCTCGCGTGGCCGCTGAAAATGGGCGCCGAGCCGAGCGGCGTTTCAACGATGTCCGGCAGCTGGCGAAGTCGCTTATGTTCGGCTTGCACGATTCAATTGCGGACATCCCTGGCTCCACGAATGCCCGCCACTTACTCGTGACAACATCCCTGGAATATCTAGATCGACTCCGAGAAGACGTTGGCAACGACGCCTCACTGCAAAAGGAACTGGCAAACGCCTACGAGAGAGTTGGCGACGTTCAAGGGAATCCTTACGTGGCGAATCTCGGAGATACCCCCGGCGCGCTGGCCAGCTATCGAAAAGCGCTTTCGGTGCGGACTTCGCTTCTGAACAACGATCCACGGAACTCGACCTTGAAAGCTCAACTGTCAGGGGTGTACTGGAAAATGGGCATATGCCAGGACGCCGCTTCCGATTTCTCAGGCTCGATTGCCAGCTTGCAACAAGCGCTCGCACTGAGCCTGTCGGCGGGAGCCACCCCGGGGGATTTGATCGCGCAAGACCGCCTGGCCGGAGATTATTGGGCTATCGCGTCCGCGCAGAGAAAGACCGGCGATCTAACGGACGCGCTCGAGAACTATCGCAAGGCAGCTTCCATGCACGAAGCCGCCGCCGCCACGAATCCCGGGAAGGGGTCGGCGCCCCTACTTCACAGTTCCGGAGACTACTACGGAATGGCGAAAGTTCTGGCCGGGATGGGAAGAAAGGCGGAAGCGACCGATGCCGCAAAGCGGTCCGTCTCTGTCTTGCGGTCCATTGCAAAGGGAGACCCGAACAACGCGACGATCGGGCAATATTTGGCAGACTCGCTGGAGGTGGAAGCCAACTGCTTGGAGGAAGAGCAACGATTGGGCCAAGCTCTGGAAAGCTATCGTGCGGCGAAGGACATATACGAAAGGGCAATGTTGGCTGACGCAAAAGACTCGCGGAGCAGCCGCCTTCTCGGATATACCGATATGCAAGTTGGAAGGGTGCTGGTGAAGGAAGGGAACGTTGCCGCGGGACTTCCCCTGCTTCAATCGGCGTTGCGGATTTTTTCACAACTCGCTGAGAAAATGCCGCACAGTACTTATATCTCCAATAATTTCGCAAATATTTACATGGAATTGGGCAATGCCCATTCTTCCTTAGCCTCCAGTCGGGAAACCTCGATAAGCCAGCGCCGTGCCCAATGGCTCGAGGCGCGTAAGTGGTATGAAAAGAGTAGGGTCGTGTGGCTTGCTCTGCAGCGTCAAGGTCAGCTGGCCATTTCGGAGAAAAACCAGCCAGACCTCGCCAGTCAGAAGATTAAGGGTTGCGAACTTGCGTTGGCCCGTCCCCTTTAGGCTTCCCGCCGGTTACGCCTTCGGCTCGTCCCCTGGAAGACAAATCTGATATCTTGCGGGTCCTATATGCAATCAGACCATCCTGACTAGTGGAGTTCAGATTGATCGGTCCGAAAGTTACGGAATAACGCGAAATTTCTTGTTGCTCTTGAGCGCGCCTCCAGTCGTCACCACTGAAACGAATCCGGTCTTGGCCCCAGAGGGAACCGTTGCGGTCATATAGGTATCCGAAAACACATGGAATTTCGCGGCTCGCACGCCGTTAAAAGAAGCCTTGGTGGTTTCAGTCAGTCCCTGCCCCAAAATGCCGACAGTGGCACCAGACTTCCCTGCGCTTGTCACCAGCGAGACGAAAGAACCTGCGCCCTCGTTCAAGCTGAAGAACACGCCCTCATCGACGGAGCCTCCCGCGTTCGTCGCACCATAGAGAATACCGTTGGTGTGCTGGACCATGGCCGAATCCAAGGACTCGCCATCGGTGCCATCGAAGTTGTGCTGATTGGAAAAGCCTGTGCCCGCTAGAGTGACGCGAAACAACGTTCCGTCAACCCCAGGCCCTCCCTGGACTGTTCCGCCATAGAGATTGCCATCGGCAGCCTGAACAAGACCCGCCAAGCCAGAACTTCCGTCGTTTTCAACAACACCGAAGTCGTGGATTACAGTTACCGCTCCTGCCGCCGTCATTTTGAAAATGGTCCCGACTCCAGCCGCTCCGCCCCTGATCGTGGTTCCGTAGAAATTTCCATCGTTTCCCTGAATGAGCGCGGAGCTTGGACCCTCGCCGTGCGCGGAATCGAAATTAAACAGCACAGTGAAATTCCCTGCAGGCGTGATTTTGAAGGCCACGCCGTCATCGTTGGTGCCACCGCTACCGGCTACTCCATAGAAACTTCCATCGGTTCCCTGCACTAAGCCAGCACTTGGCCATTTGCCATGTGTGTCGTCGAACGCATAGAGGACCGTCTCCGTGCCTTGGGGAGACAGTTTGTAAACGGTGCCTTTCGCGTTTGCTCCGCCGCCCTGGGTTGTGCCGTAGAAATTTCCGTCAATCCCCTGGACGGGTGCGCTGAAGGGGCTTGCGCCATCATCGCCGCTCGCAAAATGATGCAGAACGGTTATGACTCCAGTGGTCGTGACCTTATACACGGTCCCGCTGAAGTTGTTTCCTCCAAAGGTGGCCGTTCCGTAAAGATAGCCATCGTTGCCCAGGGTCACTCCGCTAACCGGACCATAGCCGTTGGTGTCGTTGAAGTTGTAGATCACGGTTAAAACACCGGCCGGAGTCACACGGTAAACCGTGCCGAAGTTCAAGGTGCCGCCGAACGGTGTGGTCCCGTAAAGGTTCCCATCCCGAGCCTGAGCGAGGACTCCCGGATTGGACGGGCTCAGCGGATCACTTCCCGTGGTGCCGAAGTTGTACAACAAAGAATAGGTTTGCGCCCTCGCGAGAGTGGCGAACACGCTTGACATCAAAATCGCGAGCAAGAGCAGACGCGCGACTTGACGCAAATCGGGACTGGTGCGGGTGGTTTGACGTTGGCTCATAACAGCTCCTTTGTCTATCTGCTCCTACATGCGGAGAAAGCCTGCAGACTGGCTCAGGGCGGTTTCGCCCGCAGTTAGACCCGCAAGGGCAAGCGCAAGGGCCAAGAATTAGCCCGAAGTATCGCCGTCGCACGCATCGCCCGGGAGCGGCACCGCACGTCGGATAATGGATGGCGTGTATTGTTGGGGCGAGTGGCGTTTCTATGTCGAGGCTTTCAAGACGCGAGCGTATGGCAAGTATCGCTTACCTTGTGACTCTCTTGAAGTCTTTCCCTGTCGGTCTTCCGCCCAAGTAGTGTGATGAGCCAAAATCACGCGGTTTTTCGCATTTCTATGTAGGAGAGGGCACCTCAAGTTGGGACGGCGGACGAGCGGGCTGGATCGTGATTCCGACATCCCATCCGGGAGGCAACTCGATTCAGAGACGGAGGGATGCGACATGTCCGACGGACCGAAAGTTTCCTGGTTTGATCAGCATGGCCAGAATCACAGCAAAAACTTTGCGTACGGGGTACCGAAATATCCGGGTCTGGTCGCGTCGATATTTTTTCCGACCGACATTTCTGACTTGGACGAGGACGATTGCGCCGCATTGGACGCGCTAGTAACCAATCTACAGTATCGGGTTCTGCTGTCGCCAATGCGCTTGCGCACGATCGGCTACGCCGATCCGCGGGGCACGGATGCCTACAACATGGCTCTGGGAATGCGCCGAGCAAATGGCGTGAAGCGCTACGTCGACGATAAGATGAAGAGGGCCGCCCGGACCACGAACTACTCCTGCACAGCACAGAGCCAGGGCGAGCGCCATCAATCGAAGAGTTGGGCCTTTGACCGGCGGGTCGACGTGTACTCCGATTACGTGCCTAAACGCCCGCCGATTGTGCTCGATTCAATCGCTGTGCCCGGCCGCTATGAGGGACCGCTCTCGGACAAGTTCAAATTTCGAACTATGACGGGTTCGAGCGTGGGAATGGGCCCCGTGGCGGCGCAGGTTCTGACCATCCAAATCCAAAATTCCCGCACCGGGAAAACGGCGACGTACACCTATTCAGGAGCCGGCTTTGGCGTGAGCTTTGGAGTCAATCGGCCAACCGACTGGGAGGAGATGCCGGTTCCGGTCTGGCTGGACGTGGATGACTTCGAAGGGTCGGGCCGCGTGGCTTCGGGTGGAGTCGGCTATGGCGGGAGCGTCTTAGTGTTTGATGGACCGAAAGAGCGCGGTAGGTCCAGCGAATCGATTGCCCTCGGCTTTGACGGGTGGGATGTAAGTGTCGGGTTCGAAGGGGACGCTTCCGGCTACTGGCATCGGAGGTGAAACGAGAGCGTTCGGCCGTGCCGATCCTCTTCATGGGTGAGGTCAGAACCACACTGCCAGGGCCGTCTGCCACGGTTAATCTTGGAGACCCGTTCGCCGTTGATGGAAAATCGCCACTACATTCATGTGGCCCCGTCGGGGCATGTGAGTGTAATGGCGCGTTCTCGACAGTTAGCCCGCAGAACTGCACTTGCCTCGCCCGCGCGGCGAGTAATTTTATCGGCGTCGGGGCGAGGTGATTCATTGTTTGTGGGAGAATCGGATACGGGTCACCGAGGCGCCTTGAGCAACACATACTAGTGCTCACCATCGTTGCATAATCCCGCTCGCCTTTTCAAATCGCATCAACGGCAGTGTTAGGGCACTACCCACTCATCGGCCCACCTACCTATCCTCAATGAGTGAAATGGCCTGTTTTCAACAGTTGGATTTAGAATGGTCCCGACATCGGAAAGCGATAGTCAGATGATCAAGGCGTTTGCTCGGGTCCTCACCCTTTTTCTTCCGCTCCTCCTCACATGTGCCCTATGCAGTGGACAATCCGATAAGGACTCCCAGAAACCCGATCTCAGCAAGTTCTCCAGCAACCAATTGATGGACTGCTTCGATGACGCCAAGATTTGCAGCGTTAGCAACCATTGGGATATTTCCGACGAACTTGTCCGGCGACTCCCGGCATTAACGACAGAGCAACTCGTCGCCTGTTTTGACGATTGGGACATCTGTCGTGCGGGTGAGGGGCTCGCCAGCGGTTGGCCAATCTCAGATGAAATTGCTCGTCGCGGCGATCCACACGAACTTCTGGTACGGTACTGGCGAGAGCGGAAGTGGCTGATCCGCGACGGTATCGAACATGTTGCTTATCACTTTGACACTCCCGAAGTGACTGCATTCATGAAAAGGGTTGTGGCAGAGCGTGTCAAAGACGGTGAAGACCGCTACTTCCCAGTGAACTATCTCGCCAAGAAATGCGACGAACACGCGCTAAAGGAACTCACCAGAGGGCGATACAGAAACCAGGGCAGCTTGCGGTACGAGACTAGCGTAGAGCTTTTTGGCAAGTGCAGCTATCGGCCGGCAATCCCCTATTTGGTCGATACTGCTGTTTACGATTGGTCATTCAACATTGCGATTGCCGCCGATCATAGCCTCCACGCACTGTATCCTGACGGCCCGAAAGATTTTGACAAGTTGGAAAAAATGCAAAGGTATTTTTGTGGTCGCGCAAGAGTCGAAGGCTTCAAGGTAAGCTGCAAAGCAGAGTGACGGCCTCATACTACTGCTAGTTGTCGAAAAGTCCCTATAGCGCTCATTGAGGCGTTTGGGCCCTAGGGGACGAGCTTAAACACCACAAAACCGGCTGTTCCATAAAGATTACCGGCCGCATCCATCACCAAACCGGCTGGCGGATACCCTCCGTCGGCTCCACCGGTGAAGCTATGCAGCAGAGTTTCATTGCCGGAGGGGTTCACTTTATAGACCGTTCCGTTTTGGTAGGGGCCGCCCCGGAAGGTTGTGCCGTACAGATTGCCTGCCGCATCGCGAACCAGGCCGCCATTCGGTTGGTATCCATTCTTGGTTTCGTCGCCGAAAGCATACAACACGGTTTCCACGCCACCGGCATCCACCTTGAAAACCACGCCGCATCCGTACGGAGGATTGCAAGTGAGATCCCCACCGCATAATTGCCAAGATGTCGGGATTGTCCGATTTCGCTCTCACGCCGCCGAGCGCACCGGGAACTTCGAAAGCAGAAGCTCCCAGCCCGCACGGTTTGTAAAGGCGGCGATATTGTTCAGCAGCATGATCGTCCACAGCCCTCCACCGTAGTTCGAGGCGTGAATGGCGGGCGTAATGATGCCGTCGACCTTGGCTGAAGGCTTCTCCTTCTGCTGACGCATCTGCATGTGATAAATGAAATAGGCCGTGACCGCGTCGAACTTACCGCTGGGCGCCGGCGCCGGAAACTTAAAACCTTGGGTATTGGCGAGCCCGATCAATTTCTGAACCGCCTGCACATCGGCGCTCGTGTTCGGACATTCCGGCGTGTCGCCCACTTTCTGGTCGACATTCAGGAATTTGTCGATGTCGAAGAACTGGCCCTTTAATTTCACCACGAACGGCATCGCGTGCCTCCAAGCTATATAGGTAAACTAAAACCCCGTTTCTTCTGACGGGAGCTAAATCGCCGAACCGCGCATCTGACCCACAGCGCAGAATTCTCCGAAGTGTCCCACAGCCGCGCCGACCGAGTCATCGCCGGGCCGAGCGCGTCAATCCCCTGGAAATTAGCAGGGCAAGGTACTCAGGGTCAACGGCTCCAGCGCGCAAGATAGTCCGCCGATTCTGGACGAGTGGTCGGCAAGCCGGAAGCGACCCGAGCCCCCTACCGGTGAGCAAGTCGTCTCAAATTGGCGAAACATCGCCAATGCACTCACCGACGCCGCATTAGTACTGGGAAGTCGGCTTAGTTTAAGCAACGAGGATAAGAACTCGCTGCACGGCAGTTCGGATTCCTGCAAGGATCGCGCATCAGGTATTTCGGCTGTAGGCAA
>Ga0209006_10002467_pt1 | contig 16859 bp, 15 predicted proteins | sample JacPin_JW_Ref_O2_FD_188567 | JGI IMG/M metagenome (GOLD analysis project Ga0209006, IMG submission 188567) | Forest soil microbial communities from Algoma, Ontario, Canada - Jack Pine, Ontario site 1_JW_Ref_O2 (SPAdes) (version 2) | ecosystem: Environmental > Terrestrial > Soil > Boreal... | reverse complement strand
TCACCCAGTTCCGAACCCGTGGCTGGTAGCGGATGGAGTCCACCCAGTTCCGAACCCGTGGCTGGTAGCAGACGGAGTCCACCCAGTTCCGAACCCGTGGCTGGTTTCATAGCCTAGAAAAGTATCGCGGCTGAAGGGAAGCGTTCCTCATTTTTCCCTTCAGCCGTGTTAGTATCGTGTTCCGCGAGCCTATATTGTTTAGCTAGGCACTTGGAGCGCAATGCTCGGTCATTCAATTTGGTCGGTCGGTATCGTGCTCGAGTTTTTGCTGGTCCTACGCGGTTACCAGCAAAGCCTTTTTCGTCGCTACCCGATTTTCTACGCCTACATTTCGTTCGTCCTTGTTACCGATATCGCTATGGGTGTGCTTCACTTCTCTGCACACACTTATCTATATCTGTACTGGATCGTTGAGTTCCTCGGGCTAGTCCTTGGCTGCCTGGTCTTCTTGGAGTTCTACCGAGTCGCACTTGGCGCGTATCCGGGAACCGCGCGTATGGCGCGTACCCTGTTGGCAGTTCTGTTCTTGCTGGCTTTGATCAAAACAGTCGTCGGCACTTTAAGCGTTCCACGCTGGTGGTTCGATGCGAAGCCCGCTCAAGTCGAAGGTATGTTGCGTGTGTGTGAACTTCTCGCGATTCTGTCCCTAATTGCTGTGCTGCTGGTTTATTCGATTCCAATCGGCAGAAATCTTCGCGGGATTCTGCTCGGCTACGGAGTCTTTGTGAGTTGGGCTGTTATCTGCCTCGCCCTGGTTGCTGCAGGAATCGCCAAGAGCGATTCGATATGGTCTTATACGTTTCCGCTTTCTTACCTTATCTCTTTGTTCGTATGGACCGTGCATCTCTGGTCCTATCAACCGAACCCGGTCCCGGATCGGGCAATCCCTCTCGAACAGGATTACCTTCGCGTTGCCGCTGCTACGCAGCGGCGTCTTCACACTGCGCGGGGTCACCTGGCAAAGGCGGTCGGCTCGTGATCAGTATCACCCTTGCGATCTTGATGTGTATGGTCGCCGTATTGTCGCTGGCGCTCCTCGCGACGCGCGGCTCTTCGGTCAAACGCGAACTCGCGTTTCGCTCCGATGTCCCGTTGTACGACGAAACGACTGGCGATCCATCTCTGTGCCCGCCGGAATTCGCGGCTCGAATTTTTTCATCGGCGGATTGGACGTTTGTGGCCGGCGAAAAGTCACCTGAAGTCGCACGTTTGTTTCTCGACGAGCGAAGAGTCGTCGCGTTGGTTTGGGTGCATCAGACCAAGACGGCGATTCATCGCATTATGCGTGAACACACGCGAGTGACGCGCCACAGTCAGGATTTGAATCTGGCTACCGAAGCGAAATTGTTCGGCCACTATCTTCAGCTCGTCGCGGTCTGTGACCTGTTGATCCTGGCCATCCAAGCGGCTGGGCCGTCGCGTGTCGGCGCGCTCGCAACTTACGCAGCCTCGCTCTCGCAAAGCTTTGCGGATGCGCAGCACGCTCTCGCCATCACGACTGCGGCTCGCGATTTGCGCGGCGCCAGCACGGCACATTGAAGGCCGGACAACTCCTTCTCGGTGTGCCGCGTCTCAATTGAAAATCGGCTCGCCCAGCCGCGCTTTACATGACCACGACTAAGCTCGTCACAGTTCAGGCTGCATACGACGATTTCCTGCAGCGCTCGCTTTCCAAGCTTTCGTGCGACCTCGCGCGCCTGATTTATCTGGCATCGACGCGCGACTACAACACCGGCACGTACCATCACGATGGTTTGGCTGCGCGCTTCAGTCCGGAAACTGCGGCAAAGGCGCTGGAAATTGCACATCGCCAGATTTTCTTGCAGCTATCGGCGTATTCGCTCGAAGAACTCGTCGAGCAGTTGCGGATTTATTTCGAGTCGTCGAAAGACGGAGCCACAGAAATTCTGCGCATGTGGCAAAAGCTCGAACCTTATCGGATTGCAATTCCGGTTGAAGTAAATCCAGCAGTGGCGCGGCTATTCCTGTCGAACGTCAGACTCGCTTTGGCAATTTGGCGGTCGCGTCAGGACCAGTCTCCGCCGGATCAGTGAGGCGCATCGCGACGGCGGTGACCTGCCCGACGATTTCTGCTTCCGTGCCGTAATTCAGTCTGCGCACGCCACGCCCCGAGAGCGGATGCGCCAGCAGCAACAAATGCCCATCCTGCATTTCGCACCAAGAGCAAGCGTAGCCGTCGCGCAATTCCACGAAATAAATGGGACGATCAAATTCCGTGCGCCAGCGGAACGGTTGAATCTTTCGCACGTGCGGATCGATCTGCACAAACGAACCCGGCCGCAGCAATGGCGACAAAGTGTTGTCCTGCAATCCGATATAGCCGTAAAGGCTGTGGCGCAGATCCAGATGTTGAATCAGCGCGATCGGCACTTCGCCCCAAACTTCCACCATGCGCGAGAGCAAATTTGTATTGTCGACGTCGAAGGAGCGATCGAAGCGCACCGGGAACGAAACCGTTTTGTCGGTGTCGTAGACTTCGAGTTGCGTGAGGTGCGTCTTCGGCAGCGGTGCGGAAAGCTGATGCTTCGTAAGGTGTTGAAGATCGACGCCGTAGAGCAACAAAATATCGCTGAACTTGATGCGATAGATCGAACTCAAACTATAAAGTTTAAAAATGCTCGGGACCGAATCCGAATTCTCGATTTGCGTCAGCCACGCGTTAGAAATATGAAATTCGGTATTGTCTTCGGCCTGCGCAATGCGATGGCTGAATTCAGCCACGTCGCGCGTGGTAATCCCTAAGCGGTTGCGGATTTCCTTCAGTTGCTCACTTGGAGGAAGTGCCAGAGCCATGCGGCATTCTACCTCAAGCACCTTCGGAAGTTATAATACGTTGGGATTAGTAACCGGGGCCCGGGTAGCAACCTCCCCTCGCCGTAAAGGCGCTCCAGATGAGCCTCTTAGCGTTTAGCCCACCTGCCTTCCGTTCCTGCTTCCTGTGCGCTATTCGGCCATTTCTCAATCGGCAATCGTCTTCGAAAGGGAGATGACTCCCGAGCAACAATTACAGGGCCGCATTCTGCTACACTCCTGTCGCCAAAATCCCCAAGGAGCCCTCGTCCCTATGCCGCGAGTCCGATTGCCGCAGACCGGAAAGAGAATTGTCGCTATCTCTCTCGTGTCCATCCTCTCGATCGCGACAGCGGTGATCGCTGGTCGCGCCCAGTCGCCCGCCGCGCCGGCGCAATCCTCTGGCTCCGCCGCTCCGCTGGCCGAGCAGCAATACAAAAACATCAAGGTGCTCAAGGGCATTCCGGCGGACCAGGTGATTCCCGCGATGGAGTTCATCACCGCGTCGCTCGGCGTCGAATGCGAGTTTTGTCACGTGCGTAGAGAACACGGCGGCATGGCGTTCGAGAAGGACGACAAAAAGCCAAAAGAGATCGCGCGCAAGATGATCCAGATGATGACCGCGATCAACAAAGACAACTTCGAGGGCAAGCGCGAAGTCACCTGCAACTCCTGTCATCACGGCGCGGCGCATCCCGCCGGCATCCCGCTCGTTGCAGTGGAAGGCGAAAAGCCGCCCATGGCGGAGCACGACAACAAACCCGACGGCAATCTCCCTCAGGCCGACGCGGTCTTTGAAAAATATTTGACCGCGGCCGGCGGCGCCGACGCGATCAAGAAAATCACGAGCCGCGTCGAGAAGGGCTCGACCAGCGGATTCGGCGACCAGCACTTCAGCATCGACTTTTTTGCGAAAGCTCCCGACAAGCGCATGTCGATCATGCATTTGCCGGGCGGCGAATCGACAACCGCGTTCGACGGCACGGTGGGCTGGCTGAGTTTCCCAGGGCGGCCGGTCCATATGATGAACGCGGCGGAAAACGCGGGAGCGGGAATCGACTCGGACTTCTATCTCGCGGTGAACGCAAAATCACTGCGCGCGAACTGGAAGCCCGCGCCGGGCGAAACGATCGACGGCCACCAGACAAATTTGCTCGTCGGCCAAACGGATGGGCAGACACCGGTGCGTCTGTACTTCGACGCGTCATCAGGATTGCTGGTGCGGTTGATCCGGTACACCGAAACTCCGCTGGGGCGATTGCCGACTCAGGTGGATTACGCTGACTATCGCGATGCGGATGGGGCGAAGATTCCGTACCAGTGGTCGATCTCGCGGCCGGGGAATCGGTTCACGATTCAGGTCGAATCCGTGCAGCAGAACGTGCCGGTCGACGACTCGAAATTTGTCGCGCCGCCACCACCTCCGCCTGGGCAGGCGCCCCCAGCGCATCCATAGACGTTTTCAGCTTTTTCCTTTCGATTCAATCGACACTCGTGCTGCCGGCACGGGGGTCAGCGGCGGACCCACGAGAAAACGGAGTAGGCGCTGCCGCCGATGGCGATGACGATCATTACGATCATGGTGATTTTCAGGGCGGGGGAGTTGGCGAGCGAGAGGATCCAGCGGCCGTAGATAGTGGCGAGGATGCCTTCGATGGTGAAGCGAAGCAGGCGGCCAACCGCTACGTAGGGCAGGACTTTTTTGAGCGGGACTTGCACCGCGCCTGCGGCTGCGACGAACAACGTAAAAGGGAATGGCGGCGGCATCAGGCTGCCGAGTGTTAGAGCCCATCCGGCATTTTTGCGCATCTGCGCCTCGACGTACTTCACGGCGCGCCCACCTTTTTTCGCGAGTTTTTCTCCCCCCTTTTTTGACACCCAAAGAGTGAGCAGGATCCCGCAGACGGAGCCGATCGTTGCGGCGATCACGTAATAGGGAACGCGGTCGTGGTGCCGCGCGGAGAGGCCGAGCAAGAGGAAGTCGTTGCCGAGAGGAACGAAAAGGAACGAAGAGTCGAGCACGCCGACACAGAAGAGGCCGAGGGCGCCGGCTTGATAGGCGAGACGAAAAAGGTGGTGAAAGAAATGTTCCAAGTTTGAGATGAAGAAGGTAGCGGAGATCCACGCGGAAGGGAATCGGGAAGGGATGGTAGGAAGGTGGTGGTGATGCGGATAAGAACGGGTGAAGTGGAGTCTGACCTGCGCCAACTCAAGAGCAGGTTTGGGCTGCGGCACCCGGGAACCGGGCCATTGGAGCGATGAAAATAGTTCTTGACAACGCCTATTGGAGTAGTATTCTCACCTACAATTGTAGTAGACAAGTATTGAGCGAGCAGGTTGGAACAGTTGGAAGGGCGGTGAAGTGAGGCTATGACGAAACCGAAACTTACGAAATTGGAAATGAAGGTGATGGAGCTGCTGTGGCGGGTGCCGCAGGCTTCGATCCGGGAAATACAGGAATCGTTTCCGGCGAAGGGGCGGCCTGCATATACGACGGTGCAGACGGTGGTGTACCGGCTGGAGACGAAGAAGGCTGTGCGTCGCGCTCGGAAGGTCGGAAATTTCCATGTGTTTGAGGCGACGGTGTCTCGCGACGATGCGCAGCGGAAACTGATCGACGATTTGCTGGCGCTGTTCGGCGGGAGTTCCCAGCCGGTGATGGCGCACCTGATTGAGTCCGGGAAGTTGACACTCGATGACGTGAAGGAAGCGGAGAAGTTGCTGAGAGAGCTTGATCGGAAGGAGAAGACGAAATGAATGCGAATTTTCTTGCGGATGTTTGGCGCGACGTTTCCCCGGCGCTGGGGAATCATCTTTGGCAATCGACGATTTTCGCGACGGTCGTGGCGGCTCTGACGCTGGCGTTCAGAAGCAATCGAGCGCGCACGCGCTACTGGCTATGGTTTGCGGCCTCGCTAAAATTTATTTTTCCGTTCTCACTGCTGGTAAGTGTCGGCAGTTATTTCGCGATTCCTCACGCGCAGATCGCGCCGAAGGCCACGTACTACTCTGCTTTCGAGCAGTTCAGCCAGCCGTTCGCTGCGAACCAAGTCGCGTCGTTCGCGCGATCGACTCCGGACGTCACTGCGACTCATCCCGCGACCTACTATTTGCCGTTGTTGCTCGTGGTTTGGCTCGTCGGAACGCTCATCGTCCTTGCGGTGTGGCTCGCGCGTTGGTACAGAATCTCCGCGATAGCGAAGAGAGCGACTCCACTTCACGAAGGTCCTGAGGCTGCGATCGTTGCGCGACTCCAGCGAGATGAAGTCGCGCGTGAGAAAGTCGGAATCGTTTCCACCGCGGCGACCATTGAACCCGGCATTTTTGGAATTTTCCGGCCGATTCTGCTCTGGCCGGCGTCGATTTCCGGGCAACTCACGGAAGCCCACACGGAGTCCATCGTCGCGCACGAGTTGTGTCACGTGCGGCGGCGGGACAACCTCACTGCTACGCTCCACATGCTCGTTGAATCGCTGTTCTGGTTCCATCCGGCCGTTTGGTGGCTCGGCAATCGTCTCGTCGAAGATCGTGAGCGCGCGTGCGACGAAGCGGTTGTCGAGTCCGGCCGCGAGCCGCATGTGTATGCCGAGAGCATTCTCAAGGTGTGCGAATTCTGCGTTGAGTCTCCGCTGCCTTGCGTGCCGGGAGTGAGCGGCGCCGACCTAAAGCGGCGGATCGCCAGCATCATGTCGCACCGGCCGGCGCGGTCGTTGAGCCTGGGACGCAAACTTTTAATTGGGGTGGCCGTGGTTATGGCGATTGCTGCGCCGATTCTTGCGGGGGCGTTGCACGTGCCGGCGAATCTCAATGCGGATCGACTGACATCCACGACGGCTTCGACGCCGAAATATGCGTCGGTGACGATCGCGCCGAGCGCGGACCCGAGCAACGCGAGTCGGGCCATTTTGATGATCGGCGCGGATCAGTTCGTGTCTAAGAATTCTTCGCTGATGCAGGTGATTCGTGCGGCTTATGGCGTTGAGGATGATCGCGTTGTCAATGCGCCTGCTTGGCTCGGTACCGACAAGTACGATTTCGTAGCGAAGGCCGATGCGCCGCTCGCTGGGCAAAATATTGAAGCGAGCGGACGAATTCAAAATCGGATGCTGCAGGGCGTTCTCGAAGACCGGCTGAAGCTGAACGCTCATTTCGAAGTGAGAGATGTTCCCGTCTATGCGCTGGTGATCGCGAAGAACGGGCCGAAGTTGCAAATGTCGACGGTAAGCGATGCGAACTCGGGATCTGCAACGGCCAGCGACAGCAAGATGAGACGCGGTGGGTTTCACATCGAGGGCACGGCGCTGATCGGCAATGATGTTCCGATCGACGCGCTGGTCTTTCACTTGTCGCGGCAATTGCATCGGACGGTTCTGAACGAAACAGGCCTTTCGGGAACGTACGAGTTCACGCTGAAGGCTCCGGATGGCGTGGCGATCGGTATCGACAATGCAGCGCCGCCGGAATCGTATGAACCGGCGCTGTCGTCCGCAATGACGGACCAACTCGGGCTGACACTCGAGCCTCGGCAGACCAAGATGGAAGTGCTCGTGATCGATCACGTTGAGAAGCCGTCGACGACGGAGTCGCGGGTCGTGAGTCCTGAGGCGGCTGGTCATTTCGAAAATGCTTCGTTCAAGTCGGATGAGCCGGTTTCGTCTGGTGAGGTGACCATCAAGCCGGATCCGGAGGCGACGGCGAAAGTGAAAGCGAATAGCGCGCCGATCGTTTCGCGGGCGATGTGGAAGGACGGGGAATTGAATGCGACAGGAATGACGCTGCATGCGCTGATGATGCTGAGATTTCAGCAGCTGGAGGACTCGCAAGTTGTCGGCGGGCCCGACTGGATGAAGACCGAGGTTTTTAATATTCACGCCAAAGTGAGCGCTGCGGTGATGGCGGAGTGGCCGAAGATGACGAAGGAGCAGCACGTGGCGGCGGAAAACGCGATGCTGCAAAGTGTGCTGACGACCAATTTCGGATTGAAGGTGCACCAAGAGACGAAAGTCGAACCGATGTACGCGCTGGTGGTTGATAACGCGGCGAAGCTGCAACCGTTTGATGACTGCCCGCCGACTGCACCGAAGGCGCGACCTGTGACTGGGGAACCGCCGGCAAACGTCGATCCGAGTGGGACACCAATCGATTGCGGAATGATGATGGTGATGCCGGGTGAGATTCGCGCGAACAAGATTCTGATTTCGAATCTGCTGCGGTTTCTGACGGTTTATTCAGGGAGAACTGTGCAGGACAAGACGAATCTGACGAAGAGGTATGACGTGAATTTGAAGTTTACGCCGGATGCGAGCGTGCTTGCGGCGTTGCCGCCGCCACCGCCGGGACTGAAACTGCCAGCGGCTGATCCGAATGGGCCGTCATTGTTCGATGCGCTGGTGCAGCAGACCGGGTTGAAGTTGGTGCCGCAGACTGGACCGGTGGAGATGCTGGTGGTGGATGCGGCTGCGATGCCGGGGGAGGGGACGGGCTCGGGACGGTAGTTAAAGATCGCACGACAACTCATTCAATCTTGCGGACATGGGGCGCAGCGGTGCCGCGCCCCTGTTTGCTTTATGGCTGCTTTGGGGCGTTGGGCGCGGATGGGGCGGGAGATGTTTCGGTGACACTTGGGGGGTGGTCATGTGTTAAAGTGCGGGGCAAGTAGCTAACCGACCTGAAGCCACATTCGTGGCGGGAGTATGCAGATGACAGCTCAACCCCAGGCCCAAATGGCCCGTGATGCCGCGTCTTTGATGCGTCGCTGGTTCGAGGAAGTTTGGAATCAAGGGAAAGAACTCACAATTGACGAGATGTTTCCGCGCAACTCGATCATGTGGGGAGTGAGCCGGCCGGATGCGTCGTCGCGTGGGCCGGAGGAATTTCGAGCGTTTTTTCAGGCGATGCGGCAGACGTTCACGGGCATGCACATCGATCTTGAGGACGTGGTGCAGCAGGACGATGTGGCGTATGGGCGGTTCAAGGTGACCGCGACGCACAGCGGTGGCGGATTCGGAATGGCGGCTAGCGGGAAGACGATCACGTTGGTGGGAATGTGCTGCCTGAAGGCGGCGGATGGTGTGATTGTCGAGGGGTGGAATGTTTGGGATCAGATTGGGCTGGCGCGGGAGTTGGGGTTGTTGGGGGCGCCGGCGTTGCAGATGTTTCCGTAAGGTAAGACGCCAATCAAAATAAATCTTTTCGGACACGGGGCGCAGAGTGCTGCGCCCCTAATTTTTTTGCGATGCATTTCTGGGTGAGCGCCGGATCGTGCCGAGAAACGCCGGCGCTACCGGTGGCTATTCATAGCGGAGGGCGGTCATGGGGTCGGTGCTCGCGGCGCGGCGGGCGGGGGCCAGGCTCGCGGCGACGGCGGAGGCGACGAGTAGGACGACGACGAAGGTTAGGATCAGCGGGTCGCGTGAGGTTTCGTTGACCCAGCGGGTGGCGAGTTTGCTGAAGGCTACGCTGAGAATGAGGCCGACGATGAGGCCGGAGCCGACGCTGCCTGCGGTGGAAGATAAGACGAGGCGGAAGACGTCGGTGGCTTTTGCGCCCAGCGCGAGGCGGATGCCGAATTCGTTGGTGCGCGTGGCGACTCCGTACGAGACGACGCTGTAGAGACCTACCGCGGCGAGAACCAAAGCTAAAACTGCGAAGACGGCGAACAGCGTGGCGATGAAACGCTGCTGGCTGTAGACGTCTTCGTCTTTGATCCACGTCTCGAGATCGCGGACCTGCATGACTTGCTGTTCGCGATCGATCTGGATGAGTTGCGCGCGGATGTCGTGGAGGATGGAGAGCGGCGGAACTTTGGTGCGCACGAGAATTTGCGTGAACATGCGCATTTGCAGCGAGTAGGGGACGAAGACGGCGGGTTTGACGGGCTCGCGGAGACCGTCGTTGAGCGCGTCGCCCGCGACGCCGATGATTTGCAGCCAGCCGTCGGGATCGGGAGCGGCGGGAGAGTACGGCGGCTGATCTTTCAGCGTGGGGATGCGGATTTGCTGGCCGATGGCGTTGCCGTTGGGCCAGAACTGGCGCGCCATGGTTTGGTTGATCACTGCGAGATGCGCGCCGCGCATGATTTCGGAGTGGTCCCAGAGGCGGCCTTCGATCATGGGAATGTGAAGAACGGAGAAGTAACCGGAGTCGATGAAGTTGATTCGGGCTTCGGGAGATTCGGCGGAACCTTTGCCGAAGATTTCGACGCGCTGGTCGTTGCCGTTGGAGGGAGGAGTGGCGTTGGTGGATATGCCGGCTTCGATGACTTCGGGCATGGCGGCGATGCGCGCGCGAATGTTCTCGAAATATTGTGAGCGGGCTTGCCAATCGTCGTAGGTGTTTTGGTGAACGGGAATGGGGACGGACATCGTGTTGTGCGGCTCGTAGCCGAGATGCGCGGAGAGGATGCGGAGGAAGCCTTTGCCGGCGGCGCTGGCTACGGTGAGAAGAAGGATGGTGAGCGCGACTTGTGCGGCGATGAGCGCGTTGTGCGCGCGCTTGGCGCTGGCGCTGCCGGCGACGCGGCGTCCGCTGCCTTGCATGAGGCGCGCGATGTCCGGGCGGGAGAGTTGGAGCGCTGGCGAGAGGCCGAAGATCACGGAGGTAACGAGTGCGAGGCCGACGCAGAAGAACAGGACGGGAATGTTGACCTTGATGACGGACTCGGCGGGGAAGCGATGCGGCATCCACGCGACGATGAGCGGGAGGCTCTTCCAGGCGATGAGGACGCCGAGAAGGGCGCCGGTGAGGCCGATGCCGAGCGACTCGGTGAGAAGTTGACGAATCATGCGAGATCGATCGGCGCCGATGGCGGCACGGACGGCGAGTTCGTGCTGGCGCTCGGTGCCGCGGGCGAGGAGCAGGATCGAGACGTTGCCGCAACCGATGAGGAGCAGCGATGCGACGGCGCCGAGCAGGATGTAAAGCGTGGTGCCGAGCGGCCGAGCGTAGAGTTCGACGATGCTGCGAAGGCTGATGCGGAAATTTTCAGGATAGTTTTTCGGGTTATCTTTGGCGAAATTTTCGAGCATCGGTGTCAGTTCGGCGGTGGCTTGGGCGACGGTGACGCCCGGCTTGAGGCGAAGCGAGACGCCTTCGAAGATGTGCGGGTCTTCGGTGAGTTTAAGAGGGAGATAGAGCTGCGCTTCGCCCCATTTGAAGCGCGGAGGCATGATGCCGACGATCTGGTAAGGCTTGTGGACGAGTTGAATTGTGCGGCCGACAACGTTGGGGTCGCCGAGGTAATAGCGCTGCCAGAATTCGTAAGTGAGAACGACGACGGGCTGCGCGTCCTGGCCATAGGGAGCGTCGGACGGCGTTAGCCAGCGACCATAGAGCGCCGCGACTCCCCAGTGATTAGGTGCGTTCGGGGTGATGTAACTGGTGTTGACGTCCTCGGGAATGTCGCCGTCGGTGGTCGTGAGATTCCAACCATCTAAGCCGACAGCACTTTCGACGGATTTGGCCTGGCGGATCTGTTGGATTTGCGGTCCGCTGAAGCCGACCCCACGGGTGTTGCCGGACTTGTCGAGGAGCCGGAACTCGACCATGCGCTCGGAAGCGGGGTAGGGGAATGGGTCGATGAGAACCGCGTAAATGACGGAGAAGACGGCGCTTGTGGCACCGATGCCGAGGGCGAGGGAGAGGACGGCGGTGAGGACGAAGCCCGGGCGCTTGCGGAGTTCGCGGGCGGAGTATTGGAGGTCGGAGAGGATGGATTGCATGGATGCACCTCGCGAGGCGATTGGCTTTGGCTCGGCTCAGTTTATGGACGAGATTTGGGCTTCCTAGTTAGGGACGATGTTACAGCGGCAAAGGTTTGATCGAAGTTGCGAGGCTCTTGGGCGTTGAACGAGGCGGTAAGCGGGTGACGGTTTGGCGGGTGGCGATTTGTGGCGTTCAACGGATTGGGCACATCAAATTAGGGGGCAGAGGCGTCGTGTATAATTGAGGTTCAGGGGAATTGCGGCGTTTCAAATGGGGAATACGGACTCCAAAGCTACTGTAGCTTCCAAAGCTGCTGATCCTTCCAAGAAGAAGGTTGAGGCGACGTCGTCGGTGAAATGGCGGCGGCGGGCGAGGTTCGTGCGGTCGCGGACGCGCGAAGTGCTGAAAATCGCCAAGGCAGTGGTGTCGACCAAGCATCCCTTCCTGGTACACGTCATCCCGATGCGGCGCTGCAATCTGGATTGCGGCTATTGCAATGAATATGACGATGTGTCGAAGCCGGTGCCGCTGGAAGAAATGAAGCGGCGGCTGGATTTGCTGGCCGACATGGGCACGTCGATGATCACGATCAGCGGCGGCGAGCCGTTGATGCATCCGGAACTGGAAGAAGTGATCCGGCACATGCGGAAGCGCGGCATTTACGCCGGGATGATCACGAACGGATTTTTGCTGAGCAAAGAACGGATTGCGAAGCTGAACGATGCGGGGCTGGAGTTTTTGCAGATCAGCATCGACAACGTGACGCCGGATGAGGTGTCGAAGAAGAGTCTGAAGACGCTGGATTCGCGGCTGGAGTGGCTGTCGCAGTACGCGGTATTTCAGGTGAATATCAATTCGGTGCTGGGCAGCGGAGTGAAGAATCCCGAGGATGCGCTGACGATTGCGAAGCGCGCGGTGGAGTTGGGATTCACGAGCACGGTGGGAATTATTCACGACGGCGAAGGTCAGCTCAAGGGATTGAACCCGCGGCAGATCGAGATTTTTGAAGAGATCATGTCGATGGGGAAGACTTCGTTTTCGCGGTTTAACGATTTCCAGCACAACGTGGCGCGCGGGAAAGAGCACAACTGGCGGTGCCGCTCGGGCTCGCGATATTTGTACGTGTGCGAGGACGGGCTGGTGCATTGGTGCTCGCAGCAGCGCGGATATCCTGGGATTCCGCTGGATCAGTACACGCCGGAGATGCGACACCGCGAATATTACGTGGAGAAGTTTTGCGCGCCGAAGTGCACGGTGTCGTGTGTGCAGCAGGTCGGAATATTGGATAACTGGCGCGGGAAGCAGACGTTGAAGCCGAAGCCGATGGCGCCTCCGACAGTGGCGGCGGGGCAGTTGGTGCAGATTGGCGCGCCGGGGCAACAGCGGTGACTGGCGACTGGAAGAAGTCGACAGTCTAAAGTCGGAAGTGAAAACCTGCCAATGCGAACAGGGCTGCCGATGGTTCACCGGGGATCGATGAATTGGTAGTTGCTGGCTTGTACCCCCTCCCCATGGTTTTGCACAAGAATATGATTCTGTGGGGGTTGCAGGCGCGCGTTGCGCAAGAATGTGATTCTAAGGGGTTTGCGAGTGAACGGAGCTTGCGACGGACACCGAAGCAACGGGTAACTCTTTTGGCCTTGCGGACTTGCGCTCTCGACCTTGCTTGCCTCCAATGATCGTCCGAGGAGGTCCATTGTTTTCCGGTGCGGCACGGTCGTCGCAGCGTGGTGTCGCCCGCATGATCCAAACGTCTCGGTGATACTCGGACTTTGGAGCTAACTGCCCTTCTGTAGTTCCTTCCATTGCACATCGGCCCGAGCGGTTGATTGACTGCAAGCACGTTGTTTCCAACAATTGATCCATGGCGGAAGCAGCGATTCAGGCTGAGAACCTGACGAAAGACTATCCGTTCGGGTTCCTCCATTTAAAGAAGAAGAGGTCGCTGGAAGGCTTGACCATGCAGGTCGAGGACGGCGAGGTGTTCGGATTTTTGGGTCCGAACGGGGCCGGGAAATCGACGACCATCAAACTGCTGGCGGGGCTCATTTTTCCGACGGCGGGTAACGCGCGGATTTTGGGGAAGCCGATCAGCGACATCTCGATGCATCAGGACATTGGGTATCTGCCCGAGCAGCCGTATTTCTACGACTATCTGACTGCGGCCGAACTGCTGGACTACTTCGCACAAATTCACAACTTCAAGGCGACAGAACGACGCGAACGTGTCGATCGCATGCTGAAGAAAGTCGGACTCGAGACGGCGCGGAAAATTCAACTGCGAAAATATTCGAAGGGCATGCTGCAGCGCGTCGGATTGGCGCAGGCGATTCTGCACGATCCCAAAGTGGTGATTCTGGATGAGCCGATGTCGGGACTTGACCCGCTAGGGCGCCGCGAGGTGCGCGACATCATCCTGGAATTGAAGAAGGAAGGCCGGACGGTGCTCTTCTCGACGCACATTTTGTCGGATGCGGAGATGCTGTGCGACCGCGTTGGCGTGATCGCGGGAGGGAAGTTGCGCGGCGTCGGCGCGCCCGATGAGATCGTGGGAATCCAGGCGCACGGGATGGAGATTTTGTTCGAATTGCCCGGCGACAAGGTGAGTGCGCCGAGTGCGTCGGCATTGCTTAGCAAGGCGACACGCACCGGCAACCGCTACCGAATGCACATCGAAGAAGCCGATGTTTACCCGACGCTGGACCAGCTAAAAAATGCCGGGGCGCGCATTTTGTCGGTGACGCAGATGAAAGCGTCGCTGGAGGAATTTTTCATGGGACTGGTTTCCGCGGATCGCGCGCGAGCGAACGCGGTGGATGTGCACGGAAAATGACGCGCGTCGGCGTAGTTGCGCTGAATACGTTTCGCGAAGCGGTGCGAGACCGCGTGCTGTACAACCTCGTGTTTTTTGCGCTGCTACTGATGGCGGCGGCGGTTGTGGTGGGACAGGTTTCGATCGGGATCGAGCAGATTGTCATCGTCAACCTGGGGTTGAGCGCGATCTCGGTCATCGGCTTGTTGATGGCGGTGTTCATCGGGGTAGGGCTCGTTTCGAAGGAGATGGACAAGCGCACGCTGTATGCGCTGCTGGCGAAGCCGGTGCGGCGCTGGGAATTCCTGCTGGGAAAATTTGGCGGATTGCTGCTGACGCTGACGATCAATACAGCGGCGATGGCTGCGGGTTTGTATCTGGCGCTGTTTTATGTGAAGCACTCGATCGAGCTCGCGGATGGCGTCGCTCTCGTCGCGATTTATTTTATTTTGTTGAAGCTGGCGCTCGTGGTGGCGCTGGCGCTGCTGTTTTCGTGCTACACGACGCCGCTGCTGGCGATCCTGTTTACCGGTGGATTGTATGTGGCGGGACTATTCGTCAAAGAGATGCGAGGGTTGCACAGCGACACGATGGCGCCGGCAATACAGGTTTTCTTGCGGTGGCTGTCCTACGTACTTCCCAATTTCGAGAATTTCGATGTGATGGCGTCGGCGGCGCATGGACGACATATTCCTGCCGCATTGATCGCACAGAACACCGCTTATGCAGCGCTCTATTGCGCGATCGTGCTTGCGGCGGCAGTGACGATCTTTTCCCGCCGAGATATGAAATGAGGTCGCGGAACATTCAGTCGCTCCTGTTGTGCTGCCTGCTTTTTCCAGGTTTCGCGGGCGTGTGGAAGCTTCAGGAAAAAATTGACGCGCAGTTCGACGGGATGCACCAGGAAGCCGACGACCTCGTATTACGCTCGGGAAAATTGTTGAAAGTGATGAGCCTGGAGTACGCGCCTTTGATGGCGGATTTGTACTGGACGCGGGTGGTGCAGTATTACGGCGACAAGGCCGTGCGGCACGATCCCCATTTTGAGCTGCTGTGGCCGCTACTCGACGTGACGACGACGCTCGATCCCAACCTGCTTGTGGCGTATCGGTTCGGGTCGATGTTCCTTAGCGAGAACGCGCCACAAGGCGCGGGGCGTCCCGACCTTGCGATTCAATTGATTCAACGCGGGATTCAGGCCAATCCGGAATATTGGCGTTTTTACGAAGACCTGGGATTCATCTACTACTTCGAATTGCACGACTACGACAAGGCTGCCGCGGCGTTTCTGGAAGGCAGCAAGAATCCAAATGCAAAGACGTGGATGAAGGTGCTTGCGGCGAAGGTAAGCGAGCAGGGAGATAGCTCGGAGACTTCAGCGTTTTTGTGGAACGACATCTACACGACCACGACCGATCCACAGATGAAGGAGAATGCAGCGACGCATCTGCAATTGCTGAAGAGCGACGAAGATTGCAAGGCGATCGATGCAGTGTCGGATGATTTTCAAAAAAAGAATTCGCGACGGCCGTCTTCGATTGAGGAATTGGTCAGCGCGGGAATGTTAAAGGGCGTGCCGGCCGATCCCGCGGGCCAATCCTACGTGCTGGACGCTGACGGCAAGGCGCAACTCGATCCGGAGAGTCCGCTGGCGAAGAAGAAGAAATTCTACGGCAAGACGCTTTCCAACCTGGCGAACCAAAACAAGTAGTACAACGCTGGAGATTCGCAATTCGGCTGCGATCGTGATTTTTCCGATCGATTAGGTGATTGGGTTGTGCGCGCAAAAGCGGCGCGGGAGCGCCGCACTCCAAAAAATTATTGAGTGACGCAGAGGAGGGTCATCTGTGGGTCGATGACGATCTTGTGTGGATCGGTCTTTGAAATAAAGCGAAAAGAAGTTTCAGGACCGGAGGCGACGACGGTTCCGAGATACGTTGCATGGCCCGCGGTCGAGCCGGCATAGAGCGGGACCGGAGCGAGGAAGGAATGCGGGACGTTGTCCTGAAACAACTTTCCGCTAACGAGAATGCCCTTCTCGGTGTTGCGAGTGGTGAACTGGACACGATAGGAAGGGATACCCGTTCCGCGCACCCACTGATCAAAAAACCACTCCATGGAGTGCCCGCCTTCAAGATCCATGGACTTCGTCATCACGGCTTCGACTTCGTGCTGAAGGTCTTCGGTCGATAATGCCCGGTACGCATACTTGGTCACCAGCGTATGCAACAGAGTGTTGAACCGCTCGTCGGGATTCTTCGTGTTGGGCTGGCGCAGTTCTTCGCGGAGCATGTGTATGACCCAGGCGCCCTTGCTGTAAATGACCTGATCGAAACCAAGAGGCGACCTTGACGAATTCAGGCGCGTGCCGAGGTCGAGAGCGCCGATGTCGGAAAAGGTTTCATCGGTTTCGGGAATCTTTGCGACAAGACTGTCGCGATAGCGGGTGAGCCACATGCGAAGCGAGTGATCGCCGGTGTGCTTCTGTGTGTCGGCAAAAAGCAGCGCCAGGTAATTCGCCATGGCTTCGTCG
>Ga0209006_10002466_pt1 | contig 16864 bp, 15 predicted proteins | sample JacPin_JW_Ref_O2_FD_188567 | JGI IMG/M metagenome (GOLD analysis project Ga0209006, IMG submission 188567) | Forest soil microbial communities from Algoma, Ontario, Canada - Jack Pine, Ontario site 1_JW_Ref_O2 (SPAdes) (version 2) | ecosystem: Environmental > Terrestrial > Soil > Boreal... | reverse complement strand
CGTCAGCACGGCGCAAGTGAAATCGACATCTCAGTCGAAGTTTGTGCTCTCCAGTCCAGACGCGCAGCTCGCGGCGAAAGTCCCGGAAGTCTACACCGCAAACGTCTTCGGATGCTCCGGAGGAAATATGTCGCCTCCCCTGCAGTGGATCGGTGCGCCGGCTGGAACGAAGAGTTTTGTCGTAACGCTATTTGATCCAGACGAGCACGGCGATCCCTCGGGATGGTGGCACTGGATCGTTTATAACTTGCCGGCTACCGTCGACAAGCTACCCAAGGGAGCCGGTACTGAGCACAGCTCCGTTCTGCCGCCTGGTACCATGCAGGGCCGCACAGATCTCGGCAATGACGCCTATCACGGCCCCTGCCCGGACAAGGGAGATCCGCCGCATCGCTACACGTTTACCGTGTATGCGTTGAGCATCGAGAAGCTTGACGTGCCCCCCGACTCCAGCGGAGCGATGGTGGTATCGACTGCTAAAGAACATTTATTGGGGAAGGCGGTCTTCGTCGCGCACTACGGACGTTGAAGGACCTGGTACGGTAATCTGTTTCACTAATCCATTTCACTATGCAGCAATCGGAAGAAGTGCTGGTCGCCGGGCTGTTGGATGCTCAAAGAAAGGCCCAGGGGCTGTTCGCTGAGATCCAAGAGCAGAACCTGATTCGGCCGGGCGCAAAGGAAACCGAGATTAACGAAGGCATCTATGCGCTTGCCGGGAGCATGTACGGGATCTCGCGCTATTGGCACAAGCGCATCGTGCGCGCCGGGCGGAACACTTTGGCGCCGTACGATGAGAATCCCCCGGACTTGACGGTCGGAGAGGATGACATCGTCTTTCTCGACTTCGGTCCCGTGTTCGAGGAGTGGGAGGCCGATTTCGGGCGTACGTACGTTGTGGGAAACGATCCTTTGAAACACAAGTTGTGTCGCAACATCGGGGAGGCGTTTGCCAACGGCAAGCGGTATTTTCATGAACATCCTGAAATCACCGCGGCAGAGCTGTACGAGTATGCGCAGAAGTTAGCGGAGCAAGCTGGCTGGGAGTACGGCGGCCCTATCGCAGGACATCTGATTGGCGTGTTTCCACACGAGAAAATCGCAAACGATAAAATCACTCTTTATGTCCATCCCAAGAACCCCACCCGCATGCGGATGCCGGATGCTTCAGGCCGTGAGCGGCACTGGATATTCGAGATTCACTTTGTGGACCGGGTGCGGGAGATCGGTGGATTCTACGAAGAACTGCTGACGATCGGTTGAATTCATTCATTCACTTAGCTGACACGATGGTTTCCACTCTTCCGCACGTGCATGGCGTAAATCTCGATTCACAAACTCGTTGCGAGCATTATCACGGGCCGACTGACATTGTTGCGATCAAGATGAAGTGTTGCGGCCTTTACTATGCTTGCAAAGATTGCCACCTGACGCTCGCCGATCATCCGATAGCAGTCTGGCCCGAGAGTGAATGGGACCAGCAAGCAGTATTCTGCGGCGCCTGCGGCGCAATGCTGACGATTCTGCAATACATGCAGAGTGACTCTCGCTGCCCCGCTTGCCGGGCGCAGTTCAATCCTGGGTGTCGCAACCACTATCACTGTTACTTCCAGATTTCCCCGGTTATCGAGCAAGTGGTCGAGAAACATCCAGAGGTGTCGCGGGAAAGGCGGCATGGTTGAGCATGGCGAACCTAACCAACCGAAAGACGATTCACATCGAATGGGGCGACTGCGACCCCGCTCAGATTGTCTTCTACCCGCGCTACTTGGCCTACTTCGACGCATGCACGACGGCGTTGTTTAAGAAAGCCGGCCTATCGAAGCGGCAAATGCTGAAGACCTACCAGATCGTGGGCATTCCTCTGGTCGACCTGCGCGCGTCATTCAAGGCCCCGTCGCGATTCTCGGACACAGTAATCGTCGAATCCGAGATAACCGAGTGGCGCCGCAGCAGCTTTTGCGTCCACCATCGGTTGTTCAACAAGAATGTCTTGGCCGTGGAATGTTTTGAGATCAGGGTCTGGGCAGTAACCTCGGAAGCCGACCCAGAACGAATTGAGAGCAGACCCGTGCCGCGCGAGGTGATCGAGAAGTTTTCTGCGGAAGACAATCCCGACGCTACTCATCGGAAATCGCGACGAAAGAGGCGATGAGAATACGAACACAGGTTGGGATTGTAGGAGCTGGACCGGCAGGGCTTGTCCTGTCGCACCTTCTGCACCGCCAAGGAATTCATTCGGTTGTGGTCGAGGCTCGAAGTCGCCAGCACTGTGAGCAGCGGGTGCGAGCGGGAGTCCTGGAGCAAGGCACCGTCGACCTTCTGATAGAAATGGGCATAGGTGAGCGAATGAAGCGGGAAGGCCTGATCCATGATGGCGTGGAAATCCGTTTCAGAGAGCAGGGGCATCGCATCGACTTCAAAGCATTGACGGGGCACGGCATCACAATCTATGCCCAGCAGGAAGTTGTGAAAGACCTAATCGCGGCGCGCCTCGGAGCAGACGCTGAAATTTTCTTTGAAGCTGAGGGTGTCACCGTTCGCGACTTCGATTCGACAACACCGAAGATACGATTTCACAACCATGGCGAGCCTTCGGAGGTCCTTTGTGATTTCATTGCAGGCTGCGATGGTTTTCACGGAGTCTGTCGCCCAAGCATAGAAAATGCCTTAGTTATCTATGAACGGGTTTTTCCGTTCGCCTGGCTCGGCATTCTGGCGGCTGCGCCACCTTCTTCCGAGGAGCTCATCTACTGCTACCACGATCGAGGGTTTGCCCTGCACAGCATGCGGACTCCGGAGATTACCCGGCTGTATCTCCAATGCGCTCCCGACGAAGACCTGGCGCTGTGGCCCGACGAAAGAATCTGGGAAGAATTACAGACGCGCCTCATCACTCGCGACGGGCGCAGGCTAACGGAAGGCGCCATCTTGCAGAAAGGCGTTACTGGGATGCGCAGTTTCGTCGCGGAGCCGATGCAATACGGCAGGCTCTACCTGGCAGGAGATGCGGCGCACATCGTGCCTCCGACTGGCGCAAAAGGGCTCAACCTTGCCGTGGCTGATGTTGGGGTGCTTGCAGCCGCATTCGCAGAATTCTATGCTTCGGGAAATCTCCAGCTTCTCGACCATTACTCAGAGACCTGTTTAAGACGGGTATGGTTGATTCAACGTTTTTCTCTATGGATGACTTCGATGCTGCACCGGATTCCCGGGAATGACAGGTTCGAGGAGCATAGGCAGTTGGCCGAACTGGATTACCTGACAAGCTCGCGTGCTGCGGCTCAAACCTTCGCCGAGAACTACGTTGGGCTTCCGATGAGCTGAATGGACGTACAATCGGTAGCAACAAGGTACGAGTGAGGTTTGGATTGTGAGATGAGCATGTCTTCTTCACTGATTCCGAGCAAGAGTAGGAAACCAAGGAGACCTGTTGCGCCCTTTAGGCGGCACGAGCCGGGGACCCAGCCGGACTATTTCTATCCCACGTATCGTGCGACGACGCTGCGGGCGCCATCTCAGCCGTTGATCTTCCTGCCGCACACTCTTTCTGAAGTCACCGGGCCAGTCTTTGGCCATTCCGACATTCATGCAAACGATCAAGACCTTACGATTCAGCATGCGGGGGAACCGCTGGGACAGCGCATTATTGTTCGCGGGCGAGTGGTGGATGGCGATGGCCACGCCGTGTCGAACAGTTTGATCGAGATCTGGCAGGCGAATGCGGCTGGTCGATACGCACACGCGAAAGACGACCACGCGGCACCGCTCGATCCGAACTTCACCGGGACGGGACGAACGCTAACCGACAAAGACGGATTCTACAGCTTTGTGACCATCAAGCCGGGCGCCTATCCGTGGCGCAATCACGACAATGCGTGGCGTCCGGCGCATATTCACTTTTCTTTGTTTGGCCCGGCCTTCGTCACGCGACTGATCACGCAGATGTATTTTCCGGGCGATCCACTCTTTGCTTTTGATCCCATTCTGCAATCGGTTCCTGACGAAAGGGCACGACAGCGATTGGTTTCGAAATTTGACCTGGAAACGACAAAGCCGGAGTGGTCTCTGGGCTATCGCTTCGACATCGTGTTGCGGGGCCGTGAATCGACGCCATTTGAAAGGTAGAGAAAGATAACGATGGACCTCACGCCGACTCCTTCCCAGACAGTGGGTCCCTATCTGCACCTGGGTCTCACCGACACACGAAGTATTTCGCGTGTCGCCGGCGATGGAGCGAAGGGTGAACGGGTGTGGATCACGTTTCGCGTGCTGGATGGGGGAGGAGTACCTGTTCCCGACGCCATGATCGAACTGTGGCAGGCAGACTCCGGAGGGAACTATGTGCACGGGAACAGCGGTACGGACGCCGTAGGTTTCTGCGGCTTTGGGCGCCTGGCGACGAGGGAAGATGGATCGTGCACATTTGAAACGATCAGGCCGGGATTCGTGCCGGGGCCGCGTGAAACCGTTCAGGCGCCGCACATAAACGTATCGATTTTTGGCCGTGGCATTCTCAAGAGATTGTCGACACGACTTTACTTTGCGGGAGAGCCGGCGAACGCGGCAGATCCCGTGTTGGCTCTGATACCGGACGAACGGCGGGAGACGTTGTTGGCCCAGCCTGATCCGGCTCACACCGGCAATTGGATTTTCGATGTCCACCTTCGTGGAGAGGGCGAGACGGTATTTTTCGATGTTTAATCATGATTTCTAATCATTTCGAATTGAACGGCAGACCCGAATCGAAGCGACCAGCGACGCGGAGCCAAACTTGAGCGGACGCTTAATTGAAAGCCTGGCAACCACGCCTGCCTTAGCCGCGCTGTTTTCCGATGAGTCGGTTCTTCAGGCGATGTTGGAATTTGAAACGGCATTGGCGCGCGCAGAAGCGCGAAGCGGGGTGATCCCGTCTCCGGCCGCGGACGCGATCATGGCCGCCGCGAGGACCGGCAGTTTCGACATCGCAGCCCTTGCCAACGCCGCATTTCGCGCTGGGACACCAGCAATCCCATTGGTGAAAATGCTAACCGAGCAGGTCCAAAAGGCCGACGCGGAGGCGGCGCGATTCGTTCACTGGGGAGCCACCAGCCAGGACGTCGCCGACACCGCGATGTCTATTTTGCTGAAACGAGCAGGGCCGATTTTGATCGGCGATTTGGAGCGATTAGAAAAATCGCTGGCAGATTTATCGGAGCAGCACAAAGACAGCGTCATGCTCGGGCGGACACTGCTTCAGGCAGCCCCACCTGTGACCTTCGGACTCAAAGCCGCGGGATGGCTGGCAGCAGTGCGACGTGGAAGGAAGCGTTTACAGAAGGCATTGCTGGCTGCGGCCGTGTTGCAGTTTGGCGGAGCCACTGGCACATTGGCGTCGCTTGGCGACCGAGGACTTCTCGTATCTAAAGCCCTGTGTGCGGAGCTTGGATTTGGCGACTCTCCCGCAGCGCCCTGGCACACCCAGCGCGACGAACTGGCGACTCTGATCTGCGCTTGCGGAGTGCTGACCGGATCTCTCGGCAAAATGGCGCGTGACATAAGTCTGCTAATGCAAAACGAGGTGGGAGAGGCAGCCGAACCGGAGGGCGAGGGCCGCGGCGGATCGTCAACCATGCCTAACAAGCGCAATCCTACTGCCTGTTCCCTCACGCTCGCGGCCGCGCATCGGGTCCCGGGACTGGTTGCGTCCTTTCTTTCCGCGATGCTTCAGGAGCACGAGCGTGGCGTCGGAGGCTGGCAGGCGGAGTGGCCGATCATTGCCGCGGTAGTCCAGTCGACCGGCGTAGCAATCGCCTCGATGGCTGAAGCAGCCGACGGACTATCAGTCCACACGCAGAAGATGCGCCGCAACATCGAGAACACGAATGGAGCGATTTTTGCAGAGCGCGCCATGATGCTGCTTGGGGCAAAGCTGGGCCGCGATGTCTCTCATAAAATTCTCGAGGCCGCGGTGAGGAAAGGCGCAGAGGAGGGCAGGAAACTCTCTGCTGTTCTTGCCGAGATTCCTGAAGTGACGATTCACATGGATCTCGCGGAACTCAAGCAGTTGGAAACGCCTGACCAATATCTGGGGTCCGCTGAGGTCTTCCGACAAGCTTTGACATCAGGTTCCGATCGGGACGGCAACGACGGCGACAACGATAAGGAGCAATGATTTGCCCTTTGCCACTATCCACGACACACGCATGTTCTACCGGCTGCAGGGAAACGCGGGACATCCTGTCCTGATTTTGTCGCACTCGATCAGTACGGACCACGCGATGTGGGACCTGCAGGTGGAAGGCCTGCTTCCCCATTTTCAGATTCTGCGCTACGACACTCGAGGCCATGGCGCCTCGGAAGCAACCGCGGGTGAGTACTCGATCGAAATGTTGGGCAAGGATATTCTCGCTCTGGCCGACACTTTGGAGATTTCGCGATTCGCGTTTTGCGGCTTGTCGCTTGGCGGAGCTATCGGACAGTGGGTCGCGGCTCACGCGCCCGAGCGCGTCACACATCTTGTGCTGGCTAACACGTCGCCGCAGTTCGTACCGCGCACGAATTGGGAAACAAGAATTGCGGCAGTAGTCAAAGGCGGGATGCCGGCGGTCGTCGACATGGCAATGCAGCGGTTCTTCTCACCGGATACACTGGCGAGGCAAAGTCCATTTGTCGCTTCGACCCGTTCGGTTTTCCTGGGAACAGATCCGGTGGGATACCTGGGATGTTGTGCGGCCCTCCGCGATATGAATCACGGAGATCTCCTCAAGCTGATTAAGACTCCAACTCTGGTGATTTCTGGCGACCGTGACGTTGCGACTCCGTGGACCGGACATGGCGAGCGTCTGGCGCGGGAGATTCCCAGAGCGAAAGCGCTTCACCTGGCGGCAGCCCATCTTTCCAATCTCGAGCGGCCGCGCTCGTTTACCACAGCCTTGCTTGAGTTCTTGCTGCCTCAACCAGGTTCCAGCGCAGACCCCCTGCAAGCAGGATTCGCGGTGCGTCGCGCTGTTCTTGGCGACGCCCACGTCGATAAGGCAATCGCCGACACCACAGAATTTACGCGCGAGTTTCAGGAGTTGATAACCCGTTATGCCTGGGGAACGATCTGGTCTCGTCCTCAACTGGACCGGCGGACTCGGCGGCTCCTGGTGCTGGCTCTAACGGCATCTCTTGGGAGATGGGAAGAGTTCAGACTCCACCTGCGAGCCGGGTTGGCCGGAGAACTCGAATTATGCGATTTGAAGGAAGTCCTTTTGCAGACCGCCGTGTACGCGGGTGTTCCGGCAGCGAATACTGGATTTCAAATTGTGGCGGAAGAGATCAAGAAGGATGATTGAGGGCAACTTGTTAGGAATTACGCGACCGAATGCACGTTTCTGTAATCTAACCAACTCGACCAGTTAGCGAAGAAGTGTGTAATCATCTGTTTGCCTGGAACGGGACCGAGTATGGCCAAACCAATTTTGTTAAGCGTGGATGACGACTCCGACGTCTTGCGGGCCATCGAGCGCGATCTTCGTTCGCAGTACGGCGCTGAATACCGGGTGATTGGGAGCGATTCGCCCCAGGGAGCGCTCGATCTGCTGAAGCAGTTAAAGGTGCGCAATGACAGCGTGGCCCTGCTGCTTGCCGACCAGCGCATGCCGCGGATGGACGGCGTGGAATTCCTGCAGCAGGCAATGGGGATCTTCCCCAGTGCGAAGCGGGCCCTGCTCACCGCGTATGCGGACACCAACGCCGCGATCAGCGCCATCAATCACGCCAGCATCAACTATTTTTTCCTGAAGCCGTGGGACCCTCCCACGGAGCACCTGTATCCACAATTGGACGATTTGCTCGATGACTGGCAGGCTTCTTTCCGTCCAACATTTCAAGGGATCCGGTTGCTGGGCACCCGGTGGTCGCCCCGATCCTACGAGTTGCGCGACTTCCTGGCGCGTAATCACGTTCCCTATCAATGGATTGACGTCGAGCTTTCCGCCAACGATCCGGAGACCAAACGCCTTTTGGAAGCTCTCGGTCCGGAGGCGGCCAATCTCCCCGTGGTGCTCTTCCCCGACGGAACGAAGCTGCTGGAGGGTGTACCAGCAGAAGTCGCACAGAAGGTCGGGCTACGCACGCGTGCCCAAACCAGCTTCTACGATTTAGCGATTGTGGGCGGCGGACCGGCCGGTTTGGCCGCGGCTGTTTATGGGGCTTCCGAAGGCTTGCACACGGTGATGATTGAGCGGGAAGCACCAGGCGGTCAGGCCGGTATGAGCTCCCGCATCGAGAACTATCTCGGATTTCCGGCCGGACTCAGTGGTGCCGATCTGGCGCGGCGGGCCGTGGTGCAAGCCCAGCGTTTCGGAGTGGAGATCCTGGCGCCGCAGGAAGTGGTTGGCGTCCGCGTCGAAGGGCCTTACCGAATCATCAAGCTGGCGGACGGAAACGAGATATCTTGTCACGCACTGATGGTCGCGACGGGAGTGCAATGGCGGCGGCTGAATGCTCCGGGGATCGACAGGTTGCAGGGTGCAGGAATTTACTATGGCGGCGGCGCTACTGAGGCTCTCTCTTGTAAGGGTGAGGTTGTTTACGTGGTGGGCGGAGCGAACTCGGCGGGGCAGGCGGCCATGAACTTCGCGAGATACGCAGAGCGCGTGATTATTCTTGTGCGCGGCGATTCACTGGCCAGCACCATGTCACGGTACTTGATCGACCAGATTCAAGAGACGCCGAACATTCAGCTGTGGACACACGCCGGCGTGGCTGAGGCACATGGCGAAACCCATCTGGAAGAGATTTCGGTGCTTTGTTCTGATACCGACAAGATTGAGCGTGTGCCGGCGACTTCGATGTTTATCTTCATTGGAGCGTTGCCGCGAACCGATTGGCTGGGGGATGTCGTCGAGCGCGATGAGCGCGGTTTTCTGTTGACTGGTCCTGACCTTATCCGTGACGGACAACGTCCGAAAGCCTGGACACTCGACCGGGATCCGTTCTTACTCGAGACTAACGTTCCCGGCATCTTTGCCGTCGGCGATGTGCGCCATGGTTCCATCAAACGAGTGGCGTCCGGAGTGGGCGAAGGATCAGTGGCGGTACAGTTCATTCATCAGTATCTGAGCAAGGTGTAAATGGTCGACAAATCCGAAATACTTCGCGTTCCCGCATTCGCTGATTTACCAGACGATCAGATCGCCTGGTTTATCAGCCAATCGCAAGAGCTGCATCTCAAGGCGGGCGACGTCTACGCACGCCAAGGCGATCCAGCCGATTCTATGTTTGTGATTCTTGAGGGACGGCTCCAAGGGCGGGGCGAGCTCGCCGGCGAAAACGTCGTTTTTGATCTGGAGCCAGGCGATGTTACCGGTGTGCTTCCGTTTTCGAGGATGAAGCAGTTCTCCGTGGGCGGGCGAGCCGAAACCGACAGCCGGGCCCTGCAGTTTCCTGCATCGCTGTTTCCTGAGCTCGTACAGAAAATGCCGGAACTGACCAAGCGGCTCGTGGGCTTGATGTCCGACCGGATTCGTGAAACCACGCGCCGCGAACAGCAGCAAGACCGACTGGCATCGCTGGGGAAGCTTTCGGCGGGACTTGCGCACGAGCTCAACAATCCTGCTTCTGCCGCGAAACGCGCCGCCAGCCAATTGCGGCACATGCTGACGAAAATCAGGAACGCGAGCCTCGAGTTGGGAAGGCGCGATCTCTCGCCCGCTCAGAAATCGGAGATCGAAAAGCTGGAAGCTTCGTTCACGCAAACGGATGTGGTTCCACCCGATGCGCTGACCATCAGCGATCTGGAAGACCAGATCGATTCTCTATTGCGCAGTCATGGACATAGCGACTTGTGGCTGCTGGCGGCTGGCCTTGCGCGTCGCAACATCCAGCCGGAGGTGGTGGAATCGTTGTTCGCAAGCCTCGGTGGGGACACCGCTCGAGCTGCTCTGGTCCGGATCGCCGCCTCGGTGGAGATCGCGAGTCTGGTACACGAAATCGAGAGCAGCACCTCGCGGATATCGGATTTGGTCGGCGCCATCAAGGAATACACCTACATGGATCAGGCGCCGGTCCAAAACGTAGACGTGGTAAAGAGCCTCGAGACGACGCTCACGATCCTGAATCACAAGCTGAAACAGGGAGTTGTGGTGCAGCGCGACTACCCACGCATTCCCCTCCTTGTGAATTCATTTGGAAGTGAACTCAACCAGGTCTGGACCAACATTATTGATAACGCGATCGACGCGATGCACGGCAAAGGCGAACTTCGTGTCCGAACCTACCGTGATGACGGTTGCGTGGTAGTTGAGATTGGCGATAACGGTCCAGGAATTGCCGACGCGGTGCAGCCCCACATCTTCGAACCTTTTTTCACCACCAAAGGAGTTGGGGAAGGCACGGGCCTGGGCCTGGACACGGTCCAGCGAATTGTTAAAAAGCACCGAGGAAATATTCAGCTGAGTTCCAAGCCCGGCGACACGCGTTTCCAGGTCTGGCTCCCTGTGGCTGAGCCCCTGCCGTAACGGCATCGCATGACACGTTCGTCGTGAACGAAGATGAGTCAGGCCGGGTGCTTACCCGACGCGAGGAGCGCAAACGATGTTTGAGAGTATTCTCTGCCAGGTAACGGAATACGATCCGGATGTTCTCGAGTCTCTGATTGGTCTCGCCGTCGAAATTGCTCGCGAGGGTCGCGAGGGAAGACGTGTTGGCACTCTGTTCACGCTGGGTGATGAAGATGCCGTTCTGGCCAGGTCCCGAGCGTTGATTTTGGATCCGTTGTTAGGGCATCCTGAGTCTTCGCGCCACGTCACCAATCTCAATCTTCGCGGAACCATCAAAGAGTTGGCGCAGTTGGATGGCGGGTTCGTGGTGAGTCATGACGGAATTGTCCTCTCCGCGTGCCGCTACCTGGACGCCGTGGCGGCACAAGTGGATGTGCCGCTGGGACTTGGCAGCCGTCACATTGCCGCCGCCAACATGAGCGCCGTGACCAAGGCGGTGGGCATCGTGGTTTCTGAGAGTTCCGTGGTACGACTTTTCTGTCACGGACAACTGGTCGGCGAAATCATTCCTGAGCTTTGGATGATGGATCACGCCGCCCACCTTCGCGGTACCGTCAAAAGAGAGCAAATCGGCGATCTGACGGTGCTGACGCCGAATCTGCGACAGGCATCTACCGCAAAGTAAGCACCAGCCGTCGGTTATGTAATCTGACCTACAAAAAACCGCGCAGCGATTGCAATGGCCTACGGCGACCGCGGCGGTGGGAATCAAGAAGTTCCCAACTTAGCGAGGTAAGATCTCCTTCAACGCCCACTCAATCCTGTCCACTTCTTCGCGGATGACTCGGATCGACTGCTGGTTTTTCGCCGGATGGGCGGTGGGAGCAATCCCGTCCAGGGCTCCGCGGATTTGATGATTGCGAGCCCAAATGAAATTAAGTCGGGCGCGCCTCTCCTTGCGGTTTCGGTAAACATCTCCGACGAATTTAGTTGCCAGCCAGGCAAAAACCAGGCCGAACATGGCCTCGATCGGAATGCGATCCTTCGCGCCGTCAAATTCGGAAAACAGAACTCGGTAGACCGCTTCGCCCATCCCAAACGAGGCGAACAACACGATCGTCCCAAACAGATAAACTTTCAGGCGCTCGATCAGCTGGAAGCGTAAGGAATCGTCGCTTCGGTCAAGTGTTTGCATAAACTTGATTGCCATGATGCCCCCAAAAACGATTTGTCAGCGTTCGCGGCCACTGGCCGGCGGTACAGTGTCAATCTGCTGAAATGATAACTTGAAATTGCTTTCAGCGGCAGGCGCCCTGCTAAGAAGTTTTCCGAGGCCAACGCGTTCAAAACCGTCGAACTTCTTGACATAGTCAGCACTCTAACTGCCCGCTGCGGTACAATTGCCGCAAATTGCTCCTATTTGGTTGACCCGCTCCCGCGGGATTACATCGAAGCGAAAAGGACAGGTTCTTATGAACGTCCTGTTGCTTTCCATGCCGGATTCCTTCGAGCATATGCCACCGGTTGCGATTCGTATGCCCAACGGGGCGCTCACCTCGCTGGCGGGTAATGTTGATCCGCAGCACCGCGTGGCTGTGGCTGACCTGATCCTGGTTCATCGCCAGGTTCGGGAGACGGTCACCCGGCTTGTCCGCGAGCTCGATCCGGAGGTTGTCGGACTCTCCATCATGACGTTTCAGCGCCGCACTGCAGGTCGCATTATCGACCTCGTGCGCTCCCTTCGGGCGGGAGTGAAGATCGTGGTGGGAGGGTACGACCCCAGCCTCGCCCCCGAAGCCTATGCGGAAATGGGTGTCGATTATCTTGTGCGCAGCGAGGGAGAAGTCACGTTCCGCGAATTGTTGCGCGCCATCGAGCAGAAGTCGAGTGTCGGCCAGATCGGCGGCCTCTCCCATCGAGACGGCCAGAAGTGGGTGCATAACCTCGACCGGCCGCCGCACCGGCTCGAAGACAGCGAAATCCACCCGCCGAAACGCGATGCGCGCGTGCTCCAGGGATACACGTTGCTGGGTCGGCAGGTGGACGTAATCGAAACCTCCCGCGGCTGCACCTACGATTGCAGCTTCTGTTCCATCATCGAGATGAGGGGACGCAACTTCCACACCTACTCCTTCGACCGCGTGCTGGCGGACATTCGCGACGCCCGCGACCACGGCGCTCGAACCATTTTCCTGGTCGACGACAACATTACCCTGAACGTGAGGCGCTTCGAGGCGTTGTGCGAGGCTATTATCGAGGCCGGACTGCACAAGCTCGATTACTTCGTGCAGGCCATGACCTCGGCCATCGCAAATCATGGTGAAACCCTTGCTCCGCTCATGCGGCGAGCCGGATTCCGTTATGTTTTTCTCGGCATTGAGAACATCCTCGAAAACGACCTGGAATTTCTGAAGGCCTCCGCGAAGAATACCGAGCGTACCAACGGCCAAAACACCGGAAATGCCACCCTCAAAGCCATCGATTACCTGCACCGTAACCAGATGTTTGTGGTGGGCGGATTGATCGTTGGCAGCCCCAGTGACACGCGCGAATCGATCGAGGCCAACCTCGAATTTGCCCGCCGCTACGTGGACTGGCCCTACATTCAACATCCCACCCCGTACCCGCGTACGCCCATGACGAAGGACTTTCGAGATCAAGGGTTGATCATGAATGAGCGCTTGGAGGAATACGACGGGACCACAGCGGTGGTTCGCACGGAGCACCTGCCGGCCGAAGAAGTGGAATTCATGCGCTGGAAGGCCGAGCGCTGGATGAAGGTTCACCACATACCGGCTGCATTCAGGCATGACCCGAGTTTCGTCCTGTTCCAGGGATGGAAGATGTTTGCCCACACTTTCCGCGGAAGCTCGATCCGCTCTGCGCTGGGACTGGAAAGCGACAAGAAAGTATTTGAGCGGTATCGTGCGATTCGAAGGATGGAGCGCGAGTACGTCTGAGCGCGAATTGTCCCCGTGGCCTTTTTGTTTCGCCCTCGTATTCAGTGACTGGACGTCCGTCGGACCGCTATGAGCGATAGCTGCTCCAGGTCGGGATAGTGGTCTTCCTTATCCGCTGTGCGCTCCGCGGGAGCGATTTGTTGAATGGTGGTTCGTGACGGAAGCAATGCGCCAAAATACTGAGCATAAACCTCGTCAAACGCTGCCATATCCGACAGATCGTCAAGATAGACCGTTGTGTCCACGACCTGGTCGAAATTCATCTCAGCTTCTTCGAGATTGTCGAGAAGATTCCGCATAGTCTGCCGGAGTTGATGTTGCGTGGTGGCGGCATAGACGCCACCACGAGGTCCAGGAATAAAGCCGTTCTTAGCGGAGCAGTATAAAGTGTCGCCGGCAAAAACGCAGGGGCTGGCGGTGGGACTGGGCGGCATGTTCTTCGGACGCACGGCTCTCCGCTGCTTGAGATCACGCACGGCCACGCCGGTGTACTCGATGTGAGCGCCACCGGGCAGACTCGTCACGTCGATTGTGGCCCGCGCCGGGGTGTTGCCAAACTCAAACCGCCGAGCGTAATGCTGATTCATAATCCGCATCGGAATCTCGCCCGTCAGGTAAGGATTGACGAAAACCATGTGGCTCATTTCGAGGCCGGCTGCCTTCACGACGGCCTCTACGCGGTCGAGCGCCAGATCAACCTGCGCCGCCGGATCGTCCGGAACTTTCCCGGTCACCGGATCACTGCCGGGCATACTTGAAACGAAAAGCCGGTCGTGAGTAAGGATGCCCGGAGCAGCAGGATCCTCTGATTTGTAATTCGGCGGATAGACGGCACGCTTGTCCGCTAAATTGCGCACCGCGACCGCATTAATCTGAACGGGAGGATCGGGAATGCCCGCCACACCTAGCACAGCGCGAGCTGGCGGAGTCTTCGCGAAATATTCGGTGAAGACTTTATTCATTTCGGCGTACTTGCTGATGTCCTGCAGATAGACTTGGGTATAGACGACGTGCTCCATGGTCAAGCCCGCTGATTCGACGATCAGCTTCACGTTATCAAGTGCCTGGCGAAACTGAGCGTCAAAAGTCGCCGGCGAACTGCCGTCCGCCCGGCGGGGCCCCTGTCCGGAGATGTAGACATAGTCCCCCGCATCCACACCGGGCGAGTAGAAACGATTTGCGCGAGCGGACGACGCAGTGGGAACGACGGCGTGCGTCTGCGGTGAGGACGCCTGCACTACGATCGTTTGCGCCAAGAGCATCGAGGAAAACAGAAATCCTGCCAGCAGCAATCGCACATGCACCTTCCCATGAATTGTTCTCAAAACAAGGTCCCTTCTACGCTGCAGCCTTCTTTTGCGCGGCTCCCAGAATGGCGCGCAGTCTTTGTCCCACAATGATTTCTTCTCCCGGCTTGATGGTCATGGAAACCAACTCGATGTGGTCCGGCCCCTTGTGTTCTTTCCGATTCGGCTTCCCCTCGTGCACCGCCTTCACCAGGCTGGGATTGTCTGCTCCGAGCACCTCGATGACTGGCTCGCCCGCCCGCAGCTCCTGCACACAATCGGAAATGCTGTATCGCCAGGCTTGCTGATCCCAGGAAATTTTCAGCGTCGGATAGCGGTTCCCATCGTCGGGAACGTAAGTGTCGGTCTTCACGCCAGGGACGGTTTCCACCAACTTCCGAATGCGATCCACGCGGCCATTCCATTCGGCGTAGAGTTTCTTTTCGTCGAGATTCAACCAGGTCTCGAGTGCCGTCAGGCAACCGATAACTTCCTCTTTTCCGACCTTCATCGGGCGGCACACAGCTCCTTCGCGCGGACTGGAATTCAGCAGGGCCGCTTCGATCAGATCTTTGCGGCCCAGAAGTAAGCCGCTACACTGCGGCCCGCAGAGTCCCTTCCCGCCCGAGAAGCAATACAGATCGATCCCCATCCGAGCGTAGAGTTTGGCGTTGTCGGCGGGTGGTATGCCTGCGGCATCATCCAGCAGCAGGGGAATCTTGTGCTCTTTGGCGATCGCCAATACTCGTTGCAGTTTTTCACCCAGATCTGTCGTGTAGATCATCGCGGTGTTGTCGTTGATAGCGTTGGCCAGTTCTTCCGGCGAGTAGGTGAGAACCAGCTTGGCCCCGGTCAGCCGGATCGCGCTATCGAAAGCGCTCCGGCCTCCGACCATGATTACTTCGTGCTTCAGTCCGGTAGTATCAGGAAGTTGCCAGATATAGTTGTCATCGGTGCCAGCCATGCACCCGGCCGTTGCCGCCGCCATCGCGCCCGCTGAACCAGAGGTGACTATGCCCGACTCCGCGCCAGTTAGCTCCGACAAGCGCCTGCCCACCGCACGCTGCAGGTCCAGCATGTTGACGAAATATGCCGACGCCTCCAGCTGCGCCTGGCGAACTTCCGGAAATTCGAGAGACCCGCTTAAATAGGTCCACGTGCCTCGACAATTGATGACCGTTTTCACTCCCAGCCGGGTGTATACATTCTGGCGTGGATCTTTGCCGATGGCCGAGGCCGCTTGCGCATAAACGCCTCGGGCCGCAATCTGACCAAGCAGGGGGGCAGCCGCCAACAGTTTGACGAACGATCGCCGGTTTGAATTCCGGATACGCATTTAAGATATCTCCCTAGTCCTCAACTACGCGTTTACGGCCACTCTCCGTCGCGAAGTCGGTATAGCACAGATTATGCTTGACGCAAATCGAAATCTTTCGTTTTATTGGGTTTCATTCCGTTTTGTCGGGCGAAGCGGAGTCGCCGTTTTGAAGGCTGCCCGCATTCTGTTCTCGACTAGCGGCTCTCTGAAAGGCGCGATCATGACGCTACAGCCTCCACGGGCGAATCAGCATCGATGTGTCACCGTATTATTATTCCTTCTGGGCTCGATCGGACTGACGCTAACTGTTGTGCCGGCGCGCAGTCAGGCAAATCCGCCGAAAGTCGCAGATTGCCGCGTCGAAGCCGTGGATTACAAGGGCTGGCGCGCGCAACAACTCTCCAATCGATGGGTGCAGTTGATCGTGGTGCCCCAGAATGGCGGACGGCTGATGCAGGTGAGTTTCGCCGGACATCCCTACCTGTTCGTGAATCCCCACTTTGCGGGAAAGTACCTGCCCCCGAGCTCGGGTGAGTGGTTCAACTACGGCGGTGACAAGCTCTGGCTCTTGCCCGAGGGGAACAACGACGAACAGCATTGGGTGGGAGATTCTGATGTGCTCGACGACGGGCCGTTTTCCTTTCGAAAACTTTCGGAAGGACAACATTGCGAAATCGAACTTACGGGCCCGGCCGATCCCCAGACCGGAATCCAGTTTGTTCGGACGATTGGTCTGGATGCCGATACACCGCGCATCCACTTTCACTCCTTGATGAAGAACGTGACTGGACATACGCTGGAATGGTCGATGCAATCGGTTTCCCAATACGA
>Ga0209006_10002465_pt1 | contig 16866 bp, 23 predicted proteins | sample JacPin_JW_Ref_O2_FD_188567 | JGI IMG/M metagenome (GOLD analysis project Ga0209006, IMG submission 188567) | Forest soil microbial communities from Algoma, Ontario, Canada - Jack Pine, Ontario site 1_JW_Ref_O2 (SPAdes) (version 2) | ecosystem: Environmental > Terrestrial > Soil > Boreal... | reverse complement strand
TTGTCGAAAGTATACAATCTGCTGGATTACCACGACGACCGGACGAGGATCTTGCAATGGATAGTTTGGTTCATGCCGTGGTTCTTGCTGTTCGTAACCTTCTATACGTATCTGCTGCACCTTCCCATATCCCGAGCAATGTTCTTCCCCGAGAAGCTCGAGATCGAAGAATCAATACTGCATCACATACGCTCCTCAAACCTGCGCAGCGTAAGGTCACGGCGACTCTTTCCAAGCTTGTCCTATCTGCGCGTGCAATGCAATATGATTCGCGTTCCTCGGAAATCACGACATCGAATCGCATAGAAGGGGATGCAGAGGAACTCGAACGCGCGGTTATTGCCTTCGTACTTGCGGCGGATCGTTATCATAACCAAGAAGACATTGATGGTGGGAAGATAGGTATAAAGCGGCTTAATGGCGTATTTTCGACAGCCAATGTCGGAATGGGATTGGTAGGAGCTGGCAGCGCCGGAAGCTGGAAAGGATTCGGGTGGGTGGCGCTCGAGAATGATGATGAAGCACCTAGAAGGATTTTGGGGACTGAAGTGGCCTCAGAGTTGGCATCCTTTCTTTTGAAAGTGGAAGAGCGACTCTCTGTCCTCGCCCAATCTTTGAAAAACCTAGAGGGTGGCTCAGGTGAAATACTAGTTCTTATGGCTACATTCTTCCTAACTTCCTCAAGTAGCTGACTCTCTCTATGTGGATGGCCAAGGCGCCGTCACTCATCTTTCTTCTTTCCTTTCTTTGGTCACCAGTATCCATGTCGCTCGGCATGTTGATATCGACGGAATCTCCCAAGGCTCTGGGCAATCTCCTACAAACGAACTGTACGCGCAAACCGTTGACAATGCCCGACTACTTGTACGCACCCTAGAAGCGGCAGTTCAGTCCTTGTACGACGACGGCTCCGCTCTACTCTTGGCCATTCAGTCCCTTCGGAATTCAAAGATGAATCAGCAACCACAGGACAAAGACTCTTTGCAGGAATACCTCGAATCACTAGTAGCGTCTTCCAAGTCCAACTTAAGAGTTGTACAGCAAACTCTCGAGCAGCTCTTGTCTCTGGGGCACAACCAAGCGGACATGGCGCAGGGGGACTACAACGGATCGATTGAGTGGCGGATGTCGCGTTTGAGCGTGATCGACAACCAATTTGGCGGTGCTCGTCGCAAATTCTTGCCTAAGCCATATGATTCGGAAGGCGAGGATGTAGTGGATATTGAACATGCCTTCCGACCACCAGAGTCCAAGGTCCAAGATAATGGAGATGTTGCCCAGCCTCTATCACAAGCCTCCGAATCGGCTTCAGATCACTCTCCGCCAGATAATGCACAGGCCGAGACCTTTGATCCCTCGAAGAGTGATTTATCAGATGCTTTGAATCGGGAGACCAACTCAAGTCCTTTCTTCGATGATGACGGTGCGTCCCCTGCTGGTTTTGACGTTAGCCTGGCGCTGAAACCTTGATAGTGATCGCTACCCCTCCTAGGCCAGGCCCTCGAAGGGGAGATAAAGTTCGAGATATCCTCGGCGATGAAGCTCCCCAGCATTATATTGATGCTGTCAATGCCGTTCTGGAGCCATGGTATCTTCGGCCAACCTACAGCCAGACTGATATCTTGATCGACCCGGACGGCGGAGTGAGAGGGGGAACTGTGCCTGCGTTAGTAGAACGTCTAACGGCACACGAACACGGTGGTAAGATTGCGAATCGGTCCCATCTCCGAAGAATTTAACACGTTGTGAAATAGATCCGGCATTCATCAAGACGTTCTTGATGACATATAAGTCTTTCACAACTCTTGATGAGCTATTTGATCTGCTCGTGCAACGCTTTTGGATAAAGCCGCCGCCCCAACTAACACCCACGGAGCTCGAAGAATGGACCAAGTTGAAGCAACACGTGATTCAAATGCGGTCAGTAAGCAACAACCAATCAAGTGAATATGACTCACAGCGTTCACCTGAAGTATACTCAACACATTCAAGTCCATGGTTGTGGATTATGACGTATTAGAAAAGGAGGACATGTATATCCTCGATCGCATGAAAGAGTTCATCTCCAACGAGGAAGTCATCCGTTTTGCAGCGGCCAAGCAGTTGATGATATCTATTGAGCGAGCGGTATGTCCAACTTCTCACCAGTTGCTTCCCACTCTGGAACGCTATTATAGCAAAGGGGTACCGATGCAATCAAAATGACGGCGACGTTGCAAACTCCGCCTCCCCCGATCATGCCTAAAACATCCAAGAAGCTCAAATTGCTCGACGTAGATCCGCTAGAATTAGCGAGACAGCTTACCATCATGGAGAGCCAGCTATACCAAAAGATCCGACCTATGGAATGTCTCCAACGATCCCGAGAACAGAAAGGGGAACACAATGATAATATCGCTGCCGTAATCCAAACAAGTAATCGAGTAAGTGTCCTTCCACAAACTTGATTATTCTTCACTCCATGCTCTCCAGATCGCGGATTGGGTGGCAGAATCTGTTCTCAGTAAGGAAGATTCTCGGCGGCGGGCGGCCGCGGTAAAGCAGTTTATCAGCGTCGCAGACGTGAGTTTCCCGATCATCAACTGACTAGTCACCTCCTGATATGGCTGCAGCGATGTCGAGCACTCCATAATTACTCCACGATGGTGGCGATCACCTCCGGTCTCAATACACCCCCGATTCGTCGCCTAAAGCGAACGTGGGAACAAGTTAACCAGAAATTCATGGCTCAAATCGGGGCTTGCGAAAGAACGATTGACTCCAATAAGAATTTCAACAACTACCGATTAACTTTGGCTTCAGTATCACCACCCTGCGTGCCCTTTATCGGTAATTACTACATATCCTCGTCGTATAATAATGCTTAGCCAATTTTCCCTGGTTTAGGCGTTTTCCTCACCACACTTCAATTCATTCAGGACGGCAGTAAGGATAACTTATCTCCCAACATGGTCAATTTCCGGAAGCGTCAGAAAGCATCAGAAGTTATCCAGGACATCAAGCGTTGGCAGTCGCAACCCTTCTCATTTCATCCAATCCCGTCGGTACTCGCTTTCATAGAAGAGTCACTTAATCAGTTCAGTGATACTGTGGACATCCGTGATCGATTTTGGAACTTGAGCCTTCAGCGGGAGCCTCGGGAGAGGGAGGATGAAAAAATGGCAAGATTGCTTCAAGAGAGTGGCTTCTTGTAGGCTTCCGATTCCAACGCTCGATCGGGATTTTGGTATGGAAGAAGTCTGGTTGTCGATCTATCTATCTATTTATCGCATAGAACGCTGAAGTGTGATTGGAATGTATGTTGTACTCTTTCTTTACAGTCAATGTATGTATGTACCAGCCAGTTTTCCGGCGCAAGAAAGTTACGGTGCTCATAGAGAAGACATCATAGACTGGGGACTAGCCCCAGCCTGCGCTGCCACAAGGAATATCTTCCGATTTTTATACCACCATCTGATGGCAAATTCCTTCTCCTTACTAGTCACCCTTTCAGATATTTCCTCATATAGTGTCTCAACCAACTCCATCCGCCTTTCGACATCTGCCTTCTGAAGCGAAGACGGATGATAGGTTCCACGCTCCACGATCAGGTCGCCTATTTCGTTGAGCACGAGTGGAAGGTGCCTCAATGACAAAGAAGAAATGGTGGATATAAGAGCCAAGCGAAGACGGTGAAGATGTTCTTCACAATCTCCTCTCTCGGACCAAGCGTGCAGCGCACTCAGCAATGATTCGATGCAGAACCACGGAAGAGTACACCTATCATCTGTAGGTGACCATGCGTCATCCACATCCACGCCACTTCCAGCACAGCGCACAAGGATCGAGAACGCAAGCCGCAGCTGGGGTGTGGATAGCATCCCTGGAGCAGAGTTCTAATCGCAATTGAGAGCAAGATAATCAAGGAATTTGACCACTTACTTCAATCAAGCAGGGAGCATAAAATGACACTAATTTCCGAATGAGGGTCGTGTAGTGCTCGCCGATACGTTGTGTGTGTGAGGCCAAGATAGCGAGCATGATGGAGTGAGAGGACTCAAATATCTCCCGGTATGTAGTATCTGAGAGATATCTATGGGGTGACAGAAAATTGAAGTTATCGATATAGTAGAGAAAGACGAAAAACGAATTTACGGCAAGCAGCAAGGCAGAATGTGAAATTCGATAGATATTTCAGTGGCAAGCGGGACAAGCTGTTCGATACATGCAAGCGAATAGGCTTTCTTTGCCCTGAACGATGGGTGACGGCAACCAAGCTGTCGAGCGGGTGTCTCTTCTGCGTGTAAGGATTAGTGTCAAGTTCTTCGCATCGAGAAAACACCCGACCTCCATTGTCAAATGAACATAACTCGCGTACATATGTCTCGGCTGCTTTCCCGTCCGCTGCCAAGATATCCAGCGCAAGGTAAAATACCTTCTTCAATTCCGAAAATCCGCCGTCAGCGGTGACACCCCCAAATCGAGATATAACAAACGAAAGGTGGGAAAATAGATTTAAGATTGTTCGTGCAAGGACGGAAACGGAAGGAAGTGAAGGTAAAGACGATGTTTGCGCCCTGGACGGGGAGACGAAGACAAGTGTGGAGAGGGGTGCTTCTATGATCATGGTTGTGGAAAAGAGCAATGTCTTGAGAAGCATCCACACCGTTTTACTCAGTTCACGTGAGTCCGGCGCTAGCGGTTAGATGATTAGCGAGTGAAGTGGCATGCTCGTTTGCATACTGACCGATATCATTCTCGTTGGTGACGGAAGAAAGCGAACTCGCCGCCCAATCCAATTCAACCGTTGTCACTAGAGAACACATTGTTTGTAGAAGTTCTGCGAACGAGGCCATACCGCTGTCAGGGTGGAGGTCCAGGAGTAGGGACTGTGTTCGGGCACAGAGCCTCGAGAGCGGGCCAATGTGTGACAACAGTGCGGAAGACGCAATCAGCTGAACATTTCGAGCAAATGGTGAGACGGACTTCAAACAGTGAAATAATTAGCCTCTCGTATGGTAGTAGGGCGTGTGGGCGTACCGAAATTTGGACCATGACGGGTGCGTCTGGTGACGAGGAGCTCGCGAGGGAAGTAAGGAAGGTACCGTGGTGAAATGCGGAATCAATGGTAGACAGCAGAAGCCGCGCGAAAACCTAGCATGGAAACTGTCAAGCAGTGACGGACGCAGCAACAATGAAGGACATACATGCAACGGAAGAGTTTTAAGCTTTTCTGAAGAAACCAGAGGAACCGATTGTGAAGCCAGTATAAGGGCTAACGCAAGAGGGTCTACCAGTGGATCGATCGGTGGGCTTCAAATCAATCGTAGATGCGGAAACGAACCTTCGTCACCGGCGGTTGGCTGAAACTCTTTCTCCCAAGCTCCTGGAAGTTGCTGAAATGTATCCATGACTTCTGCTAACGCCACGACAACTTCAGCTTCGAGATTCCCTCTGATACTGGCGCTTCCAAAAGTCTTTAGATCATCCATGCCGACTAAAATTCCACCACAACATGCCAACTTCACCACTGGCCCTCCGCCATGAATACCTGCCAAAACAGCCGAGACCCATGCTTCCAATCCTACCCCAAGGCTGCGCGAGAAGAAATAACCAGGGGCGTCACGGTCAACATTGTATTTGAGGTGTGTAGCGTAGCGAAATGCTGTATTCAGAACTTGCAGTTTGCTGTGTGATAACTGGCGGAAGAAGGGACTGCTAATGACAGTCGCGGCGAAGGAAGTCGGATACGGAGCGATATGCGCGAGATAGAATGCTATTGAGCCTTGAATGGTAGGCAATGGCAAGCTAGTTTCTGTGCGATGAAGATGGTCCAGTAATGTAGTGTCTGTGATATTGACCATCGACGCTGATCATAAATACGATACGATACAAATAGTCTGTACATGAAATAAATAATTTATGCATTATTTGTTTAAAACCATGCCATCCAACTCTGGTCATTCCAGCTCGTGTTGAGTGCCCCAAAATCAAAGTTCAGAGTGTCCATGATACCCATCCTTGATGCTGGCATGGTCGCTACGGCGGTGCTTGGAGGAGAGATGCTGGGAGAAAGGAGGTTGGGGGTTCCACTCCGGAGCACACCATATGCAAAATTCGCAGTGTACAGATCCGGCAGCACCGGCGATGATGTTGTGGTTTGCTTTATCTCGGGTGAAGCACTCAACGAGTGCGATGATGGGCACGGAGCAGCTGAGCGTGTCGAGCATTGACAAGGTTTCCGCAAGGGGAACAGGGTCAGCGCTCGTTGATGAACTTCCGTTATGCATTGCGATAAACTCGGGTGTGCGTGAGTGAAGGAATCAGTCGTGGGTGGTTCGGACATGAAAACTTCGACATAATCGGTGACGGAATGTGTCCGACGCACATTGGTAATCGAATCATCCGTGTTGTGGCGAAGCACAAGAGACGACACATCCTGACCGCTGGCCCAGCGCACATATATATGATTTGCCTTTTCCACCATCGTTTCCAGCATGGGCTTTTGCAAACTATATCAATCAACGGGACTGATTGGCTCTCGCGTGACTTACAATGACCTGTAGAGCTCTCGGACAACGATCTCTTGCCGACATAAACAATACACGGGCTCTCTCCAGCTCTTGGAGAGCGGCGGGAGAGAGACAAGTAAACGGAGCCCGGGATACTAATAAGCACAAGGCCACCTAGATGACACGGTTAGGCAGTACACCAGTCAGAGTCCGAACCAGCTTACAGCAGCCGAGAAAGCATTAGACCAATACCACAAAATACGGGCGCTCAATTCTGGCTCTTGGCGATATAGACTCTCCACTGTTGCGATCATCCGAGATGCGCTAAGGAAAATAGCCACTACGGATGGGGCGTACTTGTGTCGACGGTTGAAGGCTTCTTCTGGGCCACTCAGAGCCCGTGTGAAGAAGGTACGATGGAGTTGAAGGAGTACTGTTGGGGATTCGTTATTATCAGCTTAAATAATGCGGCACTAAAGAATAGCCAAACCAGCTTCAAGCGCTGTCGACAACGAGGCCTTTTGCATTGCTAATGGCCGGGGAAGAACGCCCGAACTTCGGAAGATGGGTGGGATGTAGAAGTTACGAATGGTCTTGTCCAGCTCAATGACTGTGCTATACTCCAACGTTGGAGACGAGATAACTTCGAGTACGGGACTAAGGCAGTGAATATAACAGGAGTGCTTCCATTCCTGATCTAACAAAGTACAAAATTGAGGGATGAGTGACGGTCAGAACTAGACTCACAGTGGGAGAACGTCTCTGCATAGCCTTCATCAGGGGTGTATGAGGGACGTTGGCAGTCCATGTGGCTAAGGAAAAGCGAAGGCGGCCTCCCAAGAGAAAGGCTCTGAGCAAAAGTTGAGGGAAGAAACTCATTGTCGTGGCACAAGAACGAAACATACTAAGCGGGCATCAAGATACATCAGTTCCCAGAATATAGCCCGGCGTTTCTCGAGTTCTTCTGGGATGACTTTAGACTTGACACCATCGCGATCTGACGAGAAGTTGGATGTGACTGGCAAAGTCAAGGAGAGTTACGCACGAAGACCAATCTATGAAAAAATCTTGAGTGCCAGCACCCAGAAGGAACTGGACAATCGGCCACTTACACTCTGTGCCAACTTGGCCGTTAGCCCCATGAGACCCCACGCATAGCCAGCAGCCCCTTTCTTGTCCGAAAATACCAATAAATACCATGTCATGTAAAACTAGACATTCAAATGTCAACTGCTGAAGTTCTCGGTGATGTGACAATAGTGCGAACCAAAGCACTTATAGCATCAATGTTTGTATCCTCCATGACAGGAATCTCGCATAGAGATGCACGGGCAAGGAGATGATATTTTTCAGCCTCAGGGCAGTCTGGAGGTTGGTTGAGGTCTACAAGACACCCCACGGCCAGGATCATGAGGAGAAGGGCCAGGCGACGAGGGCAGAGTTCCTCCAAGGCGCTGTCGTAGACGTGGTGAAGGAGGTTTGTCATAAATGTTTCGTCCGGATGAGGATTATATCTACAACGAAAAACGGGTTGGTCTACGAGATAAACAAGGTAGATGAATACGTACTGCCAGAGAGCATTCTGACGGACTTGCTCCCACAAATATGATGCATCAGAACGAGGAGGTAGCATACGACGTACGCGCAGGCGTAATGCCAAGTTGTTATCAGGTGAGATAGGGTCACCTAATGGGAAGTTGTGGCTTAGACGGATGATTTCTTCCGGGATTTGACCGTCATGCGATTCGTGATTACCCATGTTCTATGAAGAGTGAGATTGGAAGAGATTAGGTAGTGAGCTGGGTTCACCTGAATGTGGCAATTTCTTTCTGAAATTTCGTCACTCGACCGTTGACTCGTGCTCTTGGAGTCCGTCCGTGGCGATTTGTTCGCCTCTTCGGGCGGGGACACAAAATCGAGGTTATGACCTGCGCCGGTTTGAGCCTCCCCATAGAGGGTGAGAGCACTTTTTATGTTCAGCAGGTCGGGAGCCAATAGTGGATGGGGGTCAGGCGAACAAGATGATTGCAAGACTTGCAATGCATCCTCAAGATGCCTTATACGGTCACTCATTTGGCTAATCTTCCCGTGAAGTTGCTCCGTGTTCGCGAGAATGAACCTAATGAAGCTGGTGAATAAAGTAAAGAATCAAGCTGTGAGATGGTTCCACCTGGTTCCTTTGCCGGAAACCAAGACGCCTGATTAACCGGGCTGGTGAGATTAAATGAACGACTAATATGATACCGTAAATACCTTGTGGGCAGATATCTGCACAACCTCTCTTTGAACAAGACTTGCAAGGAAAGACACGGTCACACTGAACAGTGATGAGTTAAGTTAGGACGGAAGTAGGAATGCTGGAATATGGAACAACTGACTCTCAACTTGAGCCTGGAGGGAAGAGGTTAGGAAAGGTTCTAGTATAGAAAATAAACTGACCTTCTACACTCTGCACAGGAAAGGGGAGGTTTCTTGACTGGCTGCTTTTTAATATTTCCTTCGGCAATAAAGATGTGGTCAAAAGTTTGAGAATCTTGAAGTGATTGGGTGCAACGTTCCTGCGGTGCTTTGCGGGCTCTTTTTAACGGTCTTGGACTGTCTGGGTCTGGGGAATGAGACATGAGTGCGTGAAAGTCGATAATCCGGACATCAATCAATGATCATTTGTCACGTGATATACACCGGCTTCGTATCAATCCGTCCCTCCTTCAAAAAGCCAGGCTCAGTCAAATTTGGTTGCTAGCTTTGGTATGTTTAAGCTGTCTAACCGTCTAGTTACAAGTCTTCGTGTTTGTTTTTTATATTTTATTTATTTCTCATATTGACGTGTTCTCTTTTCTAGTCCACCATGTCTAAATCCCGATCCTTCAGATCGGACCCTCCACCTCCAGGTTATTCCGTAGATCATTCTGCAGGTCCATTGTATCGTTTCCAAGCTTCTCTACCTCGACTTCCAGTCCCTACCCTCTCATCAACAGCTTCCAAATACCTCGAATCCATTCGTCCTCATATCTCCCCATCCGCTTTCTCAGATGCAGAGTCTGCAACCTCCGCCTTTCTACGCTCGCCTTTAGCAGCAGAGCTGCAAAAAAGGCTCGAAGCCCGCGCTGCAGATCCCGACATGCTCAATTGGTTGGCAGCATGGTGGAACGACGTCGCGTACATGGGCTATAGGGATCCTGTGGTCGTCTTCGTCAGCTATTTCTATGTCCATCTAGATGATACCATCAGGCGCGATCAGGCAGATCGCGCAGCTCGCTTACTCAAATCCATCTTGTCGTTCAGGGAGTTGACAGAGTCGTGCGTTCAATTCCCTCTCCTGTCCCTTCTCTACCATTCTTTACCTTTCCATCAGGAAACAGCTAGAGCCAGAAAAAATAAAGGGTGCACCGTTGTGCGCGGCCTCATATAAATGGCTGTCCGTAGCTCATAGTGTCTGCGTTTTTCATGTTCTTACCATCATCTTCTCCAGGTTCCATGCCTCGAGGCGGCCTGCAAAGCCCTCCGACACGGCCCACAAATTTGATCCCAAAATGCATAATCATGTTGTCTTCCTTCGCAAAAATAAGTTCTTCCAGGTTCCACTCATCACTACCGATGGCACCGAGCTCTCCGCCGCTGAACTTCAAGTGTCAGTTGCGTTCTTGATCTCTCATCCAAAAACTGACATTTTTTGTACGTAGCCAAATCGAAAAGGTCATTCGTCTTGCAGGTCAAGAACATGGCATTCCGATCGGGTCCCTCACTAGTGACAATAGGGACAAGTGGGCCGATGTCCGTTCAGCCTACTACTTCCCGGTCATGTTTACTGATCACATTCACAGGCCCGTGAAGCCCTATTAGCTGTATCCCCATCGAATCTCAATTCACTAACCGCCATCGAGTCTGCCGCAATCGTCGTATGTCTTGATGACACTAGTCCCGTCACGCGCGAGGAAATTAGCTGGAACTGCTGGGTCGGCGACGGACGGAATCGTTTCTACGATAAACACCAGTGTATGCCTTGTTTCTTTATTTTTCTTCTCGTCCCAAAAAAAATCAATTTTGCTAGTGATTGTGTTCGCCAATGGCCGTTCGGGGTTCCTTGGCGAGCACTCGAGCATGGATGGCACACCGACGTTGCGGATGAATGAATTCATGCTCGCTACGCTCGCAAACAACAAGGTTGACCTTGGGCCCGAGCGTAACGCTTCTACTGGTGCCCATTTACCAGAGCCTATAGAGCTGAAGTTCGTGTTGGACAACGCGGGTGAAATAGAGAGGATGACGAGAAATGCCCAAGAGCGATTCGACGCACTTATCGCAAAACATGATTTGCATGTAGGGATACCCTATATCTCTCTGCTTCGTTTAATCCCTTTTGCAGGTCTTGCACTACGATCATTACGGCAAAGATTTGATCAAGCATTTCAAGACCTCTCCCGACGCTTGGGCGCAGCTTGTTAAACAACTTGCGTTCCACAAAATGTTTGGAAGGCCAGCTGTCACGTACGAGAGTGCACAGACGCGCAAGTACCAACTTGGGCGCACGGAGGTGATTCGGAGCGCGAGTAGTGAATCGAAAAGATGGGCAGAGGCAATGTTGGATCCTGCAGAAAGTGTAAGTGTTTACTTCACTCGATCTTTGTCTTTGCGTGCAATTTGGATGATACGGGATGTGGGTTGTAGGATGAACACCGAGCGAGGCTGTTCCGGATGGCTGTGACGCGACACATGCAATATTCTACGTGGGCCGCAGACGGCCAAGGTGTCGATCGTCACCTGTTCGGTTTGAAGAAGATGCTCAAGGAAGGAGAAAAGCTTCCGGAAATCTATAGAGACGGGGCTTACGGGAAAACGAGCCATTGGGAGCTGAGCACCAGTCAGCTGAGCAGCGATTACATTGATGGATGGGGGTATGGAGAAGGTTCGTTGTGGTTCTCTACCTAATCCTCTTCAGTCAGGGCTGATCGTGTATCTTATACAGTGGTTCCAGATGGGTATGGGTTGTCATACTCGATCGGGAAAAACTATATCCGGTGGACTATCACCTCGATGAAGAAGAACACCGCAGGGCTGAAGCATCATCTAACCGAGGCTGCTACTCAAACGCGAGAAATGATGGAGCGGGCCGAGAAAGCTGAGAAGACGAAACTTTGAAGGATTGGTTAGAAATATCCACACTTGCTCTTAGCCCTATCATCTATGATACATCTATGATATATGATATATGATATATGATACATGTTTGAATGTTTCTTCCTCTACGCGCATACACGTGACCGTGATTCTCCTCTGGAGCCCGTTCGTAATGTATATCAAGACACTCACCATTCAGGGGTTCAAATCTTGTAAATCCCTTGACTATTGGCGAGATATTTACTCATTCTACACGTTCAGACCGCGATCAAACACAAATCGAGCCATTCTCACCGAAACATAACGTTGTTGTTGGAAGGAATGGATCTGGGAAGAGCAACTTCTTTTCCGGTGAGATATATCCAGAGCAACAGCCATATCTCTGCCTCTGTACTCGAGTACTGAATCAGGATCAACATTGAAAGCGATTCGTTTCGTACTATCTGACGCCTACACTTCCATGTCACGCGAAGAACGCCAAGCACTTCTCCATGAAGGTATCTCGGTAACGACCACGCTCTCTGCATACGGTACGTCAAAATTCTCTAGTGCTATGGTCTTCTCCCCGAACTTAACTTCACAATAGTGGAAATCGTGTTCGATAACTCGGATAGTCGATTCCCAACTGGCCGCGACGAACTCATTCTGCGACGGACCATTGGACTCAAGAAAGATGAATACAGTCTAGACAAGAAGAGTGCTAGCAAAGCCGATGTCATGAATCTTCTGGAGAGTGCTGGTTTCAGCAAATCCAATCCTTACTATATCGTCCCTCAAGGCCGAGTGCGTTCTCACTGTCCTTCTCATCATGTTGACATTAACGCATCTCCCTTAAACCAGATCACAGCGCTCACAAATGCCAAAGATCACGAACGACTTGCTCTTCTAAAAGAAGTGGCGGGTACCAAAGTGTACGAAAACCGACGCGCCGAGTCACTCCGAATTATGGCTGAGACAGATGCGAAACGTTCCAAGATCAAGGATTTACTCGATTACATCGAATCCCGTCTTGCTGAACTCGAAGAAGAAAAGGAAGAGTTGAAAGAGTTTCAGGAGAAGGATAAAGAAAGAAGATGTCTGGAGTATGCTCTATATCAGCGAGAACTTGAGGAGGTTGGGGGGGCATTGGAGGAAATAGAAGAAGATCGCCGAGGAGAAGTGCATGGTGCCAATGTGAGGAGGGAGCAGTTTAACAGCAGAGAAAAGGAACTCCAGGTATGTCATGCCAATGGTAACCACTCATCTACATTTGAGCGTCTGTCTTTTGTAGCGTCTTGAGAAGGCTATCTCAGAAGCACAACACACGCTCGATACGCATTCCCTAACACGTCAGGATGCTCAATCAGAACTTACTGACCTTGTGCGTGAGCGGACCGAACTGGAATGCTTGATTAAGGATATTCGACTAGCAGGCGCACAAACTGGCGGAAAACGCTCAGATCTCCAGAAAGAGTTGACCTTGGTCGAACAGCAAATCCAGGAAAAAGAAGAAACTTTGCGGCAGGTGATGCCAGAGTGGGAGACGCAACGAGCTCGTGAGAACCTGGAGAAGCACAGACTCGACGATGCGAACAACAAACTTATGGCGCTCTTCGCCAAGCAAGGAAGAGTCAACCGCTTCCGCACCAAGGCCGAGCGCGACGGTTATCTCAAGCAGGAGATAGCCTCCCTTGGCGCATACCAAGCATCGCAAATCGCCGCTTTGGAGGCAACGAGAACTGGATTAGCATCCTGCCGCCATTTGGAGGTCCAAGTGAAAGAGCAGATCGCCCACGCTTCGGGAAACATGGAGGACGAGAAAAATCGCGCGCGAGACCTGGCCGAACAGTTATCCGTCCTTAAAGATGAGCGAAGTACTCTCACCGAGCAAAGAAAGGATCTTTGGAGAGAAGATACGAAACTTGTCAGTCAGCTTGGCCATGCTTCGGACCAATTGATGGCAGCGGAACGTACTCTAGCAACCATGATGGATAAGGTGGATCTTATGCTGGCTATATCCCTCCAATTCTGCTGAGATGCATTGTAGGACACAGGCATGGGGCTTCGTGCCGTTGATAAGATCGCAGAGAGACTTGGCCTCGAAGGCGTATATGGGCCGCTTTACCGCCTGTTTGAAGTCACGGACGAGAATTTCAACATCGCTGTAGAACTCACGGCCGGGAACAGGTAAGGTCTCATTTTTCTAACCGACTTCACTGATTAGCTTCTCAGTCTCTTCCACGTTGTTGTCGACACTGACGTCACCGCTTCGAAAGTCCTCGATATCATGCTTAAAGAAAAGACGGGCCGCGTGACATTCATGCCTCTCAATCGTCTCAAACCGAAAAATCCCACTCCACCTAATGCCCAAGATGCCATCCCACTAATAGACAAGCTGCAGTACGACATCACTCATCAAAAAGCAATCCAACAAGTATTTGGGAAGACTTGCGTCTGTCGAGACTTGACCATCGCCGCTGCCTACGTCAAAAGTCACGGTATCAATACCATCACTCTAGACGGAGACAAGGTGGATCGCAAAGGTGCATTAACCGGAGGTTACCACGACGTAAGGCGGTCGCGCATCGAGGCGATCAGGAATGTCACACTTTGGCGAACCAAGCATGACGGGGAAACCAAGAGATCAAAGGAAGTTAAAACTGCTATCCTGCAGATCGAGCAGAAGATCACTCAGGTGACGGGTAACATATCTGTATTGTCTGGTCAGCACAATCAAACAAGAGACGCTCGGGAGAGGTTGGTCGAGGAGGCTGACGTTCGGTCCAAAGAGATGGAGAGATTAAGAGAGCGTCTCGCGAAGCTTGAGAAGGATGCCGACGAACTTGAGTCGGAGTTGAGTGGGCTTCGCACGAGAGTGGCCGGCTACGAGGATGAACTCGTTAGTCCATTGACCCAAGAGTTGACGGCGGAGGAAGAGGAGTTGATAGAGAACCTCGGAAAGGAGATGGATCGAAGGCGGATGGGGTTGGTTGCATTGGGTAAAGCCAAAAACGAAGTATGTATCATTGACACCACTCGCGTGATGTTATTCACCTGTGTTCACAGCTTGAAAGTCGAAAAAACTTTGTTGGGATCGAACTCAATGAACGCCTGCGGCGCCGCAGGCAGGAACTCAAAACCAAACTAGAGATGTCAAATGACGACTCGTCTTCGAGTGACGACCTCGACGCACGCACGCGAGAGCTAAGAACCTTGAAGGGCTCCATTGAAACATTAACAAAAAAGGCTCAAGGTGACTGACCTTGCATTAATACCTATTCGACGGGTCGCTTAATGACAGAACTCCAGCTGCGGAGAAAGAGACCGATCAGCTGACCCTGAAGCTTCAAGAACTACGGACAGCGTCGGAGAATGTACAAAATCAACAGACCGAAGATATTCGCGGCATCACGAAGCAACAGAAAACGACAGTGCGATATCTTGCCAAGCGGCAGATGCTCCTCAGTCGCAAGGACGAATGTAACCGAAACATCCGGGACCTTGGTGTCTTGCCTGAGGAGGCATTTGAAAAGTACACCAATGAAAAACTTGACAGAGTAAGTGGATCGTCTTGATTCTCGACGAGGCACACACTGATAGTCTTCAAATCAGTTGATGAAAAAGCTTCATGCTGTCAACGAAGGCCTCAAGAAATTCGCCCACGTCAATAAGAAAGCATTTGAGCAATATAACAATTTCACCAAACAGCGGGATCAGCTACTCAAACGACGGGAAGATCTAGACAAATCAGCACAGTCGATCGAGGAGCTGGTAGAGGTTTTAGACCAACGAAAGGATGAAGCCATAGAACGTACATTCAAGCAAGTGGCAAGCAATTTCGAGGAGGTGTTTGAGAAATTAGTTCCGGCTGGTAAAGGTAAACTTATAATCCAACGACGCATTGATCAGGTTGGTCGAATCGGGCTGCTCTCGATCAAATCTAATTATTGTCACGGTTTAGGACGAAGAGGACGAAGATGACGACGAAAGACGTCAAAGTGCGATCGACAATTATACGGGTGTTTCTATCAAGGTACTGCACCGGTTCATTGGGTTGGTGTGTTTGTTGATCCGCCGTTGTAGGTCTCATTTAACTCGAAAGTCGACGAAGGACTACGGATACAGCAATTATCTGGGGGGCAGAAGTCGCTTGTTGCACTCGCTACCGGTATTACCAATTGATCCGACCTTCTACATCTCGCTTATATCCTTTCATAGTGTTTGCTATACAGAAATGTGATCCTGCTCCATTCTACCTGTTCGATGAGGTAAAACGGCCTTATCTCAATTAGATAACGTGCATGTTGTGCTCAACCAATCTACATAGATCGATGCGAATCTGGACGCCCAGTACCGTACAGCTGTGGCATGTTAGTGCTTTTCTCTGCTAGATTTCCTAAATTTAATGCTTTCTGTAGCCATGATTCAATCACTGGCGTCGACAGCGCAATTCATAACGACTACTTTCCGTCCAGAGATGCTAGTCACGGCCGACAAATTCTACGGTGTGCTATTCAATAATCAGAAGGTCAGCTCCATCAGGTCGATTAAGCGAGAGGATGCGATGGAATTCGTCGATCAGGTGCACATGAACCTTTCCTGGCCAATAATGTTTACTGATCTGTTATGGCGTAGGAGGCACAAGTGCAATGACCCTACTCCGCTACTCTTGATGGTGTACGTTTTAACCGATGTATTATTTGAAATGTATGTATGTACAAAGACGAAGCTGGTTCTGGGAAAGGCATGCAAAGTATTACAAGGTAAAAGGTACAGTACATACACACATACTGCACAATGGAACAACGAATATTGAATTTCGACACTTTCTACACCGGCTTCACGGCTCGGTGGTAGGGTTGGCTGCCTTGTGGGTAGTAGCAATACGCCGCGCCTCTTCATGTATATCGAGGACTTGCTTGGAGGTAGAAGTCCAGAATGCAAGAACCTTGTGACCAAGTGGAGAGGAGAGTGCCTTGGTGTAGTACTAAATCCGGGTGAAAGTAGGTTTACATAACACATTTTCCAAAGGAGAACGCGTACGTCACTGGCGGTCTTTGTGTAACCTTTCTGCTCGTCTATATTTTTCGCTTGCTGAGTCGCGGCAGTAATGTGGGATTGTACTTTGCCTGATATGGTCTGGTCAGGCCCAAGAGTGCGAGCGCCGAGATCAGCATCGAAAGAATGGAAATAATCGAGAAAACGTTTTGAGATGCCTTGTTTATCTGGAGGATGCGTTGCGTAAATGAGTGGATAATAAGTGACAAAAACGAATTCA
>Ga0209006_10002464_pt1 | contig 16870 bp, 7 predicted proteins | sample JacPin_JW_Ref_O2_FD_188567 | JGI IMG/M metagenome (GOLD analysis project Ga0209006, IMG submission 188567) | Forest soil microbial communities from Algoma, Ontario, Canada - Jack Pine, Ontario site 1_JW_Ref_O2 (SPAdes) (version 2) | ecosystem: Environmental > Terrestrial > Soil > Boreal... | reverse complement strand
CCCGTCCGAACGCCTGGCGCTACCGCGATTACGTCATTCAAGCGTTCAATCAGAACAAGCCATACGATCGTTTCGTGAAAGAGCAGATCGCCGGAGATGAGCTGTGGCCGAACGATCCCTTGGCGCGAGTTGCCACCGGTTTCAATCGTCAGTATCCCGACGAAAGCAATGCCCGCAATTTGTGGCAGCGGCGCCAGGAGATTTTGAATGACATCACCGATACGGTCGGATCCACGTTCCTCGGCCTGACCTACGGTTGTGCGCGCTGCCACACGCATAAATTCGATCCGATTCTGCATTCCGACTACTATCGGCTTCAAGCGTTCTTCGCCAACACCGCGGCGGATGACTCGATCTCGATGATCTCGCCTAAGGAGTTAAGTGAGTATCAGAGCAAGAAAGCGATCTGGGAGGAGCAGACCAAGTCGATTCGGGAGCAGATCGCGGCATTGCTCGCTCCTAAGAAGGAGGCGCTGCGGAAGGATTACTTTGACAAATATCCGCCGGAGATCCAGGCGCTCCTGGTCAAGCCTTCGAGCGAACGGAATCCACTCGAAGGGCAGATGTTTCACAAAGCCCAACCGTATCTTAAGTTCGACGATGAGACAGCGGCGAAATCGCTGAAGGGTGAGGACAAAGCCAGGTATCAGGCGCTGCTCGCAGAGTTAAATAAGTTCGCGAATCTGAATCCGGGCGAGGCGCCGGTCGGAATCGGCATGAAAGATTTGGGCGATCGGGCGCCGGCTACTCACGTTCTGCAGGTGGGAGCGTACGACGCGCCGCTTCAAGAAGTGCAGCCTGGGTTTCTGTCGATATTGGATCCGAAGCCGGCAACCATCGTTCCTCCACCGGGTGGTGGTTCGACGGGCCGCCGCACGGCGCTTGCGAACTGGATCGCCAGTCCCGAAAATCCGCTGACCGCGCGCGTGATGGTGAATCGAATCTGGTTTCACCATTTCGGCCAGGGAATCACCCCCGAGCCAAGCGATTTCGGAGCCATGGGCGGGCGTCCTTCGCACCCCGAGCTACTGGACTGGCTTGCGTCGGAGTTCGTGCGCGGCGGTTGGGATATCAAATCGATGCACAAGCTGATGGTGCTGTCGAAGACCTACCAGCAGTCCTCGGCGTTTAACGAAGCTGCAAGTAAGGAAGATCCGCGGGACAAGCTGTTGTGGCGTTTTCCGCGCGAGCGCCTCGAAGGAGAAGTAATCCGCGATGCAGCGCTTTCCGTGTCCGGTTTATTGAATGAGAAAATGGGCGGACCAAGTATTTTCCCGTCGTTGCCTTCCGGCGCCGGCCGCCCGCGCGGCGGTTGGACGCTCTCCGATGCTGAGGAGCGCAATCGCCGAAGCGTCTATGTTTTCGTGCGGCGGAACTCCCGTTATCCCATGCTCGAAGAGTTTGACATGCCGGATACTCATGAATCATGCGGGCGCCGCAACAAGACGATTACCGCGCCACAGGCCATGTCGATGTTGAATGGCCAGGTTAGTCTCGAATGGGCGCAAGCGTTCGCGGGCCGTCTTTTTACCGAGGCAGGCGCCGACGCCAACAGGCAAATCGACGAGGCGTTCCGGCTCGCGTTCGGCCGCCATCCGGATGGATTCGAGAAAGATACAGTGCAAACGTTCTTTCAAACGCAACAGCAATTGGTTGCCGCGCGCGCGACTGCAGGCGAGAAGTTGGCGCTTCCCGCGGCGATGCCTGCGGGTTACGATCCGATCCAGGCCGCGACGCTCGTGGATTTCTGTCAAATGCTGCTGAACTCAAACGAGTTCGTTTATAGGAACTAGCCATGAGCCACAAGCGAATCGCCCACTCTCGACGCGACTTCCTTTGCAATGCGGGGAGCGGACTCGGTGCCCTTGCGCTGGCATCCATGTTTGCCGACGATGCTCTGAAGGCCGCCGATGTTCCGGATCCGTTGCGTCCGAAAGCGCCTCATTTTAAGCCGACTGCGAAATCTGTGATCTGGTTGTTTATGGAAGGCGGGCCGAGCCACCTCGATCTATTCGATCCTAAGCCCGAACTCGAGAAACTCGCCGGAAAGCCCATGCCCGAATCGTTTGGGCATCCGATCACGGCAATGGGCACCGGTTCCAATACGCTGATGCCCTCCAAACGGACCTGGAAGCAATACGGACAGAGTGGAATCTGGGTATCGGACTGGTATCAGGAAATCGCCAAGCATGTCGACGATATGACCGTCTTTCGCGCGTGCTGGGCGGACGGCTTGAATCACGTCGGATCCGTGTGCCAGATGAATACTTGCTCGATTCTGGCGGGCCGGCCCGCGCTCGGTGCATGGGTGACGTACGGCCTGGGATCGGCGAATCAAAATCTTCCCAGCTTCGTGGTCCTCACCGACGCAGGCGAGGTTTTAGGCGGACCGAAGAACTGGAGTTCAGGATTCCTGCCCGCGACTTATCAGGGCACACAGCTTCGGAATCAAGGCGATCCCATCCTTGATCTGGCTCCGCCGTCGACGATCGGGAAGCAACAGCAGAGGGGACGGCTGGATCTGTTGAAGCACCTCAATCAGCATTTCAATGCCGATAAGGCCGACGATACCGAACTCGAAGCGCGCATCAACGCCTATGAACTCGCGTATCGCATGCAGGCCGCGGGCCCGGAGGCGGTCGATCTGACGAAGGAATCGGAAGCGACCCAAAAACTGTATGGCATGGATGACGAGGCCACCGCGAAGTTCGGCACCAACTGCCTGTTGGCGCGTAGACTGGTGGAACGCGGCGTTCGCTTCATCGAACTTTATAACGGCAGTGGCAGCGCGTGGGACGCACACAACGATCTGGAGGGCAATCATTCGAAGATGTGCCGCTCTTCAGATAAGCCGATAGCCGGACTGCTTTCCGATTTGAAGTCGCGAGGCCTTCTTGACGACACTCTGGTCATCTGGGGCGGGGAATTCGGACGCACCCCCTTCAATGAGAAAGGCGACGGACGCGACCACAACCCGTGGGGCTTCACGATGTGGGCCGCAGGGGGAGGCATCAAGGGAGGGCAAGTGATCGGAACGACCGATGAGATCGGTCTCCGCGGAATCGACAAGCGTGCCCATGTCACCGATATTCACGCCACGGTCCTCCATGCTCTGGGACTGAACCATGTAGACGTAACCTTCCTGCACAACGGCCGTTCCGAGCGGCCCACCATTGTCACGGGGGAAGTTATCAAAGAAGCGTTCGCCTGATTACGATCGGATCTGAGAAGAACCGGGCGAGCCGTGTAAATCTTGAGTGCCTCAATTTTGCATTACGCTACGCGAGTACCTTTGCGACGACTTGGCCGCTGACATCGGTCAGGCGGAAATCCCGGCCCTGCGAGCGATAGGTCAGGCGTTTGTGGTCGATTCCAAGGCAGTGAAGAATAGTTGCCTGCAGATCGTGTACGTGGACCGGGTCTTTAACGATGTTGTAGCTGTAGTCGTCGGTTTCCCCGAACGTGATGCCGGGCTTCATCCCGCCTCCGGCAAGCCACATGGTGAAGCAGCGTCCGTGGTGGTCCCGCCCGTAGTCGGTCGCCGTGAGGTGTCCCTGACAGTAGACAGTGCGGCCGAATTCTCCTCCCCAAATGACTAACGTGTCGTCGAGCATGCCGCGCTCGGCAAGATCGGCGATCAATGCCGCTGAGGCTTGGTCTACGTCCTTGCAGCGCTTCGGCAAGTTTTCCGGCAGCTCGGCGTGGTGGTCCCAATCGCGGTGGTAAAGCTGGATGAAGCGCACTCCGCGCTCCGCCAGGCGGCGCGCGAGGAGGCAATTGGCGGCGAAGGTGCCGGGCTTCTTCGCGTCATCTCCATACAGTTCGAAGGTATGGGCCGGCTCTTTCGAGAGGTCGGTCAGTTCAGGCACCGAGCCCTGCATGCGGAACGCCATCTCATATTGGGAGATGCGCGCACTGATTTCGGGATCGCCGAATTCGTCGAGCGAGCTTTTGTTGAGCTCGCTGAGCGCGTCGAGAAAAGTTCTTCGTCGTTCGGTGGTGAGTCCGGGAGGATTCGAAAGGTAGAGGACCGGGTCCGCGCCCGATCGAAACTTGACGCCTTGAAAACGGCTGGGCAGGAAGGAACTGCCCCACAGGCGATCGTACAGCGGCTGGCCTCCGCCGGAGTTTGAGATCAGGACGCAGAAGGCCGGCAGATCTTCTGTTTCAGCTCCGATGCCGTAGGAAATCCACGCACCCATGCTGGGGCGGCCGCCGAGACGGAAGCCGGTCTGGCACATGGTGACGGCGGGGTCGTGATTGATCTCCTCGGTGTTGACGGTCTTGATGAAGGTCAGACGGTCGGCGATTTTCGCCGTATGAGGCAGTAAATCTCCCACCCATGCGCCGGACTGGCCGCGCTGGGCCATCCCGAATTTCGAGGGAACCACAGGAAAGGTCGACTGCGAGGCGGACATGCCGGTCAGGCGCTGACCGTTGCGAATCGATTCCGGCAGGTCCTGCCCCTGGAAGTCGAGAAGGCGCGGCTTATGGTCGAAGAGTTCGATTTGCGAGGGGCCCCCGGACTGGAACAGATAGATGACTCGCTTCGCCTTGGGCGCGAAGTGGGGCAGGCCAGGGAGTCCTTGTTGCTGACGCTCGCCTTTAAGGAGCGAGGCTAAGGCGAGACCGGAAAAGAAGCGTCGGGTCATTGTTTGGTGATGGCCTCGTCCATATTGAGCAGAAGACTCGCGATGCTCGTCCAAGCGGCCAGTTCAGTTGGGTCGGCCGTTCGATCCATCGGCGATTCGCCTTGTTGAAGGAATTGGTTGGCGGCCGTCGGATCGTTGCGGAAGTCCACTGCCATGCGTGCTTCCGTGGTGAGCAGGATCTGTTTTTGTCGGGCGGACGGCGCACGCGCAAGGAGCAGTTTGTATCCGTATTCGATGCGCGACTCGGGTGTTCGGCCGCCTTGGGCGATGATGCGCCCGGCGAATTTGCGCGAGGCTTCGAGGAAAGTCACGTCGTTCATGAGGTCGAGTGCCTGGAGTGGTGAGTTGGTTCGATTTTCGAAGACCGCGCATTGTTCGCGGTTGGGCGAGTCGAAATTCATCATGTACGGCGGCGGCGAGGTGCGCTTCCACCAAGTATAGAGGCTGCGGCGATAGAGACCCTCGCCTTTCGATTGTTCGTAGCCTTTGCCTCCCGCGAGTTCCTGCCACAAGCCCGCGGGTTGATAAGGTTTCACGGAAGGGCCTCCAGTTTTTTCGACAAGCAGACCCGCGACGGCGAGGGCCTGATCGCGAATCGTTTCCGGGCCTAGGCGGAGGCGTGGTCCGCGGGCGATGAGCCGATTATCGTAGTCTTTCGCCAACAGTTCCGCTGTTACCGAGGAAGTCTGGCGATAGGCCGCGCTCATCACGATCAGTTTCTGCATCGCCTTCACGTCCCAGCCGCTCTCCATGAATTCCACGGCGAGCCAATCGAGAAGTTCGGGGTTTGTAGGGAACTCGCCTTGCGACCCGAAGTCATCCACGGTCTTGACGATTCCAGTCCCGAAGTAAGATTGCCAGAAGCGGTTCACGGTGACTCTCGCGGTAAGCGGATTTGCGCGGTCTATGAGCCACCGCGCCAGATCGAGCCGATTACGCGGCGCATTGGCGAAGGGCAGGATTTCAGGGACGCCGGCAGTGACTTTTTCACCTGGTGCGTCATAAGCTCCGCGCTTCAGGATGTAGGTATCGCGGTTGGCTCCGTCGGCCATGGTCATCACGGTCGGGATGGAATCGTAGAAGGTGTCGCGCGCGAGTTGCGCTTTGCCGATTTCCGCTAAGGCTTGTTTTATTTCTTGGGGCGCGGCAAGGTCCAGGTATGCGAGGTCCAGCTTCGCCTGCTGGCCTTTCGTGCGCTGCTGAAGCATCGCTAGCTTCGCGATAGGTTCTCGAACTGAAACCGCGGCTGCTTCCTCCGGCGTCAGAGCTCGCTTGTAGATACGGGCATCGGAGATGTCGCCATCGAACTTAAGTCCACCGCCTTCTCCCACGCGAATGTCAGTGTGCTTCTTTTGGAAAGGCTCAGTGTTCTGGTCGAAGAGAATTTTTGTTGCGCGCGCTTCGCCATTAATATAGATGCGGACACCCGACGCCAGGCGCTTGCCGTCATACGTGGCCAGGACGTGCTGCCACTCGTTCAGCTTCACGGCGTCGACTGTCTCGACGCGAAGGCCTAGATCGGTGAAGCGATGGGTAAGGTGCAGGCGGACCTTGCCGTTCATCAGGTAAAGGCCGTGGCCCTGGCTCTCCATGAAGTCATCGAGGCGAGTGAGGATCGCTCCGTCCGGCGAGGTGGGTTTGATCCAGGCCGAAAAGGTGAAGGGTTGCAGATAGCTGAACTCGGCGGCGTCTCCGTTGTAACTCCCTTTGGTCGGCTTCTCGAAGACCAGGCCTTGCTTGACGGTCCAATCGGTTGTGGGTTTCCATTTACGCGGCGCGTGGCCGATATCCGGGAGATTCTGGTGCAAGGGTTGAAGCCGCGCGTCAAGCTCCGCCAGATGCTTCTGCTGATCGGGCAGCGGCGCTTTGACGAAAGGCGACTCCGGCCCATAATTCCACACGAAACCGCGCTCATTTGGGATTTGATTAAAGAATGCGAACAGACGGTAGAAATCCTTCTGAGAGATGGGGTCGTACTTGTGATCGTGGCAGCGGGCGCATCCGACGGTGAGGCCCATCCACACGGTTGCGGTAGTCTGCGCGCGGTCGGCCACATATTCGACGCGATACTCTTCGGGGATGATTCCGCCTTCGCCGCTGGTGCGGTGATTGCGATTGAACCCCGAAGCGATTTGCTGGTCGAGTGTGGCCTTGGGCAGCAGATCGCCGGCGAGTTGCTCGGTGGTGAAGCGGTCGTAAGGCATGTTGCGGTTGAAGGCATCGATGACCCAGTCGCGCCAGCGCCACATGTCCCGCGTGCCATCGGTCTGGTAGCCGTTACTGTCGCCATAGCGGGCGGCTTCCATCCAGCGGTAAGCCATGCGCTCGCCGTACCGTGGCGAGGCGAGGAGCCGGTCAACCACGGTTTCGTACGCGCTGAGGGATTGGTCCGCGAGAAAGGCGTCAACGTCGGCGGGCGTGGGAGGGAGGCCCGTGAGATCGAGCGAGACGCGGCGGATGAGGATGGCTTTGTCGGCTTCGGGCGAAGGCCTAAGGGATTCGCGTTCGAGGCGGGCAAGGATAAAGCGGTCGATCGGATTCTTTGGCCAGGAAGTGCTCTTGATAACTGGCAGGGCCGGTCGCTGCGGTGGAATGAAGGACCAGAAGGGCTGCCAAGGCATGCCTTGGGCGATCCATCGGCGAACCAACTCGATTTCCGAGGCGACCAGACGGGCTTTACCGGAGCCCGGAGGCGGCATGCGCTCGCCGTCGTCCGCGGACGCGATGCGGCGCAAGATTTCGGACTCGAGGCCGCGCGCACCGTTGGGGAGATCCAGTCTGAGGTTAGCCTGGCGATTGGCTGCGTCGGGGCCGTGGCAGGTGAAGCAGTGCTCGGAGAGAATGGGGCGAATGTTCTGATTGAAGGCGACGGGCTGGGCGGGTGAGGCTATCGCGAGGAGGGCGAGAAGAGCGTAGATTCGCCAAGCGTCGAGCATCGGATGCTTTCAGGCTACACCATGAAATCAATCTCAGCGCGCCCGCTTGAAGCGCAGGTCCCCACTGGCGGTCCAGAATGAGCGCTTGCCGTTCTAGTGCCAATCCGAGAGTCTGTCACCAGGATGGCCAGAGAGCTGCCCTGAGGAGTATGTCTCATTGGTGAAGCTAGACTTCATCGGATTCCGGCCCAGGGCACACTTCTTACTGCAGCCTCGTTCCTTTTGCCAAGAATACGATACAGGGTCGCCCGGCTAATGCCCAAAATCTCGGCAGCCCGTTTCCGGTTCCCACCCAGACGGTCGAGAACCTGTAAAGTGTGCTGTATTTCCACTGCTTCCAGAGTTATGAGAGGTTCGTCCTCGTTAATCACTGAAGACAACTTACTTTGCATGGCATCTGGAAACTCTCGAACATCGATGACGCTGCCTTCGGCCATCATGGCAGCATAACTGAGCGCATTTTCCAATTCCCGCACGTTTCCCGGCCACGAGTAACGTGCCAAGAGACTCTGCGCTCTTCGCGTGAGGCTAAGACCCATTTTGCCGTAGCGGGTGCCAAAGATCTGCAAAAAATGGCGTTCCAGGAGTGGCAGATCTTCTTTCCTTTCTGCCAATCGGGGAACCTTAATCTCTACTACTGAAAGACGATAATAAAGATCTTCTCGAAAAGTCTTATCGGCTACCATGGCGCGCAAATCTCGATGTGTGGCAGCGACCACCCTTACATCGACGTGTCGAACAGTCGGGGAACCGACGCGCTGAACCTCACGGTTTTGCAGAACCCTCAAAAGCTTAGCCTGAACGGAAAGTGGCAACTCTCCGACTTCGTCCAAGAAGAGTGTTCCCCCGTTTGCGGCTTCAACCATGCCTTGCTTGTCGTGCACAGCTCCTGTAAATGCTCCTCGCACGTGCCCGAACACCGCACTCTCAAACAAGGTTTCTACTATGGCGCTGCAGTCGCAAACCACAAATGGCCCTGATGCGCGTAAGCTCAAGCGGTGGAGTGTCCGCGCTACCAACTCCTTGCCGGTTCCTGTCTCTCCGCGAACCATCACAGTCTGGAAGTGCGGCGCAATTCGCTGGAGTTTCGAGAAAACCTCGAACATCAAGGGGCTGTGTCCGACAATGCCCTCAAACTGACACACTCGTAGTAATTCAGCATCCAGCTTTAGTGTGCTCTGCTGGCGTTGAGCGGCGCTCAACCAACCCTCTATCTTTTGGCGGAGCCGATCGATTGAGATTGGCTTCGTCATGTAGTCATAGGCGCCCTTTTGAATGGCCTCCACGGCTGAGTCCATCGAATAATGGCCAGTTGTTAGGATCACGTCCACGCCGGGATGGATTTCTAAGATACGTTCGAGCAACTCCATGCCGTGCACTTCCGGCATCACGAGATCAAGGAGAACCAGATGCGGTCGGTGCCGGGTAATCATTTCCAGGCCCGTTTGTGCGTCCGTAGTATCGTAAATTTCCAGGTTGTCGAACGTGAGTGCCTCTTTGACTAGCTCGATTGCGAGGGCATCATCGTCGATTACCAAGACCCGGTAGATCTGGGTTGAATCCTGGTCCACCGAGTGGGATGGGAGCATAGAGGTCATACGAGTGGCCGGATCTGCGCGGCTTCAGCAAGCGTCTCTGACGAATTTGAGTCTTCTTCTGTAGCGGTTCGGTCGCTTTTCGAGTTGATGAGTCCCAGCATCTGTCCGATTCCGACTCGGATGACGTGGACGTAGCGTTGCTGTTTCTTATTTAGCGTGCCAGCGGTTTCGGCCGATAGCAATTCAGCGAAACCCATGACTACATTGACGGAATTCATCAGGTCGTGGCGAAAGCGGTTGTCGAGGCATTTGCTTTCCGTGGCGCTCTCGCGCGCCAGGTCTTCTGAGAGTGCGTTGCCCACGATCTGCGTTGCCTGATACAGCTCCTTTTTGCCGAACAAAGAATGAATAACGTTCGTCAAATATGCGGCCCCGAGCGAATACGTGATGATCAATGCTGCCAGGGACCGACTCCGATTGCTTCCGGAAACCAGGAACACAGCCGCTGGTACGGTGGAATAAATCAAAAGGATTGCGAAGAGGCTAAGACGGTGATTCAATACCAGGCGCGAAAGCTTGCGCTGGACACCTTTCACGAGTGTGGACAACTGTTTGATAAAATCGCCGCTTCATAATAGAATCGGCTGATTTCGACGGGCACAGTAGTCTGGTTATCGATTGGCTAGCTGTCCGAACGGCATACGCAACAGACTTGAAAACTTATTCTGAATCACCGAACACCGCAGTGCCGGCATAACCCGACGTGGGCGCGAGCAACAGGTCTAGTTGTCGCGAGAATCGAGCCGTCGCTGAGGCAGACGCATGTTCGTAGCTCGCGACCCCAACCCTGATCGCGGGCCCGCGGCCAGCAAGTTCGAGCACCGCCGGAAGTACTTTCTGCTGAAAAAGTTCGATCTCCGCTGCCACAGGTTTTCCACCTCTGTCTCCGTAGACCATGAGGACGACGCCATCGAGAGAGCTGCTGATCGTGCGGAAGTCATTCTCAGAGACTTTATAGCCAAACCACCATGGCATCGCTGCGTCAAGCTGCAGAACTCCGGGATGACTGGTCAGCTCGGCTCGCAGCGCGGCAACCATCAGTGCAAACCTGCTCCATCCGTCGCTTTGACCGAAGATTTTGGGCTCGGTATATACCTCAACGTCGATCTGAACAGCGTCGATGGTACCTGGATATCGGCGTGCAAACTCAGATACGGTTCGAAGCCGCAATCGGGCGTCGTTTGGCCGCAACGCCCAAGACGGATCCTGGAGAATCAGACCCTCGATTCGAATCCCACGCGCGCAGGCTAACGAGAAAAGGTTAGCCAATTTTTGGGCCTCAGGACGGTCTTCCAGTAGGAACTTGGGTCCGACTTCCAGACTGACGATGACTCTGCCAATGCCCTCCGAGTGCCATAGCGACAGATGCTCCAGCCAGCGCGCCTCGGTGACCTCATGAATTCCGTAGAAATAGACAGAACGCTCCGCTGTAGCGGCTTGCCCGACTAACGTGAGCATGAGCATACCCAGAACCCATGTGCCCGATCTGACGATTTTCGTTTCCTGCATGCCACCAATAGGAGCAAGAGGAGCCCCAAACGTAGGGCCTAGGATGATCCTGAAAATGTACTGTTATCAACGATTGGCAGATGTGCGTCGGCTCGCGATTGTTAGCGCTGTCTCAGATCTGATACTTCTGGCTAAAAGTGATACAGCGCTCTGCAGCCGTCGGACTCGTCCTTGCGGTCCCAGCCGGTCACAGCACTCACATTTTCTCAATCTCCTTTCCTTTTTGAGCCTTAGGAATCGCTCCGACAGTCCGGGCACTGGACTCCAGGTGTAATTTCTTAAGCGGGAAGGATTTCCTGCCGGGGCGCTTTCTGACTAGTTTTTTCGCGGCCGCGAAACGTCGTATTACGGTGGTCCTGAGCCTCTGGAAATGGAGGACCTTGGGGTCGACTTCATAATGTCCGCTGGTGGAAGCCAGCGGGTTCTCAGAGGGCTGGCATCAAGCTTGAACTTGTTCCAATGCTAGAGGCCAGTCCAATTCATTAGCGGCCGGCTGATCTTAAATTCAGCCGGTTGCTCACGATTTTTCGTACAGCCGTAGTGCGCGGAGCTGGACGAAAACGTCTACTCAGCGATGTTTACTCCCGACGGGAGAAGAATCGCCCTGGCCATTTTTCGACATCGCGGAGTCTCTTCTTACGGAGGATCTCTGGATGTGACCTGCGAGGCTTTCGAGGCTCCCGCATTGGATTTGCTTGACACTACTCGGATCAAGCGAGCGGCAGAGCTTCAGAGCCAGCATATTACCCCTGTCGCAGACCTGAGTGCGGATGACCTCACCAAGCAATAACAGATCCTGCATTTCGACCTTCACCGCCGCCTGGTAACGCACCGGGCGTTGCGATAGGATTCGCATTCCACCGTCCGATATATCGACGGCCACCGCTTGGAATGGCGGCGAATCTGGCTCGCCAAGCAAGGTTACAGTGACTTCCTGATTGATCCCGATGCGAGGCTCTGTGCGTCGTTCCATAGGATTTACCCAGTCGACTACTGGGATGATCGCGCTGTTAGATACCTGCTGCACGGATACAATTTCCGCGGTTCCCATCGTCGTATAGGGCAGTCTGGCGCCCACCACCCTGACGTCAGATGTCGAAGTCCAGAAATCGGCCGATTGCGGTTGCAATCTAGCAAATATGTCGACCAGTGCCGGATCAAACTGTTTCGCCCTTTCCTGGCAAATACGTTCCATCGCAACTGCCGCACTCTCAGCTTCTTTATACGGCCGCGTATGCATGATCACATCGAAAGCATCAACAAGGCTGACAATCCTCGCCTCTAGAGGGATAGCGTCGCCGGCGAGACCGTGGTAACCGTGGCCATCCCAACGTTCATGATGATAGAGCGCAATTCGCTCCGCCATCTGAAGTATGGGGAATTTGCTGCCTGCAAGGATCATACAGCCGATCCCAGTGTGGGTCTTGATTTGAATATACTCCGCGGCGGTGAGTTTGCCCGGCTTCAGCAAGATTGCATCTGGAATACCGATCTTTCCCACATCGTGCAGCGGGGCCGCGCGGCGAAGCAGTTCGATCTGCCCCGCAGGAAGCCCGATGGCGCGGCCTAGCAAGCCCGCCAGATGACCGACTCGCAGCGTGTGGTTGCCCGTGCAATCGTCCCGATATTCGGCGGCTCGAGCAAGCCGCTGGAGGATTTCTAACTGAGCTTCCTCCAAACCCTTGGTCCGGTCTCGCACCCTTTCTTCAAGAGCCGCATTATCCCGTTGAAGGGCGGAATGAGACCAACGAGTCTCCAACAGGTTGTAGATCCGCAACCGAACTTCCGTGGCATCGAGCGGCTTCGTCACAAAGTCCTTGGCTCCCATGGCCAAAGCCTTTTGTCTTGTCTGCCGCGAATTATCTGCGGTAAAGACCAGGATTGGCGGCAAAGTTCCCGTGGTAATGTGGGAGCGGAGTTGCTCCAACAAGGCGAAACCGTCTACATGGGGCATTCGCAAATCGAGTGCGATCAGGTCCGGATGAAATTCGGAAAATGCGGTCAAAGCCTGGCGCGGATCTGTAATACCCCTTAGATGAATGTATCCATCCTGGCGCAGAATATTGTCCAATAAAAGGATAATATCAGGTTGGTCGTCGATGATGAGTATACGGCTATTCCGAATGATTTCTTTCAGCATGTCACAGTGATCCTCGCACTGTACGGCTCGTCGAGCGGCATCGCTGCTTCAAGGAATCTGAGGTTGGTTTGTGTGCGGTCGGTCCACCGGATCTTCATGAAGGCGAACCCAATCGAAAAATCTGTTGCCGGACCTTGCTCCAGGCCTGACGGGCCTTTTTGAGATAGCGATGCAGAACGGAGTCGTCTTGGTGCGGGCAGATTTAAATCAGACATCCTACCTGCGTATCATCGGCAAAAACAGGGATCAACTTTATCGCGCTAACCCTTGAAAGGGGAAAAGCATTCGGTGATTGCAATCAATATGTTGACCGTATTTCGACGTTATGATGCGTAATTTCTGGGCGATTTCTCCCTTTGTTCTTGGTTTTACGCGCAGTCTAAACAGGTAAAGGAGTATTCTACCGATGAAATATAAGGCGCGGAATATTCCCTGGGGCAAACTGCCACGATAGAAGCAATGGATGAGATCCCCGCGATTATTTCGACGGACGCATTACTGCCGGGAGCGGACGTCGAGTCCGTGGTCATTCCGGAGTGCCCGAATGCCTTTAAAGGAGACGCGTGAAGAATATGTCGCGTTTATCATTTTCGGCGACGCGGGGCACGCCATCACCCGCGAAGGAGAAATCAGCCGCTCTTGCTCTTCGGTTAGTGCTGTCGCCCTGAGCTTGAGATCGTGCAGGCCGACCCAACGCCGTCGGTTAACCCCTCTTCCGTCAATTCCTTCCGGAGCTACAGGGCTGGATCTACGAGGCGAGTATTGGGCAATGTTTTTGGCCGATTGGAGACGCGAATAACAATGCCGATGAAGCGCAGTACTGAGACGGCTGATGTTGCTGCCAGTGTAGATGTCATAACCGAGGTCTGGCGCAAAGCTGCGTTGCTCAAAACCGGTGCGCTGCAGGACGCGATTTTCCACAGCGCCTACTTTTCGTGCATCGCCACCGACGAAAAAGGCGTCATTCAACTATTCAATGTGGGTGCCGAACGCATGCTGGGCTATGCGGACATCGAAGTGGTGGACAAAATCACCCCTGCTGACATTTCCGATCCGGAGGAAGTGATCGCACGCGCGAAAACATTGAGTCGTGAGCTGGCAACCCCGATTACGCCGGGCTTCGAGGCACTCGCCTTCAAGGCCTCGCGCGGCATTGAAGACATTTACGAGCTGACCTACATCCGTAAAGATGGCAGCCGCTTTCCGGCGGTGGTGTCGGTTACGGCATTGCGCGACGATCTTGGCGGAATCATTGGCTATCTGCTGATCGGTACCGATAATACGGCACGCAAACAGGCAGAAGAAGCACTGCTTCAGGCGGGCGCGCTGCAGAACGCGATTTTTAACAGTGAAAATTTCTCGAGCATCGCCACCGACGAGAAAGGCGTCATTCAGCTATTCAATGTCGGTGCTGAACGCATGTTGGGCTATAGGGCGATCGAAGTAGTGGACAAAATCACCCCTGCCGACATTTCCGATCCGGAGGAAGTGATCGCGCGCGCCCAAACACTGAGTCGTGAACTGGCAACCGCGATTACACCAGGCTTCGAGGCACTTGCCTTCAAGGCCTCGCGCGGCATCGAAGACATTTACGAGCTGACCTACATCCGTAAGGATGGCAGCCGCTTTCCGGCAGTGGTGTCGGTTACAGCTTTGCGGAACGCGCTCGGAGGAGTCATCGGCTATCTGTTGATCGGTACCGATAATACGGCACGCAAACAGGCAGAAGAAGCATTGCTTCAGGCGGGCGCGCTGCAGAACGCGATTTTTAACAGCGAAAATTTCTCGAGCATTGCCACCGACGAGAAAGGCGTCATTCAATTATTCAATGTCGGCGCCGAACGCATGCTAGGCTATACGGCCGTCGAAGTGGTGGACAAAATCACCCCTGCTGACATTTCCGATCCGAAGGAAGTGATCGCGCGCGCCAAAACACTGAGCCGTGAGCTGGCGACCCCGATTACGCCGGGCTTCGAGGCACTCGCCTTCAAGGCCTCGCGCGGCATCGAAGACATTTACGAGCTGACCTACATCCGTAAAGATGGCAGCCGCTTTCCGGCAGTAGTATCGGTAACGGCGTTGCGCGACGCGCTCGGCGGAGTCATCGGCTATCTGTTGATCGGTACCGATAATACGGCGCGCAAGCAAGTGGAAGCCGAGCAGAAGTTGCTCGATCAGCGCCTGCGCGATCAGCAGTTCTATACCCGCTCTCTCATCGAATCCAACATCGACGCGTTGATAACCACCGATCCGGCCGGTATCATCACCGACGTCAACAAGCAGATGGAGGCGCTCACCGGTTGCACGCGCGATGAGCTGATCGGCGCGCCGTTCAAGAACAACTTTACCGATCCGGAACGGGCCGAGGAAGGCATCAAGCAGGTGTTGAGCGGAAGCAAGGTCACCGACTATGAGCTCACCGCGCGCGCACGGGACGGCAAGGAAACCGTGGTCTCCTACAACGCGACCACTTTCTACAATCGCGACCGGAAGCTGCAAGGCGTATTCGCCTCGGCGCGGGACATGACGGAAAGCAAACGCTTTGAACGCACGCTACAGGAAAACAACCTGGAATTGGAGAGAGCCAAAACGGCGGCGGAAGAGGCCAACCTCGCGAAATCGGATTTCCTGACCACCATGAGCCACGAGATTCGCACCCCGATGAATGCCATTCTCGGCATGGCCGACATGCTCTGGGAATCGCAGCTGGACGCCCACCAGATGCACTATGTGGAGGTTTTCCGGCGCGCCGGATCCAGTCTTCTGTTGCTCATCAACGATATTCTCGATCTGTCGAAGATCGAGGCCGGTCACCTGGATCTGGAGAGCGTCGAGTTCGATCTTGAAGAAGTCGTGGATCAGGCGATCGAGTTGACCGCGGTGAAGGCTCGCGCCAAAGGCATCCTGCTGGTGTCCCGCTTTGTGCCCGGCCTCACCACCGCCCTGACAGGCGATCCCTTGAGATTGAGGCAGATCCTCATCAACCTCCTTGGAAATGCGGTCAAGTTCACCGAATCGGGAGAGGTGATGTTAACGGTCCAGAATCACGAATCCGGCAAATCCGGTGAGATCGAGTTTTCCGTCTCCGACACTGGTGTTGGAATTCCACCCGAGAAGCTTGAAACGATATTCGATGATTTCACCCAGGCGGATGCCTCCACTACACGCAAATATGGCGGCACCGGTCTTGGTCTCGGAATCAGCCGGAGGCTGGTCGAGAGCATGAACGGACGCCTCACAGCCACCAGTTCGCCGGGTGAGGGGAGCATGCTTCGATTCAACGCGCAGTTCAACGTTGCGCCATTGAGTCACCGGAAGGTTCGCGTCGAGCCACAGGATATCCGCGGCCGAAAAGTTCTGGTGATTGACGACAACCCGACGAACTGCCTCATCCTGAGCGAGACACTAAACAGTTGGGGAGCGGAAAGCGACCTCTTCCGATCTCCGGCGAAAGCTTTGGCCGGTCTTGCCGAGGTGATGGCCAGCGAGCTGCCGTATTCCCTGGCGCTGGTGGACAGTCGCATGCCAAAAATGAACGGTTTTGAGACTTTTGCTAAAATCCGGCAGATTGCGCCGGATCTCCCGGTCGCGATATTGACATCCGATGCCCGGCTAGGCGACGCTGCGCGCTGCAAGGAAGCCGGATTGGCGGGGTATGCCCTCAAACCGCTCAAGCGGACCGACTTGCTCCTCCTTGTCCATGACGCGATGAACCCTTTGGAAGATGCGGACGCCCGGCGACCTGAAAACGCAGATCGCAAAAAAGCAGAACATTTGGAGGCCCTCAGAATCTTGATTGCGGAAGATTCGCCGGACAACCGCCTGCTGCTTCAGGCTTATATGGAGGCTGGACCGCATCTGTTGACGTTTGCCGAGGACGGCAAAGTGGCGGTGGCTCATTTTGCCGCCTCGGATTTCGACCTGGTCCTGATGGACATACAAATGCCAGTAATGGACGGTTTAACCGCGACACGCGCCATTCGCGCCATCGAGCGAGCGCGGGGTGGCACTTCGATTCCAATCATTGCGCTGACG
>Ga0209006_10002463_pt1 | contig 16873 bp, 37 predicted proteins | sample JacPin_JW_Ref_O2_FD_188567 | JGI IMG/M metagenome (GOLD analysis project Ga0209006, IMG submission 188567) | Forest soil microbial communities from Algoma, Ontario, Canada - Jack Pine, Ontario site 1_JW_Ref_O2 (SPAdes) (version 2) | ecosystem: Environmental > Terrestrial > Soil > Boreal... | reverse complement strand
GTGCTTGCCAAATAAACCCAAGCAACGCAGGCGCGTATCGCAATAGTGATGTGGCGGCTCATTTTGTTGATTCTGCTTTTAATGCTTTTAGAACGGTAGAAACCAATGAAGGCGCAACGCATTTGCCAATGTCAACGACTGAAATTGCAATACCCAGATGGGAGTTTAACCCGTCAAATACACCATTCCCTAATAATAAATATTTTGGTAGTTCAGTAGTTCAGGAAAATTTTATTATCAAAGCGTTTAATATTTTAATGCGAGATACAGCATCCTTTGTTACCATGTATCAAACGGGAGAAACAGCCGATAGTGGACAAGTGACAGGCAACAACCCCGCAGGGCAACCAATCAATCCTTTTAGCGCAATGGGGCTTTATCAAAATATGACAAAAGCCGGTGTGGTGGGGCATGAGATAATTACGCCTATGGGAATTTCTTATAGGGCAATGGGGCAAATACTTGCAAACTATACCGTAAATCATACCGCGCCATCCTTTTTAACAGCAGGCACAAACGGAACAAGATGGGATAGCGCAGGGCATCAAATATATGTTCTATGGGCAGTCGTAACGCATGACACGGTAGAAACGGCATCAGGAACAGTTCCACTTCCGCCAGGGCAATTATTCACGGAAAAAGACAAACACGGAAACATTATTGGTACAAATATTTCCGGCACAATTACGCTCAATGGCGCACCTGTGTATTTAATTCAAAACGGCACAGTCGTTAATAATCCACCGACAGTAACCGCAGGCGCGAATCAAAATATTTCCACAACTTCAACATCTGTAACAGGCACAGCAACCGCAAATACAGGTAGTATAACAAGTACATTATGGTCGCAGGTTTCCGGGCCAAATACAGCTACAATCGGTTCATCGGGTAGCTTAACAACTACATTGAGTGGATTGGTTACAGGAACTTATGTTTTCCAATTCAAAGGCACTAACAGCGTTCCGCTTTCTTCTACCGCGAATGTAACGATAACAGTTGCGATTACACCGCTTGCGCCAACAGCAGTTGCGAGTGCAACACCAACAACAATAACTTTACCTTCGGATAGCGTTCAATTAATCGGCACAGGAAGCTACGATAATAATAGCGGTGGATTTATTGCACAATATGCGTGGACACAAATTTCAGGAAGAAAAGGCGACACAATTCGCAATCCAAGTGCTGGTAATACATTTGTAAGATTTGATAGTGTAGGCACTTACATTTTTCAACTTAAAGTATTTAATAACGGTGGGCAATCGGCAACAGCAACCGTAACGGTAATCGTCAATCAAACGCTTGTAAATCCGGTTGCGGTTATCAATGCGAATAATGTTATCACACTTCCATTAAACGTAATTACCCTTAACGGTACAGCATCAACAGACGCAAATCAAAATGCTGTTATTACAAATTATCAATGGAATTTAGTTACATCGCCGCAAGGTAGTGGAGCAACATTAAATTTGCAGACAAATCCAATTGTTCAATTAGCTCCTGTAATTCCTGGCGTTTACACCATATCACTAACGGTAACGGATAGCTTAGGACAGATTGGAACTGTAACCGTGCAAATAACCGTAAATTCAAATATGATAATCACAAATAAAGTTGTAAAAAGTGTTCAATAAACCCTATAATTTTATGAGATGGATTCAAATTACGCTTCAAAAGACGATATTATTCATTTGCGCGAGCTAATGGAACAGCACGATGAAATGGCGCAAACAGCTATTGACAAAGCAGAAAAATCAGTAGATGAAAGATTAAAAGGAATGAATGAATTTCGGGAGCAACTAAATCAAATGATCGCTACCTTAGCTACAAAAGAACAAATGATGTCATTAATTGATGCTGTAAATATCAGAATTGATGGAATTGAAAAAAGTCAATCTGAATCAAGAGGCAGAGATAAAGCTCTTGCGGCTATTGCTATTCTTGCAGCAGGATTTATTGGTTCTGTTGTATCGCATCTTTTAAAATGGTAAAATGAGAAGAATAAAAAGCAGAAATATAGATGTAGTGATGTGGCTTATTGCTTTGTTTATTTTTTCTTTCTGCGTGTACTTGATGTTTCACATGCCAGAGCAAAAATAAAAAAGCCTCACATAAAAATACAAGGCGCTTATTGTGCTAACTCTATGAAAACAATTTACTATAGTATAAATATATAAAAAGTTTTTTGAAATAAACAAAGAAACCCGAAATAAAAATTTCAGGTTTCAACCTCTTAAATTCAAAAAGAAAATTTGAGAAAATTATCCAGTACCGCAAAATAAACTTTTACGACACTTGAAAATAAATTTACGAAACATTCTTTAACTTTAAAATAAAAATTATGACAGATCAACCGACACCACCAACACCAGTAGTAACATCGAATAAGTATGCGCTTAACGCTGCTGATTTTCTTAAGGGTTTACTTGTAGCAGCTTTGACAACTCCGCTTTCAGTTTTGTATTCATCTTTAAATGCAGGAACTTTGACAATTGATTGGAAGGCACTCGCAGTTACAGCAGCAGCAGGGGCATTGGGGTATATCATTAAAAACTTTTTCACTCCATCCGTTACGCAGTCGCCGACCAATCTGTTAAGTAAGTAATTTTGCGACAAAGGAACGAAAAGAACTTTGGTACTGATTTTGGTATCTTTACGGGTATGAAAAACCGGAAAACCAAACCTTTCTTTCAATGCCATGAGAAAAGACCTTATAGTTCTAACGCATGGTTGTTTATATCTTTGATGATTGGATTGTGTATCGGGATGGCTGTATTTTTTTATTTTATTTCACGACAAAATATTTCAACATGACCGGATTTTATCAAGTGGTTTGCGAACAACATGAGTTTGTAGAAATAGAATGTAGTGCTACATCTGATAACGGGAAAATAATTCGTACTAAATCTGTTCAATGTAGAAAATGCGGCATTTTAAGACCTGCACAAACTTCGTCTGAAATTATAGATAAACACATTCAGCAATACAAAAATGTTTGGGAAAAATTATCGTAACTTAAAATAAAAATTTATGAAATTTACAATTGACACAGAAGCTAAAAAAGTAACGCTTCTTGAAACTATCTCGCTTAAAGAAATTGACAAAATTAAAAAGATTATCGGCGAAGATTGGCGTGAATGGGAAATTGAACAAGAGGTAAAAGTAATCGGCGGTCAAACTATTTTTATTCCTTACAAAGAATATTTACCAAGCTACCCGATTTATCCACTTACGCCAACATGGATTATTGATCTTAATCCTATAAATACCTGCGGTGGCGGCAACGGTTCAATTCCCACAACCAGTTGCATAGTAAATGCCACAAAAGAAATGATCGAATCCGCATCTTATACAACTAATTGTAATTAAAAACAAAACAAAATGAGAAAATTATTTTTACTTTTATTTCTATCCTCTTGCTTCTTTGCAAGTAATGCACAGAGTATTTTAAAAAAAGAATCTTTCCCTTTAGAAAAATATAAATTAAGTTTAAGCGGTGCTGTTGCAATTCCAATGACACAATCGCTTTGGCGTATTATTGGGCCGCTTGCAGGTTATTCAGTTCCGGGCAATCAAGTTGTAACAGGAATTGGATTTGGAAGACAATGGCAGACGGCAAAAGATTCTGCATGGTTCACTAATTTTTCTGCAAGTATAATGGTATTCGCAGGGGGAAATGTTCAGCCGCAATTAAATCCATTCAATCTAATTTCCGCAGGCGTTGGTTTCGGGTTTGATAATAATCTCATAGTCGTTTGTCCTGTTTATAATTTTTCGGGTCAATTTGGATTAGTTCTTTGTATCGCAATTCCGCTTATACCTAACAATTAATTCCCACATTTTACCACTTATGAGTATGCAGTTTTATGAAGCTACTTTGCTGAATGGAAATATTCAGGCCTTTCTTAAAACTATTCGTAAAAGCGAAGGAACGGACGCATGGGATGGGTATGGTTATCTTTTCGGTTCAAGTCCTCATAACACTTTAAGATTTACAGACTTTTCAAAACACCCCGACATAGAAGAACCATTTGGTAAAGGGCTTTTTTCATCAGCAGCCGGAGCGTATCAGATACTTTATAAAACATGGCTTGTAATCTTACAGGAATTGCCATTGCCTGACTTTTCTCCACACTCGCAGGATTTAGCAGCTCTTGTTCTAATTAGCGGTAAAAACTGCTTAGAATTAACTGTAAATGGAATGTTCAATGAAGCGGTGAATGGGTGCGCGAATATTTGGGCAAGTTTACCAAACAATAATTACGGGCAACCTGAACACTCAATCGAAACCGTTACCGCGTGGTATATTAGTTATGGTGGAGTAGTGAATGATTAGCTATTCAAATATTTAATCAGCGCAAATATTATCAGTAGCATTATAATAAATGTTAAGCATCCGCCGCAACCTTCGGTCTCATAAGCTGCCATAATTTTATTTTTTAGTTTCTTCTTTTTTCACCGGAACCTTTACTAATTGAGCGTTTATTTGTCTGTTAACTTCTTCTAAAAATTCAGAAAACTTTTTACGTGAAAAATCCTGATTTGCAAGAACAGCATTAAAGATTTCCATTTGTTCTGCATTGAATTTTAGAACTGTTATTTTAGGCATTGCATAAACAGAATCAGCGCGATTATTTATTGCATTTTTGACAGCAGCATTATCCTGCGAAAAACAAGATAGAGAGATAACAGTAGCTAAGATTAGAATTGACAGTTGTTTCATTTTTGATTTTTTAAAAGTTCATATTGTTCAAGACAAATTTTCTTCATTCCTTCTTTTGATTTTGACCAGATAAAAGTAGTATGTGTATTTGAAAACCTCATCGTTACGGTGTCTATCACTAAAAAGTTCCAATCTTCATCTCCGAAATAATCTACATGCAAAACATATCTTCCATCACTTGCAAAAATACTCTTTCCGAAATATTTGTACCACTTCATAATTCTTTTGTGTGCATGGTTATTGGTTTTGTCCGTTAATTCGGTTAATATATTCCAGAGCGTCTTTTATAATTTCTTCAATACTGTCGCGACCTCCGAATGAAGTCAATTCAACATCGTCTTTTGAAATGAAAACGTTCATATTATCTTTCCCCCAGAACTGAAATGAGAATTGGTATTTGGCTGACCACTTTTCTATTTCTTGCATTAATTTTTTCATGGTTGATTTTCTTTTAAGCGAATGTCATTGTACGCAACATAGCAGGCATCAATTCCGTATGTTTCTTCGATCTTCATACATGCGTCAATGCACCATTGAAACGCATTGCCTAATTCTCCTTTTGCTCCGCCAATTGAGTTTGCTGCATCTTCAAAAATTATTTTTTCTAAAAAGTCTTTTTGCTTTTGTGTAATGTGTGCGCCAATTTTTATTTTCTTATCTGTCATAACTGAATAGTTTATTTTTGATCGTTGCTTTTTTGTTTACCGTCCATTTGAATTACTATTTGCCATCGGTTAATGAATTAGAATCTGAAACTTAAGCCAATATCTCCAGTCATTTTTGCTTCCGTAAATTCCGGCTCTGTAAAAATAAGTACATAATCACTTACAAGGAAAGCGAATTTTGCTCCTATGCCGTATATTCCTTTTCCGATATAACTTATAGCGTAAACTCTCATTAAGTTATCGTCGCCACCAAAGATATGAGCTGTTAATTTTAGGTACGTATTAACGTTAGCTGTTTGTGAGGCGGGGTAAATTTCATTACCTTTTATATTTTTTACAGTAAATTTTGCTCCGATAAAAGCACCTGCAATATCTGATTGTATTCCCCCTTCTACACTCAAGTTCATCGGTACTCCACCCTGAACAGAGATTATTTTATCTATTCCCTGACAATCGTAGGTTTGAGAAAAAGAAATAAAAGGGAGAATTAGTAAGAGAGTTATTAGTGTTTTCATTTTATTTGTTCATTGCGGTTTTTGAATTTTCTAACATTTTTCGTGCCTCGTCGGTTGTTATTATAGCCAATCTATTTACGGGTTTTTGAAAGTTTAGCGGTACGGTTGAAGTGATGTATTTCATGTTAGTTTCAATGTAAATTTCCTCTGGGGTGAATCCAAAAACGGCATCACCGTTAGTCCCGTAACTGCCATCTTCGGCAGGCGAAGGAATAGCAACGGCTGCTTCGTGTGGAAGATTATTAGTAGATGAATAGCCGGAAATTATTTGCATCGTATTTGTAAGTTGACTATTAACAGAACTTACTTTGTTTACTTGATAATATCCGATTGGCTCACCAATTCCCTCAATAAAAATGTACATAAAGAAATTTACGGAACGGTCGTTTTGCAATTTGAATCGTTTTATTAAATTATCTCTTTCTAAACTCCAACTTATATTTGGCGCAGGCTGCGTAACATTTAATGATTGTTGATTAAGTTCTGTGTGTGCTTGCTCCTGAATGGCTGTTTTGTTTGCGGGTTGTCCCCTATCGCCATCATCGCATGACATCAAGAATAGAGCTATTGAGAATAGTGATAATAATATCTTTTTCATTTTGATTATTTATTATAGTTTGAAAAATTGTTTACTGATAATTCGTATGGCAAATCGGGCGATTTCCAATATCTTTTGTCTATGTGCTTAGACTTTGCATTGTATTCTTGTACCCATCTGTTTAAATTTTGTTTGATAGCATTTTCTCTTTGAGATTTGCTGAATTGCTCAAACTGTTTATCATTATCTGGAGTAGTCTCGATGATGCCCAAATCGGTATTTAATTTTTCGCAAGTGTGGTACATATCCCAATAATCATCGTAGCTGATAACGGCATCTTCAACAGATTTTTGTACATGGGCTGCGCCTGCGCAAATAATACCACAAGTAAAAAGAAAAACCGATAAAATGATAAGCCCCAAAAATGAAAGGCTGATAATCCCAAATGTTCGCATATATTTAAAATTTAATTGTTGACAAATTTTTTAAGGTTAGTAGAAGGGCTGCTATTAGAGTGTAGTGTTTCATTGGTAATATTATTTAAAATAATTTTCTTTTAGGTCTAATTGTTTTTGCGAATTTTTTGAGTTTTTCTTTAGCTAATTGATACGACGATGGTAAAGTTTGCGCAGCTTCTACGAGTCTGCATTGTTCTGGATATACTTCATAATTAGTATCTAATTTATATTCACCACCTATATTCCTAACGAGTGCTACTATTACAGAACCACCATGACTATCTTGAACTACAATGCCTTCTTCCCCATTTATAAAACCACCATCTTGCCAAGACTGCAAACTCCATACTTTAACCTTATCGCCTCTTTTAAATGAAATGGGGCTATTCATGTTTGATTATTTTTGTTCCATAAATGGTTTTGATATTTGCCATATTTTATCCGCATGAGGCGATAATTTAAAAAATCCCCATCCAATACTATTTAGCTCATAAGCTACATTTGTGTTGCCTAATTTATAATCATTTGAAGACACTTCCATAAAATCTTTAGACAAAAGTTGAAATAATTCTGCAAGAGATTCGTAGTGTAAATCCACAATAGATTTAGATAATTCAGTCATATTTAGGCCTGCAACTTCTTTTTTATGTTTTGAATAGTCGCTCATAATTTAATTTTTAGATAATTCCCAAATAATTTTTCCATTCATGTCTGTAACTTTTAATGTGCCTGCGTTGCATTCTGCGTTTTCAATGGCATCTTTATCGTCTTTTAATTCAATTGGATAAAACCCGTTGGCTCTATAAAAAATATATACTTTTAGTTTTTTCTTTTCTTGCTTCATAATTTAATTATTTTATTTGCCGTGAATTTTATCAAGTGAAAGTTTTTGTTGTTTATAATAATTATCACGCGATTCATCAGGGGTTAAATATCCTTTGGACAATCCTTTTGATTGAGCCAATTTATCAATATAAAATATCAATGGGTCGCTATCATTTGTTTTAAGGAATTTAACCTTCGCGTAGTTTCCTATTATGTAATCAAATCTAATATCTCTTTTAAAGTTACCAATAAGAGAATCTTTAAATTGCTCAATATTCAAATCTGTAAATATAAGAAAGTCGCTATAATCGGTATCGTCTTTAGTATAAATAACGAATGAAATTCCACCAATCGAACCTTGCCCAAATGGATACCAATAAGTTTGTTTATCGGCTGCTAAATCTGGCTTTTGCGCAGGTACACAACCTATGAAAATAAAAGACAGTAGTAGAAAGAGGATTAGGTGTTTCATGGTTTATTTTTTATAATTATCACTTGAATCTTTGTACAAGTACATGCTATCGTAATACTGGGCTTCTTTTGAAAGGAAATTGTATTGCGAATCGTAATTGTTAGTTCCCCTGTATAATTTGGAGTATTTACTAACACTATCATCAACGCGCCAAAAAGCCTTATCATATTTATTCTTACAACTCATTGAAAAACAAAGACCAATTACTATTAAGAGTGTTAAGTATCTCATTGTTTTAAATTTGTAATTAAAATGTGTTTGCCACCCATATTTGCATTAACCGAATCCGGCGAAAAATAACTATTCCGCATTTCAAAAATACCGCTCGGTTTTTTAGTTTTCCAATGAAAAAATATACTTGTGTTTGAATCAATCGTTGCGTACGAACCGCTATCCGAAATTATAATTGCTGCATCATACCTTGTTCTGATAGTATCGCTACGCGGGAAGCAAAAGTTGACAATCGTATCTTTTGCACTCACCAAAATCTGAATGCTGTCATATCCGAAATGATAATCAAAAGGAATTTTGTACATATTTTCCTTATAAGAATCATCTAAGTTTAATTTCCCTGTGAAGGGTTTATGTTTTACATTTCCACAACCTACAACACCAATACAAAAGGCAGCGATACAAATTAGTTTTATCATTGTTTTAGTTTTTTAATTTCATCAATAATTTCTTCGCTTTTCCAAAATAAAAGAGCCATAATAGAAAAATTCAAAAATACCGTTTCGTGCAACGCATCTCTATTGATTGAGCATACAATAGAGATTGCAACCATAACCACATACATAATAATCATTAAACTTTTCATAATCAATTTTTTAAAAGTATATCCCTTATTCTATTAAATTCTTTCTCTGCCTGTTGTTTACTCTACGGCTTCTGCTTCTTCGATTTGTACGCCGCGTAATTTCCCTAAGTCTACTAAATCGTCCCAATTTTTATAGTGCGTTTTTGCTTGTATTATTATTTCCTTATTTGCTTCGGTCATTTTATCGCCGTTCACGCACCTTGCATATACTCTGTTTATTTTTGCTACTAATCCCGACCATTTATTAAAGAAGTCGTCTGGTTGCTCATACCCGTAAAGCATGGTTAAGTAGTTTGAATATTCAATGCGCCAATTTTTAGAGAATCTCAATGCTTGTTCATCAAATTCTATTTCTTTTTCAAGCGGCGGCTTTTCATCGGCGTTGTAGTATTTAGTAATTAGTGAAATGTAGTTTTTATACTTTTTGCCAATAACTTCATCGTCTGGGAATATCTCGTATTCTTGTAATCTGCAATCATCTTTACAGATGTATATTATTTTTGCAGGCAATCCCAACCCCCTTGCGTAGTGGTAAGATTGTAATTGATGGTTTGAATTTGCCGCGTTTGCTTTCTCATTTCTTTCAAAAATGAAAGATGAACAACTTTTGCACTCAATGATATATTCCTGTAATTTAATATTGTTGTACTCTTGTTTAAAATAGGCTATCATTTGCCTCGCTGTAAAGTCAAAAAATTCGGGTAAATGAAGTGCTTCAATATCCTTTTCCGCCTGCGTAAAATCAAGTTCGGAATTAGTAGTAAAATCCATTTTGCCGGAAACTTCTAATAGCTTACCAATCCTGTATTTTACTGGTGTTTGTGTTTCTTTCAATATGCCTGACCGAGAAAGCACAAAACGTAATATGTACTCAATTACGTTGCCTGCTTCAAATTTTCGCAAACTCCTGGCATTTGGCGGGTTGGTTGGCTTCGTGCCTTTCATCTTTAAAAAGACATCAATCGGCGCACTCCCTAACTCACTTGCGTAAAGATAATTTCGCGGCTCGATCTTTCGTTGCGGCTTCGCTTCAAAAGATTTATTCCATAATGCTACTATTGACCATGTATTACTCATAATTAATTGTTAGTTCTTTTGTATCGCGTTTCATTTCTGCTGCGAGGATATGGCAACCATCCTTAGCGAGCTTATTAAGCGTTTCTATGCCCTTTGAGCCTAATACGCCAATGTTATCCAATACAACGACTTTAACCTTGAATTTGCGCCATATTTCAATTACAAGGGCTATCCATTGCGTTTCGGATAACTGTGCAACGTTCTTTCCATCCAAATACAATCCTTCATTTTCTTCATCAGTAATTATCTCCACGCCTTTAATCGAAGGCAAAATTTCCGCTTGTAATTCTTTAATGTAGTTCAATAACTTCTTTTCATTGGAATCTGCTTTAATTGACAAATCTTCCCAATCGTCGCGCTCTTTTTTCTTCGCTTTAATGTTTTGCCAATTAGTATAATTGGTTATTTTTTTTGCTGCATTATCGTACTCTTTTTTAATTTCTGCGTATTCATCATTAGCGTTCCAAATCTTATCAATTTCTGCTTTGCCATTTACCAAACGTTTATCAAGGTCGGCGGCTTCTTTCATCAGTTTATCAACTTCATCTTCTATTTCTTTTCGGCGTTTTTCAAACCCATTCACAGCATTCGTATATGTCATTAAATTATCTGACTTAACTTTTGCATCATCAAGGCTTTTGGATATTTTTTTTATGTCTGGCTTTACTGCGTAGTCTTTTTCTGATTTAGTCCAATTGAGGTAAAGTGGTTCGTTGTTTAAAAATTCGTCAATGGCTTTTAAACTCCGGTTGGCATCAGCGCGACCTTCACGCAATTTTTTAATATCTTCTTTTAATTTTTCAAATTGCTTTTCTGTTTCCTCTGGGTTTTTGCTGCTGTATTGAGACAGCCACTTTACGATTTCTTTTAGTGGCTTAAATTTTATATCCATCGGTGAAGTGCCTACCACGCCTAATAACTCTTTAAGTTTAGTAATTGGTTCAGGTTGCGCCACGCCATCATAAATAAGTTTGAATGTTGATTTTGTTACTTTAACCGTATAGTTGCAATTATCTTTTCCTACAAATGAAAAATCAATATCAATTTTACCAGTATCGTTATTTACAAAATCCGCATTATCTTTTGAAAGAGAACCACAGGCAACGCGCAAAGCATTTAACAATGAAGTTTTGCCAACTCCAAAATCCCCTTCGGCAACCACTAATTTACTTTCTGTAAAATCTATTATTACAGGGCTTGCAGCATTTATTCCGGCAAATGAATTAACTTCTAACTTCTTTAATCTCATAAAACATTTTTTAAAAAGCTGGCGGCTCTTATGGTTTAACCTCACCAGCTTACAACTAAAAACAAATAGAAAACTCTAACAACTATTGATTGGTAAGTACAGGCGTAACTTTATTCAATGATAATTTTTCCATGTGTTCGAAAATCTTGTCCAGTAAAATAGTTCTTTGGACTACTACATCTTTATCAGTTAATTCACTATGCCTTGCTCTGCTAATAAAAACCATTATCACATATTCCAATAACTCCAATTGCTCCCTTGTCTTGCAGCTATTAATCCATAACTCTATTGTCTCGCAGGTTTGTATTATATCCATAATTAAAGCGTTTTTACATCGGCTCTTATGTGCATTTGTTTTTCCTCTTTTGTCAAATCTTTCCAACAATCCCAACAAATTGCAGGGTGACCATGAGTATATAAATCTTCATTCTTGTCAACAAAATACATCCCGCATAATTCACAGGCTGTACCGTCAATCATATCATCTGCTAATTCTCCCATATAATAAATTTTAATTGTTTCAAAAAATAGCCGTTTGCTTAGACAAGCTCCGGCTTAAACCCTAAACCGTATTCGAAGAATTAATTGTTTATTTCGTTTACTACTATTTCATCACTTGCTTCATCTCCCCATGCTGTAACAATACATTTTAGATTTATTCCTTTGTAATTAAATGGAGCTAATACAACGGGGTCAGGAATTTCTGTTTTTAACATTCTCCCAATTAATTTACTGTTCTTTCTGTCCATGTCTTTTAGTGGAGCGCAAATTTCAAGAGTAGTTCTGCCGGTATTATACCATTCTCTGTAATGACCTGCTAAACCGCTTAATCCTATATTTGAGCTACGTGAATAATATTCAGACATTTGCCTTTCTCTTGATTTACCAATTTCGTAATCTTGCTTTGAAATCATTTGGTTGCTGCTAAATGAATCGCTTTTTGTATAGATAACATTTAGCTCATTTTCTTTCTCAAAGAACTTGTCAATTTGAAGTAGGTTTTTGTGTGGCACAAATCCTTTATATCTGCTTACCTCACCAATAACCAAATTGTATTTTTCGCAAATTTTAAGTGCTTCATCTGGGGTAATGAATTTGTAAATAGGATAAGCAACACTCAATTCATAAAGGGCAGTAGCTAAACTTTCTTTTTTCTGTTTAATGTTCATGGCTGTATCGTGCTTATCAACTTCAACAGTATTATTAAATCCATGTCTTTTGAGTAGTTCGACGCGCTCAACATTTCCCAATTGAATGCCTTTTAAAATCTCTTTTGCTTCATGCAATAATTTTTCGCCTGCATGATTAAATTCGTTATGAATTTGTTCAATAGTTTCGGTAACGGTTTGCTGTTTTTTGAATAAATTAAACATGGTATTTTATTTTTTAAAAGTTGATTAATCTTGATTATAAAAAGATTCTGTTATGTCCATTGTATTCTCGTAATCGCTTTTCATCTGAATCACTTTACCTTGTTTTTTCTTTCTCACCGGAAAAGATTTTTCAATCCAATTCCACAATAAAGACAAAGCAAATAGAACAGCCCAAAATACAATAGCTATAATATCCTTTGGTGAGTTTTTAATTCTGGGCTTTGGTACAGGGCTTTTCATTTTACCATTCAATTTTTAGGTAACTTTCGCCATCATTGACCTTAAATCCATTCTCAATTAATTCCTTGATTAGAGTTGGCTCAATTACTATTTCTCTTTTTTCGAGGCAAATAAGGCTAACTCCTTGTTTGCCGAATACCTCAATCATTCTGTCAACTTCCTTCCAATCTAATTTTTTTCTAATGGTTTTTGCTCTTGCTTCATCTGCTGTCATAAAATTATTTTTTTAAAGTGGTGAATATTCTTTACAAATAGATTCAATACCGTCATACACGCCTTTCATTAATCTTTCAAATCCAATCCTTGAAGCAATTAAAAAGTCATACATATCTCTTGCTTGTTCTCTTTCACAATACTCCCAATACTGCCAGATAAGAAGTTTACCTGATTCTTGAACGTGTTCGCCGGTGTGGTCGCTTGAGTTTTTCTCCCAATTTAGTTTACCTGAATCGTCTAAAAATTACTCAAATTCTTTTCGGTCAATGTTATTAACAAAGCCTTCTTCGCCATCCATGTATTGAATATCTACGTCTAAGTGATTTGCTTTTTTGTGGATTTCCATTACTTCAAATAAAGGTTGGGTTTGCATTTTGTTTTAGTTTTTAGGTTTATTAATCCATCTTCTCATAAATGTACGGGCGTATTGTTTGCCGTCTTTTGAGAAAAATGAGTTTTGAGAATTAAAACTTAAATCAGGCTTCCAATCAACAGGGCAATTTTGAATTGCTAAATCTTTTATTTTATCGGCAGCATCTTTTTTGTATCTGTCTATTGATTCGGGTAATTCGAATTCAAGAGTTGATAATTCCATAGACTTGCCAATTTTGTCAAATCCGTTAATCTCTATTTCACATTCAGTATAAGCCAACCTGCTTAATGCAGATGAAAGTTGCTCTGCTGTTAATGTAATTTCAAGGAACATAATAGATGCGCTCATGTCATGCAATTCTATTCTTGTTTTTTCTCTGTCTATTAAAATACTAATTCTTGCGTCTTCGAGTTTCATACAATGGATTTTTAATTTTTCTGTTTGTAAGGATTGTCGCCTACTTCAAGAGTTTTTAATATTTTAATTATTTCTTTGCTTACTGACCTATCATTTTTTTTAGCCCTGTCTTTAATATAATCTTTAGTCGTTTTATCCAATCCCCTTACAAAAATGTTATGAAGTTTTGCCTTTTGCATCTGTTTAATTTTGTGCTAAGATAGATAGCAGAATGATAGCAACCAAATAAAAAAAATATTATTTTAAAGATTTTTTCAAACTATCCAGTTCATGCCCTGTGAGGTAATCCAAAGCCCATTCCTTGTTATCCTGAATAAATACTACGCTTGTTAATCCTCTTTCATCTGTGGTTGTTTTCTCTATTCTGTTTAATCCATATCCTACCATTCCTTGATGCCTGGGGCATCCGTTTTTAGAACTTGCGCAACCAAATAAAAGATTGATGCCAAATACTAAAATTAAAAAGCCAATTGCTGTTAAGATCGTTTTAGAATGTTTCATGTTGTTTGTTTTTAAAGTTAAAAATTAGTTCCTAATAATTTGTTTATGTGTTCGCGGTTGGTCAATTCTTCTCTTTTAGTAAACCCGTCTATTTCTTCTTCGCTTTTAATTAAGTAAAATTTTCTAAAAGAAGGCATTTTGCATCTTGCTTTTAATTCTTTGCCGGAATAATCAGCATCGCAAATCCAGTTGTTAACGGACATAACCCAAAACTTTTTAAATTTTGTATCTGTACTCATAAATTTCTTTTTTTTTGTTTCCGGTGTATTATTGATTAAGATTTTTGATTGTGAGAATTATTTACTAAATATTTTTACCTCGTCAACTGTCACATATTTCAATTCATCAACTTTCTCTATAATGCTGCGCCCGAATTTTGATAACTCTTGATAAAGAGATTTAAGTTTTTCTTCATTTTCAATACTTTCGCACATACCAACCCATTTTGAAATTAACGCTCTGTTTAGGTCTGGATAATTAAGCCCGTTAAATTTTAGAGAATGAAATTTTTTGCTCCAATGATTAATTTCATCACTTGCCCTTTTTATTTCTAATGAAATCGGAAAACACCTATCAGATAAATCATAACTCGAAAGCTCCATATATCCATCCGTTACAGATGTAATTCTGTTTTCTTTGGTGCTTTTAATTTGTTGCAAAATAAATTCGCAAAAACACCAATCGCCTTTTTTAAATTTTGGTTGTAGCATTATTTTTTTTGTTTATTCTTTTTTAATTAATAATTGGTATTAACCGATAAGTTTAAATGCTTCTTCTAATGCTTTGGTTAGAATATCATAATAATCAAAAGGATATTTATTGGGAGTTTCTATACAGGAAGGCAATAGCTTCTTTGCTTCTGTTGTTTTAGGATATATTGTACAAAAATATCCAAGCCCACCTAATTTGCCTTCCACACAAAGGAATAAACCATGCTTTTCTCTAAACCAATCCGCTAACTGTTGGTATAAAGGAGCAACTACTCCACTTCCTAAATTCGCATTATTTATTGGCGTTCCTGAATAATGAAATTTTCCGTCTCTTTCCTTCCAATTAGGAATATCATATTTATCAGCTTCTTCACTTCTTATTTCGTACCATCCTAAACAATGTTCATTTTCCGGTGGCGCAATAGGGTGATTATTTTTAGAAGTATAAACACAAAACCCTTTCTCTTTAGCCAGTTTAGCTAACTGATACGGTACAAATAGATGTTTCATAAACTTTAATTAATAAATGGTATTAAGAGTTAAGAGTTTGAAAATATTCGCCTCTTTCAAACCCCCATATAGTATGTTGCAGATCCCAATTCTTTTCTAACCATTCGTGACCGTCAGCAGCTTTGAGAAAAACGGAAAGCGTATTATCTTTTTCATTCACTTCATAAACTTCAGCAGTCATATCGAAGTTTTTAGATTCAAATTTTAGTCCTGCTTTTATCTCGATATTTTTCATAAACAATTGATTTATAACTAAGTATTATTAAGGTATTAGTGGATATAGTTTTTATTCTTCAATGAAAGGGTAAAATTCTTGAGCGGTACATGCGCCCAAATCATTTACAAATATATCCTGCAATGCGTCTCTAACTTTACCGATTAGCTCAATATCATACGCAATAGGATGCTTGTTTAAATGAGTAGGGTTAACCGCGTTTATTAGTTCGTGAATTGCATTATCCACATGATCTTGCCTGCTTAATTGCTGCCTTGTTAATTCCTTGCCCGTCTTTTCAACATAGCTTTCAAGTTGTGCCTTTAAATAAAGCGTTTCTCTTTCAACAAATTCTTTATTGCAATTTTCGGGAGTGTCGCCTAAATGCGCTGTATCAAAACCAACAATCCAACCTTCTTTATCTTCTTCGCTTAAATCTGTCCAATCCTTGCAATCGCTTGCCTTTTCGCTGAATGTTAAACCACCGTGAACTTCAACATCAATACTATCATAATCCTTACCGTGTAAAAAGTGTCCTTGTGGAATTATTACATATCCGTTACCCCAACCGCAATTTGTCATTGTCAGCCAAGTATTTTTTTTGATAAAATGTTTCATAAAATTAATTATTTAAGGTATTAGGTAATGATGTTTTTAGTTTGCTAAATCGTAAATTGATGGATTAGCTGTTACGTTATAAATGTATTCGCCGCATTTTACCAGTAGAGCATTTTTGCCGTAATACATATTTTTCATTCCTTTTATGCTTCCTGATTTATGAAAGTTAGGGTAATCCGAAATTTTTACTTCTTTACCTTGCTCAATTGAAAGTGTTTTTGTTTTCATTTCAAAGTGTTTTTTAGTTGTAATTAAATAGATGTTTAAAAAAAAGAGTGTTATTTCTAAGTGATTAAAGACGTTTAACTAATGATTGATATAACAAATATACAACCTCCAAACTCCAAATCCAAATAAATCTTATA
>Ga0209006_10002462_pt1 | contig 16887 bp, 17 predicted proteins | sample JacPin_JW_Ref_O2_FD_188567 | JGI IMG/M metagenome (GOLD analysis project Ga0209006, IMG submission 188567) | Forest soil microbial communities from Algoma, Ontario, Canada - Jack Pine, Ontario site 1_JW_Ref_O2 (SPAdes) (version 2) | ecosystem: Environmental > Terrestrial > Soil > Boreal... | reverse complement strand
AATATCGCAACGGCGGGTTGTTCGTCGATCTCGGGGTCATCGAGCCGCTCGATCCCGCGCTGGCGGCGCGTATCCTCGATCCACTCGAGGAGGCGGTCGTCGAATGGCGCGCGCTGACGCTCGTGCTGCTCGACCGTGTCGCCGAACGGGTCCGTGCGATGCTCGGCAAGACGCCGGACGAATTTCCGCTCGCCTGCGTGCTCGAAGGCGGCAGCTGGGCCGCCGGCCGCGAAATTGCGCTGTCGCTGCGCCCCGACGGGCGGCCGCCACTCAGCGTCGCCAGCGATGGCACGCTGTTCTGACACGGCACGCAATGTCGCTTGACCGCAACACGCCCGGTGTATAGCGCTGACGGACCATGCCGACCGACCTCCGCATCGTCGATCACCCGCTCGTCCAGCACAAATTGTCGCTGATGCGGGCGCAGGACACCCCGACCGGGGCGTTTCGCCAACTGATGCGCGAAATCGGGCTGTTGCTCGGCTATGAGGCGACGCGTGACCTGCCGCTTGTCGAGACCGACATCGACACGCCGCTCGAGCGCGCGCGATTGCCGGTGCTGGCCGGCAAGAAGCTGTGCCTGGTGTCGATCCTGCGCGCCGGCAACGGCCTCCTCGACGGCATTCTCGAGCTGGTGCCGTCGGCCCGGGTTGGCCATATCGGGCTTTACCGCGATCCGCGCACGCTGCAGGCGATCGAATATTACCTGAAGCTGCCCGATGATCTCTCGGAGCGCGACGTCATCCTCGTCGATCCGATGCTGGCGACCGGTAATTCGGCGGTTGCCGCGATCTCACGGCTGATCGAGCTGCGGGCGCGCTCGGTCAAGTTCGTCTGCCTAGTCGCGGCGCCCGAAGGCGTCGCGCAGGTGCACAGCGTCTTTCCCGACGTTACGATCGTCGTCGCGGCGCTCGACCGCTGTCTCGACGAACACGGCTATATCCTGCCGGGGCTCGGCGACGCCGGCGACCGGCTGTTCGGCACGAAATAGCGACTTGCCGCGCGGGCGGCGCGGCCAGGATCAGCGCGACTCGTCGGCGTGGCGACGGCGCTCGGCCGCGAAATGTTCTCGCTGGGCCGCAATGAATTTGGCGCGCTGGTCGGGGGATAATGTCGCAAGCAGCGACGTCGTCTCGGTCACAGCGTCGTGCATAAAGGCGCGGCGCCGGTTGCCAGCATCGTCGAGCAGCTGCACCACCCGGGCCGGATCGGCGTCGGGCTTGGCGAGCTCGGTCCAGGCCGCGTCCATCATCGGGTCGACCTCCTGGCGCATGCGATTACCGCGCGCCACCATCTCGGCGACGTACTGGTCAAAGGCGGCGTGCTGCGACGGCGTTAGGTCAAGCGTGTTGGCCAGCCGATGAAGCCGATCGCTGAGGGTCTGCGATGGCGGCGGGACATTCAGCCGGCTCCAAACCACGCCGGCGACGACGCACAAGTTGAGCGCCACGGAGATCGCAAGCACGGCGGCAAGCACGCCGGGCCGCGGTAGTCTACCGTGGCGGCGGGTCATGCCGGCGGTGGTGACGCTCATATCTGCGAATTCTCGGTGAAGTCGCGCAGCATCAGCGGCGCGGGATCGAGCAATTCGCCCGCCGAGACGTCGTCGGGCGAATGGCCGAGAAGTGGGCCGCCGGAAAGACCGCTGCCGAGATCGAAGCCGAGCCAGCCGGCGATAGCAATTGCCGCGGCAAGCCCGCTCCAGGTGGCGGCGCCGTACCATGGCTTCACGATGCTCCGGCGTGCCGGGAACGCGATCAGCAGCGCCTCGGAACGATCCTCGCCGACAAGCGCGACGGCGCGGCTGACAACCCCCTCGTCGGCGGCGGCCGTAACGCCGGCAAGCACCTGCGCCGCAGCGACGTCCGCGGCGGCGTCGCCGTCGCGCGCGACCAGCTCCGCGATGCGGGTGGTCTCGTCGTCATCATCAAGTCGGTTGTCGGCGAACGCGGCGAGGTCCAGCAGTTGTTCGGCCTCGTCGGGTGCCGCATCGGTCTCCTGACTGCGGCGCCACAATTCCCGATCCGCCGGGCGTGTACCGCTAGTCTCTCGAGCTCGCATACGGGCGATCTCCTTTTCTCACAGTTCTACGCCGATGACGGCAAGGCCATCCCCGCAACTTATTGGTTATCGCCATCATTCGCTATTGTCTTTGAAATGGGCGCGTAATTTCAGCATTGCCTTGTGATGCGCGCTGCGCACGGTCTGCGGGTCGATGCCGAGCGCCACGGCGATTTCCGCGACGTCCATCTCGCCGTCATAGATCATGCCGAGGATCTGACGCTGCCGCGGCGACAGCAGCGCCTCGGGCAGCTTCAGCTTGGGCACCGGCTCGACGGCATCGACTTTGAGGTACTTCTCGGGCACCGCGTCGATATGGACCGAATCAGGCCGCCGCCGGCGCAGCGCGTCGCGCGCCGTGCTGCGCGCGACGATCGTGAGCCAGGTTGATAGCGACGCGCGCGTCGCGTCGTAGCTGCGCAGCAGGCGGAACTCGTCCTTACACAGCCGGACGAACACTTCTTGCGTCAGGTCCTCGACATCGCCTGAACTGGCCGCGATGCCGCGCACTGCGGCAACAATCAGCGCGGCGTAGCGCCGCACGAACTTGTCCCACGATTGCTTTTCCCCCGCCAGCAACCCGGCGAGCGGATCGACCTGATCCAATCGGCGCGCTCCGAAATCGCCGGTTAGGCGTGGCGCAGACATCGCCGCGATCGTGAGGGTGCTCGGCTCACGAAAGTCCCGCGAAGAAATCGTTCCCCTTGTCGTCGACGACGATAAAGGCCGGGAAGTCGACGACCTCGATGCGCCAGATCGCCTCCATGCCAAGCTCGGGATACTCAAGAAGCTCGACCTTTTTGATGCAATCCTGCGCCAGCCGCGCCGCCGGGCCGCCAATCGAGCCCAGATAGAACCCACCATATTTTTTGCAGGCTTCGCGCACTTCAGCCCCGCGATTGCCCTTCGCGAGGCTGATAAAGCTGCCGCCCGCCGCCATGAACGGGTCGAGGTAGCTGTCCATGCGCCCGGCGGTCGTGGGGCCGAACGAGCCCGAGGCAAAGCCGGTCGGCGTCTTGGCTGGGCCGGCGTAGTAGATCGGGTGGTCCTTGACGTATTGCGGCAAGGGTTCGCCGCGGTCGAGCCGCTCCTGCAACTTGGCGTGCGCGATGTCGCGCGCGACGATCAGCGTGCCGGTCAGCTTGAGGCGCGTCTTGACCGGGTAGCGCGACAGGGTCTGGCGGATCTCGCTCATCGGCGCCCGCAGGTCGATCGCCACGACCTCGCCGCCGAGCGTCGCCTCGTCGATCTCGGGCAGGAAACGGGCGGGGTTGACCTCCAATTCCTCGAGGAACACGCCGTCGGCGGTGATCTTGCCAATGATCTGGCGGTCGGCCGAGCACGACACACCGATGCCGATCGGCAGGCTCGCGCCGTGGCGCGGCAGCCGGATCACCCGTACGTCATGGCAGAAATACTTGCCGCCGAACTGCGCGCCGATGCCGAACTGGCGGGTCAGCGCCAGCACCTCCTGTTCGAAGTCGCGGTCGCGATAGGCCTGGCCGTATTTGTTGCCGGCTGCCGGCAGCGTATCGAGATAGCGGCAGCTCGCCAGCTTCACGGTCTTCAAGTTCATCTCGGCCGAGGTGCCGCCGATCACGATCGACAAATGGTAGGGCGGGCACGCGGCGGTGCCGAGCGTGCGCAAATTCTTGTCGAGGAACGCGATCAAGGATTTCGGGTTCAGCACAGCCTTGGTCTGCTGATACAGAAAACTCTTGTTCGCGGAGCCGCCGCCCTTGGCGATGAAGAGGAATTTGTACGCGTCGCCCGGCTCGGCATAGAGGTCGATCTGCGCCGGGAGGTTGTCGCCGGTATTGACCTCCTCGTACATCGACAGCGGCGCAACCTGTGAATAGCGCAGATTGGTCTCGGTATAGGTGCGGCGGATGCCGGCCGAGATCGCCGCCGCGTCGTCATACCCGGTCCACACCCGCTGGCCCTTTTTTGCCATGACGATCGCGGTGCCGGTATCCTGGCACATCGGCAGGACCTTGCCGGCCGCGATATTGGCGTTCTTCAGCAAATCGTAGGCGACAAAGCGGTCGTTGGGCGACGCTTCCGGGTCGTCCAGGATCGCCGACAGCGAGGCCAGATGCCCCGGCCGCAGCAGGTGTGCGCAATCGATAAACGCTTGCTGCGCCAGCATCGTCAGCGCCTCGGGGGCGACCTTGACGATGCGCTCGCCCTCGAACGTCGCGGTGCTGACGTAGTCGTCGGTCAGCTTCTTGTAGGGCGTATCGTCTTCGCCCAGCGGAAACAGCTCGTGAAACTCGAGTTCGCTCATAGAGAGCTCCCCTGCATCGATTGCCGGCGCAGGATCACGGTTTCGTGCGCCGCGTCAAGGAGGCCGCTGTCGTCTGTAAGCGAACTGTCATTGTTGACGCCGCGCAAGCACCGCAGAAATATCCGCGCCGGTGAGCGATGACGCAAAACATCTACGACGACGAGGGGTTCTTTGCCGGGTACAGCCGGTTGCCCCGTTCGGTCGACGGGCTCGACGGCGCTCCGGAATGGCCCACCCTGTGCGCCATGCTGCCTGAACTCAGCGGTCGCAATGTGATCGACCTCGGCTGTGGTTTCGGATGGTTCTGTCGCTGGGCGCGTCGGCACGGCGCGGCCCAGGTTCTCGGCCTCGATGTTTCCGAAAAGATGCTGGCGCGGGCCCGCGCCGATACCGATGACCCGGCGATCATCTACCGGCGCGCCGATTTGGAGCGGCTCGACTTGCCGGCGTCGTCGTTCGATCTCGCCTACAGTTCGCTGGCTCTGCACTACCTCGGAAACCTGGAAGGGATGCTGGCGGTCGTGCACCGCGCCTTGGTGCCCGGCGGATGGCTGGTGTTCTCGGCCGAGCATCCGATGATGACCGCGCCGGCTGCGCAGGGCTGGATAGAAGCCGATGCCGGTCACCAGACATGGCCGGTCGACAACTATCTGAACGAGGGGCCGCGCACGACCGATTGGCTGGCCAAGGGCGTCGTCAAGCAGCACCGGACCGTCGCGACCTATCTCAACCTGCTGATCCGCATCGGCTTCACGATCATGCGGGTCGTGGAATGGGGGCCGAGCGCCGAACAAGTCGCGGCCCATCCGGAATGGGCCAACGAGGCGCAACGCCCGCCCTTTCTGCTGGTCGCGGCGCAGCGCGTTTAAGTTCCGCCTCGCGGAATACGGCTGGTGCTGTAGGCGGCACGGATGTGCCGCCGCACTTGGTGACTAGCGCTTGCGGAAGCTGTCGAGCGTGACGACCTCGGCCGACTTGTCCGCCGGCGCGCTCGCGGGCTTGTCGGCGAGCGCCGGCAATGCGGGTTCGTTGCTGGCCGCGGCGGGTGGCTCGGCGAAGGCGAGGGCGAACTCGACCGACGGGTCGGCAAAGCTCCTGATCGCCGCGAACGGGACCGTCAGCCGTTCGACCTGCTTGTCGAACGACAGCGACACCGAAAACGCCTCGTCGCCGATATCGAGGTCCCAGAACTGGTGCTGCAAGACAATCGTGATCTCGGACGGAAAACGCTCCAGCAGCCGCGGCGGAATCATCACGCCGGGCGCCGTCGTCGCGAAGCCGATATAGAAATGATGGGCGCTGCGCGGCCCGTCCTGGGCGACCCGCGCGAGCACGTCGCGGATAACCCCGCGCAAGGCGCGCTCGACCATCTTGTCGTAGTGGAACAGATCCTGCGCCATGCCGCCTGCCCAAACGAGGTGAGGCCCCTTGAGAAGTGGGGGGCTTCTGTTGCCCGGTGCCCCCCGAACCGCGAGTTACTCTAGGCTTTTACCCCGTGAAGGGTTAGGCCGCGAGCGCCTCATGTGCGAAGTTATCGTTCGCAACTAAGATATGACCCGATAACGGTGGTATCATGCCGAGCGAAGGATCTCATCTTTACTACGCGCGTCGAGCCTGTTTCGCCCCCATAGGCCGCCAGTCCCGGTCTCATCAGCCCCGATTCGACTGAAACCGGCGGGAATTGGTGGAGGCGCCGGGTACCGCCCCCGGGTCCGCAACGCTTATTCCATAAGCCGTTTATCGCCATAGTCGGTTGCCCGACAATCGAGATATAGGATGACCCCAGGCCGAACGCAATCGCCGGTGCATCCTTCGAGACGCCGCGCTGCGCATGGCTCCTCAGGATGACGGAGGTGAAGCGTTCAAACCTCCGTCATCCTGAGGAAGCCGCGAAGCGGCTGTCTCGAAGGACCACCGGCGGCCCGGCGGTACAGGAGGTGCAATGCCGCTCACCGACGAGCAGCGCCAGGAAATCGCCGCCGAGCGGGGCGAGACCCGCCCGACCCGCCGCGCTACCGTGCCGGCGCTGGAAGAAATCCTCTACGAGGCGCTGCCGGTGCTCGACCACGGTTTTGTCCGGGTGATCGACTACATGGGCGACGACGGCGCGATCGTCCAGGCGGCGCGCGTCTCCTATGGCCGCGGCACCAGGCGGGTCAGCGAGGATCGCGGCCTCATCCAATACCTGATGCGGCACCGCCACACGACCCCGTTCGAGATGTGCGAGATCAAGTACCACGTCAAGCTGCCGATCTTTGTCGCGCGCCAGTGGATCCGCCACCGCACCGCCAACGTCAACGAATACTCGGCGCGCTATTCCATCTTGGATAACGAGTTCTACATCCCCGCGCCCGAGCACCTCGCCGCCCAGGCCACCACCAACCGCCAGGGCCGCGGCGATGTCCTCGAAGGCGACGCCGCCAAACGCGTCCTCGACCTGCTGCGCGAAGACTCCGAGCGCGCCTATGCCGGCTACGCCGAGATGCTCAACGAGGACGCCACCGGCAACCCGGCCGACCCCGCCTGGCCCGGCCTCGCCCGCGAGCTGGCCCGCATGAACCTGTCGCTCAATTTCTACACGCAATGGTACTGGAAGACCGACCTGCACAACCTCATGCATTTCCTCACCCTGCGCGCCGACCCCCACGCCCAATACGAAATCCGCGCCTACGCCGACACGATGATCGGCACTCTCCAGCGCTGGGTTCCCCTCGCCCACGCCGCCTTCCTCGAATACCGCATGAACGCCGCCACCATCTCCGCCACCGGAATTAAGGTGATCCAACGCATGCTCGCCCGCGAAACCGTTGAGCAAAAAGCCAGCGGCCTCTCTCCCCGCGAATGGCGCGAACTGATGGCGGTGCTGGGGCGAGAGCCGGGGTGACGCGACCGCCGCCGTTTTACCCCCGGCCGGGTCAAGCCCGGCCAAGGCATAAAATCATTAGCGGAAGTCCTCGATACCCAACCTACAGGAGTAACCCATGCCGAAAATCTCATCCTATGCCGCGAAGAGCGTTTTTGATCCGCCGGCCTATTCGCAGGGGGTCAAGGTCGAGGGCGCGCAGACGCTGCTCTTCATCGCCGGCCAGGTCGATTACGACGACAAGGGCAACTGCGCGCATCCCGGCGATTTCGCGGCGCAGGCGAAAGCCGTGCTCGGCATGCTGAAAGCCCAGGTCGAGGCCGGCGGCGGCACGATGGCCTCGATCGTCAAGGTCAACACCTATGTCACCGACATGCGCTACCGCCCAGACTATGCGCGCATTCGCGGCGAGTTCTTCGGGCCGAAAATGCCGGCGAGCACAATGGTCGCGATCAGCGCCCTGGCCGCGCCCGAATTCCTCATCGAGATCGAGGCGGTAGCGGTGGTTTGATTTAGTGACGCTTCCCGGCGCAAGCCGGGACCCATTGCTCCGTTTCTCGTGCGGCTGAAAGATGGGCCCCGGCTTTCGCCGGGGAGCGTCTTGGAGTTAGAAAGGGGGCTTTACAGAACATAACATGAACATATATCTCTAACCTGCAATTGCCCCGCTCCTTGAGGTCAGCGTGTTCACCCCGCCGCCCACCGCCTGTTCCCGGCCTGTTATTCCCTGTTCCCTGGGGACGGTGTACAATAAAATCAGTGGGTTGATCCTGATCTCTTTTTGTCTCGCGCGCGTGATAGCGAGGCTCGCGGCCTCAAACCTCCACCAGCTCCAGCGCTTCCTTGCTCGGGCCTTCGATCATCACGGCTCTTGTGTCGCCGAGCTTGTAGGGGCCGTCGAGGAATTTGACGCCTTCGCCCTTGAGCTTGTCGATCCAGGCGTCGAGGTCGCCGACGCTGAGCCCGATATGGTCCTGGAGCTGGCCGAGCGGGCTGACCAGCGGCTGGCTGCCCTGGTTGGCGTACCACATCATCGACACGTCGCCGAATTCGACCCCGGCGCGCGGAGTGCGAAACATGCCCTCCTGCTTCAAGGCCGGCCAGGTACGCTCGGCGCCGCGCGGCACGGTGCAATTCGCCTCGGTGAGGTCGGTGCCGTCATAGCCGGGGCGCAGCGGCGCGTTGAGGTGCTTCTGGTACCAGATGAGTGCGCAGAACGGGTCGTCCTGCCACATATGCACGTGGTTGAAGCGCTCCTCGCCGTGGTTGCCGGCGATCTCGAAGAGCGCGTTGTCCGGCCCCTCCATATAGGCGAAGCCGCCGACCCGGGTCGGCTCGGCGTGGCGCGCCTTGGCCTCGGCGATCTGCGGTTTGGTGAGACCGAGCGCATTGCCGATATTGGGCCAGGTGTCGCTCGAGACGAGGACCTCGCCGCCGCTCTCCTCCCGGTAGAGCGGCATCAGCTTGACCTCGGGCCGGTGCTTCCAGTCCTCGACCGTGCGCCGCGAGTCGGTGACGTGCCAGCCAAAATGCCAGATCGCGCTTTGCGGTTCCTGCGGCGCCGGCTTGTCGACCTTGTTGAACAGGATCAGCACGTTGTTGTCGGAGCGCAGCGCCTTGTGGCCGCCCCACTCGGTCTTCGAAGTGCAGGCGAACTGCCGCGTGTACCAGTCGATCGCCGTGTCGGGATCGACCGAATTCAGATGCAGATGGTGAAAGCCCGGGGTCGGCAGCATGGCATTCCTCCTGCGATTTGCAGACAGGATAGCATCAAATCCGTCATTCCCGCGAAGGCGGGAATCCAGGGCAACCGTTCCGTCGCATGCCCCTGGACCCCCGCCTGCGCGGGGGCGACGATGGTGTTATTGCTTGGCGAGCGCGCAGGAATGGTCTTGCAGGTCCTCGCCGGCGGCGCGGTCCCCGGTGGTGGGGTCGGCCTCGTCGTCGAGGATCACAAAGCCGGGCTTGCCCTCGGCGAGGACGGCGCCGACGACGACGAGCGTCTGCTTGCCCATCGCCTCGCGCGCGTCGGGCACGCCGTCGGCAAGCAGGCGGAACGGATCGGGGCCGAGCGCCTCGCCCCACACCCGCATCGCGCGGTAATGCTGACCGGCGAGCGGCTCGGGAAACGGTGCCCAGGCATCGCCGATCGACGCCTGCTGCCGCTCCAGCGCGTCGCGCACGTCGGGGCGAATGCAATCGATGTGGATGTGCAGCTGGTTCTGCGAGCGGGCCGAGACCGAATTTACCGCGAGACTCAACGCGCTGCGCGGCAGCGCGTGCTTCGCGGCGTCCTCGGTGAAGTGGCGCTCGCGCCAGGCGTCGGCGAAATAATTGGGCGCGCCAGGAGCGAGCAGTTCGGGGCTTTCAATGCCGGTGATCTTCGCGGTCGGGATCAGCAGGTACTGGGTGTCGCCGATGAGGTCCTTGAGGATCACATAGCCTTTCTCGGCGCCGCCCTCCAGATTGACCAGCGCACAGGGCGACGGTTGACCGTATTCCCGCTCGTTGGGCACGCATTTCTGGTCGGTGATCTTCCACAGCGCATCGGGGTCAGCGCGGGCGCCGCCAGCAAGCGCCAGCAGCGCACAAAGCGCGAGCAGAAGTCGCAACATCTATTCGACGACGATGCGCGGCGGAGCGCGGCGGGCGCCTTCGCCCGACACCTTGCCCCATACCTTGGCGGCGATCTCGCGGAAGAGGTGGGCGTGCGCGGAGCCGGGGTCGGAGATGGTGATCGGCCGACCGTCGTCCGAGGTTTCACGGATCGCCAAGTCGAGCGGCACCTCGCCGAGGAAGTCGCAACCGAGACGCTCGGCCTCGCGCCGCGCGCCGCCGTGCGAGAAAATCTCGCTGCGCTCGCCGCAATGCGGGCACAGAAAATAGCTCATGTTCTCGATGATGCCGAGGACCGGCACGTCGACCTTCTGGAACATCGAAAGGCCGCGGCGCGCGTCGATGAGCGCAATGTCCTGCGGGGTCGAGACGATGACCGCGCCGGCGAGCGGCACCTGCTGCGCCATCGTCAGCTGCGCGTCGCCGGTGCCGGGCGGCAGGTCGACGACCATGATGTCGAGCTCGCCCCACAGGACGTCGCGCAGCATCTGGTTGAGTGCGCTCATCACCATCGGGCCGCGCCAGATCATCGCGGTGTCCTCGGGCACGAGAAACCCCATCGACATGCATTTGATCCCGTAATTCTCCATCGGGCGCAGCGTCTTGCCGTCCTCGGTTTGCGGTCGGCCGGAAATCCCGAGCATGCGTGGCATTGAGGGGCCGTAGATGTCGGCGTCGAGCACGCCGACCGAGAGCCCGTTCGCCTTGAGGCCGAGCGCGAGGTTGGCGGCGACCGTCGATTTCCCGACCCCGCCCTTGCCCGAGGCGACGGCGATGATGGCGCCAACCCCCGGCACCGCGCCGCGCCGCTGCACCTGCGCGGCGGGGGAGCCGGGTCCATGAGCATGCGCCTGCGGCGCGGGGCGCTGTGCCGGCGCGCGGGACTCGGCCGTCAGCACCGCGGTCACCGACAGCACCCCCGGCAACGCCTCGACCGCCGCCTCGGCGGCCTTGCGCAGCGGCTCGAGGCGGGGGCCACGCTCGGGTTCGACCTCGATCGCAAAGCCGACATTGCCGTCGCGGATGACGATCCCCGAGACCATGTTCAGCGAGACGATGTCGCTGCCCCGCTCGGAGTCGCGCACTTGCCTCAGCGCGTCGAGAATCTGTCGTTCGGTGACGGCAGCCATTGCATTCTCCGGTGAGGCGGGGGCGGAACCTCTTCCGAGATAGGCCCCCCAGTTGCTCTTGACAACATCTGTGCGCACGCCCTCTATCCGCGAGCAATACGGCAAGCGCAGTCCCGAAAGGCGTCAAGCGCGATGATTTTGTCAGCGGGGAACTGCCGGCGGGGATCTCGATGAGCGAGCGCGGCGGTGGCCCCCAAGGCCCTTGGGGCTCCGGTCCTCGCGGCGGCAGGGGTGGAAGCGGCGGAAACGGCGGTGGCGGCGACGGGGGCGGTGGCGGCCCTTGGGGCGGCAGCGGGCCGCCGCCGCGCGGACCCGGCCCCCGGCCTCCCGATTTCGAAGAGATGCTGCGCCGTGGCCAGGATCGCTTTCGCCGGCTGCTGCCGGGCGGCCGCGGCACCGGTACCCTGGTCGGGATCGGCGTCGTCGTGGTCGTCGCGCTCTGGCTGGCGAGCGGGTTCTACCGCGTTCTGCCGGACGAGGTCGGCGTGGTGCTGCGCTTCGGCGCCTACAACCGGATGACCCAGCCCGGCCTCAACTATCATCTGCCGAGCCCGATCGAGTCCGTGCAGACGCCCAGCGTCACCCGGCAAAACCGCATGGAGATCGGCTATCGCAGCAGCGAGACGACGTCGGCCCGCAATGGGCAGGTGCCCGAAGAAGCGCTGATGCTGACCGGCGACGAGAACATCGTCGACATCAATTTCACCGTGTTGTGGGTCGTCAAGGACGCCAAATCCTACCTCTTCAATATCCGCAATCCCGAAGGCACGGTGAAATCGGCTGCCGAAAGCGCCATGCGCGAGATCGTCGGCGAGACGCCGATCGCCCAGGCGCTCGCCGAAGGCCGCGGCAAGATTGAGACCGACACCCAGAAGCTGCTGCAATCGATCCTCGATTCCTACGGCTCCGGGATCGAGATCACCCTGGTGCAGCTGCAAAAGGTCGATCCACCCAACCCGGTCATCGAATCGTTCCGCGACGTGCAGCGCGCGCTTGCCGACCGCGCGCGGCTGCGCAACGAAGCCGAATCTTACCGGAACGATATCCTGCCGAAGGCGCACGGCGCCGCGGCCCAAATCCAGCAGGACGCCGAGGCCTACCGCGCAGAGATCGTCGCCCGCTCGCAGGGCGATGCCGATCGCTTCACCGCGGTCTACAACGCCTACAAGGCGTCTCAGGACGTGACCGCCGAGCGGCTCTACCTCGAAACGATGGAAGAGATCCTCAAGAACAGCAACAAGGTGGTCATCGACAAATCGGCGATCGGGCAGAGCGGGGTGCTGCCGTATCTGCCGCTGCCGAGCCTCCCAGGCTTCAGCCCGCCCGCAGCCGGGGCGCAACCGGCAACGCCGACGCCCACGGGCCCGGCGCCGAGCGGAGGGGGAAGGTGATGAGCCGCCCTATCCTGATCGCGATAGCCGTCGTGCTGATCGCCGTCGGCATCCTGATCAACAGCTCGCTGTTCATCGTCAATCAGACCGAGTCGGCGCTGGTGCTGCAATTCGGCGAGCCGCGCCGCCCTCCGGTGAACCAGCCCGGCCTATGGTTCAAGCGACCGTTTGTCGAGAACGTGATCTTCTACGACAAGCGCGTTCTCGATTTCGAGCCGCCGCCCGAGGAGGTCATCGTCTCCGACCAGAAGCGGTTGGTCGTCGACAGCTACGCCCGCTATCGCATCGTCGATCCACTGCTGTTCTACCAGACGGTCGGGACCGAGGAGGGCGTGCGTGCCCGGCTGGCGTCGATCGTCAACGGCAGCCTGCGGCGCGTGCTCGGCAATGTGACCTTGTCCGACATCCTGTCGGTCAAGCGCGCCGGCATCATGATCCAGATACGCGACGAGGTCGCCGACGAGGCCAAGACGTTCGGGATCGTCGTCGTCGATGTGCGGCTGCGCCGCGCCGACTTGCCGGAGGAGAACAGCGAAGCGATCTATGCCCGGATGAAATCCGAACGCCAACAGCAGGCGTCACAGTATCGCGGCGAGGGCGCCGAGGCGGCGCAGACCGTGCGCGCCACCGCCGAGCGCGAGCGCACCGTGATCCTCGCCGACGCCCAGCGCGACGCGCAGCGCGTGCGCGGCGACGGCGACGCCCAGGCGATCAAGATCTACGCCGACGCCTTTGGCCGCGATAAGCAGTTCTTTGCCTTCTACCGCTCGCTGCAGGCCTATCGGGCGGCGCTCAACAACCACGACACATCGTTCGTGCTGACCCCGGACAGCAGCTTTTTCCGTTTCTTCAACGGATCGCCGGGCACCGGCGCGAGCGCCACACCGGCCCCATCGCCGCCATCCACGCCGCCGGCTGCGCCGCATTAAGGGTGGCATCGCGCCGATGATCGATGGGCGATGGCGTAACGCGGCCAGTCCCTGATGCGGGACTTTCTGACAGCGCTTGCTCTCATCCTCGTCATCGAGGGCATGGTCTATGCGCTGTTCCCCGAGATCATGAAGCAGCTCGCGGCGCGGACGACCAAGATGCCGGCGCAGTCGCTGCGCATTGGCGGGCTCATCGCCGCAATTCTCGGCGTCGTCGTCGTCTGGGCGCTGCGACGCTAGGCGAATTGCCCGTCGACCGCGGCCCTTTCTTCCTCACCCCGCGCCGGCCAGACAGGGGCGAGGCATAACGATTGTCCTGGTTTCGCGCCTTGGCGGGAACGGCGATGTAGTCCAGTTAGGCAGGCGGTTAGCCGCAGTTGCGAAGAATTCTGGTTTGCCGCCTGCTTCTCCCGTAGTCTTGCGGCCAGCGGGACTGGCGCCGGGGAATGGGCACGCGCGCCTCTCGCTCGTCATTTAAGGGGAGTTGCGGACGGTGGTGTCTTCGACAATCAATCTTCGGCGTTCGGCTGCGGCGGTGCTTGCCCTAGCGCTGATCGCCGCGCCGGTCGGCTTTCCGGTGGGGCTGAGCGGGGTCGGGGTCAGCCGCGCGGCGGCGCATCCGGCGCCCGATGGCTTCGCCGATCTTGCCGAGAAGCTGCTGCCGTCGGTCGTCAACATCTCGACGACCCAGACGCTGAAGGCCGAACAGCACACCGAAAAGGACAGCCCCGACCTGCCGCAATTCCCGCCGGGCTCGCCGTTCGAGGAATTTTTCAAGGATTTCTTCAAGCATAACCATCAGCAGGGGCAGGGCCAGCCGCAGGCGGAAACCCGCAAGGCGACCTCGCTCGGGTCGGGCTTCATCGTCGATCCCGCCGGCTACGTCGTCACCAACAACCATGTCATCGCCGACGCCGACGAGATCACCGTCATCCTGCACGACAACACCAGCCTCAAGGCCGAAGTCATCGGCCGAGACACCAAGACCGATATTGCCGTCTTGAAGGTCAAGACCGAGAAGCAGCTGGTCGCCGTCCCCTGGGGCGACAGCGACGTCTCGCGGGTCGGCGACTGGGTGCTGGCGATCGGCAACCCGTTCGGTCTGGGCGGCACGGTGACCGCCGGCATCCTGTCGGCGCGTCAGCGCGACATCAATTCCGGCCCCTACGACGATTTCCTGCAGACCGACGCGTCGATCAACCGCGGCAATTCCGGCGGCCCGATGTTCAACATGGACGGCCAGGTGATCGGCATCAACACCGCGATCTATTCGCCCTCCGGCGGCTCGATCGGCATCGGCTTCGCGATCCCCTCTGCGCTCGCCCACGAGGTGGTGTCCGAGCTGATCCAGGAGCCCGACCATACGGTGCATCGCGGCTGGCTCGGCGTTCGCATCCAGGAAGTCACCGAGGAGATCGCCGAGAGCCTCGGGCTCGACAAGGCGCGTGGCGCGCTCGTTGCCAGCGTCACCGATAACGGCCCGGCGCAGGCCGCCGGAATCCAGCCCGGCGACGTGATCCTGACCTTCGACGGCAAAAAGGTCACCGATATGCGCCACCTGCCGCGGCTGGTGGCCGAGACGCCGGTCGACAAGTTCGTTCCGGTCACGGTGTGGCGCAAGAAGGCGCAGACCGATCTCAAGGTCAAGGTCGGGCGGCTCCAGGAAACCGAAACCGCCAGTGCCGAAACCGGCGCCAAGACACCGGCGCCAAAGAGCGAGGCCGATACGGTCAAGGCGCTCGGCATGACCCTGTCCGACGTGACGCCCGCGCTGAAGGAAAAGTTCTCGCTCGGCGACGATGCAAAGGGCGTCGTGGTGGTCGATGTGGCGAAGGACAGCCCGGGCGCCGAAAAAGGCTTGCGCCCCGGTGACGTGATCATGGAAGCGGCCCAGGAAGAGGTCAAAAACGCGAACCAAGTCGTCGGCAAGGTCGCCGATGCGAAGAAATCCGGCCGCAAGTCGATCCTGCTGCTCGTCGAGCGCCAGGGCGATCTACGCTTTGTCGCGCTGCGGATCGATCAGAGTTAAGGGGACGCCGCGGAGGTCTCTGCCGCCGTTATTCCGCGGCTGCGCGTGCCGGGCCGCCAGCATAATAGCGGCGCAGGACGACGACGATCGCCCCCAGGCCGACGAGGGACAGCAGGATGCTCGCGGATAGCGGCATGCCACATCGGGTGGCGAGCGCGGCGGCGAGCAGACCGGCTGCACCGCCCACGTCCCAGCCACCCTCGGTGGCGACGTGGAAGCGCAGGGTGCACGGCGAGCGCTTTGCCAGCGTGTAGACCGCGGTCATCACCGTCGGGACGTAGAGACAGCTGCCGAACGCCCCGAGCGCATTGGCCAGCACTGCGAGCGGGGCGTTGCCCGTCGCCATCGCACGCAACACGACAATCAGGGTCAGCGTGGCGGAGGCATACCAGACCGCCCGGTTCCCGTATCCGGCGTCGATGTGACGCCCGAGCGTGAGGCCGGCGATCGCGCCGACCAGCGCGGCGACGGCGAGCGCTCCGCCATAGGCGATAAAACTCTGGCCGAGCGAGACGAACAGCGCGATCTGCCAAGCAAAGTAATATCCCGCCGCGAACCATCCGTCGGCGATAAACAACAGGACGCCGGGTGCCGCCGCCCTGAACGCGCCGGGCGCCTGCCGGGCGACGTTGACATCCGGCCCCCACAGGATCGGCAGCGCCGAGAGCGCCGCGATGAGCGCGGTGGTGCCGAACGCCACGCGCGGCCCCAGCACGACGAGCATCCAACCGGTGGCAAGCGGGCTCAGCACCCCGACGGTCGCCCCGATGGCTTCACGCACGCCGACCTGCCGGCCACGCAGCTCATCGTCGCCAACAGTGGCGAAATAAGCGTGATACGTCGTCCAGTAGACGGTGTCGCCGACGGCGGATATGGCTATGAGCGCCGCCAATGCGATGCCGACGCCGCGGACTTCGGCGACAAGCGGATATTGCAAAGCGCTCAGAACCGTACCGGCGATTACCATTGACCGCAGGCCCAGCCGCACGGCCCAAGTGACCACCAAAGGCCGAATGGCGAAGCGGCCGAGAAGGATCAGCGCCAGCGAGCTCAGCACGCCCGGTATCGGAACGCCGGACCTCAACAGATAGATGGCGAAGAACGCGCCGCCGCCGCTCATCGCGATGGCGTGGATGCCGTAGTGCAGATTGAGCAGGTTGACGATGCGATTGCGAAAGAACGCCATCGGAATGCCCTGAAAGCTACGTGGATTGGATCGACGCGGGTTTGCGCTTCGGTCAGCTCACGTGCCTGCGTGGCTGAATTCGGCCTCAAGTCACCTCAATCGGTCGATCGATTCACCCACGGAAGGCTCCCTCGCAACGGCGCCCAATCTAGCCGACGATCTCCCCCTCCCGATACCCCTGCGCGTATAAGAGGGCGGTCAGGTCCGCGTGGTCGATCCGCGCGCGCGCCGCCGCGGCGACCGCGGGCTTCGCATGAAAGGCGATGCCGAGCCCCGCCGCCATTAGCATCGGCAGGTCGTTGGCGCCGTCGCCGACGGCCAGCGTCTCGTCGAGCGCGAGGCCGAACTCGCCAGCGAGCGACACCAGAGTGTCCCGCTTGGTCGCGCCGGTGACG
>Ga0209006_10002461_pt1 | contig 16888 bp, 16 predicted proteins | sample JacPin_JW_Ref_O2_FD_188567 | JGI IMG/M metagenome (GOLD analysis project Ga0209006, IMG submission 188567) | Forest soil microbial communities from Algoma, Ontario, Canada - Jack Pine, Ontario site 1_JW_Ref_O2 (SPAdes) (version 2) | ecosystem: Environmental > Terrestrial > Soil > Boreal... | reverse complement strand
AGTGACTTCATATTGATATATACGTCATGATGTTGGCACATTTTGCCATTTATTGATGTATATATCAATATTCTCACCGAGATTCACGGAACTCGCAAGTCATTGATTTCACTAATTAGGCAGGTATCCGAGCCCTAGTGCGCCGCAGAAATGCTTGAACGGTCCGGAGACTCATTTTTCCCAGTTTTCTTTCAGCGGCGTGCCGCGCCAGCCTGCGAGAATAGGACAATGCCGCCTCACACGCTTCCGCGCTCCGCGTCCGCTCTATTCAGCCATGTCATGGCCGACAACGCGCCGTTGTACCGCGCCATTCTCGATGTCTTCGCGGCATCGAAGCGCCAATTCCGCCTGCATCTGCGCCCCGACGACGTGCTCGCCGAAGCGACTTGGCCAGGCGGCCCCCCTACGCCGGAGACCGTCCAGCAAGCCCTCGGACAGCTCGTCGACTGGGGCAATCTGCAGTCGCAACCGGACACAGCCCGGGTCGCGACAATCGAAGACTTTTACCGCAAGCGCCTGCTCTACCGGATGACATCCGGCGGAGAAGCGGTCGAGGCGGGGTTGCAGGCATTCGTCGAGGCTCTTGCGCGGCGCGCTGAATTGCAGTCCGTGGCGCTCGACGATATCCGGGCACGCCTCATCTCCCTCGAGCAGCTCATGCGCGAATCACCCCCCGATGCGGCCAAGGTCCACGGCGCACTTCGGGATCTCGTGCATGTGTTCGAAGACTTATCGAACAACGCGGAGGCCTTCATGGCGGGTCTCGCACGCACCATCGAGCTCCAACGTGCCGAGGCCGCCGCCGTGATGAGCTTCAAGACGCGGCTGATCGATTACCTCCAGCGCTTCATCGGCGATTTGGTCACGCGCTCGAGTCAAATCGCCGAACTATTGATCCATCTGGGGCCGCTCGAGCGGGCGTTGTTACAAATCGCCGCCGAGCGCGATGCACGCAATGCAGCACCTGGTGATGTCGCGATGGACGCCGAAGCCGTCGACACCCGACTCATGGCGTGGAACGAGCGCTGGGCCGGCCTCATGCGGTGGTTCGTGTCCGACGGCCGGGATCGTGCCCAAGCGGAGCTTTTGCGCGCGAGCGCTCTGTCGGCGATTCCTCGCCTACTACAGGCCGTCTCGCTGCTGCACGAACGCCGCGCGGGCCGCAGCGATCGCGCGGCGGATTTTCGGCGCCTGGCGCTATGGTTCGCCGTCGCGGGCGGCGACGCCAACTCGCATCGGCTATGGCGGGCCGCCTTTGCCTTATCGCCGGCGCGGCACCTAGCTTTGGCGGTGGCCGACGAGAAGGTCAGTGCGAATACACCATGGCGCGACTCGCCCGGTATCGCGGTGCTGCCGAAACTTCGCGAACAAGGCGTGCTACCAACCCGCGGCGCACCGCCCCGGATCCTCGACCGCTCCGCGGAGCGCAGCTTGCTCGCGGCCCGCGTCGCAAAAGAGGCGGCTCAAACTGAAGCGGCGCGACAACGCCTGGCCACCAACGGTGAGACCCGGCTGTCCGAGTTGGGTCGGCTCGATTCGTCGTCGTTTCGATTGTTCCTCACACTGCTGGGCGAGGCTCTCGCCAGCCAGACGGATCCCGACAAGCCGGTGGAACGGTTGACTGGCGATGGTACGCTCGTCGTTCGGCTCGTTCCGCTCGCTGCTCACACGGAGGCAGAAATTGCAACGGACTTAGGGACCTTCCGAGGTCGCGACCATCTCCTTCTCATTCGTAGAACCTAACCCATGTTAGCCCCCGGACTAAAGGACGTTCTGAAACACCAGGAGGCTGAGGAGCGCGAGCGTGCACTGCGCGCCTTGCTGATGCGTCCGCTCATGCCTGCCGGTGACCCGGCGCTCGAACTCGTGCGTCGACATGCCAGCTACTTGCGTGACTGGTTCGGGCGTGAGACGGGATGGAACCTGCAGGTGGAGCGGCAATGCGCGCGGCTCTACAAAAGGCCCGCTGCACTCGACGACCCAACGAGAGGGTTGTCGGAGTTCGATCAGGATCGCTATGTGCTCCTATGTCTCGCCTGCGCGGTGCTCGAGCGCGCCGAATCGCAGATCACCCTGAGAACCTTGGGTGAGCGTCTCTTGGAAGCCACGGCAGACCCCGATCTCGCAGCGTGCGGATTTGTCTTTACCCTCGAGCACGCGCGCGAGCGACGCTCCCTGGTTGCCGTGTGCCGCCTATTGCTGGAACTCGGTGTGCTCACGCGCGTCGCAGGCGACGAAGAGGGTTACGTCAACCAATCCGGCGACGTTCTGTACGACGTCCATCGCCGCGTACTTGCGCGATTGCCCGCTGGCACGCGCGGCGCCAGTCTCATCGCCATGACTCAGGCAGACCTCCTTTTCGACGGCCGGCTCGCGGCGCTCGTGGATGAGTACGTACCGGACAGTCCCGACGGCAAGCGCATGGCACTGCGCCATCGATTGGCGCGGCGGCTGCTCGATGATCCCGTGCTATATCACGACGAACTCTCCCCGGAGGAGCGCGAGTACTTGGTCAGCCAGCGCGGGCCCATGGCCTATCGACTGGCGCAGGCAACCGGACTCACCGCCGAGCTGCGCGCTGAAGGCTTGGCGCTCGTCGATGGCGACGGCGAACTCTCGGACAAACACCTGCCGGCGGTGGGCACGGAGGCACACGCGACGCTGCTGGTGGCCGAGCACTTGGCCCGCGCCGCGCGCACCGAGCCCAAGCAAATTCATTCGCTCCACGAACTGGCTGGTTACCTGCGGTCCGCCGGCGACCGGTACGGCCGCTACTGGCGCAAGGATGCGCGCGAAGCGGGCGCCGAGGTGCAGCTCGCCACCGAGGCGGTCAATCGTCTCGAGGCGCTCCGGCTGGTTCGACGCCTCGAGAACGGGGTACAGGCGCTCCCTGCCCTGCATCGCTACGCCATTTCCGAGGCGTTGACTTGACCCAAATCCCACCCACAATTCCGCTGCCTTCACCCGGACGAACTCGCTGGCAGCCGCTGCGCCTCGGTCTCGTCGAGCTGTATCACTACGACATCGAGGAGTTCTGGTTCCGCGACGGTCACTTGATGCTCCGGGGTAACAACGGGACCGGCAAATCCAAGGTGTTATCGCTCACGCTGCCGTTTCTCTTGGATGCCAACCTGAGCGCTTCCCGCGTCGAACCGGACGGCGACCGCGGCAAGCGCATGGAATGGAACTTGTTGATGAACAAGCGGTACGAGCGCCGCATCGGCTACACGTGGATGGAGTTCGGCCGCCTCAACAGCGCCGGGAAAATCCTGACGCTGACCTTGGGCTGCGGTTTGCGCGCCATCGCCGGCCGACCGACGACGGACTCATGGTTCTTCATCACCGACCAACGTATCGGCGCGGATCTGTGGCTGACCACGACGGAGAAGACCGCGTTATCCCGTGAGCGCTTGATCGAGGCTATTGGTGCCCATGGCCAAGTATTCCCCACAGCGCAGGCTTATCGTCGCGCCGTGGATGAGAAGCTGTTTCATCTGGGGACCGAACGCTATGACGCGCTGGTCGACACGTTGATTCAGTTGCGCCAGCCGCAGCTGTCCAAAAACCCCGACGAGGGGCGACTCTCGGAAGCGCTGACCCACGCCCTGCGGCCACTCGATCGTGCCGCACTCGAGGATGTCGCCGAGGCCATGAGCGAACTCACGGACATCCGGCGTGACCTGGAAGAGATCGAGGCCATGCGCAAAGCGATCGGAGCGTTCGGCACCCGCTATCGACGCTACGCCCAGGTGGCCACCCGGCGCCGTGCAAGAACCCTGCGGCAGGCGCAGACCGATTTCGACAATGCGAGCCGTGACGTCAACGCCGCACAGGCGGAACTCGACGAGGCGCGCGCCCGGGTCATCCGTTACCAGTCGCAACAGCAAAGCTTGGAGGAACAGCTGGCGGCCGACGAAGCCCGACTGCTCGTGTTGCGATCGGACCCTATCATGCGAGATGCGAACAGGCTGTCCAGTGCCCGTGATCGAGCCGCCGAATGCCGCGTGCTAATGGATGAGGCCGCGAAACGGGAAACACTCGCAGGCACCCAACTCACTCGCGAAGCTGAGGCGGCCAATCGTCGGCGCGGGCAGGCCGATGCCAGTCGCTCCATGCTGGTGGACTCTGCATCCAGTGCTGCCCATCTCGCGCGCGATACGGGACTCGCCGACGGGCATGAACGCGCGCTGCAGGGCGTGTCTCTACCTGACGGCGTGACGCATCTCCCCGAGGCGGGCATCACCGCCTTGCTTCGCGAGCGGCGAGAATCCGAAGCGCGCCGCCGCGAGGAGATTGCCGTGATCCGCAAACGTCTGCGCGAGGTGGAGGCGGCTGCGCAGGCCCGCACCCGGGCACAGGACGCTCGAGCGTTGCATGCCGAGGCCTTCGACATCGCATCCGAGGCCGCCCGGCACGCCGCGGAGAATTTGCTAGAGGGAAGCGCCAAACTCCTGGCCGCGTGGCGGCAGTATGGACAGGCCGCGCAGGCGCTGCGCATTCCCGAGGTCGATGCTGTCCTAGACGAGCTGGAGCTTTGGCATACCACCCAGAGCGGCATGAATCCCATGCGCGCGGCGTTGGATCGCGTGCTCCAGCTTGTGGAACAGGACTTCGCGGCGCGCGCCGCCGCGCTGGCAGAGGAACGCAGGCTCTTGGCCCTGGAGCAGAGCGAGTTGTACGCGGAACGCGCGCGTCTCGAGGCGGGCGAAGACCAGGCGCCTCCTGTGCCCTACACCCGAGATGCGTCCATCCGCGCCGAAGCGGCCGGCGCGCCGCTGTGGCAGCTCGTCGATTTTGCCTCCCACGTGCCGAGTGGCGCCCGCGCGGGTGTGGAGGCGGCCTTGGAGGCCGGCGGCCTCCTCGACGCCTGGGTGCTCCCGGAAGGCACGGTAGTCCATGCTAGCACCCACGATGTCATCTTTACCGTGCGGCCGCCGCATGCGAATTCCTTGGCGGACTGGCTGATACCCACCATCCCGGCCGTGGGCGGCGGTGCCCGTATCGATGCCGGCACTTTGTCCGCCTTATTGCGCTCGGTGGCCTGTGCCGGGGATGAGCCGGTCGATGCCGAAACCTGGGTGTCGCCGAGCGGGCAATTTCGCGTGGGCACCGTGCAGGGCGCCTGGACGAAACCCGACGCGCGCTATATCGGTCACGCCGCGCGCGAGGCCGCGCGCCGGGCGCGCCTCGATGACATCGCCACCCGCTTGGGCGAACTCGCCGCGGCACTCGCGGCCCAACAGTCGGCCACCGAGCAGCTCGCCGCCTTCCGTGAAGACGCGCGCAACGAGTATGCACGTGCGCCGACCGACGATGGCCTCCTGCGTTGGCATGCCGAGAACAATGCCGCCGAGCAACGGCGGCGTGAGGCGCAGGCGCGTCTCGGCGAGGCAGAGTCCAAGCTCGCGCAGGCCGACCACGCCCTCGCACGCGCGCGGGACGAGCTGAGTCTGGACGCACGCGATCTGAATCTACCGGCCGCCGCCCCCGGCCTCGATGTCATGGAACGATCGCTCGGCGAGTATCGCGGGGCGGTCATGGAACTTGCCAATGCGCTGCGACAGCACAAAGCTGCCCTGACCGAACTTGCCGACCAAACGGTACGCGAAACCGACGCGCGCGAATCCTTGGGAGCGGCCGTCGAGGATCATCGGGAGAAACAGACGCTGCTCCGCGCCGCGACCGAGACGGTGGACACGCTGCAAGCCACGATCGGCAAACAGGTGAGCGAACTACTGAGCGATATCGAGGCCACCCAGCAGGCACACAACAAACACGATCGCGCGCTGAAGGACTTGCGGGCACAGTTGGTGGTTGTCGCCACCCAACGCGGCACCGCCGAGCAGAAGCACTCGGAGCTCAACGAGAAACTCGCGGAGCGCGTGCACGTGCGTCAGACCGCCGTCGAGACGCTACAGGCGTACACGCAGCAGACCGGCTTCGTGGCCATTGCCGTTCCGGATCTGCCGTTGGCTGACAACACGGCGGCATGGGGCATCGAGGCCGCGCTGACCATTGCCAGGCGCGCCGAGCAGGCGCTGGCCGATATCCCGGCGGAGGAGGCGGACTGGGATCGCGTACAACGGGAGATCGGGCGCGACCTAACGGAGCTGCAGAGCACCATGTCAACCCAGGGCCACGCCGCAACGGCGGAGCCCAGCGACCACGGACTCATCGTGCGCATCGTCTATCAGCAGCGGCCGGAGCGCCCCGACGCGCTCGAACAGCGACTCGATGCGGAACTGGCGGAACAGCGCCTGATCCTGTCCGCCCAGGAGCGCGCGTTGCTTGAGGAGCATCTCGAGAAGGAGATCGCCGCCAACTTGCAGCGCATGATTCGCGACACGGAGGAGCGAGTCGCGGCGATCAACGTCGAACTGCATAAACGGCCTACCTCCACCGGAATGCGCTATCGCCTGGTCTGGGAGCCTTTGCCAGAGAACGATGAGAATGCGGTGCCCGGACTGGAACTCGCGCGCAAGCGCTTGCTCAACACCAGTGCGGATGCCTGGTCCGCCGAGGACCGGCGGCTGGTCGGAGAATTTCTGCAGGCGCGTATCGATGCCGAGCGGCAGCGTGACGAGCGCGGCACGTTATACGACAGCCTGGCCCGGGCGCTCGACTATCGGCGCTGGCATCGATTCACCGTCGAACGCAATCAGGACCGGCAATGGAAACCGCTCTCCGGCCCCGCATCCAGCGGCGAGCGCGCGCTGGGTCTCACGGTGCCGCTTTTTGCAGCCGCCAGCAGCCACTATGAGAGTTCGGACCCCCACGCTCCACGGTTGGTGTTGCTCGACGAAGCCTTCGCCGGCATCGACGATGAGGCGCGCGCGAGCTGTATGGGCTTGATCCGTGAGTTCGATCTCGACTTCGTGATGACCAGCGAGCGCGAATGGGGCTGCTATGCGGAGATCCCCGGCCTCAACATTTGTCAGATCGTGCGCCGCGAAGATATGGACGCCATCTTCGTGTCGCGCTGGTCGTGGGACGGCCGCGAGCGGCGCGAGGAAGCGGATCCCGTGCGCCGCTTCCCGGAAGCGGCCGTTGCGAGCGAATGAGCGGGGACTCCATTGACGGGGAGCGCCTGCGGAAGCTGCTGGGCGGAGTCGCACTCGCCAATCTACGCCTGCGGCTGCGCGCCCGGTATGAGCGAGGCGCGTCGCGCGACGAATTCACCCTGACGGATCTCTTGGGCCACGAACGTCGCGCGCTCGCCGGCCTGCTGGGCCGGCGCACCGTCGCCGCGGGATCCATGCGCATCCGGCGCTCCGAACTCGACGCAGCGCTGGACCACGCGGGAATCGCAGTCACACTGCGCGAGGCGCTAGAGTTCCTCGACGGACCGCTGTCCGACCGCCGGGCCGATCGAGTGGCGCGCGAGCAAGCGTGGAGTGCCGCGCTCTCTCTCACGGCGGAGCCGCGACTCGCCGCTCTGTTGACCGATGCGACCGGCACCGCACTGGTGAAACGCCTCTCGGGTAGCGATCCTGCGCGAGCCGAACTGCTGCTGGCGCAGGCCGCTTGCGTACTCGGCCGGCTGCCAGGGCACGGCATCTCAAGGGCACAACTCGCCGCCGAAGTTCTGGGCGACTCGCACAGCCTCGACAACGGACGTCCCGTCGCAACCATCGTGTTGCGGGCGTGGGCCGCCGAGACGTCTATCGACGTCATCGAAGCGGCTGGACTACAGGACGCCGAAGAATCTGTCCGCGACCGTTGGGCTCGTCTGGGTATCACGGTCAATGAGCTGGCACTCCCAGCGCTATGTCTCAACCTCCCGCGTCTGGACATCGACGGCGCGCATCTGTCCCCGGGCGAGCCAGTGCACCTATCGCTGCGCACCCTGTTACGCCGCCCCCCCACCTGGCATGTGGCCCGACGCGACGTGTTCGTCTGCGAGAACCCCAACATCGTCGCCATCGCCGCCGACCGCTTAGGCGCAGCTTGCGCGCCCTTGGCCTGTACGGACGGGATGCCGTCAGCCGCCCAGCAAACCCTGCTCGCCCAACTCGCCGCCGCCGGCGCCCGACTGCGCTATCACGGGGATTTCGATTGGGCTGGTTTGGTCATTGGCAATTTCGTGATGCGTGAATTCGGGGCGGAGCCCTGGCGCTTCGGGGTCGCCGACTACCTGTCGGCGACCGCAGACCACAGAATAGCGCTGCGGGGCGACAAACCTGTCGTGGCGCGATGGGACGATCGCCTCAGCAGCGCGATGTCGGAGCGGCGAGTCATCGTGCATGAAGAGGGTGTGGCTGAAACTCTGATGATGGACCTTGCGGCGAGCACGGACTCGGAGCGGGTGCCCGAATAGACCGTATGCAACGGCGCGTCGTTTGAGGCCAACGATTCCAAGTCGTCGATCTCATGACTCGGCATGTGTCTACTTCCGAGCGGATGAACGACGAACGTAGACCTTTCCGAAGACTCGCGGAGGATGTCGGTACATTGGAAAGAGTGGAGAGCGGCTACAGTCCTCATGATGGGCACGCTCGTGGATCTTGCTTGGGGCACCGACTCTGTTCAGACCGCTTTAAAAACGGAGAGGCCCTCGTCGCCCGAAAACTTACAGCGTAAGACCCAAAGGACTTCGAACCCTCGCAACGTCCGTAAGTCATTAAAAAAGACCGGGACACGCCGTCGGATATAGCGATACCAAACTTGTGAATTTCCGGCCGTAGAAGCGGGCGGATTTTTCGAACCCCTGAAATTTCTTGCGTTTAGAGCGCCTTACGATGCGCTTCTGACAGACCCGCAGGAAGTAGCGTCCCCACCGGTGCGCAGGCATATGGACCGGCCTGAGCCGTCACATACCGCCATCGCGCATCAGCGACAACCCCAAGGGGATGCACTTTTGCTATTTCGGCGTGATCACCACGGCGCCAAACGTGGAAAGAGTACGATCGATGCTAAGGAGTCGAAAACCTGCATGCCGCGCTTGGGCATAAAGAAGCCGATCGAATGGATCGCCGTGACTCTGACGCAATTCGCAAGAGACGAGCAACGGCTCCATCTGAATCGGCAACGGACGCAAGCCGTTGGCGAACGCCTGATCGGTTAGGCGCCGAGGCTGGACTGCGATTTTGCCCTTACGCCACTTGAGGCCGAGTTCCCAAATTGAAGCTTCGGAAAACCACACACCCTCGGCATTTGCAATAACCGAGCGAGTTGACGCGTCAAGCTGTGGGGCGTCGGTGAGCACCCAAATCAGGCAATGCGTATCGAGCAGCAATTTCACGGATGCAGAAGATCATCGTCCGTGAGTGGAGCATGGAAGTCCGCGGCCAGCTTCAGTTTGGCAGGCTTGATACCTCCGAAGCGAACGCCGCTTCGCGAGTCGGCAGTCGCCACGATCGGGGTAAGCCGAGCTATAGGCTTGCCGGCGCGTGCGATCACGATCTCTTCGCCCGCTTGAGCCTTTTCCAACAGGGCCGAAAGTTGGCTCTTGGCCTGGTATATGTTTACAAGCACGGCATCGTACCCCATTCTAGTTGGTCAAATTATAACAATATTGACCAACTCTTGCCAATCCGATTCTTGGTACCAACCGCCGGATGACGAAGTTCCCTGGGAGGTAGGTTAGGGAATCCACGCGGGTGTCAGGTTCATTGCAAGATTTGAGCGGTGCGTAGCCGCCGCGTTTAAATTGGCGTCCCCAAGGGGAGAAAGTTCGAACCAACTTTTAAAAACCCTTGAGGAATGGAATGATTACCTCGAACGCTAGCGCGCCCGCCTGCCAGGAACCGTGACCACAATATTTGAGCGACGCTGGAATGTCTCCAACGAGTTTCCGGGGATTTTCAGGAGTTACCACGTATCTGCTCAGATTTTCGCCGGATAGGAATAACCGCGGTTTAAAACCGACCAGTCCAAAGATCGACAACATGGGGTTGGCTCCCTAAGAACACGTTTTTTGGCGCACGAAATTGGCGTAATCGTCCGGGCTAATACCGATCTACGAGCGTTTTGCTAATCCTTCGGAGCGGCCAACGACTGCCTTCTCATTCGAATGCGGGGGCGGATCGGAAAAGCCTTCAAAGGCACTGCTCGGATTCCATTCTTGAAGACTATACACGCGCTTGCCGCGCAATCCCGTTACACCCTCGTTCCATGCGAGAAGCATTCGCTTGCCGATATCCTCAAAAGCGGCGTAGCGTGTCATCGCTTCTCGCACCCGAGGCGCGATATCTGAAACCGCATCACTGATCGCTTCGACGATTTCGACTTGTGCTTTGACGGAAACGCCAAACGTGGCGGCGATGAACTTTCCGAGACTCTTACCCGGACTCCAGGTTTTCTTGCCCATAAAGCTGATGCCGGGAGGATTTTGTTGGTATCCGGGGTACGCGACCGTCGTAATCATATCGTAGGCCGGTGAAAGGTGAACATCAGCCCGCGATGTATAAAGCAGCGCTAGATTCTTCGCGTGACAATCGGCGTTGCGTAGCGCGTAAGTTAACAGCAGCGTTGTCGCGAGCTGGCGGAAGGTCTCGAGCTGTGTAGCGCCAGGAACGTGATCGCGAACCGCCCTAGCGATGCGCTCCCAAGTAGTCTCGTACTTCGCGGCAGGGCGTAGTCCCAGCAGAGCGCAGAAATCTTCCATTCCCAAGCGCAACTGTCCATTGTCATTCACATCGAAGCGATGAACGACGAGGGCGTTGCCGTCCTGCGAGAGCTCGGTTCTAGCCGTGGGCAGGACTCGCGCTGCCACCTGCATGCAGAGGTGCTCGTTCAGGGTAACGTAGGGGAGTCTACCGGTGGATCCTTTGATGATGTGGCGGTGGGTCAGCAGTGTGGTCTTTTTGTGGACGGCGCCTCGCCCGACATCTTCACTCTGCGTGTCGAGGAACTTCGGCACGACTCCTGAAACACCACTAGCCGCATGTTGTCGGACCAGCTCCGCGAAGGCTTCTTCTGAATTGTCCCCCTGGAGGAGTTCGGCGACTTCGACCGGTTGGGTCGGCTCATCGAGTTTCGCACCCGCCGCGGCGACCTGAATGCGGCCGACCATGTTTCGTCCGATGACGGAAAGGAGCGCCATGGGGCTGGCCGTGATTTGAGGGCCGAGTTGCTCTTGGAGCACTTGCAGAAGGTACCCCTCAGGAAGATTCATTTGGAAAACAGGATGCAGCGTGTCGTCCCATACATAGGACTCGGTACGCACTGGCATCGTGAGTGACACGAAGGCATCGCTTGGTGTGCTCGCATGGTAGGTGAGCACGCTGCGAAAGTCGCCCGCCGACTCAAGCACCGCGACGTCCCGGCCGAGGACATAGGCTGACAGCCTCATGATTTGGCCCGTTCGCGGCGCAATTCATCGAGCGAACCGGATCGGCCACTTTCGGTGAATTCGAGTTCGAAGCCGAGCACTGCGAGCACCGCCAGGAGTTTGCGGGAACCAAATTCCGACGCGCGTCCGCGCTCGAAGCGGGAAAGGGATTCCGGGGTTACGCCGGCCTGGTAGGCAACCGCTTTTTGCCTCAAGCGGAGAGCTTGGCGGCGGGCCGCTACTGCGGCTCCCAGTTCTTGGAGTGTCTTCATATTGATATATACGTCATGATATTGGCATATTCTGCCATTTATTGATGTATATATCAATATTCTCGCCGATATTCACGGAACTCACGCAATTCATTGATTTCACTCACCAGGCAGGTATCCGGCGCTGCCAACGCCAACTGTTCGAGACGTGTAGCCGTCACCATGATCTTGTGCGCAGCGCGGTTCCAAGGCCGCTCGTTCCTGCCTCCTAGTGACAGCGACGGATTCGCTAGCCACGTTGGCGGAGCGGTCAGCGGCATCGGCAGACGTACTTGCAGTCCCTTGGAGTGAGGTAAAGAACTCAGCACTAACTCGCATCCGGCGATGAGCCTATCGATATCCTTTGGTCATTCTGCGCGCGCAGAGTTCATCGAAGCGGCAGCATGGTACGAAGGTGAACGGCAAAACCTGGGCGTCAAATACATTGCCGAAATCGAACGGTGTGTAGTACCGCGGCGGCAGAACTGCGGCCACTCGAGCAGGACCCTCAATTTTCTACATTGCGGACATTGAAACGATCTTCGAGGGACCGAAGAAATTGCGTCGGAACCGCGCCGCGACTTAGCTCGGAAACTTCAACTCCCGCGTCACAGCCTTAAAGCGCGGCTCTTGGCGCAAGGGATCCAGGAGCGGGTCGGTCTTCAGGAATATCAGACCCGGATCCCGCAGCCACAGCGCCGTCTCGAGCCATTCGAGCGCCTGGGCCCGATTGCCCCACTGCGCGTAGATCGCGGCGTACTGGTACGCCATGCCATCGCCCTGTGCTGCCTTCAGTTTCGCCAGCTCGGCTTCCGCATCTGCGTGCTGCCTAAGCTTGTCATAGATCACCGCGAAGCACTGTTGACTCTCCCAGGCGTCCGGCTTGGTCTCGCAGGATGCGCGCGCTCTGAAGATCCCCGAGCCCGTAGTAGGCGAGCCCGCGTTCGTCGTAGGTCGACTTGAAGTCGGGCTCCAGACTGATGACTTCTGCGACAAACCGACTCGTACTATCGAAGCGTAGCGCAGAGGAGTTTCCACGCGTCCGGTGATTCGACCTTTTGCATCCTTCCGCGACTAAGTCGCCGAATCGGCAGCCCACGGCGACGAGGGTGGTTCCCGCAGCCCCAAAACTATGCGCCGGCACGATTCGCAAGAGGCCGGTCAATGATTCTTGCAATACGATACGGATCGTCTATGATATGTTACTGATCGATGCTATGGCATCGCTAGAGAAAACGATGAGCCCTCCCGGCGCGCGAGCAGTTAGTAAATGAGGCAATCAGAAATGAGCACGATGAGTAGTCTAGAACTGCGTACCAAGGTCACTTCCGAGGCTAGACTTGAGCTATGGCTTGAGCAGGTGACCGTGCCCAAGCCAGCGGCGGACGAAGTTGTAGTCCGTATTGACGCAGCCCCGCTCAACCCCTCGGACATCATCTTGCTCCTTGGGCCCGTCGACGCGGCCAATATCCAGGCCGGTGGAACGCCACTGCGTCCGACGGCCTCCGCGAGTATTCCGCCCGAACGCATGCCGGGACTTGAGGCGAGACTGGATAAAGCACTAGCTGTCGGCAACGAGGGCGCGGGAGTTGTGATTGATGCGGGCGCCGATGTGCGGACGCTCATCGGACGGACGGTGGCGGCACGAAGTCCGCTTGGAATGTACGCTCAGTACCGCGTGGTAAAAGCGTCGGACTGCCTTGTGTTGCCGGACGGTATCTCGGCGCGTCAGGGTGCCTCGGCCATTATCAATCCGCTCACCGTGCTCGGCATGGTTGAGACAATGCGTCGCGAAGGACACAGCGCTCTGGTCCACACTGCAGCCGCTTCCAATGTTGGGCAGATGCTTAGCCGAGTCTGCCAAAAGGACGGTATCCCGCTGGTAAACATCGTCCGCAGCCAAACCCAGGCGGAAGTCCTCCGGCTGCTAGGTGCAAAGCATGTCCTAGACAGCTCTTCCCCTACCTTCCGACGCAATCTAGTCGGAGCGCTCGAGGACACGGGTGCGACCCTGGCGTTCGATGCGATCGGTGGCGGCACAATGGCAGGGACCATCGTTGCAGCGATGGAGGAGGCACTCGGCGCTAAAGCAGAGAGCTACAGTCGTTACGGCTCGCCGGTCCACAAGCAGTTATACTTCTACGGCGTCCTGAACTCGGACCCGAGGGTCCTCGAAGGCAATCTCGGCATGGCGTGGGGCGTCGGCGGCTGGCTGATGACCTGGTTCTACGAGAAGATCGATTCCGCCACAGCGCAGCGTCTGCGCGATCGCGTGACCAACGAGCTGACCACTACCTTCGCCAGTCACTACTCTTCAGAGATATCGCTAGCCGACGCGCTTTCACCAGAAGTAATCGTTGCGTACAGCCGCCGCGCCACAGGCAAGAAGTTCCTCTTGCGCCCCAGCGGCGCCAGCTCATAGAGGCCTCGTGCCCGGGAACAAAGTTCATGAACCAAAGCCTTAGCAGGATAAAACGCAATGCAAATCGGATTCCTCGGTCTTGGCCTATTGACGGCCATCGCGCGAGCGATTAGCGTTAGCAAACGAAACGTCTCGTCTCGTATAAAACTGACAACAGGAAGTTCCCTGTTCGATGCCGCTCCGTTCAACCGAACGGCGGGCGATATACGAGCCAGCGAAAGGAGCTGAACCCGTGACAGGACTGTTCTTGAGTATCGGCGCTGGGCCTGGAATTGGATTTAGCACAGCGCGTCGCTTCGCGACCGAAGGCTTTCGGGTCGTGCTCGCCGCCCGCACGGTCGCGCGGTTGGAAGTATTGGCGAAGGGTCTCAGGCGAGAGTCCAACGCCGGCGTCGAGATTGCATCGGTGGATTGCTCCGACAGTCTTCAGGTGGCCGACCTGGTGGGCCGCTACGCGCCGGAACTTGAGGTAATCCACTACAACGCCGCTGTCATCCGGTCACTGACTCTCCAAGAACAGAGCCTGGCGTCGATCGCGGCAGATATTGAAGTAAATATCGCCAGCGCCTTGGTCGCGGTGAAGCAAGCCGCCGAGGCGATGGTGGTACGGCGCCGCGGATCGATTCTCCTCACGGGCGGCATTCTGGGTCTGAAGCCGGTGAGCAATCTGCTCACCCTCAGTGTCGGTAAGGCCGGCCTACGATGTGCCGCGGAAGCCCTCTTCCCGGGCTTTGCCGCGCAAGGGGTGCATATCGCCGTGCTGACCATCGGAACCGGCATCGCCCCGGGGTCGAAGAATGCCGAAGCAGTCGGAGAGGCCTTCTGGCGCCTACACGCCCAGCCGAGAGACCAATGGGTGTGGGAAGCCAGCTACGGCTGAGCCACCGGTAATCACATCAAAGCCGTGGGCGGACTCTGCCCCGACACCAAGCAACCTAAAAATTTGAGGTACCTCCATGCCGACTTTGAACGACCCGATCCGGATCGGCGATCTGGAGCTTCCGAGCGCGTCGGGCTGCCTCGCGCTCTTGCTAATTTTCCTGATGGCCGCACTGGTGCAAAGTTTGCACCAGTTGACTCAGGAAGGCCGAACTGGCGACGGCCGATGAGCGTGCCCGCCAAAGTGTCCTCCAGAAAGGCCGATAGCGAGCTATTGATCGCCATCGCTGCCGGGAACCGCCGTGCGTTGGAGGACCTATATCTCGGCTATCAGGGGCGGCTCGCGCGTTTTCTGTCGAGATTCACGCGACGCCACGAGAATATCGAGGAGATCATCAACGACACGTTCATGGTGGTTTGGTGCAACGCGAACGATTTTCGCTTCGCATCGCAGGTGTCGAGCTGGATCTTCGGCATCGCCTACCGCACGGCGCTGAAGTCGATACGTCGGCAACAAAACCACTCCGCCGGTCGAAGTCTCGAGGAATGTCCGGAACAAACCGTCGATCCTGTGCTGGAGACTGAAATTCAAGACTGGGTCACGCATGGCCTCAATCGTCTTCCCGACGAGCAACGCTTGGCGCTTGAGCTTGCCTGTCACATGGGGCATTCGTCGATGGAAATCGCGGAAATCACCGGCGCGCCGATCGGAACCGTCAAGGCACGCATGTTCCACGCGCGCCAGAAGTTGCGCCAGTACCTACAGACAGTCGGCAGCGGTATCTGCGAATTGTCAGCAATGAGAGCCGCCGGTCATCAGAGCGCCTCCGGAAAAGTATGACGACCAAAGGCGTACAACACCGAAGTTTACGAAACGCGCATCGTATAGTAAAACGTATCGTCTCGAAATAACCCGGAGTACTGCGATTGGCCACCCCGCCCTCGAAAAACGCCGCGCAAGGTCGAAAACGTAGTGAAACGTCGCGCAAGGCTATTCTCGACGCGACATATGATCTCCTGAAGACGGTCGGCTTCCACCAGATGTCGATCGAGGGCGTCGCCGCCCGCGCGGGCGTGGGCAAAGCGACCATATATCGATGGTGGAGCAGTAAGGGCGTGCTCGCCGTCGAGGCCTTTATGGAGGCTGTTGCACCTTCCATCGCGTTCCGAGAAACAACTTCGGCCCGAGCCGATATCGAGCGTCAGATGAAACTTCTCGCCGAGGCGTATCGGGGCAAGGCCGGCGAAATCCTCAAGGAAATGATTGGATTTAGCCAGTCCGACTCGGAAATGAGAGAAGCCTTCTTTGTCGGCTATTTAAAGCCGAGACGAGAGGCAGCTAAGGCTGCCCTACAACGCGGGATTGATCAGGGCGAGTTTCAGTCCAATCTCGATCCGGAAGTTCTTGTCGACGCGCTCTATGGGCCGCTTATTTATAGAATGCTCACAGGGTACTACCCGATCGACAACAGCTTCACTAATCAGATAAGGCGGGTGGTGTTCGAGGGCATCATCCGCGGAGACAAGTGATAGCAATTCGAGCGCGCGTCGCGTCGATCCTCCCTTCAGGAAGTGGCGTCCCGGCCAATGCGCGCTCAGCTTTAAGTCTAAGGTCTCGAGCCAGAGGAGAGATCGTCAAAGGACGATCCCGTCGCGTGCGACATTGCGTAAAAAACCTGGCCTTGGGAACCGCTCCGGGTTCAACCAATGTCTTAACGAGATGGGCACTGGTTGAACTAGGATGCCACGCTCGAGATAGACATCGCAGGCCAACTCTGCCAGGTCACCGACGAGATCCCAGTCGGCCTCGCCTTCAGCCAGTATCAGCGCAAGATCGGCATCGCTATCCGGCCTGTCCTCGCCTCGCGCACGCGAGCCATAGAATGGCATACTCCAGCCGCAAATCGGCCGGAAGCCGCGCGAGAAACGTACGTACTGCGCTCTCTGTGTCTGGATCCAAGAACTTCATAGGGGTATTTTGGGCGCAACACCACAGGCAGGCAAACACCCAGGAAGTGGCGTCCCCACGGGGATTCGAACCCCGGTTCTCACCGTGAAAGGGTG